>OCZT010008015.1_pt1 | contig 10316 bp, 11 predicted proteins | sample 1539031 | NCBI WGS metagenome assembly OCZT01 (sample SAMEA3539308, study PRJEB22396) | soil metagenome | biome: tundra; feature: field; material: soil | place: USA | collected 2010-05 | depth 0.15 m
ACGAGATATTGGCGTGACTGGAGTTCAGACGTGTGCTCTTCCGATCTGCCCCCCCGCCGACCGTGGTGCTGCAGGACGCCACGGTCCGGTTGGCCGGCCGGGTTCGGCCTCGCGATCCTCGCCGCGGTCGCGTCCGCGACCCTGATGGGCCTGGCCGGCTGGCTCATCGTGCGGTCGGCCCAGACCGGGCTCTCAGCCACGTCCACGTTCTCTTGGATCTACCCCAGCGCGGGGGGCGAGGCCCTGGCGGTGGTCCGCACGGCGGCGCGCTACGGTGAGCGGCTGACCACCCACCGTGCGACCCTGGAGATACTGGCCCGCCTGCGTGCCCGGGTGTTCGCGTCGGTCACCGGGATGACGCCCCGGCAGCTGCGCCGGTTCCGCAGCGGGGACCTGCTCGACCGGGTTCAGGCCGACATCGACTCTCTAGATCGGGTCGTGCTGACCGTGGCCGTGCCCGGGGTGGTATGCGCGATCGTCGGCGCGGCGGGCCTAGCGGTGCGCGCTTGTCCGGCCGGTGTTCGGGGGGTGCGCGGTGGCGGCCGTGCTGGCCGGCGGGGCCGGGCTCGGTGGTCGCCCGCTTTCCCCCGCGGTGCTCGGGCCGCCGCCTGGGCGCCGGGCGGGATCGCGATCCGAGCTCACCGGAGCGCTGGCCGTGGCCGTGCTGACCGACGTCTCCCCCGAGGCCACGCTCGGCCCCGGCGGCAAGGGCCTGTCAGGCGGCCAGCGGCGCCGGCTTGGGGGGGCTCAGGCCTACCTGCTCGTTCCCGACCTCCTGCTGCTCGACGAGCCGACCGAGGGCATGGACCTGGAGACGGCCCGCGCCCTGCTGGAGAATCTGCGCGGCCCTGCCCGCTACGACCATCGTCGCCGCCATCCACGACCGCACGCTGGACCACCTCCTTGTGACCGCGGACGTCACGGTCCGGCTCGCGGCGGGCCGGGTCCTCCAAGTCACCCGGAGGCTACCGGCCGCCTGAGGCTAGCGCGGTCCCGGGCCTGGAACCGCCGTCCCGCTGAGCGACCGGGGCTGGGGGAGCAAGAAGTTTCCTGATGACCGCTGCGAGGCGGTGCCTGCCGCCGATCCGCTGTTCGCATGGTCGATAATCGTGGGATACCTACATCGTCAGAGACACCCGCAACGGCGCCGGAAAGCCGGTGCGCTCCCCGGGTCGTGCTCGCCGACGACGACGTCCTTCTGCGCGAAGGCCTCGCCAGCTTGCTTGACCGGTCCGGGTTCGACGTCGTCGGCCAGGCAGGGAACGGGACAGAACTGCTCACCCTGGTCCGTTCGGCCCAGCCGGAGCTGGCGATCATCGACATCCGGATGCCGCCGACGCACGCCACCGAGGGCCTGCAGGCGGCACGGGTGATCCGCGAGGAACTCCCCGGAACGGCGATCATCGTGCTGTCCGCGCATGTCGAGGTGGAGGAGGCGATGGAACTGCTGGCCGGCGGGGAGCGCACCGGCTATCTGCTGAAGAGCCGGGTCACCGACGTGGCGGAGTTCATCGAGACGGTCGGGCGGATCACCGCGGGCGCCTCGGTAGTGGACCCGTCCTTGGTCCAGGAGCTCGTCAGAGCCCGTCGGCGGCGTGATCCGCTCGACGTGCTGTCGCCGCGGGAGCGCGAGGTGCTCGCCCTGATGGCCGAGGGCGCGTCCAACGCGGGCATCGCCCGCCGGATCTTCGTCACCGAGGGCACGGTCGAAAAGCACGTCCGCAGCATCCTGACCAAGCTCGACCTGCCGGAGAGCGAAACCGATCACCGGCGGGTGCTGGCGGTCCTGCGGTTCCTCGAAGCCCGCTAACCCGAGCTGCGGCGGAAAGTTCCTGCTAGCCGCAATGCGGCGGCGCTGTATCCCTGGCAATCTAATTACATGCCGCTACGGTCCCTACTGGTTGATGACAACGAGGCCTTCCTCGAGGCTGCGAGCGTTCTGCTTGAGCGAGAAGGCCTGACGGTCGTGGGCGTGGCCTCGAGCATCGCCGAGGCGCTCCGGCAGGCCCGCGCGCTGCGGCCGGATGTCATCCTCGTCGACATCGGGCTCGGGGACGAGAGCGGCTTTGACTTTGCCCAGTTCCTGGCCCAGGACGGTCCGGGCGGCGGAGCCGAAGTGATCTTGATCTCGGCATGCCCCGAAGCAGACTTTACCGAGCTCATCGCCGAAAGCCCGGCCGCCGGATTCTTGGCGAAGTCGGAGCTGTCCGCGCAGGGCATCAGCCGGATCCTCGGCCACATGCCGTAGAAGCCGTGCACGTACCGCCAGGCACTCAGTCCAGCTTCACACGCCGGTCAGTGGTCCCAGGGAGCGTCCCAAAAAGGCCTTACCTCGACCGTGGCAGTCCTGGCGAGTGGATGCCACGGCCTAGCCTGCCGAACGGGTGCGTAACGCGAGCCAAGGCCTTCTCCAGCGGCAACGAGACGCCGAGGGTATGGACTGGCGTGACTATGCCGCCTGCCGCGACGTGGATCCCGACCTGTTCCTTCCTCTCGGCACCTCAGGTGCCTCTTTGCTTCAGATCGTGTCTGGGGCGGCACCACGGAGGATGAGCGGCGCAAGCATAGGCAGTCGCGCGCACTAGCCTATTCAAGAGGCGCGGCGAATTCAGGCCGCTTACCTTAAGTAGTCTGCGCACGTATTCACTATTTTCTTGTGCCAGGCCAGTAATGGCCGCGAGCACGTCTCCGCCGGCGCAAAAGCTGGGTCACCAGCATAGTTGCAGCTAGCAGGAATTGGGTGAGTTCACAGTCCCGGGATGCTGCGGGACAAGACCGAACAGTACGGGCACGAATTCCGGGCTGGCGTCGCGACGGTGGCCGGGCACGTGGCCGCCTTCGACCCTGAGCTGGTGGTCTTCTTCGGCAGCGATCACCGGCGGGCGTTCGTCGATTTCGTGCCGGCCATCGCGGTCACTACCGAGGCCGACGGCCTGGGTGACCTCGGCTCGGCCACCGGGAGCTATGACGTCCCGGCCAAGACCGCGGAAGCCCTGGCAGCCGCCTTGCTTGACCGGGATTTCGACGTCACCGTGGTACGCAAGACCGCGCTGGACCACGGCTTCGGGCAGACGTACTCGCAGCTGATCGGCGAGCTGCCGACCGTGCCGGTCATCCCCGTCTACATCAACTGCGCGACCAGGCCCCTCGGCCAGCCCAGCCGGGCCTTCGCGCTCGGCGGCGCCATCGGCGAGGAACTGTCGTATCTGGACCAGCGCGTCCTGTTCATCGGCTCCGGCGGGCTGTCGCACTCGCCGCCGAGCCTGGTCTCAACCGCCGCCGGCTGTCCGACGCCGAGCGGCTGGCCATGAACGCGGCCGGGCTCGAGGCGGCCAAGGACAAGATCGACCCGGCCTGGGACCAGGCGTTCCTCCGCCGGATCGCCGAGGAACCGGCCAGCCTGGAGCGGCTGACCTCAGCCGACATCGAGACCGCGGGGGTGGGCGCGCACGAGGTGCGGACCTGGATCGCCGCGGTCGCGGCGGGGAACACTCCCATGGAGGTCATCGTCTACGAACCGGTGCGGGAGTGGATCACCGGCATGGGCGCGGTCGCCAGCCGCTAACCCTCGCCTCGCCGTTCTGAACCGCCCGACGCCCCTTGGCGGCCGGGCGGGCGGGGGTTATGCTCCTGCTTAGGTGCGCCGGGAAGCCTGGTCGGCACGATGTTCGCGACCGCGAAGTCGTCTACCAGGAGGGGGTAATGACCATGCAGAACACGTCGGCCGCCATCTCGGTGATGGCCCGCTATCTGACCAGGGATCGCCTCGCGATCCTGGCCGCGCTGGTGGCCCCGCTGGCAGCCGCCGCGATTTTGCTGCCGTTCCGGGCTAGCTGGTCCAACACGAACGTGGCTCTGCTGCTGGTGGTGGTCGTGGTGGCGGTGGCGGCGATCGGAAGCCGCATCGCGGGCGCGGTGGCGGCGGTGTGGGCGGCGGTCTGGTTCGATTTCTTCTTCACCGTGCCGTATTACCGCTTCACGATCCGCAACTCCGCGGACGCCACCACCGCGGTCCTGCTTCTGCTCACCGGCGTGACCGTGTCGCAGCTCGCGGCGCGGGCCCGCAGGCTGAAGGTGGTCACGGTCACGGACGCGGGCTACCTGGCGCAGATCCGCCAGACCGCTTCGCTGGCGAAGTCGGCCCTGGCCCCGGGGGCCGTGGCTGATCTGGTCAAGGAGCAGCTCGTCGGCCTACTGGGGCTGGAAGGAGCACGCTTCGAGTACGGATCACTGCTCGGCCACCCGCCGCGGCTTGAGCCAGACGGGACCGTGCTGGCCGGCCACTCCCGCTGGGACGTCGAGCTGTCGGGCCTGCCGGCCGAGGACGTCGAGCTGCGCGTCTACGGCGGCGGGCAGTACTACGGCCGGTTCATGCTCAAGGCCAAGCCCGGATCCCGGCCCTCGCTGCAGGCCCGCCTGGTCGCCGTCACGCTGGCCGATCAGGTGGGACGTGCCTTCGGCGCCAGTCAGGCGCTGCGCACCCACGGATTATCCTCATCCGGCGTCAGCTCCGGTCCGTGCGTTTCCAGCGTGTAGAGGCGCAGCCGGTGACCGTCCGGATCCGGCACGACGATCAGCCAGGCCTCGGTCTGCGTGTCTTCGGTCGGGATGATGATGTCGTCGTCCGGCCCGATCACGGCGCCCCACAGGTACGGCATTGAACACCGGCTCGGCCACCACCAGTCCCCCGGTCCGCACCTCGGATCAGGCTCGGCGAACAGCGCCCCGAAATCCGGCCACGGCGTGGTCACGAGCGAACCGTCCGGCCGCGCCGCGCCGACGCCGGCCCCGGCCGCCTGATACCGGACAAGACGCACGGCGCTCAGACCGCCTCGATGAGTACGACGACCGCGGTCAGGGTGCGCTGGGGCGCGATGGCCAGGCCGCTGCGGCGAGGCCCGCGCGCGCCCGGGGTCACCTCAGTGACCTGGTAGCGCCGCCGCGGGTCAAGTCCGGGTATCCGCAGGGCGGCGGGCTGATCGTTGCGGGGCTCGTCGAGCTGCACGTAGCTCATCAGGGCGGCCGATGCGTCGGCCGCGACGACGCCGTGCATCCAGGCGGTGTCGTCCGGGGTGTCGATCCGGACCACACGCCCTGCGTGGATGAGAGCGCGGTGCTGCTTGTACAGCTGGATCCACGCGGCGAGCTCCGCGAGCTCCTCCTCGGCGGCTCCGGTGATATCCCATTCGATCCCGAAGTGCCCGAACAGGGCCGTGGCACAGCGCAGCGACAGCGGCATGTACCGGCCGGTCTGGGCGAGAACGGCGCGGACACGTGCGCGCCCAGGTACTCCGGCGGCACCAGCTGGCCCGTCCACCGCTGGATGGACTGCCGGGCCAGGGCATCGGTCATGTCCGAGGTCCAGACCCGCTCGACCCGCTCCAGCATGCCCAGGTCGATCCGGCCGCCGCCCGCGGCGCACGATTCCCATTCCACGTCCGGGTACCGCCGTCGCAGCTCGTCGAGCAGCGCGTAGACCGCCAGCGCCTGGCGGTGCGCGGCCGGGGCGCCCGCGTGCGCGCCGGCGCCGATGATGTCGCGGTTGCAGTCCCATTTGATGTAGGAGATCGGGTACTCCGACAACAGCGCGCTGATCCGCTCAAGCAGGTAGGCAGTCACCTCGGACCGGCTCAGGTCAAGGACGAGCTGATGCCGCTGCAGCGGCGGCCGCCGCTGGCCAGCGGCGAGGATCCAATCGGGGTGGGCGCGGTAGAGGTCGGAGTCGGGGTTGACCATCTCGGGCTCGATCCACAGGCCGAACTGCAGGCCGCGGCCGCGTACGTAGTCGGCGAGCTGATGCAATCCGCCGGGCCAGACGTCGTCGTCGACATGCCAGTCCCCCAGGCCGGCCTGGTCAGTGCGGCGGCCGCGGGGAACCGCCGGAGTAAGCGAGCGACGCACCTGGCCGTCAGATCGGGCGGCTGACCGAGGAGCATGGCAGGCGGCACTAGTGACACTGCGTACACCTAGCTCGAGGCTAAGCACATATTTCTGGTCTGGTAAATCAGGATTGGGTTAGCGTGTGAGTGGATACGATCTCGCCGATACCCAGATCCGTTTTGTCCGGGGAGGAAACCGTGAGCAGCACCGACACCTTCGTCACCAACTCCGGCCGCTACGCCGCCAGCTTCGACAAGGGCGATCTGCCGCTGCCGCCGGCGTCGAACGCCGCGGTGGTGGCTTGCATGGACGCCCGCCTCAACCCGTACGGCGTGCTCGGGCTCTCCGAGGGCGACGCGCACATCATCCGCAACGCCGGAGGCGTCGTGACCGATGACGTCATCCGGTCCCTCACCATCTCTCAGCGGCTCCTCGGCACCAACGAGATCGTCCTCATCCACCACACCGACTGCGGGATGCTGACCTTCCACGACGACGATTTCAAGGCCCAGATCGAGGCCGACACCGGCATCCGGCCGCCGTTCGCGCTTGAAGCCTTTCCCGACATCGAAGCCGACGTCCGCCAGTCCATCGCCCGGATCAAGGCGAGCCCGTACATCCCGAACAAGGACTCCGTCCGCGGCTTCATCTACGAGGTGGAAACCGGACGCCTGGTGGAAGTCAAAGGCTGAGCGCGCCTGATCGTCCGCGCCCGCGCCGGCCTTGCCGGCGCGGGCGCCTTGGTATCGTGACCCCGTGACGGCCGTGGTGGAAACGAACGAACCGGACGGGGACGCCGCCGTCCGGCCGGCCCAGCCGCGGCACCTGATCGTCACGGTTTACGGGCTGTACGCCCGGCCTGACGGCGGCTGGCTGTCGGTCGCGGCGCTGATCCGCCTGCTCGCCGACCTGGGGGTGGACGAGCCCGCGGTGCGTTCGGCCATCTCGCGGCTGAAGCGGCGGGGCATCTTGCAGGCGCAGCGGCACGAGGGATCAGCGGGGTATCAGCTCTCCGCCGGAGCGCTGGCCATCCTGCGCGAGGGGGACGCCAGGATCTTCCGGCGGCACCGGGCGACATCGGCCGACGGCTGGCTGCTTGCGGTCTTCTCGGTCCCGGAAACCGAACGCCACCGGCGGCACATCCTGCGATCCGAGCTGGCCCGGCTGGGGTTCGGGATGGTCGCGCCCGGGGTCTGGATCGTCCCGGCCCACCCGCAGGACACGACCGCCGAGACGCTGCGGCGGCTGAAGCTGGACTCCTACGCCGACCTGTTCCACGCGGATCATCTCGCGTTCGGCGATCCCGCCGCCCGGATCCGCCGCTGGTGGGACCTGGACGAGCTTGAGCGGCGGTACGATACGTTCATCCGGACGCACGAGCCGGCCCTGCGGCGCTGGGAGCGCAGCGACCTGGCCGCGCCGGTCATGCCGCAGCAGGCGTTCGCCGACTACGTGCGAGTGCTCACCGACTGGCGTCGGCTCCCCTACCTCGACCCCGGCCTGCCCGCGGAGCTGCTTCCCGACGACTGGATCGGCATCCGCGCCGCCGAGGAGTTCCTTACCTGGCGCGCCCTGCTCGAGGAACCGGCGCGAGCCTACGTCCAGCGGATTATCAGCGGCTGACCGCTGCGGTGCCCTGAATCTCCACCAGCGCCTCGGGGTCCCACAGCCGCGTCACGCCCACGCCGGCCATGGCCGGATACTCGGTCCCGGCCAGTTGCCGCCAGACCGCGCCGATCTGGCGACCGTGCGCCTGGTAATCCTCGACGTCGGTGAGGTAAATGGTCAGGCTGACCAGGTCCGCGGGCTGGCCGCCGGCCGCGGCCAGCGCGGTGAGCAGGTTAGCCAGCGCCTGCTCGAACTGCGCCACCACCCCGCCTGTGACGACCTTTCCGCCCGGGCCGGTACCGAGCTGGCCGGCCAGGAACACCATCCGGCTCGCGGTCGCGGACACCGCCTGCGAGAAACCGGAGGGCCGGCCGAGTTCTGCGGGATTGATCCGCTCCAGGTTCATGACTGCACCCTAGCGCCTTCCCAGGCTGGTATCGCGTTCCATTGACGATCGTAGAACTTCCAGCATACGATCAGGCGGGAAGAAGGGACGAACGCGATGCGCATCGCTGTCCTGGGCGGCGGGCCCGGCGGCCTGTACTTCGCGGCCCTGGCCAAGCAGCTGGACGCCGGGCATGAGGTCACCGTCTGGGAGCGCAACGCCGCCGACGACACCTTCGGTTTCGGCGTGGTGTTCTCCGACGAGACCCTCGGCGGCATCGAGCACGCTGACGCCGTGATCTTCTCGGCCATGCGCCGCGAGTTCGCCCGGTGGGATGACATCGACGTGCACTTCCGCGGCAGCACGCTGACCTCAGGCGGACACGGTTTCGCCGCGATGAGCCGCAAGCGCCTGCTGGCCATCTTGCAGGCCCGGTGTGCTGAGCTCGGGGTGCGGGTCCTGTTCCGCACCGAGGCGGATGCGACGGCGCTGGCCGACCGGCACGACCTGGTGGTCGCCGCCGACGGGATGAACTCGGCCACCCGCACCGGGTTCGCCTCAACCTACGCTCCTGACCTGGAACGACGGCGCTGCAAGTACATCTGGCTCGGCACGGACCTGGTCTTCGACGCGTTCAAGTTCTACATCCTGGACACCCCGGCCGGGATCATGCAGGTGCACGGGTACCCGTACAGCGAGAAGGCCAGCACCTTCATCCTGGAGATGCACGAGGACGTCTGGCGGCGCGCCGGGTTCGCCGGCAGCGCCGCCGCGAACCTCGCGCCTGGGCAGAGCGACGAGGCCTCCATCGAGCTCATCCGCGGCCTGTGCGCCGACGTGCTCGGCGGCCCCAGTGTTGGCAAGCACAGTCTGGTCGCGAACAACTCGCGGTGGACCACCTTCACCACCGTGCGCTGCCAGACCTGGCGGCATCAGAACGTGGTCCTGCTCGGCGACGCGGCGCACACCGCGCACTTTTCCATCGGCTCGGGCACCAAGCTCGCCATGGAAGACGCGCTGGCCCTGGCCGCCTGCCTGCACGAGCAGCCGGACCTCGACGCTGGCCTGGCCGCCTACGAACTGGAGCGAAGGCCGGTGGTCGCGTCCACCCAGCGGGCCGCGCAGGCCAGCCTGGAGTGGTTCGAGAACATCGGGCAGTACGCGGACCAGGACCCGCACCAGTTCGCGTTCAACATCGTGACCCGCAGCCGCCGGGTCACCTACGACAACCTGCGGCTGCGCGACCCCGAGTTCGTCGCCGACATGGACCGCTGGTTCGCCGCCAGCCTGGACGGGAGCCTGGGCGGGAGCCTGGACGGCGGACCGGCAGGCGGCGCCCGGGCGCGGCCGCCGATGTTCCAGCCGTTCCGGCTCGGCGGCCTGGAACTGGCCAACCGCGTGGTCGTCTCCCCGATGGACATGTACTCGGCCCGCGACGGCGTGCCCGGTGACTTCCACCTAGTGCACCTGGGCAGCAAGGCCCTGGGCGGGGCCGGGCTGGTGATGACCGAGATGGTCTGCGTCTCCCCCGCCGGGCGGATCACGCCTGGCTGCACGGGGATCTACACCGGCGAGCAGGAGGAATCCTGGCTCCGGATCACCGCCTTCGTGCACGGCCACACCGGCGCGAAGATCGGCATCCAGCTCGGGCACTCCGGGCGCAAGGGCTCGACCAGGCTCATGTGGGACGGCATGGACATCCCGCTGCCCGAGGGTAACTGGGAGGTGTGCGGCCCCTCCGCGCTGCCCTACGCGGGCCAGAGCCAGCCGCCGCGCGAGCTCACCCAGGACGGACTCGACGAGATCAGGGGCCAGTTCGCGGCCGCGGCCCGGGCGGCCGCGCGGGCCGGCTTTGACCTGCTCGAGCTGCACTGCGCGCACGGCTACCTGCTGTCGTCGTTCCTGTCTCCGCTGACCAACCGGCGTACCGACCGGTACGGCGGATCGCTGGCCGCCCGGCTCCGCTACCCGCTGGAGGTCTTCGACGCGGTCCGCGCGGCCTGGCCGCAGGACCGGCCGATGACGGTCCGGATCTCGGCGACCGACTGGTGCGAGGGCGGCCTGGACATCGACGACGCCGTCGAGATCGCCCGCGCGTTCGCCGAGCACGGCGCGGCCGGCATCGACGTGTCGACCGGGCAGGTCGTCAGCGAGGAGAAGCCCGCCTTCGGCCGCAGCTACCAGACGCCGTTCGCCGACCGGATACGCAACGAGATCGGCGGCAGGTACGGCGTCGCGGTGATCGCCGTCGGCGCTATCTCCTCCTACGACGACGTGAACTCCGTCATCCTGGCCGGCCGGGCTGATCTGTGCGCCCTGGGCCGGACCCATCTGTACGACCCGCAGTGGACCCTGCACGCCGCGGCCGAGCAGGGGTACGCGGGCCCGGGCGCCCGCTGGCCCGACCCGTTCGCCGCGGGCCGGCGACGGCCGCAGGGCGGAC
>OCZT010008016.1_pt1 | contig 10316 bp, 11 predicted proteins | sample 1539031 | NCBI WGS metagenome assembly OCZT01 (sample SAMEA3539308, study PRJEB22396) | soil metagenome | biome: tundra; feature: field; material: soil | place: USA | collected 2010-05 | depth 0.15 m
GCCGGATCGCCGGGCCCGCGTGCCGGGCCAGGGCGCCGCAGGCACTGCCCAGCTGGGCCGGCGGCCTCAGCGCAGCAGTGCCGTAGGCTCGGAGCAACAGTGCCGTCCCCCGGGGAGGGCGATCGTGGCAATCGGCGGGCGATCGTGGTAACCGGCGGACTCGAGCTGGCCACTGCCTTGCGGCCAGTGCGGGCGGGCAACGCATTCGAGGAAACGGTCGAGCGGCTGCTGACCGTGATCAAGCTCGGCGTGGTCGGGCCTGGGCAGCGGTTCCCCTCCGAGCGGGATCTGGCCGCCCAGCTCGGCATCAGCCGCATTACTCTCCGCGAGGCAATCCGCGAGCTACAGCAGGCTGGCTTCGTCGAATCCAGGCGCGGGCGCTCCGGCGGCACCTTCGTCACGTACCGCCCGCCCGCGCCGAGCCTCGGTGAGCTGCGCCGCATCGCGCTCGAGGATGGCGATAAGCTCACCGACGCGCTGACGTTCAGGATGGCGGTCGAGACCGGTTCCGCCCAGTTGCTCGCCCAGGTCTCAGGCGAGACCGCGCGAGCCAACGTGCGGTACGTCCTGCAGGCCCGCCTCGCGGATGTCAACCGGGCCAGTCCGCAGGACTACCGGCGGCTGGACACCCTGTTCCACCTGTCAATCGCCGAGCTCACCGGCTCTACCCTGCTGGCCGCCGCCTGCGCTGATGCCCGGATGCGCCTGAACGACCTGCTTAACGCGATCCCGGTGCTGCGGCGCAACATCGATCACACGGCCGGGCAGCATGGCGCCATCGTCGACGCCATCCTGGCAGGAGATGCCGAACTCGCCCGGCGCGCGGTCGCTGAGCATCTGGACGGCACCGGCGCCCTGCTCCGCGGATTCCTCGCCTGAGCTGCGCCTGCGGCAAATGCTCGCAGGCCCGCCGGGTAGCTGACCCGAAAATGAGACCCCAGCCGGGCGCGCGGCAGCGGCCGGCGGCGGTTTGTGCCGTCGGCTTCCGGCGCGGGGCGTTGGCCGGGGTATGCGGTTAGCGGTCTGTGGTGACGGGCAGGAGCTCGCCGGTGCCGGGGTCGATGGCCTCGATGGAGACCTTGTAGCCGAGGCGTTCCAGTCCGCGGACGTGGCTACGGGCGCGGCGGCGGGTGTCTGCCTTGCGTTCGTAGTAGTCGGGGCCGAGGTCCTCGTATCTGGCTTCGGGATCGGACAGGAGGGCGTGGGCGATGACGAGCTGGGTCCGCATGATCGCGCCCAGGATGCCAGGTGGCCGGCGGTCGGGAAGACGCTCATGGCGGTGCCGATCTCGGCGATGAGGTCCCGGGCCGTGCTGATCCCGAACCCGGGGACGCCGTCCAGCTGCTTTACCTGCCGCTCGTACGGCTTGCACATCTCCGCGATCTTGTCGTCCAGGATCTCGATCTGGGCGGTGATCTGGTCGATGCTGTCCAGCATCATCTCCAGGATGAAGGCGTGCTCCCCGGTGAAGAACGAGCAGTCCAGGGCCTCTTGCAGCCGGGCGGTCTTGCGGCGCATCACGCCGCGGGCCATCTCCGCCAGCACTCTGGGGCTGCGCTCGCCGGCGATGATGGCGCGCAGCATGCCCCGGCCGGAGACGCCGTGGATGTCGCTGATCACCGAGGACAGCTTCAGGTGCCCGTCCTCCAGCAGCTTCTCGCAGCGCTCCTTCTGCGCGGTGCGCATCTGGACCAGCTTGCGGCGGTAGCGGGTGTGCGTGCGCAGCCGGCGGATCTCCTCCGGCGGCACGAAGGACCCGGCCAGTGATCCCTGCTGGGTGATCTTCGCCAGCCACGCCGAGTCGAGCTTGTCTTCTTAGGCCTGCCGGGCAGCGCCTTGACCTGCGACGCCTGATACAGCAGGCAGTCGAAGCCCTCGCGTTCGAGCAGGAAGAGCACCGGCTTCCAGTAATCGCTCGTAGACTCCATGCCGGCCCGCTCCACCTGCCAGGCCCGCAGCCAGTCCGCCAGCGCCAGCAGCTCCCTCCTGGTGGCGCCGAACTTCCGGGTCTCCTGCTGCCGGCCCCCCTCGCGGGTCTCGCCCGGCACCCGGATCGTGACCCTGACCTCGGCCTTGCCGATGTCGATCCCGGCGACCCGGTCGCAGAACAGCGGCTCGCCCTCGACTTCCTCCATCGTGATCTCCTACGATGAGCATGCGGTTAACGGTCGCGGCCGCCCGCAGGAGCTGGGGGCAAGCGGAAATCTGATCCGCGGGCTCGAAGCACCAATTCACGGCCCTCAAGAACAGCTCCCGGCGCTCAGACTATTCAACGGGGTCGGGCCCGCCACGATACGACGGCGTCAGCGGGCGGCCGCGGCCATCCTCCACCCGCAGCCGCCCCCGCGAAACGGAAACCGCACATGCACGACCGGCCCGGCCCGGCCGCAAAGCGGCAGCAACCCCAGCCCGCCGCAGACCCGCACCCCGCGCAATTTTCACGCCGCACGGCGTCCCGGAGGGCACCAGCGACTATTCAGCAAGCGTCAGTGCTGTGCTGTTTGGCTGCCGGGGCTGATCGAGTGTGCTGCGGGATGGCTGATAGTCTCGCGGGCTGCGCCGGGGGCTGGGCTCGGGGCGCGGGTCGGGCGGCACGCCGGGATGGGTTGCTGATTGGCTGACCGGAATGGTGATCATTGCCAGGTGTGCCCGCTGTGCCTGGTGTTCCGTCCGCTGGGGAGCTGTCAGCTCCCCAAACTCGACGCCCTCCGCGACCTGTTCAACGGCCAGCCATGGCTCCCGCCCGGCCTCGAACCAACCTGGCCACCAGCAAAAGCCCCATCACACCGCTGACGCTTGGTGAATAGCTACCCCGCCGGAACCGGCCCATGATCGCCAGTTCCGGCTAGGATGCCTGTCATGAGTCGCCTTCCTGTTCTGTCGCGCAGCTTCGAAACAGCCGCCGGCGCCCGACAGCCAGGCGCTAAGTTCCAGACCTTTAGTTACTGGCGAGATCTCACCAGTCCGCGCTGCCGATATCTATACCGCAGAAGCAGCTTTGAGGCCATCGCGCGTGGTTCAGCTGGCCATAATGTTCTGTACTCAGCTACTAGAAATATCGCCCAGCCGCTGCTCTTGGACGATGGAACGACCTGGTGCTGCGATCTCGTTGAATTTCCCGGCGGCCCGCTGCCTACCGGTGAATACGGCCGATCGCTAGGGCACTGGAACCTCTCTGACGAGACAGAGAGCTTCTACGTGGACGCTGGCGCAGCAACGATGCTCTACGGCTGGCGTGACTCCCCGGTCTTCCGCACGACAATAGGTGGCGGCAGCATACTCGTTCTTCCGCCCGCGGCCTGGCATGTAACATATTGCACCACCACGGCAGCAACAACTATAACAAATATCTATTCCCGAAAATATTCCAGCCCCGCGCAACACGAATCGGCGAGCAAATATGCTGAGCGAACTTCTGGCCTGCCCAGAGTCACCCTAGCGTGCGTCCGGGGAGAGCCGACCCTGGTCGGACCGGACCGAGCTAAGAGCCTGCTGGCAGGAAAAGATTTCGCAACGCACCTTACTACCTCGCCAATCGGCGTGCTGAGCCGCGCCTTCGCGCAGGCAGCCGGAAACAGTGCACTGCGGTCCTGGCTGTTGCACGAGAAGCTAGCCGGCTCTCGCCAGTAACATGCCTCCGGTGCCCGGTCATATCCTGCGCTGGCTTGACGGGCACGGATACCGCCCCATGGCTGAAGTGCATGGCGGCGGCTCTGACGCCGCGCTAGTGCTGGCTAAGACAAGCTCAGGCGGCGCATCGATAGTAAAATGGGCGAGAACGTCCTGGGGCCAGGTGGACGGGCATGGCTCGGATGCGCTCGTCAGGAAAGCCCGGCAGCACATCTGGCTACGGCGCAATGCCGACTGGTTCGCCAATACTTATCCGCGGCTCCTGCTGGTAAGAGATGCAGCCGGTGCATTCACGGTCACCGACTACATCGAGGCTGCTAACCTTGAGGATCAGATAATATCCGGCGCCACAGGGAAAGACCGGAATTCGGAGTCCCCGGTGAATTTCTGCATCAATAGATACATTACTATTATCGAGTCAGGTCTGGCCGCCGGCGTGGGACACTTCCACTCTCAGAATTGGCCGGAGATCGACAGTCTTACGCGAGTCAAGCGAAGGCTCATGTTTATCAGCAAAGTCTCGGAAGAAATAAGCACTAGCATCGCATCTCAGTGGCGGAGCCTCGACCGGACGATATCATCGCTCCCGGGCTCGCCACTGAGCAGGCTGGCAGATCTGGTGTCGCTCAATGAGCCAGTCCGGGGGTTTCCGCTGCACGGCGACCTGAATCTCTCCAACGTGCTCCTGAGCAATAGCGATACGCCCCGGAATTATCTTATAGACCCAGCCGGAATACATCGCTGGAGAGATCCTCTGTATGATGTCGCGAAGGCACTTTTTCACCTCGCCTTGATAATTCCGATAAAGATTTCCCTGAGCACCGAAGCTTTACGTGACACTGGAGAGGTTTTTCAGCGCCTGGCGGTGGAGCTACTCCAGGTGGCCAGCACCCGAAACGAACTCGCTGCACGCAGTGCAGTCAGAAGGCTCATCGGATATTACGCGAGCCATATCCTGGCTGAGGCTGCCTGCCGTGTCTCTCTAGCCGTTCAGGGACATGACCTGGCCAATAATCTCGTTTATGCCCGTACGTATCTCGCTGCCGGGCAAACGGCGCTGCGTGGCGTTTTCGACATTGGTGATCCGGCCAAGGTCGCGCTATCGGCGGCAACCGACGGAGTTCTGCTGCCCAGCATCGCCAGCGCGATGTCAGCGCGCGTGTAGCTGAGGCTCCCGGCTCAGGAACAGGCTCGCGAGGTGCCTTCCGGCACGGGCGGCTTGCGGCACGGGCGGCCTTGTCAGGCGTCGGCCGCGATGGCTGCCTTGCTCATGACCGCACCGTACATATGCAACATCCGGTCGACTGTCCGTGGCCAGCCGAAGCGGGTGGCGTGCTCGTGCGCGCCGCGTGACAGGCGGGCCAGCACGCCCGGTGCAGCGATCAGCTCGCGCATCGCCCGTGCGTAGCTGGCCGGCTCGCGCGAATCAACCAGCACGCCCGACACGCCGTGCCGTACCACCGTCCGCAGTCCGCCAACCGATGCGGCCACTACCGGAGTGCCGCAGGCCTGTGCCTCGACGGCGACGAACCCGAATGACTCGGAGTAGGACGGCACCATGACGAGCGTCGCCGCGCGATACCAGTCAGCGAGCTCGGACTGCGGGCAGGGCGGGTCAAGCCGGACGAGCCTGGCGACGCCGAGGCGGTCGGCCAGTACGGACAGGCTGTCCGGGTCGGCACGGCCGCTGCCGCTTGGACCGCCCACGAAAGCTACCGTCAGCCGGCCGGCCAGGGCCGGGTCGTCGCGGACCATCTGGGCAGCGGCGCGCAGCACCACATCAGGTGCCTTCAGGGGCTGGACCCGGCCGGCGAAGAGGAGCACGATGCCGTCGCGGGGCAGGCCGAGCCGCTGCCGCGCCTCGTGCTGCGACCCGGGGCGGAAGACGGCCAGGTCGACTCCGGGGTTGATGGTGCAGACCCGGTCGCGGTCGGCGTCGTAGAGCCCGATCAGCTGCCGTGCTTCCTCGTCGGTGTTAGCGACGAGCTGATCGGCGGCGGCGATGACCTCGGCCTCGCCGCGAATGCGGACCTCGGGCTCGGCGGCATCGCCGGCCGCCAGGGCGGCGTTCTTCACCTTGCCCAGGGTGTGCATGGTCTGCACCAGCGGCACGCCCCAGCGCTCTTTGGCGACGGTACCGACCTGGCCCGATAGCCAGTAGTGCGCGTGGATCAGGTCGTACCGGCCGGGTGCGTATGCGGCCTCGGCCCGCAGCGCCTCGAAGGTGAAGTGGCAGAGCTGGGCGGGCAGATCAGCCTTGTCCAGGTCCTCGAACGGCCCCGCAGGCAAGTGCCGCACGAGGACGCCGGGGGAGAGCTCGGCCACGGCCGGCATGTTGCGGGACACCGCGCGGGTGAAAATGTCTACCTCGACGCCGCGGGCCGCCAGTATTTTGGCAACCTCGACGACATAGACATTCAGGCCGCCCGCATCACCTGTGCCAGGCTGCTCAAACGGTGACGTGTGGACGGCTGATAGTCGCGATCCGCCGGGGCAAGCGTCGCGGCACGGTACCACCTCCCGCCAAGGGCAACCCTTGCGCCCGCGATCCTGTTTCCCGTGCTCGGCAGCCACGATCCTGATGCGATGCGAGGCGGCCGGCCTGCGAGGCAGCCGGGAAGAGGGGCTGCGGGGCGGTACGCTCTGCGGGGCAGCGGCGCTTACGGCATGGATGCCAGCGAATATTCCGTGCTGACACGATTTGCAACCGTATTGCGCAGGCAGGCTGAAACCCGGGAACGGGTGGCTGGAGGACTGCGGGGATGCGCTACCGGCTACTCCGGCAGATACCGACCAACCGGGGGCGCAGTGTCTATCTAGCGGAGACGCCGTCAGGAGATCGGGTCCTCGTTAAACGTGCTCACACCGAGGCATGGGCGGCCGACTTGCGTGATCAGGCGCGTCATTTCATGGTGATGGGCGAGTTGCTGGGCGAGCGCAGCATCTACCCGGCCGTCCTGGAGCATTCCGATGACAGTCTCGTCCTGCCGTTCTATGAGCACGGCAGCCTGGATGAGCTCTCCCGCGGCCCGAGCCGCTGTATTGTGCGGGTGCTGACCCGGGACGCGCTGTCCCATGTATTCATGATTGCCGGCTTCCGGCCACCTGCGGACTCCCCCCTTCCGCAGGTGGCCCGCGATTACCTCGCGCATGCCGCTCGTGCCCGGCTGGGCCGATTGGACCGGGCAGTTTCCGGGCCCGAAGGGTGCGACTGGTCCCGTACGTCAGCCGCCGGGCAGCCGCCCCGAATCCATGAGATCGAGGAGAGCGTCGCCTGGATCAGGGACGAGGCCTTTCTCGCCCGCAGCTGCGAGCTTGGTCCCACTCGCCTGGTGCCGGCCGCGCATGGCGATTTCGGGCTGAACAACGTCATGCTGGCGGAAAAACCCGCCGCGGGCGCCCGGCTCGTGTTCATCGATACTCGCGGAATCTGGTGCGACGGGTATCCGTGGTGGGATCCGATCATGGATCTCGCTACCGTGATCGCGTTCCACTGCCGTATCGAACCGGCCCTCGCGCGGGCTGGCGAGCTTCCTGGCGATATGGCCGACGCGGCGGCCAGGCTCCGCGAGGCGGACATTCTCCGGCTCATCACCGGTGACGCCGCGTTCGTGGCATGGGCCGGGTCTGACGAGCACTGGCGGAAGCGGCTGGAGGTGGAGATCGCAATCAGGCTGCTCGGCAACATCGGCGTCCAGCTCACCACCGCTCCGCGCAATCCAGGGTTGCGCGCCGCGGTTGTGCTCGGCCTCTATGTCCGTCAGGCGCGCCGCGTCGTGGGCCTGCTCAATGGACATGGCTGAGTCGCATGAGGGCCGGGGGTCATCGCACGAGGGCCGGGGTCATCGCTACCGAGGGACGGCAACATGGCATGCAAGAGCGCAGTGGCCGAGGATGTCATCACCGCCTCTGGCCGGGACATGCTGGCCAGGCCGGCCGATGAGCTGCGCGCCCGGTTCGCCGCGCTGAAGATCGTGCAGTTCGATGATTTCGTCCGCGCGGACGTGCTCAGCCGGATCGTCAGGCACATGCTCCTGATGGTGCGCAAGTACGCGGTCCGCATCGAGCGACCGCATCTGGTGACTCCTGGCTCGATGGTGGATGGCCGGCGCTTCTGGCGCATCGACGGGGGACCGTTCGCCGAGAGTTGGCACACGGACGCCGACAGGGCGGCGATCCGCGAAGCGTTCGACGCAAGCGGGCTGAACGCGTTCGCCGCGTGCCTGCTCGCGGCAGCCCAGCCGACGTTCGAGGCGGTGGTCGGGCGGCCGCTCCGCTACGACAGGGTCTTCTTGCTCGATTACGGCGAAGGCGACTTCATCGCGCCGCACGGTGATACTCAGACGAGCGGCCGGATTCTTGCCCAGATGCCGGTGACTTTCAACTGCCGCACCGCGTTCCGTGCGCTGCGTGCTGGCTGGATGGAGCCGTTCTATGACGACCCGGGGTCGTTGCGCCTGATGGGGCCGGGGATCTGGCACGACGCCCTGCCGGTGCCGCGGCTGCCAGGAGAAGGCGCGCCTGAGCGGGTGGTCGTCACGGTACGCCTGCCCTACCGGGAAGAATGAACGCGCGCCGCCCGGGTGCGAGTGACCGCAGCCGGCCACGCCCCGGCTCCCCGCCTGTGGTCATCCCGGCGCACGGCCGCGGCCTGCGGATGCGGCAACTGACCAGCGGAACGCCGAAGACCCTCTTGGAAGTGGCAGGCGAGCCGATGCTCGCGCGGCTGCTGCGGGCAGCCGCCGTCTGCGGCCGCCTGGCTGTCGTCTACACCCGCGCGCTGGACGAGGCCGTCCCCGCCTTCCTGGCCAACGGCCTCGCCGTCGTCAGCGCCGGGGGAGAGGCAGGCCGATGCGCCGCAGCAGAGGCAGGCCGATGGACCGCGGCAGCGGGTGCAGGCCCGGCCGGTCCACCAGGCACGATGGCTGAACTACGCCGCCGTGAGCCGCACGGCTACCTCACCGACATGCTGGCGATCGCCGCTGAGCTGGGCGACGAGCTGACTGTGCTCGACTCCGACATGGTCGTGCCGCACGCGGAACTCTGCAGCTTCCTGGCGGGTACGCTGGCGGACAATGGCGCCGCATTCCTCGTGGGGCAGGCCGCAGAGCCGCCGTCGAGTGACCCCCGGTCGATCAGAGTGACCATGGACCCGCACGGCGTCCGCCGGCTCGCGCCCGGAAACGCGAACCGGCTGCCGCGGACGGTCGGCGCGTACCACTGGCGCCCGCGGGCCGTCCGCGCCGCACGCGAGTTCGTGGCCGACGGCCCTCGCAGCTTTCACGAATTCATGGCTCACCTGATGGACCTGGCGTTGCCGACCGAGACATTCACCTTCTCGGCCGGGCTGAATGTCAATACGCCGAGCGACCGGGATCTCGCGGAAGAACACGTCCGGGCCTGGACCCGGGCGAACCCAGCCGAATACCCGGCCCCCAGCCAGGCGGAAGTACAGGACCGGGCGAGCCCAGCCGGATACCGAACCCGTAACCAGGCGGAAACAGGACACAGCAGGGCGGCGGAGACGTGAGCGACGAAACGACGGTCCCGTACCCCGTCGCGCCACCAGCGGAGGCCGTTCAGCTGCCGAGATGGCGGCGTAACGCTGTCTGCGCGGGTCAGGTGCTCGGCGAGACGGCGCGGCTCGCCCGGTGGCGGTCGCGCGCACCGGAACGATCCCTGCGGGAGTACGAGGCCCGCTGGTCGGCGCAGTGGGCGAAGCTCCGGCGACAGCCCGCGAGTGACCTGGCGACCGCGGTGACGATGTCCTCCTACGGGAGCCGGCCGCTGAATGCCCTGCTCGAATTCGTGCCCTATGAGATCTCAGCACCCGCTTTCTTTCGCTGGCGTGCCGCCAAGCTCGGCCGGATCTTCGGGGCACATTACGCAACATCCACGCCCATCGCCGAGATCGGCTGCGGTCTCGGCAAGAATCTGCTGGCCCTGGCATACGCCGGATTTACTGACCTTGCGGGATTTGACCCCACCGAGTCGGCCGTGCGGGCGGTAACCGAAGAAGCCGCCTACTTCGGCCAGCCGTGGCGGGTTGGCCACGGCAATTTGCTGGACCCCGACCCGGGTTTGCTGGACTGGCTGAGCGGGCGCGTGCTGTTTACCAATCACGTGATTGAGCAGTTGCCCCGGCACGTGCCGCAGGCACTGGACTGGTTGTGCCGTGCGGCGCCCGCGGAAGTGCTGCATTTTGAGCCCTGCGTCGAATTCCTGCGGCCCGCCCGTGACCTGGGCGACCTGGCCGGCTGGCTGCATGTCGTGTCGGCGGACTACCAGCGCTCGCTGCTTGGCTGCCTGCGCACGCTTGCGGCCGACGGACAGGTGGAACTCCTGGAAGCGCGGTCGCTCGGGTACTCGCCGCGGCTGACGCACGCGCCGGCCCTGATCCGGTGGCGACCGCGCGGCCGTGGTAACTACGAAGGTAGGGTGCGCAAGTGCCGCTTGACCCGTGCCGGCTGACCCCAGCCGCGTCGCTGAACCGGGCCAGGCTGGCGCGGGACGAGGGGCCAGGGCCGGACGGCGCTGCTACCGAGGTCACCGCGCACAGCCTGCTGTCGGCAGCGGCGCTCGGAGAGCTGATCGCGGCGTCCGGCAGCACGCTACGGCCGGACGGTGCCGACGGCGCTGACCTGCCGGGCTGGCTCAACGCCCGGCTCGGCTGTCCCGACGCGCCG
>OCZT010008017.1_pt1 | contig 10316 bp, 10 predicted proteins | sample 1539031 | NCBI WGS metagenome assembly OCZT01 (sample SAMEA3539308, study PRJEB22396) | soil metagenome | biome: tundra; feature: field; material: soil | place: USA | collected 2010-05 | depth 0.15 m
GAAACTTTATTTGGGTCGCAGGGCGAGGCCCCCGGTCACGGGAGGATTTCGCTCCAATTCTTAGCGGTGATGAACTGGGAAAGATGTTTGGCATTGCTGGTGGCAATCACCACGTCCGATGGTGCGGGTCCAAAAGAGAGCGCCTGGGCGGCGAGGATTACATCGATGTCGAGATCCTTGGCATCGGCTGTTGGTCGGCCTTGCTGCCTTGCCGCTGCCCAAAGGTCTGCCGCCAATCGAAGGGCTTCGTCTGTAAGCGGAAGGTAGCGACCGGGCATTCTTGAGGCGAAAGCATCGAGCCGGGAAACGCCGAAACTCTTATTGGCCCGGAAGCAGCTCTCTTCTTAGCTCGTAGTAGATGATGGCTGGAACGATGACGCGGTGGCCGCTGAGAGGCACCGGGACAACCATTCGGTGATCGCGAGGACCTCAGCGTTTCGTTGAGGATGGGTTAATAAACCGAGTGGACCTGAATCGAGAACGAGAAAACGGCTCACGGAAAGAGCAGCCGGGTGCCGGTCGCTGCGCGATTCTCATTCATCGCTTTCTTGAACTCGGCGACTTCCTCGTCTGCTTCACGGAGCTTTTCCTGGTCCGTCGTAGCATCCTCGGCTTTCCAGGCGGCGAGAAGTTCGAGCGTAGCGGTATCAACGGCGCCCATCGTGGACAACGGCGGCGCACTCGCGGGTTGAATTGTTGACGGCTGCTTCATTGAAACTCGACTTTACTTCGATTGTACCAAGAGGGAAACGTGAGGGAAACGTGGGGACATCCCGCATGTTTCCATGGGTCGATTGAAGAGCTAGTCCGGCCTAGCCATAACTCCCGCCGACGATAGCGGGATCCGCAGGCTGTGAGCCGCGTGGGCGCGATCGGTCGTAAGGCTCTGCGTCATGTCATAGGTTCCATTTCGCATGTACCCAATCCCGATTGCCGTCGTCACCGGTTGTGTCTCGATGAATTGCCGCAAATCCGCCAATTGGGAGCCGAGGCTCGCGCTCGAAGCGTTATCCAGCAAAATAAACAGATCGAGACCGGCGTTGTTGTCCGGGAAAGGAACCAGTTCGGTCACCTTCAGGCGTTCCCGCCGCTCATAGACCATCACATCTTCCTGCTTCAGCGACGGAACGGCCTTGTCATGATCGTGTCGAGCTTCGACAGTTGACGATTGTTTGAACTGGCACAAAATTCGAATCGGATTGAGACCTGGTCTGAGCGAATAACAACACGCCGGCTGTCGCGAGACCAATCGTGACCAGCAATCCCGGATGCTTCTGCATAAACTGTGACCTCCCGCTTCTTTCCATGCAGTTGAGGTGCCATTTGGCTTCCAAGTTGCTATTGGAATTGCCGGGTAAGGGCGATCGTAACCGTGCTCAACGCAGAGATTGCCACTATTTTCGAGCGCATGGCGCGGGTCCTCGCGTTCAAAGGCCAGGATCGTTTCCGGATCATGGCGTATGAGAGAGCGGCGGTATCGATTCGGGACCTCGAAGAGGATCTCGCTTCGATCGCACAACAAGGAAAGCTCGAAGAGATACCGGGCATTGGCAAAGACTTGTCGGAAACGATCGAAGAGTACCTCCGGACGGGTAAAATCAAACGCTACGAACAGGAATGCAGGGGCATTCCGGCGGGCTTGGTCGAGCTGATGAGTATTCCGGGGCTGGGTCCCAAGACGCTGGCTTTGCTGCACGAGAAATTCCATATCCGCCATCTGGAGGACTTGAACAGTTGTCTCGAAAAAGCGGCATCCGCCAAGCTCAAGGGGTTCGGCCAAAAGAAGATCGACAACATGGCGATGGAAAGCTGGACTATCCCGACGATATTCTTGCCCGGCTCGATATCGTCGTCGCGGCGATTCACTCGCGGTTTCGCCATAGCAAGGATGAGACCACAGGCCGTCTGGCCGACGCTCTTGCCAATCCGCACGTCGACATTCTGGCGCATCCCACCAGCCGGCTGATTGGCTCTCGCGAACCGTTGGACTTCGATTTCGAGCGCATCCTGAGCGTTGCGCTCAAAGCCGGCGTAGCGCTGGAGATTAACGGCTCCATGTACCGGCTCGATTTGAACGATTCCATGGCGAGAGCGGCGCAGGAAGCAGGCGTCCTGCTCGCGATCGGCTCGGATGCCCATAGCACGGCCCAACTCGATCAGATCCGTTACGGAGTCTTTCAGGCGCGCCGCGGTTGGATCGAAGCTCGATCGGCGATCAATACGTGGCCCTGGGCGAAGTTGAATCGTTGGCTCAGCCATCGAGCGAATGCGCGTCCGAAGTTACTCGCTGGGTAATGATGTCCAAACGAAGCGCAGGCCTGCTGATGTATCGCCGGAGGAACTCTGCACTGGAAGTGTTTCTCGTGCATCCCGGCGGACCTTTTTGGGCGAAGAAGGATGTGGGCGCATGGTCGATTCCGAAGGGCGAGCACCTCGAACACGAGGAGCCGCTGGAGGCCGCGAAGCGCGAATTTGTTGAGGAGACGGGCTTCGTGGCGGACGGGACCTTCCTGGAACTTGGCGATTTGAAACAACCCGGTGGAAAGATCATTTCCGCCTGGGCCTTTGAGGGCGATTGCGATCCCGCAAAACTGCGCAGCAACACATTCCTGATCGAGTGGCCGCCGCGCTCGGGCCGGCAAATGGAAGTGCCTGAAGTCGACCGGGGTCGTTGGTACACCATCGAGGAGGCGAGATTGCGATTGTTGACAGGGCAACGAGAGTTTCTCGACAGGCTGTTGCAAAGAACCCGTTAGGGTGGCGCATAACGGGGTGCCCATGGCATCTTGCGTGCAACCAGCATAGCCGGAGGATTCCATGCCAGCTAAGCAATTTCAATTTCGCGCGGAGGCCCGTCAGAGTATCCTGCGCGGCGCGAGCATCCTCGCCGACGCGGTGCGGGTGACCTTGGGACCCAAGTCGAAATGCGTCCTGATCGAGAAGAAGTTTGGCCGGCCCATTGTTTGCGACGATGGCGTGACGATCGCCAAGGAAATCGAACTCAAGGACCCCGAGGAGAACCTCGGCGCCCAAATGGTTCGGGAGGCGGCTGAGCGGACTGGAGAAGCCGTCGGCGACGGCACGACGACTTCGACCCTCCTCGCGCACGCGATTCTAGCCGAAGGAGTTCGCAATGTCGCGGCCGGAGCCAGCGCAGTCGATTTGAAGCGGGGACTCATGCGCGGTCTCAAAGTGGCTGTGGATTCCATCCGGGCGCTGTCCCGCCCCGTTACCAATCAGCGTGAAAAGGCGCAGGTAGCCACGATTTCTGCGCACGGCAACACAATTGTCGGAAATATGGTCGCTGAGGCCGTCGAGAAGGTGGGCGCGGAAGGCGCAATCACGGTGGAAGAATCCAAAACCACCGATACGGTGCTCGAAATCGTCGAGGGCATGCAATTCGACCGCGGCTTTATCTCTCCGTATTTTGTTACGGATCCGGAAGGCATGGAGGCGGCCCTGGACGAGCCGCATATCTTGATTTACGAAAAGAAGATCTCCAACGTGAAGGAGTTGCTTCCGCTACTGGAGCAGATCGTGAGCGCAGGTAAACCGTTGCTGATCATCTCAGAAGATGTCGAAGCGGAGGCGCTGGCGACGCTGGTCCTGAACAAGATCCGCGGAACACTGCCGTGCGTCGCGGTAAAAGCGCCGGGGTTTGGGGATCGGCGGAAGGCAATGCTACAGGACATTGCCATTCTGACCGGAGGCCAACTGATCGCCGAAGAACTGGGAATCAAGCTGGAAAATGTCACAGTGGAGCAACTCGGCAAGGCGAAGCGGGTGGTGATCGATAAGGACACAACAACCATCGTGGGCGGAGCTGGCGCGAAGGCCGCCATTGATGGGCGCTGCCGGGAGCTGCGCAAACAAATCGACGAGACCACCTCCGACTACGACAAAGAGAAGCTGCAGGAACGCCTGGCGAAGTTGACGGGCGGAGTCGCCGTGATTCGCGTCGGCGCTCCTTCCGAGTCCGAAGCCAAGAAACTGAAGGAGGCCTTCGAAGACGCCATCAGCGCCACCAAGGCCGCTATCGCCGAAGGGGTCCTGCCTGGTGCCGGCCTGCCGCTGCTACGGGCGATCGATACGGTGGAGGCCGAGGTTGCCAAGTGTGATGAGGACGAAAAGACCGGCCTGCGCATCCTCAAGAAGGCGCTGGAGGCTCCCACGCGCCAGATCGCTGAGAACTCCGCGTTGGATGGTGGCGTGGTGGTGGACCGCATGCGATTGGGCAAGGGAAACTACGGTTTGGATGCTTCCACCGGGAAATATGTGGATTTGATCGAAGCGGGCATCGTCGACGCCACGAAAGTGGTTCGCGTGGCGCTCGAGAATGCGGTGTCGGTCGCCAGCACGCTTCTGTTGACCGAGGCGACGCTCACCGAAGAGCGGGAAAAGAAGCAGGAGCGGGCATCGAATCCGGAATTCGCCGAACCCTAGCCCTGCGGGACGCGCGATTTGACCCACCAAACGACGGTTCGGGCATTCCAACGCCATGAAAATACAGCATTAAGAGTCGGTGCGCTACGTGCATCAGGAATCAACAAAGGACGAGCCTGATGCCCATCGGCGAGAAAGCAGCAATCGTGCCGCCTAGCGAGCCATTTGAAGTGAAGGCCCAGAGGCTGGCCGACGCGTCCCTGCGTCTTCACGCCCAGTATCAGGGCAAGATTGAAGTTGCGCTGAAATGCCCGGTTCGGGATCTTGACGATTTCGCGTATCTGTACACGCCGGGCGTGGCGGCTCCCTGCCGCGCCATTCAAGCAGATGCTGCCAGAATCAACGATCTCACCAACAAATCGAGAAGAGTACGTCGAGATCGCCATACGCCGAATTTTGGACGTTCGGCAGACCATGCAAGTGTTAATGCGCGAAGGCTTGATGGCGCCATGCAGGAACTAAATCGGAGCGGCTAGCATGGAAGACATTTTCAGATTCGTGGATGAGTTCGGCCCGATCAAGGTAGTGTACATTTCGTTGCCGGAGACGGGTCTAAGAGCGGTGGTCGCGATCGACAATACCGCGTGCGGACCGGCGATTGGCGGCGTGCGCATGGCGCCGGACGTTAGCGCCGAGGAGGCCTGCCGGCTGGCCCGTGCGATGACCCTGAAGAACGCCGCCGCAGCGCTTCCGCACGGGGGTGGCAAAGCGGTGATCTTTGCGGACCCGAGAATGCCGAGGCAGGAGAAGGAACAACTCATTCGCGCGTTTTCCGTTGCGATTGTTGGTCTGACGGAATATATTCCCGGGCCCGACATGGGCACGGATGAACTGGCGATGGGTTGGGTGCATGACGAGATTCACCGGGCGGCGGGTTTGCCGAGAGAACTGGGCGGGATCCCGTTGGATGAGATTGGCGCCACGGGTTTCGGCCTGGCCGCGGCGGTGGAGGTCGGTTGCAATGCGATTCATCTCGACTTGAAAGGTGCCCGTGTGGCGGTGCAGGGATTTGGAGCGGTGGGTAAACACGCCGCGCGATTCCTCTCGCAGAAGGGCTGCATCCTGGTCGCATGTAGCGATAGCCGAGGCACTCTCTCGTCGCCTGAGGGGTTCGACGTAAACGCTCTCATCCGGCTGAAGGATGCTGGCCGGCCGGTGACTGAGTTCGGGAACGGAGAGACGGCGGGCCCGGAAGCCATCATCGATATTCCCTGCGATATTTGGATCCCCGCGGCGCGGCCCGATGTGCTTAACCAAGCCAATGCGAACAGGCTGAAGGCCCGGATTGTCGCCGAAGGGGCCAACATCCCATGCACCTTGGAAGCCGAGGCCATGCTTGAGTCCCGCGGCATCCTGGTTCTGCCCGACTTCGTGGTGAACGCGGGAGGGGTCATCTGCGCCGCCACCGAATACCACGGTGGAAACGAACGGGCTGCCTTTGCGGCGATCGACGAGAAGATTCGAAGGAACACGTCCATGATGATGGAAGAGTCTCGGCGCGCCGGAATCTCGATGCGGACTGCCGCGATGGGAATGGCAGCCGCAAGAGTCCGGAATGCACAAGGGGCTCGCCGGTGGCGTTGAAAGGATTTACAATGGATCGCCAACAGCGGAATCGTTGGATTTTCACTGGGATCAACCTCGTCGCCATCGCATTGCTGGTGTACGTGACCAGCCGTTTCGCGAACACTGCCCCCAAAGAAGTCTCCTACAGCGAGTTCCTCACGGAACTGCGCGGCGGTAACTTAACCGAGGTCCAGATCACGGAGCACGAACTGATTGGCGTTCTCAAAACCGACTCCTCGCATCCCAAGGCAGCTCGGGAACTGTCGATTAAGGCGACGCGGCTGCCGGGAGTCGACGAGTCGCAGCTCTTGAAGGAACTGGAAGCGCACCCGGTGAAATTCGGAGGGCGGATCGATCAAGGTTCGTGGCTCTGGAACGTCCTCGGCTGGCTCTTTCCGTTGATATTCATCGCCATGATTTACGGCGCCGGGATGCGCCGCATCGCGCAAGGAAGCGGACCGCTGACGTTTGGTAAGAATCGGGCGAAGATTCATGACGAGTCCAGCCGGATCCAGGTCACCTTTGCGGACGTTGCCGGCTTGGACGAAGCCAAGTTGGAGTTGGAGGAAGTCGTCGACTTTCTGCGTCAGCCGGCGAAGTATCAGAAGCTGGGCGGGCGCATACCCAAGGGAGTCCTCCTGGTGGGGCCCCCAGGCACGGGCAAGACGCTGCTGGCGAAAGCCGTTTCCGGAGAAGCACGGGTCGCATTTTTCTCGATCTCCGGATCCGAGTTCGTGGAGATGTTCGTCGGAGTCGGCGCGGCTCGCGTCCGCGATCTGTTCGAACAGGCGAAGCAGAAAGCGCCTTGCATTGTATTCATCGACGAGTTGGATGCGATCGGCAAGGCCCGCAGTTCCGGAAGAGCCATTGGCTTCAGCAATGACGAGCGCGAGCAGACGCTCAATCAGTTGTTGTCCGAAATCGACGGATTCGACACATCCGAGGGCGTGATTATCATGGCCGCCACAAATACGCCGGAAGTGCTCGATCCGGCTTTGCTCCGGGCGGGTCGGTTCGATCGCCAGGTGCTGGTGGATCGTCCAGATCTCAGGGACCGCGTCGATATCCTGAAGGTACATGCGAAAAAGATCGTCATGGCCGACAACGTGTCCTTGGAGACGATCGCGGCGCGCACGCCCGGGATGGTGGGAGCCGATCTGGCGAACATCGTGAATGAAGCGGCGCTGCTGGCGGTCCGCCGGGGTGGCGAACGAGTTGAGATGCGCGATCTGGAAGAGGCAGCCGACCGGGCGACACTCGGCCTGGAAAAGAAGAGTCGCGTCATGAGTCCGGAGGAAAAGGAACGGGTTGCCGTTCACGAAGCCGGCCACGCGTTAGTCGCTCTTTCGTTGAAGCACGCTGACCCGCTGCACCGAGTCTCGATCATTCCGAGGTCCATCGGGGCGTTGGGTTACACTCTTCAGTTGCCCACGCAGGACCGGTTCCTGATGACTCAGCCCGAGTTGGAGGACCAAATCGCCGTGCTTCTGGGCGGGCGGACCGCAGAACAGCTCCACTACAACGGCGTGGTCTCGACCGGGGCTTCCGACGATCTTGAGCGTGCCTCCATGCTGGTGCGCCAGATGGTGACCCGATTCGGGATGAGCGAGGCGCTTGGGCCATTGACCTACGGCCGGTCCGCCGCGGCGCAGTTCTTGAAATCGCCGTTTGAGATGGAGGAGCGCGACTATAGCGATCGGACTGCCGAGCGGATCGACGATGAAGTCCGGCGGATCGTGGACGAAATCGGTAAACGCGTCACCGACATCCTCTCGCATCGGCGCGAACCCATGGAAAGGATCTCGCGAGAGCTGATTCGCAAGGAAACGCTGGAACGGGCGGAATTGGACAAGCTCCTGGCAACCGAAGAGCCTAAAGGAGCTTCCCTTCCAGCGCCAGTCGGAGCTGGGTGAATCTAGGCCAGCCAGTGAATCTCGGCCGGGTGACGCCCATGTGATTCCGGCCACACTTTGGAGTGGCCCAGCACGATGGGCACGACGACTTCAACCTGTTCGGGCAGTCCAAGCTCGTGCTTGGTCGATGGCAGGTTCAGCCACGGGCGCGCCAGCCCTATACAACAAGTGCCCAATCCTTCATCGCGAGCCGCCAGCATTAGGTTCTCCGCGGCGAGACAGCAATCCTCGCACGCCTGCGGCTGCGAGGACTTCGCTAGCACCAGGATGAGCGCGGGGGCATGATGAAAGATGCTGTAGCCTTGCTCCTCGATCAAGTCGCGAAGGGAGGTGTCGAACGAAGTCCGGGAAAAGTTCGCGAGGAGCCAGCGCTTGATCCGCCCGGCGTATTCCTGAATCCGTTCCCGATTGAGCAGCGCCGCAAACGCCCAAGGTTGAAGATTCATCGCGCTTGGCGCCAAAATCGCGGCATTGATAACGCGCTCGATTGTCGTACGCTCAATAGCGGCGTCAGTATATGCACGAACCGCCCGCCGGTTGCTGATTGCTTGCATCAACTCCATTTGGAAAGCCCCTTTTGATAAGAACTGCAATCGAAGGTCCGGCGCCGGCTGCCCCGGACAGGGATTTGCCGGCATATCATCGCTAACGAGTGGGTCATTGCGAGGATAGTTGCGCTTTTTCACCCTCGGCGCTTGAGACAGCGGGCAGACCCCCTTCAGAACACGCGCGCAATGGAATCCGGCTTGCTCCATTGAAGGGGGGGATCTAGCAGGATGCTGAAAAAGGCGCCAGAACCTCCGCTCCCTGTGGTCGCGGCTCGGTAAGTGGTTGGTTTTGTGCAACGCCCATTCCGAGCCGCGACCGCAGGAAGCGGTGTTTACGACTTTTTCAGCAGCCTGCTAAACCATGAAATTGACATTGAGCGTGATCAAGGCTGATATCGGCTCCATCGGCGGCCACGTAACTCCGTCAAGGCGACTGCGAGAAACCGTCGCAGGATTCATCCAGGAGCGGGCGCCCGGCCTGATTCTTGATCATTACATCAGCCACACCGGCGACGACATCGCCATTCTCATGACGCACAGACGCGGTGAAGGCGACGAGCGGATTCACAAACTGGCCTGGGAAGCATTTCGAACCGGCACAGATGAGGCGCGGCAAGAGGGTTTGTACGGTGCGGGTCAGGACCTGCTCAAAGACTCATTCTCCGGAAACGTGAGAGGCATGGGTCCCGCGGTTGCGGAGATGGAAATCGAGGAACGTCCTAACGAACCTTTCTTGTTCTTCGCCGCCGACAAAACCGATCCGGGCGCCTACAACCTGCCGCTTTAATCTGGCGTTCGCCGACGTGATGAACACCCCTGGATTGATCCTGTCGCCCAACATGTCCAAGGGATTCCGGTTCGTCATCATGGACGTAAACAACACAGCCGGAGACCGCGTGATTGAATTGAACGCTCCCGAAGAGATTTACGATCTCGCGGCGCTCATGCGCGATCCGGAACGTTATGTGGTGGAGCCCGTGTGGTCCCGGGCAAGCGGCGAACAGGCCGTTGCCGTCGCGACCTCGCGTCTTCACAATATCGCGGGAAAATATACCGGTAAAGACGATCCGGTGATGTTGGTGCGCGTTCAGATGAATTTTCCTGCGACTGGGGAAATCCTGGCGCCCTATGCGATCGGCCATTTTGTGGCTGGGTGCATGCGCGGGTCGCACCAAATGCCGTTGATGGCGGTCACTTTAAATACGGGGATCAGCTATTTCGATGGACCTCCCATCGTGAGCTGCGCCGGGTTCTGCGTTCACAACGGAAAGTTGACCGAAGCGATTGATGCTTTTGCGCAATCCTTCTGGAATACGGTTCGCGATCATGTCGCCAACAAAGCTATCGAGATGCGCCGGCAAGGTTTCGTCGGTACGGCGATGCTACCGATGTCCGAGCTTGAATACACAGGGATCGCGGAGAAGCTAAGCGCGCTGGACAAACGGTTCGCCATCCGCGTTCCGGCGTCAGTACCAGTTGTGTGAGGCCGGCGCACGCTACGGAACCTTCGCGGATCCGCGCAACTTTGGGTGCCAGGTACCAAACAAGTTCTGATAGCGTTGTGAGCTGAGGGGTCGGTATCCTGCAACGCGGTAAGCAGCATGCCATGCGCGTCATCGAGCGGCGCGGCGTCAGAACCTTAATGCCGGGAATGTGCGCGTACCGGGCTTCCAGGCTGTGGGAATGTTGCGCGGCGAGCTGCCGCCATCCGCCTGTCGCCAGCGCGCGGCCATGCTCGCGTTAAGTGGATACGGTCGCGTCCTCGGGCCGCGGGGCCTGCATCACTCCGATCCCCGCGGCTTCTTCCCCATGTAGAGATGTAGGAATCCGCAGATCTTCTGTTGGG
>OCZT010008018.1_pt1 | contig 10316 bp, 10 predicted proteins | sample 1539031 | NCBI WGS metagenome assembly OCZT01 (sample SAMEA3539308, study PRJEB22396) | soil metagenome | biome: tundra; feature: field; material: soil | place: USA | collected 2010-05 | depth 0.15 m
AGGAAATCCCGCCGGTAAACGTACAGTCCGATGTGCTTATACCGCGGCGCCGTCTTGCCTCCCACTGCGTCGCGTACAAACGGTATGGCGCACCGCGAAAAGTAAATCGCGTCTCCGTTGTGGTCCGTAACCACTTTCACCACGTTGGGATCGTCGGCCTCCCACGGATTCTCGATCCGCTTCTTCAGCGTGGCCATCCGCACGTCCGGATCGTGCACCAGCGGCAGGATGGCGGCGTCGATCGCCGCCGGGTCGATCAAACTTACCTCGCCCTGAATGTTCACCACAATTTCGGCGCTCTCGCTGGACGCCACCTCGGCGACCCGGTCCGTGCCCGAGAGGTGATCCGCGCGCGTCATCCTCACAGCCGCGCCAAAACCTCTTGCAACCTGAAAGACGCGCTCGTCATCAGTAGCAATAATCGCGCTCGTCAAATAGCGGGACTGGGCAGCTCGTTCGTACACGTGCTGCAACATGGTTTTGGAGGAAATAAGGGCTAGGACCTTGCCGGGAAAACGAGAGGAGGCTATTCGGGCGGGGATCACGCCCAAAATTTTACGCGGCACACGCGATCATACCACAAAACCACTATGCTAAAATTGATAAAAAGAGAGGCTGGCGAGCTAATGATGCTGCTGCCGTCCTGCCGTAAGTGGTTTCCGATCAGCGCCATCGGTCTGGCGTCGGTGCTCTGGTGGAGCGCTTCACCGGCGGTGGCTGGACCGTCGCCCGCCGATCCCCAGGTGACCATCAATCCGCGCCCCAAGCCGGCCGCCAAGGAAGAGGTTCTCCCCAAAGGCAACATCCGCTCGGATGTCAACCTGGTCCTGATCCCGGTCACCGTGACCGATCCTATGAACCGCTTCGTCACCGGCCTGGAAAAGGAGAATTTCAAAGTCTTCGAGGACAAAAAGCAGCAGGTCATCTCCCAGTTTTCAAGCGAGGATGCGCCGCTCTCCGTCGGGGTGATCTTCGATTGCAGCGGCAGCATGGGCCACAAGCTGGAAAAATCGCGCCAGGCGGTGACCCAATTTTTCAAAACCGCCAACCCCGAAGACGAATTCTTCCTGGTGCAATTCAACGACACCGCCGACCTGATCCAGGCCTTCACCAACAGCCTGGAGGAGATTCAGAACCACCTCACCTTCACCCAGTCCAAAGGCATGACCGCCTTGCTCGACGCCATCTATCTAGGCCTCAGCCAGATGAAGAAAGCCAGGAATCCCCGCAAAGCGCTCCTGGTCATTTCCGACGGCGGCGACAACAGCAGCCGCTACACCGAGAGTGAGATCAGAAACCGCGTGCGTGAAGCCGACGTCCAAATATATTCCATAGGAATCTACGAGCCTGCCGGCGCCCGCGGCCGCACTGCCGAAGAGAGCAACGGGCCTACCCTGCTGACGGAATTGGCCGACGTCACCGGTGGGCGCCAGTACGCAGTGGAAAACGTCAACGAATTGCCGGATATCGCCGCCAAAATCGGCGTGGAGCTTCGCAACCAATACATGCTCGGCTATTCCCCGCAGAATCGGGAGAGGGACGGGAAGTTCCGGCATGTGGAGGTAAAGCTCGTGCAACCTCCAAAGATGCCTCCCCTCCGGGCCTTTTGGAGAACGGGTTACAATGCACCTGGTAAATAGTCGACTGTTCGCCGCCATCGCCGCCGCCTCCGTTCCGATTGCCGCAGCCCTCTATGGCCAACAAGTCAATCCGCCGGCGCCCTCTCAGGACTTGACCGTGTTCCGCGCCAACGCCCGCGTGGTGGTCTGCAATACCACCGTGGTGGATAAGAACGGCCACCTGGTTACCGACCTGACGAAAGAAGCATTCTCGGTTACGGAAAACGGCGTCCAGCAGCGCATCACCAGCTTCAAGCACGAGGACGTCCCCGTCTCCCTGGGGCTGGTCATCGACAACAGCGGCAGCATGCGAACCAAGCGCGCGGGAGTGGAAGCGGCCTCGCTCGCACTGGTGCGGGAGTCCAACCCCGGCGATGAGGTCTTCGTTGTCAACTTCAACGACGAGGCCTTCCTCGATCTTCCCAACCGCAAGGAGTTCACCAGCGATATCGTCGAAATGGAACAGGCCTTGACACGCATCGATTCCCGCGGCGGCACCGCCATGCGCGACGCCATCCGCATGTCCATCGACCACCTCAGCCAGAAGGCGCACCGCGACAAGAAGGTCCTGGTGGTGGTCACCGACGGCGTCGACAATGAGAGCATCATCACCCAGGAGAGCCTGGTCAAGGCCGCCCAGCAGAGCGGCGTGCTGATCTACGCCGTGGGCTTGCTCAACGATGAGGACCGCGGCGACGCCAGCCGCGCCAGGAAACAGTTGGACGGCCTGGCCGAAGCCACCGGCGGCGAAACCTACTTCCCCAAGGAAGTGTCGGAAGTGGACCGGATCGCCCGCCTGGTGGCGCATGATATCCGCAACCAGTACACCATCCAGTACACTCCCACCAACGCCGCCATGGATAGCACTTTCCGCGCCATCAAGGTCGCCGTCGCCGCGCCCGGCCACCTCACCGCCCGCACGCGCAACGGATACTACGCCACCCCCGATCAAGCCTTGCCGGTACGCCCGGCCAACACGTTCCGGTAGCGCTGGCGATCTTGTCGCCGGCGATGTGGGGACATGCTTTAGCTTTCCCTTTCGGCAATAATAGGAATAGCGAATGTCCCGTATCTTGTCGCGCCACCTTATCGCCGCCGGCACGCTGGCCGTCGGCTTCACGCTTCTGTACAGTCAGCAGCCCAAACCCGCCGCCACTCAGGACCAGACCGGCACCGTGTTCCGCGCCGCTACCCGCCTGGTGGTGTGCCACACCACCGTGGTCGATAAGTCCGGCCACCTGGTCACCAACCTGACGGAGAGTGCTTTCAACGTCTTCGAAAACGACGTCAAACAGCAGATCAAGGTTTTCAAACACGAGGATCTGCCCGTCTCCCTGGGGCTGATTATCGACAACAGCGGCAGCATGCGGCCGAAGCGCGCGAAAGTCGAAGCCGCCGCCCTGGCGCTGGTCAAGGATTCCAACCCCGATGATGAGGTGTTCGTTGTCAACTTCAACGACACCGCCTATCTCGACAACCCCCACGGCAAGCTCTTCACCAGCGACATTGCCGAAATGGAGGAAGCTCTCACGCGCATCGATTCCCGCGGCGGCACCGCCATGCGGGATGCCGTGCAGATGTCCATCGACCACCTGGTCGCCAACGCCCACAAAGACAAGAAGGTCCTGGTGCTGGTCACCGACGGCGTGGAAAACGCCAGCACCATCAGCAAGAGCCTGGAGGAACTGGTGCGCAACGCCCGGCAGAGCGAAGTGCTGATCTACGCCGTCGGCCTGTTGACCGATGAAGAGAAGCGCGAAGCGGCCGCCGCCAAACGGCAGTTGAACGCATTGACCCAGGCCACCGGCGGCGAATCGTTCTATCCGAAGGAGGTTTCCGAAGTCGAGAGCATCGCGCACCTTGTGGCGCACGATATTCGCAACCAGTACACCATCGAATACTCGCCATCCAACTCGGAATTGGACGGCACCTACCGCCGCATCCGTGTCGCCGTCAAGGCTCCCGGCAATCCCACCCCCCGGACCCGCACCGGTTACTTCGCCACGGAACAGCCTGCGCCCAAGGGTAAATAAAGTGTGGCGCGTCCTGTGGCGCCTCACCCGCGGCTATCGCTTCCGCCCGTGGCGCAGCCCATATCTGCGATGGCGTATCGAAACCTACTGGGGCCTGCACGCCGACCGCATCACCTTCGCCCAATTCTGGCGCTTCGCCTGGACCGAGCGCCGCAACCTGGTACGCTACCTCCGCTGGGCCGCCCGGCTTTCAACGAGAACATCCGTTCGAAGCCGCCCGGGAACGCCAATCGCCTGATTGGCGCGTTGGAGGCGTGCCCGCCGTGTAAGCCCGGGGACGACGTGTTTTCGGTAAGTCTTAAGGCGCCAATCGGGAGATTGGCGTTCCCGGCATGCCGTATACGCCGCTCCAGGGCCAGTCTTCCGCCTTGGCAGCTAGACTCCCTGTATGAGCCCGCGCAAAAAAACCCGCCGGCCATAGCTGGCGACCGGCGGGGATCCGCATGCTCGAACCGCTGCAAGGGAAGAAACTACTTCTTGACGGGCGCCGCCGAGGCGGTGTTGGAACTGGTGGTCGCGGCGCTCTTGGCGGCCGCCTTGGACGCGCTCTTGGTGCCCTTCTTCGACCTCTTCGTGCCCTTCTTCGCAGTGCTCTTCGTCGAGGATTTCTGCGTGCTGGCGGGCGTATCGGCCTTGGGGGTCTGGGCAAACGTCAGAGGCATGGTGGCAATCGCCAGTGCTGCGATCGCGAGTAAAGTCTTTTTCATTTTTTTCTCCCTGCGGGCCCTTCGCCCGCCTACAGTTCCATATTGCGCCGGAACCGCCGGAAACTCGATAGCCTGCGCAGGCTATCGCACCCGCCCAATTCAGGCATACCAGGGTTAACGTTTATTAGCCTGCCAATATAGCCCCGGCGCGGGATGGTGGCCGGGGGACAGCCGCGCGATACTGATAACGCGATGCTTCCACGGCAGATCACCCACCAGAACATCTTCCGGGTCCTCATCGGTGGCTTCAGCCTGGTCATCCTCCTGCTCCTCGCCGCCACCATCGTGGGCGTTCGGAATATTCAATCCATTCGGGAAAACGCCTCCAGCCTGGTTCGCGATCAGAATGTCACCAACCGGTTGATCGACGAGCTGCAAAGCCGCCAGAGCAGTCTCAGCGAAGTTTTCTCCGTGCTCGCCCGCGACCCCGACACGGTGGACTATGAAGGCATCATGCGCCAGTTGGCCGATGCCGATCGCGATATCAACCGCATCTCCGCCGAAGGCGCCCACACCCCGCAGAGCCACCTCTGGGCACGCCTCAAGCAGACCTCCGAAGCTTTCTCCGGCGAAGCACGCCGCCTCCTGTCGCCGGAAACTCCCACCACCTTTTCTTCCTTGGACCTCTTCCGCGATCACGAAGCCTTCACCGCCGTGGTCGCGCGCCTAATCGAGGCCGACTACCGCGCGGTCAGCCGGGCGCAGACTCAAATCGACCGGCGCTCCGGCCGGCTGCTTGAAACCTCATTCGTATTCGCCTCCGCCAGCGTACTGCTGGCCCTCCTGTTTGCCGTCGTCACCGTGCGCATGGCATCGCATCTCATCCACGGCATGGAATGGCAGGCCGCCGAACTGGGTCGCGTCTCCTGGCACATGCTGGAGAATCAGGAGGCCACCGCCCGCCGCTTCTCCCATGAGCTCCACGATGAGCTGGGCCAATCCCTCACCGCCGTCAAGACCAACCTCACCGCCATCGGCTCCGGCAGCCAACCCGACCGGGACCGGCTGGACGATTGCCTCCACCTGGTCGACGAAGCCATCGGCAACGTGCGCCAGATGTCTCAACTGCTGCGCCCCACCATCCTCGACGATTTTGGCCTGGACGCCGGTTTGCGCTGGCTCTCGGATGGCTTCGCCGCGCGTACTGGCATCGACGTGAAGTACGCCTCCACCCTCACTGGCCGGCTGCCTGACGAAACCGAAACCCACTTGTTCCGTATCGCCCAGGAGGCCCTGACGAACGTGGCGCGTCACGCCGGCGCCAAACACGTCGAGATTTCGCTCGATTCCACCGCCGGCCAGATCCGCCTCACCGTGCGGGACGACGGCTGCGGTCTGGCGCCCGCCGCGCCGGATCACCGCGGTTTGGGGATGATCGGGATGCGCGCACGCGCCCGTAGCGCCGGAGGCGACGTGTCCGTCAGTTCCCAGCCCGGGCAGGGTGTTCTAATTGAAGTGCGGGTACCCCATGGCGACGAAGCGCATACGCATCCTGCTGGCTGACGACCACGCCGTGGTGCGCCAGGGCTTCAAGATGATCCTGGGTGCGCAGCCGGATATGGAAGTTGTGGGCGAAGCCGGCAATGGCCGCGAAGCCGTCGAACTGGCCACCCAACTGAAGCCCGATATCGTGGTCATGGACGTGGCCATGCCGGAGCTCAACGGCATCGAAGCCACGCGCCGTCTGTCCGCCGCCAATCCACATATCCGCGTGGTGGCGCTCAGCATGCACAAGGATTCCGTTTACGTTCGCGAAATCCTGCGTGCCGGCGCGCGCGGCTACCTGCTCAAGGATTCCGGCGCCGCCGACCTGGTCTCCGCTATACGAGCGGTCGCTTCCGGCGAGAGTTACCTCAGCCCCGCCGTCTCCAACGCCGTCCTGGACGACTACCGCAAGCACGTCACCAACCCCATCGATTTGTTGAGCAGCCGCGAGCGCGAAGTTCTGCAGATGCTGGCCGAAGGCAAGACCAACAAGGAAATTGCCGCCATTCTCAACCTCAGCGTCTACACCGTAGACGCACACCGCGGCCGCATCATGGAGAAGCTCAACGTGCACAGCATCAATGAACTGGTGCGTTTCGCCGTCCGCAACGGCCTCATCGATTAACTGCCGAATCAGTCGGAATCCTCTACGGCGATCTCTGCGCCGTTGCCCGGCGTCCATCAGTGGCATCTGAATTGCTCAACCCAAATTAAGATGCTTTGGGTTGTATCTTCGGTCTTGGTGATCCTCTGGGCGGTGGGATTGGCTACGGCCTGGACTCTCGGCGGCTTTATTCACATTCTGTTAGTGTTGGCCCTCGCGGTGTTTCTGATTCAGGTCACGATGGGCCAGCGGCCAGCCTGACCGGCTACACGCCGCGCAAGATCCTTGCGGGTAGGGTGACTAACGCCCACACCAGTTCCAGCACGCCGCCCACGGCGACACCCACGATGCGGAACGGCAGCAACAGAAGCCACACTATGGGGTACATCACCAGCGCCAACAGGGCCAGCGGCCAGCAAAAAAACAGCAGGATACACCAAAGCAGAAACTTGACCACGGCGTGACTCCGTTCCTCATCGTAATACGAACAAAGGCAAGCAATTGTTCCAAGTCTGCTACCATTAAAAACTCACTTCCAATGTTGCGTTTCGAGACTGCCGGAGAGTCCCATGGCGAGTGCCTGGTAGCCACGCTGACGGGTCTGCCCGCGGGCATCCCCATCTCTATGGAGGCAGTGAACCGCGAGCTTTGGCGGCGCCAGCAGGGCTATGGGCGGGGCGGCCGCATGAAGATCGAAAACGACCGGGCGGAGATTGTGGCGGGCGTGCGTCACTCGCAAACCATCGGCTCGCCGGTGGCGATCCTGATCCGCAACAAGGACTGGCAGAACTGGACGCAGGCGCTGCCCGTGGAGGATCTGGATGGGGCCGAGGACAAGCGCAAGCCAGTGACGCGGCCGCGGCCGGGACATGCCGATCTGGCGGGTGCGATCAAGTACAATTTTCACGATGCCAGGTATATTTTGGAGCGTGCCAGCGCCCGGGAGACGGCCGCGCGCGTGGCCGCCGGGGCTATCGCCAAGGCGCTTCTGGCGGAATTCACCATCCAGATTCTCAGCCACGTAATTTCGGTGGGCCGGGTGCGCCTGGAACGGGCCGCGCGGTGGGACGAGATTGTGGCCCTCAGCCGGAAGCAAGAGGTCCTGCTCGGTTGCATCGACGAGGCGGTGGAAGCCCGCATGAAGGAAGTGGTGGACGAAGCCTACCGCACCGGCGACACGGTGGGAGGAGTCTTCGAAGTGGTGGCGCACGGGGTACCCCCCGGCCTGGGCTCGCATACCACCTGGGATTCCCGGTTGGACGGCCGCCTGGCGCAGGCCATTGTGTCCATACAGGCAGTGAAGGGCGTGGAAGTGGGCTATGCCGCCGAAGGCGCCGCCAGTTTCGGCTCCCAGGTGCAGGATACGATTCACTACGACCGCGAGGCCAGCCGTTTCACGCGCGGCGCCAACCGCGCGGGCGGTCTGGAAGGCGGCATTACCAACGGCCAGGACGTGCAGGTGCGCGGCCTGCTCAAACCCATCTCCACGTTGCGGCGGCCGTTGGAATCCGTGGATCTCACTACCCGCGAACCGGCGCTGGCGGCATATGAACGGTCCGACATATGCGTGGTGCCGGCCGCGGGCGTGGTTGGTGAGGCGATGGTGGCGCTGGTACTGGCGCAAGCTTTGATGGAGAAGTTCGGCGGAGATTCGTTGGACGAGACACGCCGCAATGTTGACTCCTACCTGGAACAAGTGAAACACTTCTGAATCCGCTATGATCTACCCGATTGTGAAATACGGCGACCCGGTGCTGGAACGGGAGAGCGACAGCGTCACCGAGTTCGACACCCCGGAGCTGAACAAGTTGATCGGTGACATGTTCGAATCCATGTACGCCGCCAAGGGCGTGGGACTGGCCGCGCCGCAGATCGGCATAGGCCGCAAGATCGCCGTGATCGACGTTTCGAACGGCGAGAACCCGTCCGACAAGCTGGTGCTCATCAACCCCCAAATCGTCCACCTGGAGGGTAAGCAGACAGGCGAGGAAGGGTGCCTTTCACTCCCCGGCTTCCGAGAGCAGGTGCGGCGGGCCAAGCGCGTCACCGTCCGGGCCCAAAACACCAAGGGCGAGGAGTACGAGACGACCGGCGAGGACCTGCTGGCCCGCGCCTTCCTGCACGAGACGGAGCATCTGTACGGCCGCCTGTACATCACCCACGTCAGCGCCCTGAAACGCGACCTGATCAAGCGCAAGGTCAAGAAGATGCAGCGCGCCGGCGACTGGGAGTAAGGCGCCGGCCATGCGGCTCGTCTTTCTTGGCACGCCGGCCTTCGCCGTCCCAACTCTGGAACGGGTGGCGGCCGCCGGCCACAAGGTGCTCACGGTGGTCACGCAGCCGGACCGCCCACGCGGGCGGGGCCAGAACGCCGCGCCGCCGCCGGTGAAGGAAGCCGCTTTGCGGCTCGGTCTTCCGGTCTATCAGCCGGAACGGGTGCGCCGCCCGGAAGCGGTGGAGTATCTGCGCGGCCTCCCGGTGGACGCGATGGTGGTGGTGGGTTACGGCCAGATCATACCGCAAGCCATCATCGACCTGGCGCCGTTGGGCATCGTCAATGTGCACGGGTCGTTGCTGCCGCGATATCGGGGCGCCGGTCCCATCCAGTGGGCCATCGTCAACGGCGAGTCGCGCACGGGTGTTACGACCATGCGGATCGACGCGGGGCTGGATACGGGCGACATGCTGTTGAAAGCGGAAACCGACATCGCTCCGGAGGAGACTGCCGTGGAACTGGGGCGGCGGCTGGCGTCGATGGGAGCGGATCTGTTGGTGGACACGCTTGCCGGTCTGGCCGCCGGAAGCATCGTGCCGGAGAAACAGGACCCCGCGCAAGCCACCTACGCGCCGCTCCTCAAAAAAGAAGACGGGCATATCGACTGGACCGAGGACGCGCAGCGGATCCACAACCGCATTCGGGGGTTGCAGCCCTGGCCGGGCGCATACACCAGCTTTCGCGGCCACGCCCTGCACATCTGGAAGTCACGTGCTCATCCTGGAGCCAGCCCCGGAGCCGGCGGCGCAGGTCCCGCGGGCCGTGTGGTTGCGATCAAGCCGCTCAAGATCGCTTGCGGAAGCGGGGTCTTGGAACTGCTGGAGCTTCAGATGGAGGGCCGCAAGCGGCTCCCGGCGGCGGATTTCGCCAACGGCCAACGTCTGGTCGAAAATGAAGTCTTAGGGGGGTAACGCTTTTGAATCTGCCGTTGGGCTATCTCTATTCCTCCACCCATGCCGGCATTCGGCAGACCGCGAAGGACGACCTCGCGCTGATCGTGAGCGGCCTCCCGGCCACGGCGGCGGCGGTGTTCACGCGCAACCGCGTGCAGGCCGCCCCGGTGAAACTGAGCCGCCGGCATCTGCAGCTTTCGCGGGGCCTGGTGGGCGCTGTCCTGGTCAACGCCGGAAACGCCAACTGCGCCACGCGCACGGGCGATGCGGTTGCGCTGGCCACTTGCAAGGCCGCCGGCAAGCTATTGAAACTCCCGGCCGTCCAGGTGCTTCCCGCATCCACGGGCGTAATTGGCATGGAACTGGATCCGCGCAAGATCATCGACGCGTTGCCGCGGCTCGCCGCGGGTCTCCAACCGGATCGGTTCAACGACGTCGCGGGCGCCATCATGACTACCGACCTGGTTCCCAAGACGGCATTCGGCGAACTGCGATTGCGCCGCGGCGTGGTGCGCATCGCCGGCATGACCAAAGGCTCGGGCATGATCCACCCCATGATGGCAACCACGCTGGGGTTCGTGATGACCGATGCGGCCCTCCCGGTGGCTCAGTTGCGGGCCATGCTGAAGCGGTCTGTGGAACGCAGCTGCAATCGCCTTTCGGTGGATGGGGACTCTTCCACCAACGACACGCTGGTGCT
>OCZT010008019.1_pt1 | contig 10315 bp, 4 predicted proteins | sample 1539031 | NCBI WGS metagenome assembly OCZT01 (sample SAMEA3539308, study PRJEB22396) | soil metagenome | biome: tundra; feature: field; material: soil | place: USA | collected 2010-05 | depth 0.15 m
CAGGGCCGATTCATGAAGATGGTGAGGTCGGGGCGCGGACGGCCGCATAGGAGCGTAGCCTTTAGGCTGCAGAAACTCGGGATTCCGTTGCGGCGCCAGCAAATCTCAACGCTCGCCTTGTGTTTCGCGCTTCTGCAGCCTAAAGGCTGCGCTCCTGGGAAACGACGGCGCTGGAAAGATGCGCCCATCACCGTCTTTCGCACAATTCCTGGTTTGCTCCCCAGGCGGCGTTCGTGCAAGTTTACCTGTCTAATGAATTCATTGCGCTGTTCGACATTCGATTTCGAGCGCGCCGCCGTTACCGGTGGCGCGTGTCATTGGTGTAGTTTGCTGGTGGCCGCTTTGGCTTGCCTGGCCGGGGGCACGGCCGGGATGGCTGCGGATTGGAATCAGTATCGCGGGGCTCAAACCGAAGGAGCCTCGCCCGAAACGATCCGGGCCGACTGGCAGGGGGGTGCGCCCAAATCCTTGTGGCGGGTCCCAACCCCTGCCGGGCTCAGCTCGTTCGTAGCCGGCGAGGGCAAGGTCTTCACGGTGGTCACCCGCGACATCGACAGCGCTCCGGCTGAGGTCTGCCTGGCGCTGGACGCCACGACGGGCAAAGAGCTTTGGGCCACGCCGACGGGCACGGCCAAATACCAGGGCGGAGCAGACAGCGGCACGCCGGACAACAAAGGCGGCGACGGCCCGCGCTCGACACCCGCCGTCAGCGGCGGCCACGTCTTTGTCTATTCCTCGACCATGGTGTTGCAATGCCTGGACGCGGCGAGCGGCAAAGTGCTTTGGAGCAAGGATGTCATCGCATCCTTCGGCGGCAAGAACATCGGCTGGCAGAGCGCGATGTCCCCGGTCGTGGATGGCGGCCTGGTGTATGTGGCAGGGGGCGGCGCCGGGCAATCCATGCTCGCCTTCAAGCAGGCGACGGGTGACTTAGCCTGGAAGAGCGGTGATGGCGGCATCACCCACGCGACCCCGAGCATGGCCACGATCCACGGCGTGCGGCAGGTCATCTTTTTCCTGCAGACCGGGTTGGTCTCCGTGGAAGCCGCCAGCGGCAAACCGCTTTGGAAATATGCGTTTCCATACAAGGTCAGCACCGCGTGCTCGCCCGTAGTGGCGGGGGACGTCGTCTTCTGCACGGCCGGCTACGAGGTGGGCGGCGCGGCCTGCCAGATCCTGCGCAATGACGGTGGATTCGAGGCTAAAGAACTGTGGCGCGTGAAAGGCGACAAAGACGTGGCCAGCCTGTGGAGCACGCCCGTGCAAAAAGAGGGCTTCCTTTATGGCATGATCAGCTTCAAGCGGTTCGGGTCCGGCCCATTGAAGTGCGTGGACCTGAAGACCGGCGCCATCCGGTGGGAACAGCCAGGCTTTGGCGCGGGCCAAGTCATACTGACCGGCAAATACCTCCTGGCCCTGGCCGATGACGGCCAACTGGTTATAGTCGAGGCTGTCCCGGACGCTTATAAGGAAGTCGCCCGGTTCAAGGCCGTCGCCGGCAAGTGCTGGAGCACGCCGGCGCTGAGCAACGGCCACTTGTTTGTGCGCAGCACCAAAGAAGGCGCCTGCTTTGATCTGGCGGCTGTGAAGTAACAGCTTCCTCGCCGCGACCTTTCAACCAAGAGAGCACGGGGAGCCTGCCTGGCTTCCCATTCTCGCTCCCCTCCAGCCGTCGCGCACGGCTCAAGACTCGTGGAGTCTCCATTCGCGAAACCGCCGCACGTGTGGAATGGTTTATTGTATGAGCTGACAACCGCTAATAAGGGGAGAACTATGAAACTGAATGTAAGCCGAACCGATACGTGGGCCGCGACCGTTGATGATCGTCCGGGCGGCGTGGCAGACAAGCTGGCCGCGCTGGCTGCGGCCGGCGCAAACCTGGAGCTGATCATCGCCCGCCGCGCGCCAGAGCAACGAGGCAGCGGAGTGGTCTTCGTGACACCGCTCAAAGGCGCCAAACAGATCAAGGCCGCCGAAGCCGCCGGGTTCATGAAGACTGAGAGCCTTCACTCCCTCCGCATCCAGGGCATCGACCAGCCTGGCCTGGGGGCGAAGCTAACGAGGGCTCTAGCCGAAGCGGGCATCAACCTGCGCGGCTTTTCGGCCGCCGCTCTCGGCAAACAGCACGTCACTCACTTGGCGCTCGACACGGCCCAGGACGCCGCCAAGGCGGCCGCCACCCTCAAGAGACTGGCGTAAGCGCCGAAACATCCAACATCCAACATCCAACATCGAACACCCAATGGCTGCGTTTCGCACGCGCAATGGATGTTGAGTGTTGGATGTTGGTTGTTGGATGTTGAAGGCGACTACTGCAGGACCAGGATGCGATAGAACCGCTGCGGGGCGTCGCCTACGGCGTCGGTTGCCGAGACGGTGGTGTCGGTGGCAGTGATGTCGGGCAGCAGGTCGGTCCAGTTGGTGGCGGTCAGGGTTGGCTTGTACTGAAGGCGGTAGTTTTGGCCCGGGATCGAGTTCCAGGCGAGCTGGGCGCTACCGTTGGCGAGCCGGAGCGGCTGGAGGACAGGCGGCGGGATGACGATGACCGTAAACGACTTCGCATCACTCAGGCTTGGAGCGCTGGCCTGGGTCACACGGACGGTGATGGTGTTAGTCGTGTTCGCATACGCCGCGGGCACCGCCCAGGAGAGCAGCCCGTTCGCGGGATCGATGCTGACACCCGGCGGCGTGCTGGGGTCAACGCTGAAAGTCAACGGGCACGCCGGGAGGTTGGGGTCGGTAGCCGAGTTGGTCACGACCAGCAGGCAGCAGGCGTGAACGGCGTGGTTGGCAACGGCAGCCAGGACGGGAGCGTAGCTGGTCGCGTTGACCGGGGCCACGATGGAGAAGTTGCCAGGGGAAACCGCGAAGAAAATGTTGTCAGAGGCCTGAACTTTGACGCGGGCGGTCGAGGAGGCAAGCGCTGGGAGTAGGACGTTGCAGGCGCCGTTGTTCGGTGCGTTGCTGGCGAGCACAATCGTGAAGGAGAGACCGCCGTTGGTAGAGAGCAGAATATCGACGCCAGCCGCCTTGATGGGCGCATCGGCAGTGCCCGCCACGTTCCAGGTAATGGTTTGCGCGCCCGACCATTTCACGCCGGCAACTGGGCCGGTCACGACGAAGGGACCGGCATTGGTGGTTACGGTGACCTGCATATTCGCGGAGGCAGCGGCGCCGCCATTGGTCGAATTGTCCCGGGCCGTGACGCAGAAGTTCATCGCTCGGCCGGTGGTGGGGAGCATTTCGCCGGCGGTGGTGGTGCGGTTGAGGATGTCGGACCATTGCGGAAACGTTCGCGCCGGGCTGGTCGTGGGATTGAACGAGCGGAACAGGGGACTGCTGCCGTTATCCGGCGTCTTCAACGTGATGGAGGGACCGAGGTCGCGTTCCTCCCAGCAATAAGTCAGCGGCTCGCCGTCGGGATCGCTGCCTGTCGCCGTAAGGGTGAAAGGGGTGCCCATGGGGATTGTGAAGTCCGGCCCGGCACTGACGATCGGCGCATCGTTGCCAGTGGCGGTGAACGAGGCAGAGGCGCTGCCGGAGCCGGCGGTGGTGTAGCTCAGGATCTGTTCGAGGCTCGCGGAGTGAAAGTAGGGTCCACTGTGGGATTGCAGGTTGTCGGAGCTGCAAATGCCGGCGTAGGCCATGATCGTGGAGCCGCTGCCGGGTTCGTAAGCCGTCACGGCGCAGCGATTGCCGTAGCCGCACGCGTTCTTGCTGCTGTTGAACGAGTGCGACGCCCCGAACTGATGCCCGATCTCGTGGGCCACGTAGTCAATGTAGAACGCATCGCCCACCGGCGGGTAGGTCCCCGTCTCGCCCTGGGCCTTGAGGCCGGTTATGCACGCGACCCCGACGCCCGCTAGGCCGCCGCCCGCGGTGCTGAGCACGTGGCCGACATCGTAGTTAGCCGCGCCGATGACGGCGTCAAGATTCACCTGGTTCTGGGATAGCAGCGCCGTGGGATTGCCGTTGCTGTACGGCTCGGCGGCGGTATTGGTATAGATGATCAGATCGTTCCGGGCGACCAGCACCAGGCGAATACCCAGTTCTGTCTCATAGACTCCCGACACCCGGTTGATGGCGGTGACGATGGCGGCGAGACCCGCGGGTACGGTTCCACCAAAGTATTTGACGTATTCAGCGGTGGCCGCACAAGCCAGGCGGTAAGTCCGGAGATTGACGCCAGAGATCGCGGGGGACGCGGCCAGCGTCGTTGCCGACGCCACCGCCAGGCTGCCAGCGGTCAGGCACTGAAAATCCGGCGCGGAGGCGCGATAGTCGCGCCGAGCGTAAACGGCGTGAAGGTTCGTGTTGCCGCGCAGATACGGTTCGATATAGGCCGCGCCCCGCGGCGAAAGAATCTGGGCATGAAAACCGGAAGGGGTGAGATCAAAGCGGATCGTGGCCGACGGGTCATCCACGCCCCGCCCGCGGTAAGTCTTGATTTCCGGGAACCGGGCGGCGAGCTCCGGGTCCATCACCGGCGACTCGACGAAGCGGAATTGCGCTTGCGTGCCGTCGGGCATCGGCAGCGAGATCAGCGCGCCGGCGGAAATGGGCGCTTGCGCGGACTCTTTCGGCGCCTTGCCGAGCAATGGGCGGAGCCGGGAGTGCTGGAGATTGGCGGTGCGAAAAGCCTTGGGTTGGATCCAGGTTTCGGTCTGCGGGCGGAACTGCTGAGCTTGCGCAAGGTCCTGCCAGAGTCCGGTGTCCGGGGAGGTTTGCGCGCGGGCCAAATTGGCAAATAACAGCGCTCCCGCGAGCAGGGTTGACAGGGCGGCAAGGCTTAAGATGTGCGTGTGATTTCTGTTCAATCCGAGTCCGGCGCAGGCCGTCTCTGGACCAAAGAGCCGGTGGCGCGCCGGACACGGCACGCCGCCAAACTCAACAGAGCGACATCATTGTTCACGCCTTAAGTCTCATTTAGGCACCAGGAAACACAAATCGAACGATTACGGACGCAGCAGCCCGGCTGAGTACGGAAGGCCGTGCAAGGCCGCCCCGGGTCACGAAGGAAGGGAGCATTTCAGGCCGGTTTTTCGTCTAAGAAACAGAGCCGCCCGGTGTCATACTCTGTAAGACACGATGTCCTCTTGCGAACAAAGCGCCGGGACGGTTACATAAGCTAAGCCAAAGCGAGACAGTTTGCCGAGCATGGCCCTAATGCCACCAGACCAAGCCAGCGCGGAACCGCCGGGGTGGGAAACGATCGAGGAGCTGTTTGCAGCCCTCGAATCGCCCCTCTTGAGCTACGCCTTGCGCCTCACGGGAGATGCGACCGTCGCCGAGGATGTTGTCCAGGATGCGTTTATGAAACTGCATGCACAATTTGACGAGGTGCGCGAGCCGCGGCGATGGCTCTATCGCACCGTGCATAACCTGGCGCTGAACCAACGGCGACAGGCCGGCAAGATCGTGTCGCTCAATCTGCCCGGCGACGATGGCGCGCCGCCGGCCAATGACACCGCCGACCCGCAGCCGCTGCCGGATGAGCAAATCGCCCGCTGGGAAGGCATCGGTCTGGTGCGCCTCAGCCTGGCAACCCTCGACGACCGCAGCCGCGAGTTGGTCCGGCTCAAGTTCAACGAGGAGTTGTCCTACAAGGAAATCAGCGCGCGCACCGGCCTCAACATCGGCCACGTCGGCTACCTGCTGCACCATGCCCTGAAAGCCATCGCCGATGAGTTGGCCAGAAATGGAGTTGTACGATGAACCAGGACTCCCCCATCGATCATCGCTCTGCCATCGAGTCCAGCCTAACCGCCCTGCTGCTGGGCGAATTGCCACATGAGGAGGCGGCGGCCCTGCACCAGAAACTGGCGCAGGATGCCGAGCTGGCCAAACTCTACGAGCGCCTCAAGCAGACCATCAACTTGGTGCGCGAAACCATCTCCAGCCCGGCAGCGCAGACCGCCGGCCAACCAACCCCGCTCAAGCTAAGCGACCAGCGCCGCCAGAAGCTGCTCCAGCAGTTCAAGACCGTTGCGCCGAAGGAATTCGCCCCACCGCGCCGCCGCGCGATGCCCTGGCTGGTGCCGGTGGGTATCGCGGCCGCATTGGTGGCGCTGCTGGCCGCGACGCTCCTGCCTGCCCTGTCGAAGGCCAAGTCGCGTTCTATGGGGCATTCGTTTGGAACCTGGTCCCTATCGGAGCCTGACGCCCCCGCGCTGTCGGCTTCCGCCGTGACGGATGACTCAGCCGAGCACGCACGCCTCGCCAAGGCATACCCTAAGCGAGTCACGCCGCTCACAGGATTGCCGAAGCAGTCTGGCGAGGGACAGCCTCCAACCGAAGTCAGTGAAAGGGCCAAGTTCGCCGGCCCGGCCATCGTCCTGCCTAACGCCACTGAGTTGGCCGATGCGGCCTCGACTCCCGCCGCTGTCGAAGGGGCGAAGCCTTGGTCCGCTGGCGCCACACTCAACGGCTTCTATGATGATTCCTCAACCAGGGCTCGCGGGGCAGCAGTTGGCAACACCTTGAGTGGTTCCGGCGGGTCAATGGTAATCACCGCGGGGGCTAGCGATGGCAGCCAGCCAGCATTCGCCACTACCGATTTCTCCGTGGGGTTACCGATGCCGACCGGCGCCGCCGCGTCTCCCAATACCGTCGCGAGTTCGAGGGACAGCGAGCACATGAAGGAGGGTAACGCCATAACTCGCTATGCTTACTCAGTGGGTCAAGGGAGCGTTGCGACACCAACTGCCCCGATGGCCGTCCCGCCGCCCGTTGCAGCGGTCGCGCCGGCTGACAGTCTCGAGGTGGCAAAGGCTCCCATGCAAGCGCACAGCACGGATACGACGGCAGGCGACCTCCTTCTGAAACGTGACGCGCCCGTCGTGGATAATGCCAACAAGCTTGCCGATGCCACGACCTCCGCACGCAGTCTCGACCGATTCGGGGTGGATGAGGCCCTTATTACGGCCCCCAAGTCCGCCCCTGCCACCCCACTCGGCGGTCCTTATTATGGTGGCGGCGCCTATAGCGGCTATTCCGCAATCCAACCAGCCTCGAGTCTCGGTGGCCGGGGAGGGACGCCAGACCGGCCAGTGCTCCGTAGTCCGAAAGAGGGTGGCATTGCTGGCACGAGCGGCGGCACGGCGATAACTCCCGCGCCGACTGGACCGCAGGAGACGGCGGTCAAGGCATTCAGCCGCCGATACGGGGGAATCGCCTCAAGCCAGGAGCCAGCCAAGGCACGCATCCTAGCGCAGGGTGGGACTGCCTCGTCCGACACCGGCAGATCATCAACTGAGGCAGCCGGCGAAGTCCTCGGCGTGCAGCCACCGGAGGTTAAGCTCAAGGGTAAGCTCGCCGAGACCAAGCAGGACAATCAGAAAGCGCTGGGGTTTGATTGGTATCTGGGGAACTCGCTGAAGAACCAAGACTCCATTAAGGCGCAGGGAGGCACCGCGCCATCCCAATCGGCTGGGAACAGCGCTGGCAAATCCGATATCGGCGTCGCAACCGCGCGCGCCGACAACGACAATTATTACCAACTGCATTATGACGCCAGCGCGCAGCCCGGCTTGGCCAACTCTGACGGCGACAAAGTCCCCATGCTCGGCGAACTGCCTGCTGTGGGCCGGCTTTTCCGGGGCAGGCCCGAGCCCGCAAGGGGTGGTGTCAACGCGAACGCCGGGGCCTTCACCACTGGCCAAACCAAGGACGAAAACGCAACCTGGTCGGCAGGGCGCATGGTCTTTGACACCGACGGAGTATCGCAAGGGGCACGGAGTCCCATCGTGCTGCCATCGGCGACGCCGGAGACGAGCTTGGCGCTAAAGCTCGGCGGCGGCAAAGATGTTCAGTTGCTCGCCTCGGCTAACCAACCTGGAGCCGCTCCGGTTGCTCTCGGAGAGTCAGTGAGGCAGATGACCGAAGACGTGGCGAAGACCCGACCTTACTTTGAAGCAAAGCGTGAATTGGAGGAGATGCAGCGGTTCCGCCAGATCCTCGATGCGAAGATAGCTTATGAGAACATTGATGTAACCCTGCCCAAGACCACAATGGTTGAGATTGTCGATAGGGCGGTGCCTGCGTCCTCTCCAAGCTCCACCCTGTGGGAAAAGGTCCGTGGCAAAGGAGGGGATTACAAGAGCACCGCACGCATCAAAGTCGAGCGTGATCAATCCGACATCAGCGGCATGGCGGAGCGCGGAAACACGGTTGGCTACGACCCCTACTTTGTCCAGACAGAGTCCGAGGCGATCCAATCTGAGGCAGTCCTAGGTAAGGTCATCAAAGATCTGAACCTAAATGAGGCGTGGGGCAAGAAACAGGGTGGCCGGACATTGACGACGGCGGAAACAATGGGGCTGCTCAAGAACAAACTCGACCTGCGGCCCGTTCCAAACACCAGCCTCCTGGAGATTGGAGCCAAAAGCGACAAACCCGAAGAGGCGGCCAAGATCGCCAATGCCGTCGCCGAAGAGTATAAAACTCATCGTTTGGAGCAACGCATGCAGTTGTCCAACGGCGGCATCAAGTTGCTAGAGGAGCGGTTCTCCGAGCAGGAGCAGAAAGTCCGCGAGGCGCAGAAGAAGGTGGATGACCTGCGGGCCAATTTGAGCATCTCGGATGGGATAGCGGACGGAGGCCCATCGCCCCTCATGACAGCAGACACTCTGCGCAAGCTCGAAAGTCTGCGCGCTGAAAGCAAAGCGGAGTATGATCGGGAGCGCACCTCGCTGGACCGACTCAAGCTCCTTGGCAAGGAGTTGGGTCCGGAAGGGCTGGCGCAAGCCATCCCTACCACCGCCCAAGATCCCGGGCTCAATTCTTTACTCGAGCAACTAACCGTGGCGGAGCAGAGGCTTGTGGCATTGGAGGGAGAGCACGGGCCAACAGATCCAGATGTTCTCAGAGTCAAGGCCGTCAAGGAGGACCTCCATAACCGGATCAAGTCCCGGGTTGATGGCATTGTGCTTGGCTTGGACGCGAGATTGCTCGCTATGAGTAATTCGCTTGGCAATTTCGAGAAAGAGGTTGCGCAGGCCACGCAGAGCGACCTTAACAGAACCAGTCAGGCCCGGCAGGCCGATGCAGCCCCTCTCAAGCCCACCGCCCCCGCCTCGACTCCTCAGCCCGAAGTCCAGACCGCCGACAATGCGTTCTCGACCTTCTCCCTCAACGTCAGCGACGTTTCCTTTAAGCTGGCGGCCGCGAGCCTGGAGAAGGGTGTCATGCCGGAGCCGGCCAATGTCCGCAGTGAGGAGTTCATCAACGCCTTCGATTACCGCGATCCGGAGCCGCCGCCAGGCGTGCCGGTCGCGTTTGCCTGGGAGCGGGCGCAGTATCCGTTTGCGCAGAACCGCGACCTGCTGCGCTTCTCGATCAAGACCGCCGCGCTGGGCCGCCAGCCGGGCCGCTCGCTGAACCTCGTGCTGTTGCTCGACAACTCTGGCTCGATGGAACGTGCCGACCGGGTGCAGATCATTCACGAGGCGTTGCTCGTGCTGGTCGGCCAACTTCAACCGCAGGACGTGTTCAGCGTCGTGACCTTCTCGCGCACGGCCCATTTGTTGGTGGACGGCGTGCCCGGCAATCAGGCGGCTCAAGTGGCCGAAGAGGTGAGCGGCCTCACGCCGCAAGGCGGCACCAACCTGGAAGACGCGATGAACCTGGCCTACCAGACCGCGCTGCGGCATTACCTGGCCAACGGCGTCAACCGCGTGGTGCTGCTCACGGACGGCGCGGCCAACCTGGGCAACGTCGATCCCGAGGCGCTCAAGCAGAAGGTCGAGGCCAACCGCAAGCAGGGCATCGCGCTCGATTGCTTCGGCATCGGCTGGGAAGGCTACAACGACGATTTGCTGGAGGTCCTCTCCCGCAACGGCGATGGCCGGTATGGCTTCGTCAACACGCCCGAGGAAGTGGCGACGGAGTTTGCCGGCCAGCTCGCCGGCGCGCTGCACGTGGCGGCCTCAGATGTGAAGGTGCAGGTGGAGTTTAACCCGGCCCGCGTGACGGCCTATCGCCAGATTGGCTATGCGAAGCATCAGCTCACCAAGGAGCAGTTCCGCGACAATACCGTGGACGCCGCCGAGATCGGCGCCGCCGAGTCCGGCAACGCGCTTTACGCGATCGAAGTCAACCCGGGCGGCGACGGCCCGCTCGCCACCGTGCGCGTCCGCTACAAGGTCCCCGGCACGAGCGACTACCACGAACATGAGTGGCCTGTGCCTTACACCGGCAACGCCGTGGCGCTGGAGCAAGCCAGCCCCGCGATGCGCCTCGCCGCCGCGGCGAGCGCGTTCTCCGAGTGGCTGGTGTCCAGCCCGTATGCCGGGGAAGTGAGCCCCGACCGGTTGCT
>OCZT010008020.1_pt1 | contig 10314 bp, 9 predicted proteins | sample 1539031 | NCBI WGS metagenome assembly OCZT01 (sample SAMEA3539308, study PRJEB22396) | soil metagenome | biome: tundra; feature: field; material: soil | place: USA | collected 2010-05 | depth 0.15 m
CAGTATAATAAAATGGAAATGGGGAGTCAGGATTATTTAGTATCTTTTAAGGAAGTACCTCAATTGGGCAGGGAACTTGCTTCTTTGTTGAGGGAAGTAAAAATTCAGAATGAGGTATATCTTCTTTTACAGCAGCAATATTATAAAGAAAAAATCCAGGAGAATAGAGATCTTCCAACCGTCGATGTTCTTGATGAAGCTATTCCACCAAAAAAAGCTTCAGGACCGAGGTTAATATATTCATCAGTTCTGGGGGGGATGTTTACATTTCTATTTATGTCATTAATAATCCTATATTCGGAACAAAAAAAAACATGGAGAAATAAATAGTGTTTAAGCCAACTGCAGTAGTTACGGGTGGAGCCGGATTTTTGGGATCTCATTTATGTGACCGATTGATAAAAGAAGGTCTTAAAGTAATATGTATTGATAATTTGCTTACCGGGAGTACGAATAATATCTCCCATCTTTTTGGTAATGAAAATTTCCTTTTTGAAAAACATGATGTAACAAACTATATACATTTACCCGGACGTATAGATTACATCTTGCATTTTGCATCACCTGCAAGTCCAATAGACTATCTTAAGTATCCGATTCAGACTTTAAAAGTAGGCTCTCTTGGGACTCATAAGGTCCTGGGACTTGCTAAAGAAAAAAAAGCAAGATTTCTTCTTGCTTCAACATCCGAGGTATATGGTGATCCTAATGTTCATCCTCAAAGTGAAGAGTATTGGGGCAATGTAAATCCTATTGGCCCTCGTGGCGTTTATGATGAAGCTAAAAGATTTGCTGAAGCATTAACCATGGCTTATCACAGGTTCCATGGTGTGGATACAAGAATAGTTAGAATATTTAATACTTATGGACCAAGGATGCGATTGGATGACGGTAGAGCCTTGCCTGCTTTTGTTGGACAATCTATGAGGGGAGAGGATATAACGGTATTTGGCGATGGTTCGCAAACAAGGAGTTTTTGTTTTGTATCCGATTTGGTAGATGGGATATTTAAGCTTTTAATGTCTAATGAGATATATCCAGTTAATATTGGTAATCCGGATGAGATCACCATGAAAGAATTTGCTGAGGAGGTTATAAAAATAACCGGTACTAAAAGTAAAATTGTATATAATCCTTTGCCTGAGGATGACCCCAAAGTCCGTCAGCCAAATATTGAAAAAGCAAAAAGAATATTGGGATGGGAACCAGTAATTAACCGGAAAGAGGGTTTAATCTTAACAATCAAATACTTTACTAATCAATTCAGGTCGGATCACCCTATAATTGATAATGAAAAATAGATTTACCTCTACTATAGCGGGTGCTTCTATACTAATATCAATATTAGGATTATTAGGACGTGGTCTTGGCTTTTTCAGGGAAATTATATTTGCAGCTTTCTTCGGGTTAAGTTCTAACTTTGAAATTTATCTAGTAGCAGCTGTCTTACCAATTTCTATTAATACAATAATTCTTTACCTTGGACAGAATTATTTTATTCCAATATATTCCGGTCTGACACATTCAGGAGAGATAACAAAGAACAAATATTTGTCACATTCCTTAACCTTGTTCTTTGGCGGGGGATTATTAATATTAGCAATATTATATGTTTTTGCGAGACCAATAATATCTTTTTATTTAGGGAATGTTAGTAATGAGGTATTAGAATCTGCAATCAGTATTTTCTTAATTTTTATTTTCACTATTCCATTAAATGCGGTAATTTCAATTATATCTGCTTATTTGCAAGCAGAGAGGGATTTTTTTTCTCCTGCTTTTTCCCAGTTAGTTCTAAATATAATGTTAATTATCCTGATTCCTATTTTTTCAAGACACTTATCTGTATATATAATTCCTATAGGTTATTTAGCCGGGACAATTCTTCAGTTCATCTATTTATTATTGAAATTTGAGTTTAAATTAAAATTCAGCCTCAAGGGAACGGGTAATAAATATAACAGATTTGTAGGATCATTCCTTTTAATTACACTCATAATTGAAGGAATTAGTCAGTTATATTTAATAGCCGATAGGTTTTTTCTTGATTATGTTGAAAAAGGAGGGATTGCAGCTTTAAATTATGGGATGACTGTTTATTATATGCCTATTGCCATATTTTCTGCAGCCTTATCAACTGCGATATTCCCTTCTTTTTCGCTGGCTTTTAATACGGATCAAAAAGACAATATTGATCAAAAAATAAAGAATTCTATTATAATTAATTCTTTCATGTTTATCCCGATTACAATTATTTTTATTTTTTACGGGGATTTTCTAATCAAATTATTGTTCCAAAGGGGTAGATTTATTTCCGGTGATACAATTATCACTTTTAAAATATTAAAAATATATTCTTGCAGCTTAATATTTTATTCCTCTTATGCATTGCTAAATAAAATTATTTATAGCGCAAAATCCTTAAAGGCACTTCTCATAATAACTGTAATAGGAGCTTTAATTAAGATTTCGTTAAATTTTTATCTGGTTGGTATATATAAACAAAATGGTCTTGCAATAAGCTCTTCAATAAGTTATACTTTTCTTTTTTGTTCCAGTGCGTATTATATATATAGATATCTTGATGCTAAATCAATAAAATATTTCGCACCATATACACTTTATTATTTGCTGGTGGGTATAATTTGTTATTCGTTTGTCTCCATGTTGATAAATGACCTGGATGCGTCAATGCATTTAAAAAATATAATTTCTATTTTCTCATTTGCATTAACATTTTACTTCACTTTGTATTTATTAAAGGACAGTTCTACCATTTTAATAAGGAATGTATGGTCTTCTTTTATTAGCCGGGAAAAAATTATAAGTGACCCTAAAACAGAAAATATTTAATAACTATATATTAAAAAGATTGATTTTTTTTCTTTGTTTTATTTTAATTAAAACAATACGTCTGTTTTATTTATTTAAAAAAAAGAATAAAGGAAACATTGTAATATTAGCTATCCATAAAATCGGCGATTCAGTTTTTACAGTCCCCACCATAAAATTGATTCAAAATCATTTTAATATGCCTGTATATATTTTTTGTTATGAACAAACTATTCCTATATTCTCATATAATTTTGGTTCAAACATAAAATATGTCGGATTATCATTAAATCAATTTATGTTTGGAAACAGGATAGCCAGGAGAAGTGTAAGGAAAATTCTCAAAGAAATATCCCCAGAAATAATATTTGATCTTACCGGATCTATTTTGACAGCTTCCATATTATTTAATTCTAGTGCTGATAAGATTATTGGAGTAAATGAACTTTCATTCAAAGGAATTTACGACGAGTATTACAATAATTCAGGTAAAGATCATCTTGCCCAAATGTATTTGAACGTATTGAAAAATTATGTACCCGTAAGCGAAAAAGTACTTGAATTTCCAGTTAGGTTGAACAGGCAAGGTAAAATATTGATTCATCCGTCTGCGGGATGGAAGGCAAAAGAATGGAATTTCAATAAATTTATAGAATTATATCAGGAAATCAATAAGAAGTATGAAAGTTTATTCGTATTAGAAAAAAATAAAATTGATAAATCTGTTTTATTTGAAATGAAAAATCTGGGAATCAACTATGTGGAAACCGGGAATATAAATGAATTAATCGAGGTTATTTCTGGTTCCGGATTATTAATAACTAATGATACCGGACCGTTGCATATAGCCAACATGACCGGTTCCCCTACATTTTCTATATTTGGTCCAACAAATCCTTTTTTCCACTTACCATTTGGAAAATATCATAGATTTATTAATAAGAAAATTTATTGTTCACCAGTTAATGATAAATATTGCATTCTGTCGGGCGGCAGGACTTGTCCATGTATAGAGTGTATGAATTTGTTAACTACTAAGGAAGTCTTTTCCGCTGTTGATATTTTTATACATGAATTACAAATAATGGAAAAATCAAATTAAAAGTATTTGAATTGGACTATACGGAATTTCTTAAAAGAAAATGGATAATTATTGCAATATTATTTGCACTTCTATCCAGCATCTCAATCTGGATAACCATTTCAGGGGTCATTCTCCTCATATTAATAATAACATACAACTTATTTAAAGAATATGTGATATTACTCCTATCACTTATTGGTTTTTTGGCTTTAACAGGGGATGAATTTGAAAGTTACAGAAATATTATTAATGCTGTATTATTCGTTGGTTTATTCTCAATATATTTTATAAAAAATGGTTTTGATATTAGCCATTATAAGAGAATACCAAAAGAATTAACTTATTTCATTATTCTCTATTTCGCTTCAATTTCCCTCTCAACTATCTTTTCACACGATTTTAATTTGGGGTTTTTGGTTCTTGTAAGGAGCATTTTATTCTTTTTTATCGGCCATATTTTTTATTCATTTATCCAAAATAAACGAACCATATATTTTTATATACTTTCGCTGTTTATCATAATCGTTATTATCGGTTCAACTTTATTATATGATTTTTCAAGGACGGGATTTTCTGTTTATTTATTAGAGGGTTTGGTAAATAGGTTTGGCGGTATATATGGCAATCCCAATTATGTCGGTTTATTGATAGTTGTCAGTCTTCCATTATTAATTGTGCTATTCAAGATAAATATTTGGCAAGGTAAACAAAAAATACTTTTATTATCTCTAATGCTCATTTTTGAATTTATTATTCTTATGCTATCGGATTCCAGGGCGAGTATGCTGGGAACGTTTGCCGGTTCTTTATTTATTTTATACCATTTTAATAAAAAATTATTTATTAGAATAACCTTACCAGTAGTATTGATTATCATTGTTGTGATAATAATGGCACCAGATCTCCAAAATATATTGGATATATATCTCCGTCTTCAAAGGATTAACAGCAGGGATATTTTCTGGCAAGCGGGGTTTGATATTATTAAAGATCATCCTTTTCTTGGAGTAGGACCAGATATGTTTGATAAATATTTCTTTTCCTATATGCCTTCATTTGTTAATGATATTTATGCGACAGGTAATTGGGTAATCGGGAAACCCCATCCTCATAACTTTTTCTTATTTTATTTTGCCGAAAATGGTATCTTGGGTTTAATAACTGCAATTATGTTTTTCGTTTTATTCTTTTATTTTGCGGTCAAATCTATTCAAAGAACAAGAAGCACTGATCCCGATCTTTATTATCTTTCACTAGGGATATCCGGAGTAGGTATAGGAATCTTTATCAGATCATTTTATGAAATCACAGGAATACTAACATATGGTTATATTACTAGGGATCTTGCTTTCTGGATAACATTCATAATATTGATACATATTTATTATGACAGCAAAAAAGCAATAATAAAAAAATATTCTGGCAGGGAAGAGTTACTACCAGATAAATTGTCTTCATTTTCATGAAAGACAAAGAAACCATTAGATAGTTAAAACAGTGTATTTAATTCTTCATGAATAATTTTAGGAAGTATTATGAACAATAACACAGACTGCATTCCTGTTTGTGAGAAAAGAGTCAATATTCCGGGAAGAAGGGATGTTTAAATCATCAAAAAATCGTGTAAAATAAAAGAATATTGCAATTATGCCTGGAAAGGGGGATATAATTTTAATATTTGAATCAGTGCTATTTATAATGTTTACCTCTCAAAAAAAGTGAACCTCTATTAATAGTAATTCCAATAAATGATTTTTGGCCAATTGGGGTTCCGTGGCCAAAAATGAAAAAGTGGAACTACTATATATATAGGGTGCAATTGAATAAGGAGGCGCCAATTCAAAATCACTCTCAAAAATAAAGTCCCCTAATTGAGGGGATGAAAATAGCAAAGGGGATTAATTCTATTGAGGTGTTAAAGGAAGTCTGGCCAAAAAACAATGGCAGGGCAAGCAAGTGTAATCAGATCTTCAAGGCAGACTACGATCTCATTAATTCGGCAGATAGCCTTGGATAAGTAGCAATTGCTCCGATCTTCGGATTTAATGTTGTGAATGCTGTATTAACAGCCGGAGTTTCAGGAATTCATCTTGTAACAGGCGCTCTGGTAGTAAACGTAGGCGTTGATACCGGCGTTGAGAAATACATTGTTGCTGCAGGTGTTGTAGTACTTAAAACACCAACAAAGGAGAACATAGCCGCAACCCAGATGATAGCATTCAAGTCCATTCGGCATAATCTTGACCTAATAAACCCGGTTGATCTTACTGCTGATTTCTCTGGTGATTAGGGCTTATTTGAATTACTCCATTTTAGCCGAAATAACCCACAAAGCACGCCAGTTCCATATGCTATATGTATAATAAAAAATAGCAATGGTATTCTTGCTTTATTAATTAATCTATGTTTGGTAAAAAGAGTTATAGAAAAAACAATACTTATATATATAAAAAGAGGAATTAATATTAATGGGAAAATCGGAAATAGAATACAGAGAAAAATGTATATAACAAAAATAGAAGGGACTAAATGTCTGAATTTAATTTCGGATTTAATTTTTCTTAAAACCATCGGTTTATAAAAGCCGTATTGAAAATATTGTTTAAAAAAACCCGAATAGGAATTTCGCGGAACGTACCATAATTTAATATCAGGATTAAGATAAATTTTTTTCCCCATACTCTTTGCCCTATAATGGAATTCATCATCTTGATTACGAATAAGTCTTTCATCAAAAAAACCAATGTCCTGAAAAATACTTTTTTTCCATGCGCCAAATGTTACATGGTCAACGTATCCGCGATAATTTGAACTATGTACTTTACTATTTCCAATTCCAAATGGATGTGACATTACAAATCCGACAGCAGTTCTGAATCCTTCTTCAGGATAAATTCTTGTCGGTCCTCCCACTATATCCGCTTCAATGGAATGAAAAGTTTGGATTATTTGTTCAAAATAATCAGAAGAATAATGACAATGAGCATCAATCCTAGCAACAATCTCTCCTGTTGAATCCTTTATTCCTAGATTCAAAGCATAGGGGACGTACTTATCGGGATTATTAATTAATCGGATATTATTGTATTTATTTTTATAATATTTAATAATCTCAATACTTCCATCAGTAGAACCGCCATCTATGAAGATGAGTTCTTTTGAGTCTAGAGCGGATTTTATAAAGAATTCAACAATACTATCAATGAATTTTGACTCATTATAGACTGGGCAAATTATGGATATCATTTATTCAACTCCATAATATTTTCATAGACAGAAACCATTTTGCTTGAACAAAATTCTAAATTATAATTATTAATAACATGTTCTCTTCCATTTTTGCCCAGTTTTTCTCTTAAATATTTATCTAATACAAGTTTTTCGATTGCTAAAGCAGTTGCTTTTACATCTTCTTTGGGCACAATTAATCCTGTCACATTATTTTTAACTACTTCTGGTAATCCTCCAACGTCTGAAACTATTACAGGTTTACCTGAAGATGAAGATTCTAAAACAGAGACTCCAAAACTTTCACTGTCTTCCCTAGAAACCGAAACAAATATATCTATTTTATTATGGTATCTCGGTACGTCTTTATAAGGTATATAATTCACAAAGCTTGTCTCATTATTGATTCCTAAATCTATAGTAAGTTGGACAAGATAATCCATCTGACTACCCCCTCCTACAATAAAGAGGTTAGTATTTATATCTTTATTGTTTTTCCTAAACATATGGTATGCCCGAATGAGGATATCTATACCATATTTTTTCTCAAGTGTTTTAACCGTTCCAATAACTAAGCATTTATTATCGTCTATTTTACTACTTGGAACGAATGTATCAACATCGATTCCAAAAGGAGTTATCTCAATATTATGGTTAGTATACTTGGCTGTTTCAATACCCATAGTTTGACTTGTAGAAAGAATTTTATCAGCTCTTGATAAGCTATATTTTAAAATAGCTTTGTTTAGAAAACTAAAATGCGGAAAATTATAAATATCCGAACCCCATACAGAGATAATAAAAGGTTTGAAAAAAGTTAAGGCGCCCAATAGCCCATAGCTAGAAGCATAATGTGCATGAAGAATGTTAGGTTTGAATTTTTTTATCTTTCTTTTTATTTGGGGTAATTCTTTAAGAAATATTAGTTTTGACCAGACTGGATTATCGAAACTCCTATTACTAAAATTTGAAGAAAATAATGTTAACTTATCAGAATTAGTGAAATCGCGGTTGTCATAATTAGATAATGAAAAAAGAAAAATACTAAATCCTTTTTCAAGTAAAATATTTACCCATTTGATTGTATGTGCAGACCGTGCATCAGATAAAATAAATATCTTTAATGATTTCATTATTTAATTTTGGTCGCTATAAATAAAAATTGTCCACAAAAAAGTAATTTGATAGAATTTAATTTATAATGCGAAATTCCTAATATCCTTCCAACCGAAACGAACAGATTTAAAGGTGATTCAGTTCTCCAAAAGATATTTAAGAATTTTGGACATCCCAGTGCTCTTCTAATAATTAATGTTATAGAATCTATGCCTGGTCTTATTTCCAGGACAGAAAAACCAGAATCAACTAATATTTGGTTAAAACCATATGGAGTATAATTCCAAAGACTTAAAGAATGATAAGGCTCAAGATGAGAAGTAGTTCCTACAAAAAAGCCCCCTTTTTTTAGCACTCTTAATATATCAAGAATTAATTGTTCCGGATAACGCACATGCTCAAATACCTGCTTACAATAAATAATATCAAAATAATTATCTTCAAAAGGTATATTTAACCCGTCATAGTAATGAAAATTTTTTGAACTCCTTTTCCCCGAAACCTCAGGTGAATTTTCAAGGTCTATTCCAAACCATTCAATTTTCTCGCTAATTTTATTAAAAAAATCGATGGAATTTCCCTGACCACAACCCAGATCAAGAACCCTTAATATGTTTTTTGAACCAAAATTATCATTAATAATTTTTGTAATCATTTTATCAAGATTGGCTTGATCGGAATAATCGTCTGGAATATAATTTTGTGTGTTTAATATTTTATTTAACTTTATCATAATCAGATGCAATATTATTAAACATAAATTTACTAAAGTTAATTCATAGTAATTACTTATTAAATTCAGTATACTAAAAAGAAAGCCAAACCGATTAGTATGGTATTTAGTGGTAACATATTTGCTTAATTTATCAGGTTGTTACCCAAAAGTAAATATATAGAAATAAATAAATTAAGTTATGATAATTTCAATGATAAGATAATTGATAAGATTGATTACCGTTGTTTTTATTTCCAATTTCAAAAAATTTGATTAGTATCTAAGGAAGCTTGAAAATTTAGAGTAAGGCTCTTAAAAATATATTAGATTAAAATAATAATATGGAAAAAAAATTGAAAGAAATTGAAGACATAAAAAGAAGATATAAGATGCGTGAGAATAAATCATGGAGATATAATATAATTGACCCATGGATGTTTAAGAGTGAGCAGGAAAAAGAGAGAGCTTTGATAAAATGGATTAATACATGCTCTATTTTGCCTATTGAAGAAAAAAAATTATTTGAAATAGGATGTGGCAGTGGAGGAAATCTTTTACAGTTTCTCAGACTGGGGTTCTCTCCTGAAAATTTAGTTGGTAATGAATTACTGGAAGAAAGATTTATTGCATCAAGGAATAAATTACCTGAAAAGTTAAAATTAATTCAAGGAAATGCTCTAGATTTAAAATTTGATATGTTACCATTCAATATTGTATTTCAGTCAATGGTATTCAGTTCTATTCTTGATGAAAATTTTAGAATTGAACTAGCAAAACAAATGTGGGGATGGGTTAGAGATGGGGGGGGAGTATTGTGGTATGATTTTATATATAATAATCCGTGGAATAAGGATGTAAAAGGAATTCCTTATAATAAAGTGAAAGAATATTTCCCAGAAGCTTCTATTAAAAAATGGAAAATTACTTTAGCTCCTCCCTTAAGCAGAGTTGTTACTAAAATACACCCATCTTTTTATAATATATTAAATTTATTTCCATTTCTAAGAACCCATATTTTATGCTGGATACAAAAAAAAGACAAGTAAATTTGTTTGGAAAAGATTATCTTTAATACTTATTTTTCCAAGCATAAATTACTATTTAGATTCGTATATGAATAAAGATTTCCTGTTATTTCATAAACCTTTTATTTCAGAAGAAGAAATCAATGAAATAGTTGATACTGTCAGATCTGGTTGGCTTAGTATGGGACCCAAAACAATCAGGTTTGAAGAGGAATTTACTAAATATATAGGCTCAAATCGTTCTATTGCTGTAAATTCATGGACTGCTGCGGGTCATTTAACTCTTGAAGCTTTTGGGATTGAAAGGGGAGACG
>OCZT010008021.1_pt1 | contig 10313 bp, 11 predicted proteins | sample 1539031 | NCBI WGS metagenome assembly OCZT01 (sample SAMEA3539308, study PRJEB22396) | soil metagenome | biome: tundra; feature: field; material: soil | place: USA | collected 2010-05 | depth 0.15 m
AGCGTCGCGACAGCGGCGGCGCCGGCGGGGAGACATTAGGTTCGAACCTATCACACCCGGTGGTGAGCGGATAGCGCCGATCGCCGTCCCATCGGATCTCAGAGGGCCAAGCATCGAACCGGTCAACGGAGATGAATCCGCCACAAAGCGGGACATCGCTCACCGAAGATGCGGTCCAAACCATTGGCGGCCGGAATACGCGCGGCGATAAGTCCGACAGCCCCGGCCGCCGCAACGAAATCCTCGAACTCGACCTCGCCTTAAGCCCGAAGTGTTTCTCTAAGTGAAGTGGGGCAGACCATCGCCCTTCGTGGTCTGCCAGCTAGCGAACCAATATCCCCCTGAAGTGAGCAGATCCCCCGGCCCCGGCCTGACTCCTGGCCCCCGACCCCTGGCCCGACCCCTGGCCCCCGGCTAGTTTCGCCCGAAATCGATAAACCCTCTCTGTGGGTCCGTGCTCAGCAGGGTGACGTCCAGCCGGTCGCCCACGTCCAGTCCTTGCTCGCCGCGCATGAGGCGGCCTTCTACCGGCGGATCGAACACCCGGACGAACACCCCCTTGGGCGCTACCCCCGTCACCACGGCGGAGAAGGATTGGCCCACGCGCGGACGCAGAGCCGCGGCGGCCAGCCGTTTGGTCATGGCCCGCTCCACTTTTCGCGCCGCGTCTTCCTTCAACGTGCAATTGAGCGCGATGGCGTCCAGTTCCTCATCCGTGTAAGGCGGCTTCGCGCTCGCCGGGAGCGCCTTGAGCAGCCGCTGCGTCACCAGGTCGGCGAACCGGCGATTGGGCGCGGTGGAGTGGGTGTAGTCCTGCGCCGCCAGCCCGAAGTGGCCCTGCCCGGAGTCGCCCGGCCGGCTGGCCACGTATTCGCCGGGGCCCATGAGCTTGAGCACCGCGAGCGAAACATCGGCGTAGTGTACCGCGTCGGCCTGCTTGCGCCGCATCAGAAAGGCGTTCAGCGCCCCGGGATCGGGCGTCGAGGGCAGCTTGTCGCCGTAGCCTTCGGCCAACTCCATGATGCGCGGCCAGCGCTCGGGAGCCTTCACCACGCGCCGTATGGAGGAGACGCCGGCGTCGCGCAGCGTCCGCGCCATCACCTCGTTCGCCGCGATCATGAAGTCCTCGATCAGTTGCGACGCGCGGTTGACCCCGCGGGCCGTAATATCGCGCACCACGCCGTCGGCGATCACGGGCTGCGCCTCCAGGCGGTCGAAGGTGAGCGCCCCGAGGCGGTGGCGAGCCTCCCGAAGCGCTTGCGCCGCTTCATCCTGAAGCTTGAGCTGCGCCGCCAGGTCTACCGAGGCTGCGACCTTCGGCGGCGCCGCGCCCTTGCCTTCGAGCCACGGCCCGATAGCGCTGTACGTCAGTTGCGCTCGGTTTCGCACCACCGCCCGGTAGATGCCGCTCGATGCGATGGAGCCGTCCGGGGACACCGTCATTTCGATCGCCACCGCATTGCGGTCCTCGCCTTCGGAAAGCGAGGTCAGGTCCGCCGAGAGCCGCAACGGCAGCATGGGGAAGGTGCAGATCCCGGCGTATACCGTGGTCGCTTCCAGGGCGGCGTGGCCGTCGATGGGAGTCGCCTTGGCGACCGCCGAATCGACATCGGCGACCCCCACCAACACCCGTATGCCGCCGGGCACGCGCTCGGCCCACTCGATCTGATCGAGGTCGCGCGATTCGTCGTTATCGATGGAGGACCACCACAGGGCCGTCAGGTCGCGCAACGAGCGGTCCGGCTCCGGATGAATGGTGGCGAGTTGCCGTTCCGCGCCGGCCGGAAAATCGGGCGCGAACCCGTGGTCGATCATTTCCTGCCTGGCCGCGGCGTCGAGATGGAATTCATCTTGGGGCATAAGAGAGAGGGTTGAACATCGCGATGCGCGTGTCGGTCTTTTCGACCAGCCGGTTCCACAGCGAGCTCGGGTCGGGATCGAAGACCGTTGCGGCATCGCCGGGAAAAATGTACCAACCGCCGAGATCCATTTCGTGGCGGAGTTGAGGGGCGCTCCAGCCGGCATAACCAAGATAGACGTGGAAGGCGCTCGCCGCGATGGGCGATGCCAGCGACTTGGCCAGCAGCGATTTCGTCGAGATCAGGTAAACATCGCCGAAAACGTGCTTGGCGCCGGCCACATCGGCGCTCGAACGGGCCAGCGCCATGACGACCGTTCCTTCCACGGGCCCGCCGATATAGATCGGGTCCGGGCGGCGCTTGGCCTCCTCGACGCTCAATACCCGTGAGATGGGAGTCCTGGTGCGGCGGTTGATCACCAAGCCCACCACGCCATCCTCCTCGAATTCCACCAACAGCACCACCGTTTCCGCGAAATTCGGATCCCGCAGGTTGCGGCTCGCCACCAGAAACTTGCCCGCCGCCAGATCTTTGCCGCGGGTGGATTGCGCCGCGAGCGAGGGCGCGCACGCCAGCGCCGCCAGGACGCACAGAAACCAATCGCGGAGCGCCATGAAACCGATTGTCCTCCTTTTTGGGGCTAGCCGGCTACTTAAGTTGGGAGAAGTCGGTTGGGCTCATGTAGACCGATTCCGTCTTCTGCACGATCGGCCCGGCGGCTTCGGATTCCTTCTGCACCTTCTGCCATTCGGGATCGGCGCGAAACTCGGCCCAGTTCTTGGCGGCGGCTTCGCGGCTGGCATGGGCGATGATGTAGATCAGGGTGTTCTTGGATCTCTCCGGGTCTTGCGGGACCCAATAGCCGATACTCTCCATGTTGTGGCGCTTGAAGATGGCGATGGTGTGGTCGCGGAAGCGAGCCTTGAGAGCCTCCAATTTGCCTTCGTTGCAGGTGTAGGTCCGCAGTTCGTAGACGCGATCTTGCGCGGCGGCGAATCCGGCGGACAGAAGAAGCAGCAGCAGTAGTTGTCGCAGGTGCATAATTTAAATGCTACACTACCCCTGCCGACAACTATCGGTTCCGGTGGTGCTCCACTTCGTGCTCGGCGATCAACTGGCGCAGCGTGCCTTCCAGTTCGGCCACGCGGCGCGCCAGATCGTCGATGGCCTGGCCTTCGGGGTCGGGCAGCGTGCCGTGCTCCAGCACGCCGGTTTCTCCGCGCGTGCGCACCACACGTCCGGGGATGCCCACCACGGTGGAGTTGTCCGGAACCGGGTGTACCACCACCGACCCGGCGCCGATCTTCACGTGATCGCCAATCCTGATGTTGCCGAGCACCTTGGCCCCGGTCCCCACCACCACGCCGTTGCCCAGGGTCGGATGCCGCTTGCCCTTTTCGTTGCCCGTCCCGCCGAGCGTCACGCCCTGGTACAGCAGCACGTCGTCGCCGATCTCGGTGGTCTCGCCGATCACCACGCCCATGCCGTGGTCGATGAAGAAGCGGCGGCCGATGGTGGCGCCGGGGTGGATCTCGATCCCCGTGAGAAAGCGGCTGATCTGCGAAACCAAGCGAGGCGCCAGGGGAATCTTCCAGAGATACAGCTTATGGGCCAGGCGGTGCGCCTCGATGGCATGAAAACCGGGATAGCAGAGCAGGATCTCCAGCACGCTCTTGGCGGCCGGGTCTTCCCGAAAAACCGTCTCGATCTGTTCCTTGATGGCTCGAAACACGCGATTGGCGTCCTAATACTTACTGTGTTAGAAACTGCTGGCAACCCCGTGGCGCAGGCACTCTTGCCTGCCGGGTCGAGACTCATCTCGACCCGCTTCTACGCACACCCGCCATACGCCGGCATGAGTGCCGGCGCGGCAGACTGAGAGTCTGCGCCACGGTTGCTTCGATACACTTTGTAACATAGCCGTCCTAATGCGCGGACGCCTCTTCGGGCGCAACCGCGGGCGGCCTGGCGCCGGCTGGCACGGCCGCGAGCATATCCTCTTTCCGTTTGACCAGCGTGGACGTGTTGTAGCTGGCCACCTCAAAGCCGTGTCCGTGCGTGATGGCGTCGGTGGGACAGGCCTCCACGCAATAGCCGCAGAAAATGCAGCGGTTGTAGTCGATGTTGTAGACCTTGGCGTAGCGCTCGCCGCCGGAGATGCGGACCTGCTCGGTGTTCTCCGCCGCTTCGATATAGATGCAGTTCGCGGGGCACGCGGCGGCGCACAGAAAGCACGCCACGCATTTCTCCATGCCATTCTCGTCCCGCTGCAACACGTGAACGCCGCGAAAGCGCTCTTCGAACTTGGGCGGCTCGTCGGGATAATTCTCGGTCACCGTGGGCGAGAGCATCTCCTTGAAGGTGACGCCCATCCCCTTGGCGACGGACGCCGCGGCGCCGAATATTTCCTCGAAGGTATTGGCCATGGATCTAGCTCTAGTTTAGCGTGGCTCCCGCCGGGAGCCTAGTTGCGCGATCCTCAACCGGCTTTCCATTCCGGCACGTGGTCGGAGGGGCGGAAAGGCCGCACGCCCGCTTCGCCCCCCAGCCATTCGATTTCCGTCTTTCGCCAGCCTTCCATGACGTGCGAAACCGTACCGTCGTTTTCCACCAGGAACATGGTGGGTACGCTGGAGATGCCGAACGCGTCGCTCACGGGGAACGCGCTCTCCTCGGTATCGAGCAGCACCGGGAACGTCACGCCGAATTCCCGGTTGAACTCGCGCGTGTCGCCGGGGTCGTTCTGCGAAATGCCGTAGATCGGTATCGAGCCGTGCGAGTAGATGCGTTCGAGAAACGGCAGCGTGAGCTGGCATACCGGACAGGTGACCTTGAAGAACACCAGCAGCGCCGGCCCGTCGGTGGCCAGCTCGCCCAGCATAGTCTCGCCGCCATCGAGCCGCGACAAGCGGAACTCGGGAGCGCGCGCGCCGGGTTCGAGAAGCCGGTGTTGTTTCCAGGCGGCCATAATTCGATGGTACAAGATCGACCGCTACAGTTCTTTGACCAGTTGTTGGGCCGCGATCAGCAGCGGGTCCCACACCGGTGCGAACGGGGGGGAGTAGGCCAGGTCCAGTTGTTCGAAATCTTCCACGCGGAGGTGGGCGTGGAGCGCGGCGGCGATCACATTGATGCGGCCGGCGGCGCCGTCTTCGCCGATCACCGACCCGCCCAGCAGGCGGCCCGTGGAGCGATCGGCGATCAGCTCCACGGTGGTCTTCCGGGGATCGTAATACCCGGGCCTCGAATTCGCTTCGATCCGGGCGGAGACCGGGGAAAACCCTTCGGCGCGGGCCTGCGCGGCGGAAAGGCCCGTGATCGCAAACCCCATTCCGAACACGCCGACAATGGAAGTGCCGGCCACGCCGCCAAAGCGTTCGCGTTTGCCGGCTGCGTTGGCGCCGGCGATCCTCCCTGTCTTGTTGGCGGTGGTCCCCAGCGGGATGTACACCGGGCGGCCGGTCACCACGTGGGTGGCTTCGGCGCAGTCGCCCGCCGCGAAGACGCCGTTTAAGTTGGTCTCCATGCGGTCGTCGGTCCGTATGGCGCCGGTGCGGCCGGTCTCCACGCCGGCTTCGGACGCCAGCTCCACATTGGGCTTGAATCCCACGGCGATGACAACCATGTCACAGCCGATATCCGCCACGCGGTCCGGCCCGATCTCGTGCGCCTCCACGCCGCAACGCAACTCCACGCAGTGGGCCTCCAACTGCCTTCGCACCGCCGCGGTGAATGCCGGATCGTCGCGCCCCAGGGCATGGGTGGAGCGCTCCAACACGGTAACCTGCAGGCCGTTGCGGCGTAGCGCGTCGGCCGCTTCCAGGCCGATGTACCCGGCGCCGATCACCACCGCGCTTTTGGGCCGCTTCTCGCGCAGGAAACGGCGCATCCGCTCGGCATCGTCGAGGGTTTGCAGCGTGAAGACGTGCGGCTGCTCCGCGCCAGCGAATCCGGAGGTATCGCAACGCGCGCCGGTGGCGATCACCAGATGCTCGTAGCGCAAGCGCGTGCCGGATTCCAGCGCCACCTCGCGCCGAGAATGGGAAATGGAGGTCACGCGGGCGCCGGTGCGCACCTCGATGTTGCGCTCCCGGCGGAAGTATTCGGGCGTGTAGCCCATCAACTGCCGGGCCTCCCGGACGCGCCCCTCCACGAAATAGGGCAGACCGCAGGCGCCGTACGAGATGACCGGGCCTTTTTCGAGAACGACGATTTCGAGGCGCGGGTCGATGCGGCGCGCGCGCGCGGCTGCGCTGAGCCCCGCGGCGACGCCTCCGACGACCACCAATGCCATCGGCCGCTATTCCTCTTTATGTTGGATTTTCTTGACGAAATCCAGGATATCGAAGGTCTTGAGCTCGCGGTCGGGATAACAACTGTTGACCGCATCCTGCTCGGCGGCGAAGATCTCGAAGACGGTCGCCAGCTTGGTCATCACCAGCAGCTCGATATTGCGCCGGTTGAGGTTGACCAGCTTCATGTTGCCGCCGTTCTTGCGCATGGTGGTGACGCACATCACCAGCGCGCCCAAACCGGTGCTGTCGATGTAATCCACCCCCTTGAGGTCCAGCACGAGGTTTCGCACGCCGGCGGCGTTCAGCGCGGCCACCTTCTCGCGCAACGCGCTAGCCCCCGGGCCGACGGTAATCCGGCCTTTCAGGTCCAGAATGGCGATTCCCTCATTCTCCCGTTGTTCGATTTCCAAAGACATCTGGCATGGATTATGACACACGGCCGTGGCGCCTGTCACATCGCTCAGAATCTCAGTTCTTCGGGTGTGAACAGCAAATCCCGGTCCAAGACCATTTCCATGGTCGTGCCCTTGGGCAGCACCACATCTGGACCGCGCGAGCCCAGGACCGAGGCCAGGCCTGCCAGGCCGCCTATCGCCCCGCCAAGACCCGCTCCCATGCCCAGGTGGCCCGACGCCGCGCCGGCGATCGATCCCACGGACGCTCCCATGCCGGCGGTTCCGGCAACCGTCCGCGCGTCGCCGGCCTTATTGCCCTCGCCGGTGATGGTGCCCTCCGTGCGGTCCACCTGGCCCCCGGCGCCGGCATCCGCCGAACCTAACCGCGAGCGGAAGTCCCGCGTGATTCCATTCGGCAGCGTCAGCGAATCGAAGCGGATGAACATTTCCGATTTGCCTTTGACGCGCCCCGCCTGTTTGGCCTCGGTGATGGTTCCCGTCACGTAACTGCCGCGCGGAATCACCAGGCGGCCGTCGATGAAGACGGGAAAAGCCGTCTCGAGATAAACGCGGTCGCCCTCGCGCGAACGTTTCGTGTTGAGGGTGTTGATCAGCGCGAGTGGAATTCGCGTGCCCGCGCGCACCGCGAATTCGGTTGAGGGCGGCGGCTGAGGTTTTTCGGGCAGGCGCGGCGGCTCGGGCACGAAAGGCCGGACGGTCAACTCCGTCTGCCCTTCGCGCCGGTACACCGCTGTGCCTTCCACCTGCCCCGTGGAGCGGACGATCTGGCGCCCGATAGTGAGAAGCGACCGGTCCGCGGAGAGTTTCCATCGGTCCATGACGGAGTAGTTCAAGGGACCGGAGACGAGCGTGTCAATCAGGAGCGCGGAGCCTTCCCATTTGGCGACGGCGCTCCTGCGCTCCTGTCCGAGCGTATACTGGCTCTCCTTGCCATCCGCCGAGAAGGACCATTCCGCCGTGGCGCCATCCTCGCCCGTCGAGGAGCAACGAATCGCCATCTCCCGCTGGACAATGACGAGCAGCCGTTCGGGCAGGGCGGGCAGCGCACGGATGTTGCTGGCCCGCGGATCCAGAATCCACCTGCCGGAGAAATCGCGATCCGCGTCAACCGCGGCCAGCGGAGCGACGGCGGCGAGCGCAACGATCGCAGCCGCGACTATGCAAGCGCGAGGATTCATATCCATCCAGATATTAGCACCCGACTGTCGCGGTGCGCGCCCCCCTTGTCCTACCAACTGCTGTCGTCTTACCGCGGCGCCGGCAAGGGGATAGACTGGATAAGAGCCTGCGCGAGCCCGGCGCTATCCGCCATGCCGGCGAGGCGTTCGGAAAGGAAGTCATGAAAGCCCGGAGTTTACTGTCGCTCCTTTGCCTGTCGTTCCTCTGCTTCGGCGCTGCTGCCCTTCAGGCGGCGAACACGCCTGCCAACGCTCTGCTGGTCCTCGAGAAAGAGCAAAACACTTTGGTCATCGTCGATCCGGCGAGCCTGACGATCGTGGCGCGCGTGCCCGTCGGAAACGATCCCCACGAAGTCGCCGTATCGGATGACGGAAAGACCGCATACATTTCGAACTATGGCGGCGGGGGTGGCAATGGGGGCGGCGCCACCATCGCCGTGGTCGATCTGACCGCCCAAAAACCGTTGGCCCCCATCGATCTGGGCGCGTTGCGGGCGCCTCACGGACTGGTCTTTGCCGGCGGTAAGTTGTACTTTACCGCCGAAGGAGCAAAGGTTGTTGGCCGTTACGATCCCGCCACGCAAAAGATCGACTGGGTCATGGGCACGGGCCAGAACCGCACGCATATGGTGATCGTTTCGAAAGACCTCAAGACAGTTTTCACCTCCAACGTCAGTTCCGCGACAGTCAGCATCATCGAGCAGGGCGTTGCGCAGGGGCCTGGACCCGGACGCGGTCCCGGTGGTCCAGGGGGCCAGGGCGGCCGGGGTGGTCCCGGCGGCCCTGGAGGTCCTGACGGACGCGGCGGGGGCGGCCCTCCGCCGGGCGGTGGCCCTGGCGGCGCGCCCGACTGGGACATAACCAACATCGGGGTCGGCCGGGGATCCGAGGGCTTCGACCTGTCTCCCGACGGTAAGGAACTGTGGGTTGCCAACGCGCAGGACAGTACGATCTCCATCATCGATGTCGCCAGCAAGAAGGTTATCCAGACGCTCCCGTCCACCGGATCCGCCAACCGCCTCAAGATCTCGCTGGACGGCAAGTACGTTTTCGTGTCGGATTTGAACGGCAACGATTTGCTGGTGCTCGACGCGGCCACTCGCAAGGAACACAAGAGAATCACGCTGCCAGCCAGCTCGGAGGGCCTTCTGATGGCGCCCGACGGCTCGCATGCCTACACGACGCTGAACTCGCGCGATGCCGTTGCCGTGATCGATCTGAAGACCTTGACGGTAACCGGTGAGGTCAAGACAGGCAGAGGTCCAGACGGGCTGGCGTGGGCCGCGCGCAAGTAAGCAGACGGGTCTTCATGCCGCGGTCCCACGCTGTCGTAGCGGAGTCGCTCACGTCCGCGTGATGCTCACCAGCCAAGCCAGAACCCCTTCGGGGCCGATCCTGATATCGAATTTGGCGGGCTTGATCTAGTCTACCTGCACCATGTTCATTACCTGAGCGAGGTGATGCCGGGAAACCGCATCGCGGTTTATGCGCGGCTGGTGGCGCAAACCGCCAAGCGGCTTCACTACCTGATGTTCATGGTGAACGAAACGAGGGGCAGTCTGGCCTCGATCTTCGAATGCATGAACGGGTTCATGGATCTGAGCGTGCGGAAGACCGCGCCGTTTCCGCCGGAGATCGCGGAGTGGCTGTGGGGGGCGGCATTGGATTGGGCGGCGCCGGTCTGCGGGGCGATGCGGCCGTGAACGGCACGAACCGAAGCAGGACCGGCTCGCGTGGGGTCGGGCATGCCCGACCCCTACAAGGCCACCGCCAGTGGGCGCGGCGAGGAACGGTTTACTTGCCGACCACGAGAATCGTAAACGAACCGGGAACCATCTGGCCCCGGGGACCACGTCCCCCAGCAGCCGGCGGAGGCGTCCCGGCCGGCGGCGCGGCGGGCGGCGCGGTCTCGGCGGCGATCAGCAGGATGTGATTCGTCTTGCTGTCCAGCGTCAGCGTCTTGGCGCGCGTCATGGTCGCGAGGTTCTGTTCCACCACGAAGCTGGTGGGACTGTTTTCCTTGATGATGGTCAGCGTGCCATCGCCGTTGGAGCTGAACGCTTCCAAGGTGGCGGGGTTGAATGTGGCGCCGTCGGTGCCTGTGCCGATCGGCAGGGTGGTGATAATCTTGCCGGTGTCGGAGTTGAGAATCACCATGACTGCCGGGTCGTGGCAGGTGGCGAAGAGGACGTGGTTTTTCACATCGAAGGCCAGGCCGCCGGGGCCGCCGCCCTTGCCGGCAAGATCGTACGTGCCGGTTGCCTTGAGCGCCACGGCGTCCACGACAGCGATCTTGTCTTTATCTTCCAAATCGACATAAAGGTGGCCTTTGCCGTCGGTGACGGCCTGCTCCGGAGCTCCGCCCAGATCGACGGTGCCGACCACGGAGCCATCCACCGCGTTGATCACCGTTGCGTTGGGCGCGCCGTGACTGAATACCCAAACCCGCTGATTAAATGGGTCGAATAGGATGCCGTCCGGGCCGCCCTGGACGTCAATGGTCTTGATGAGCGCCAGAGTCTTGGTATCCCACATCGCAACCGGCTTGCTGCTGGCGAAGCCGTG
>OCZT010008022.1_pt1 | contig 10313 bp, 6 predicted proteins | sample 1539031 | NCBI WGS metagenome assembly OCZT01 (sample SAMEA3539308, study PRJEB22396) | soil metagenome | biome: tundra; feature: field; material: soil | place: USA | collected 2010-05 | depth 0.15 m
TTCGGAGACCAACTCAGACAGAGCCAGATTGAGCGATGGTGTGCTCTTCCAGGACACGATGAAGGCATCGATTCCGGCGGCCTTGGCCCAAGCGACGTGCTGCTTGATGACTGCCGGATTGGTGCTGTCGTAGGCGCCAAGGGCAGGCAGGTCCGTCTTGGTATGGCTCCAGCTCGAAGGCGTGAACCACATGTAGTAGTAAGCGAGTGCCGGGGGATTCAAGATGCCGGCGCTGGGACTTACCCCTTGGCTGAGCGGGGCGCTCGATGGTGGGCTTGACGAAGCGCTCGGCGAGCCGCTTGGCGATCCGGAAAGCCCCAATGCGCTGAGGGCTGCCGCAGCTGCCAGGGTGAGAATGGCTGCCCTGGCCGGGCCCCGGCTTATTCTTCGTGCGCGGTTCATTGGTGGCACCTGCGCTCTAGGAGGACGCCGTCATTGGTGCACTGGCCCTACGGCGCCGACGGACGCGGGCCGTGATGATCGCCCAGCGCCCGATCACGGCCAGGACCACGATTACCGTGATCGCCAGCCCCACGGCCAGGCCGATGTCCTGGTAGGTCACGATTCTCAGCGTTGCGTCCTGGACCTTCGACAGAGCGACCGGCGATGGCGGCGAGAATGCGGATGGGCTCAACTGCAGCTGGTACTGGCCCCGCGGCAGATTTGCGAACGAGACTTTGCCGTCCCCAGCCACAGGCTGCTGGATCTTGGCTCCGTCCGGATAGACGAGTGTCAGCTGGCCGGCGACGGGCGTCCCAAAGACGGCGTCACGGGTCTGGACTGTCATCCCGTAGAGCAGGAGCTGGATCGTCCAGACTCCGTCCTCGCTCGGGGTCCAGGCTTGCTGACCGCGATTCACTACCTCGGCCCCGTGGATCTTGGCCGACAAGGCTCTATAGGTGGTCGTGGATGGCTTGAGGAAAGTACTGACCCGGATGGATGTTGCAGCCGTCCACCACACGTCCTTGGCGCCCGTCTGGGAGTTGAGAACGACATCGTTGGTGCCTGTGCCAGTACTGAACTCGGCCTGGTCGACGAGCGTGGGATCAACCGGCTTGCCATCCAGGTCCACGTACTTGATCGTGGCCCGATACGCCACCTTCAAGCCGACGACGTATGTTGCCGGCCCGGTCACGTCGATCGTCCGGTTGGCCGAGTAGATGTTGTCCAACCAGCGCACGAAGCTGGCCTTGACCGTGGCCGAGGGTGAGGTGTCAACGTTGAGGTCGGCCGTCAGCTCGTAGGTCCCTGACTTTGGCACCGGCAGGGCGGCGATGCCGTCCGGGCCCGTGAGGGCGGTCTCCGTACCCAGCGAAAATCGCAGGTTCGGAAGGGGCGGTACCGTCTGGATCTGGATCGCCGCCGACAGGATGGTGAGGGTCGCGTTGGCAAACGACGCGGCGAGTCCGTGCGAACCACCGAAGACCACGACGATAGGGTAGGCCCGTGCCTCACTCAGCTTCTTGCCCGGAATGACGAACTGGATCTTCCCTTGGGCGTCCGTCTTGTCGGTGCGCAGCGGCGCGCCATCGACTTGCAACGTGATGTGCTCGCCCGCAAGCACTTGCCCAGCCCGCGTCTTGAGTTGGGCGATGACGGTTACGTCCTGGCCGATGACGCTCCCGGTTGGGACTTCGACGGTCACCGCGGTTGGGAGCGTTGGAATTGTCGCGGCTCGGACCTGCAGAACAGGCTGAACCGGGGCGGCGGGCGGGGTGAAGGCAGCCAGAGCTGCCGGGGCAAGGGCAAGGACCACGGCCCCAGCCACAGAGAACGCGGTAGCAAGAGTGGCGAGCCTGCGCCGCGAAGGCAGGCGTTTAGAAAGCGAATACATGCGGCACCTCACGTTTGCCTGGATGCCTGGCGCAGCCAGGGCCGGAATATGAATGCACCGCCAATGACTGCGAAGGCGACGATGGCGGCGTATATAGCGATTAGAAGCGACCGGTTGTGCGTATCCAGAGGTGGCGGTGCCTGAAAGACCTGAGCGGGGAAGACCGGGGCCGCTACCGGGCGGCTGAGGTCCAAGGCGTTGGCGATGCTGTTGGCCGTTGCGTCACGGGCCGTCAGAGGCGGAAGTGACCAGTTGTCCTCGATGAACTTGAGGATCGATGTGAAGTCGTAGGTGGTGTTGTCGATCGTGCCGCTCCGGGCATATGGCGAAACGAAGATCGCAGGAACCCGGAAGCCGTAGCCATCGGCATCCACCGCCGGCGGAGCTACGTGGTCGTACCAGCCGCCCCAGTCGTCCCAGGTGATCACTGAAAGGCTGCTGTCCCAGGCCGAACTGCGCATCAGTGAAGTGACCGTCGTCACGCCGAACGACTGGCCAACCGTGATGTCTCCGGGCGGGTGCTCGGAGAGGCCGCTCGGGACCAGGTATGCGACAGCCGGGAGCTGGCCGGACTGAAGGTCCGTGTAGTACTGATTCAGATCGACGATGTGCGAGGAGAGCTTCGGGTCGTCCACGAAGCGGGCGAAGTTGAGCAATGGAGCCCAGATCAGTTGAGACACCTTGCTCGAGTTGAAGTTCTGGTTGCGGAAGGTGATCGTGGGGTCGTAGTTCTGGACGTAGAACTTCCACGAGACGCCAGCGCTCTGGAGACGATCGAAAATAGTCGGGAAGTCGTACCCGGCCGCCGGCACGGCACCCCCAGAACGAGCGGCGATCGAGTACATGTGATTGATGTCGCTGGAGCCCCAGGCGGAGCTGAAGAAGCGCTGGCCCAGGACGTAGTCGTGAGCCAGGTTGTAGTAGAGCGGCAGGTCCGTGCCGTCGTAGTAGCCCATGGCAAGATCGGTGGGCAGGTTGTACGTGGCCTGGGCGGCTGAGAAGCCGTCCATCTGACCGCCGTCGAAGGCCCGGATGGCCGCAATCGTGCTGTGGTTGAGGTCCACCGTTCGATGACTCGAGAGGTGGAACCTCGGATAGCAAGTGCTGGCCGACGGAGGCGCGGTGGGGCTCGGTGTCGGGCTCGGGGTGGCCTTCGACTTCGAGACTGGGCTGGGCGAGGCTGCCATGCTCGGGCTTGGCGCCACGGTTTTGGTCGGAGTCGGGTTGGGGACGGCCGTGGGCACCCAGTTGGGAACACACAGGTTGTCTGGTGGCTGGTCCACGCCCGGGAAGGACGAGAAGTAGTTGTCGAAGGTGTGGTTCTCCTGCATCAGGAAGACCACGTGCTGGATCTGCTTGTCCGCGGCAGCCGCCCGGCCGGCCATAGCCAGCGGTGCAAGCGACAGGGCGACAGCCGTAGCCACGCCGACCATGCGAGCGACGCGCGGACGGCTCCGTAGGACTGAGAGTGAGCCGAGGAAGCGATTCACGGCCGGACCTCGTAGATCTGGATAACGACCTGGGTTGTAACGCGGCCCGATGAGTCGCGCACGTCGGCGGACTGCTGGTAGACAAGCGTTCCGTGGTAGCGCGAGACGTAGCGCCGCACCTTGCCGTCGAAGTACGGCGAGCGCTGAGCGGACCAGACGTCGGTGGCGATGTACTGGATCTGGTTCAACTGCAGGGCCCGGTCCGGATTGACGATCGGGTCGTAAGCAGGGTTTCGGCGGAGCGGATTAGGGCTGACCGAGAGGCCATATGCGCGCCGCTGGCCGTAGTACTCGACGATGTTGGCCATCGTCGGGCCGGTGGTCAGGAAGACGCCGCCCTCGGGCACGTTCTCCCGGATCCAGAGGCCCGCCTCGCGTCCGCCAGGCATGCCGCCGGTGCCCGCGAGTGAGCCGCTCATCGAGGTCGTGCTGACCGCCTCAACCGAGGCGGCGCCGATGCTGGCGATCGTGATCACCAGGAGCGTCGCGCCTGCGTACTTGATGAAGAGTCGAGGAGGTCGAAGGTCCTTCAGGAACGGCGGCAGCCCCGGATTGAACATGTGGTAGCTCCGCTCGCCTGCGGCCTTGGGTTCGTCAGCCGGCAGTTCGGCCGGCGACTCGAACTTGTTGGTGGCCGATGTGGCGCGAGACAACCCCCGATCGAAGGCTAAGCCTACAAGGATGGCAATGGCCGGGGCGATCGGCAGCAGATACTGGTAGCCCTTGACCGGCCAGAGTTCGAAGAAGGCGACCGGAACGGCGACCCAGCAGATGAGTAGCCGATCTTCCCAGCGTCCGCGGCGAACTGCGTAGGCCAACCCAGCGAGGGCGATTAGAAAGACGATCGGGCCCACGGCGCCCGGCAAGACGTCTCCGTAGAAGGTCCAAGTGTGGTTCGGCTGGCGCAGGACCTGCCAGAGCAGGAAAGACTGCGCCGCTCCGGTTCCCTTGCCGATCATGATAGCCAAGGGGTATGGCGCGAAGGCCATGACGAACAGAACGAACCCGACCGCCAGCCGACGCAAGCCGATGCGTATCTCCGGCGCAAGTAGCATGAAAGCGATGGCCACGGGGACTATCAGGACCGCAGTCTCCTTGGCGAGGACGGTCAAGCCGGTGGCGAAAGCCGCGGCGTAGAACCAGCGGGAGTCGCCACCGCGTGCGAAACGGGACAGCAGGTACATGCTCAGCAAGAAGAGGGTGGTCTCCGGGCCGTCGAGCAAGGCCTGGCGAGTGACGATGACGTGGTAGGGCATGAGGGCGAGGATGGTCGCGGCGATGAGTCCGACCCGGCGGCCATAGAGCATCGAGCCTGTGGCATAGACCAGGCCCACGCCACCAAGGCCAAAGGCCACGGAGATGACTCTGGGAGCGATGTCGTTCACGCCGAGGAAGCGGAACGATATGGAATACAAAAACTGCAGTAGAAGCGGGTGCGCGCGGAAGATAGCAAAGAGTCCGCTATAGGTCTGGTCGGCAGCGAGCGAGGCACCCTGACCCGCGTAGACTGCCTCATCGTTGTTGAAGCCGACGGATCCGATCGCCCAAAGACGCAGGGCTGCGGCGACCACGATGATGGCTGTGAGGGCGACCCAAATGCTGGCATTTTCCCGAATTCGACTCTCGGCTCGGGCGCGGACGCCGGCCAGACTCGCCCCTATCGTAAGACCGAGTGGCAGCCGGTAGCCGCCGTAAGGCTCAATGACAAGAGCCTCAGATGCCGCCAAGGAGTCAGCCACCAAGACCGAGCGGCGGCCCTTGGTGGAACGCCGGGGCCGGCGAGCCCGGCTCTCGGCTATTGGCAGATCAGCGGAAAAGCTTCTCGAGTCCGACGAACGCGCTCGGCGGCCGCTAAGGCCGCCGCCCACGAAAGGGAGGGTAGGCGACCCGCTTTCTGCTACCTGTTCCACGTAGGCTTGAGCAGGCTGTGGAACCAGCGACCCGCTCGGATAGCCCACATCGGCCGATAGAGCGACGGGTTGCCGAACCTCGATCGGAATGCCGATTGGCTCGCGGCCCCCGGTCGCTATCGGGATGCCAACGGGCTCTCGATCGTGCGTCTCAATCGGGATGCCGACCGGCTGGCTCCGGTCGCCCTGGATTAGCCGCGGCAGAAGCTCACCCCATTCGTGGCCACGCACCCGCAGCCGCCAGATCGTGACGTTCTGGATAGCCTGCTTCAGCAACTCCCGCTCTCGAGCGCGGAGCTGCTCGTAGTTCTCCCCACCGATCACGAAGTGTGGTGCCAGCGTCGAGAACGGCGGAAAGCCGTAGGCGTCGTCGGTGTTCTCGATGAGTTGATCGACTGCGGCGTCCAGTTCGACCCGCTCCTGGACCGGCTCGCCACGCTCCATGAGGAAGACGTTGGCGATTGGCGATTCGGTTGCGATGTGGGCAGGAAGCAAAGAGGTGATGTGGTACTTGGGTGGCGGGACGATGATCTGGAGCACGCTGTTGATGGACATGATCGGAACGTTGAGATTGCCCAGACCCTTGCCGACCGTCCGTCCGCTCTTCGAATGGACGCGGCTCTGGACCTGGAGCTGGACCCGCTTGCGAGGGCTCAGGGTGTTCACGTCAACGGCCCGAGTCATCGTGTGGAAGGAGAGAGTCATGGGCTTGGGGAAAGTCCGGACAATACCCTTCGGATCGATGATTGCCATGTCATCCGATATGAACTTCCATTGGCGCTCTCGAACCATGTTGATAACAGTGCTGGTCTTGCCGGTGTCCGTTTGAGCTGACAGAAGAGTCGCCTTGCCGTCAACTTCGAGGCCGGCGGAGTGGAGCAGGACGTAGCCCTTGGAGACCAGGACGAACCGCAGCAGCGCCTCGATCACGTTGGTGTATAGAACGTGCCGCGACAAGGACAGAAGCTGCGAAGCCTCGACCTCGATCGTGTCGCCCAGAGTCACATTGAAGTCGGCACCGAAAATGCCAAGGTGCTCGCGGTAGGTGATGCGATCACCGTTTCGGCGAAGCCGGACTCGCGGGGTGGGCAGGCCGCCAATGCGGCGAGTCCTGATTCGAATGTCCGGCGGGGTCACCGCGGCAGTCCGGAAGTAAAGCAGCTCTGGAAGATCGGTGTCCGAGTCGAGCCGCAGGAGGCCACCGATGTCGTAGCGGTAGGCAGGCGCGGGTGCCCCGGACGCGTCCAGCGCGTCGTAGGCGCCCGCGGCCTTCTTACGCCAGACCAACCCGTCGGAGACCGCGAAGCGCAGGACAAATAGCACGCCGAGGGCGATCAGGTTGGACCATCCCGGGGTGAGATGGGCAAGGTTCGTGAAGAGGAAGAGCATCGGCACGCGCAGCAGGAGCAGGGAGTTGTTCACTGCCGAATACGCCAGGTAGCGGACCAGGACCGGGCCGGCGAACCGTCGGCCGGAGAAGGTCCACACTTCGTTGCCGAGGAAGTTCCAGGTTGTGGAGATCTGGGTCGAGATGATGGCGGCTAGTACGAACCACACGGCCGCCTTCTCGACGAGGCTTATGTAGGCGACCTCGTTTACGGCGATGCCGCTGAGGCCGACAAGCAGAAACCTGGCGAGGGTGATGAGGCGGGGCGGTATAAGAACCTCGGTCTTGCGGAGCATCTGAACTTTCATGTCTGGCAACCCCTGAACTTACACGTCCGAGTGGCGACTCGGACGGATGGCTGATTGGTGACCACGGTGGCTGCGGCTGGAACGCCCCGGGTTCGTCCGGGCCGCAGGTCCGCAGAGGACAGGCGAGCTTGGGAGTCGCTGCCGCTTGGGCGGCGGGCGAACGTCACAGGCGGCTGGGCTTCACAACGGGCACCTGGCCTCGAGTGGCAGCCCAACGTAGGGCGAGGACGACCTTGAACGCCTCGAAAAAGATGGCCTTACTCATCTTTGAGGTGCCCTCACGGCGCTCCTCAAAGGTAATCGGCACCTCGATGATGCGGGCGCCGAGGCGGTGTGCGCGGAAGGTTGTCTCAATCTGGAAGGCGTAACCGCCGGCATGGACGGCGTCCAGATCTACGGATTGGAGAAGGTCTGCCCGCCATGCTTTGAAGCCGCCGGTCAGGTCGCGGTAGGGCAACCGCAGCACGATCCGGGCAAACACCCCGCCGCCCAAGCTGATGACCCGCCGCACGGGACTCCAGCGCGGCACGGCGCCGCCCTTTACGTAGCGACTGCCGAGCACCAGGTCGGCTCGACCGTCACGGATCGGCTCCAGCATGGACTGTAGATAGCGAACTGGGTGGCTGAAGTCCGAATCCATCTGCACCACGATGTCGGCCCCGCGGGCGGAAACGCTGCAGAAGCCGTCCACGTAGGCGCGGCCCAGACCCTGCTTAGCCTCTCGATGGAGGACCGCGATGCTGGCCCGTTCCACCGCGAGCGCGTCAGCGATCTGACCAGTTCCGTCGGGCGAGTTATCGTCGACGATGAGTATGTGAGCCTCGGGCACGGCTCCCAGGATGGCCTCCGTGATAGGCCGAAGATTGTCTTTTTCGTTGTATGTCGGTAATACAAACCAAATGCGCGGTGTTGCCGGGGACATCGGCGGCCTCCTCTACGGTAGGACCATGGGGATCGAGGCGCCGAACTCTACGGCACACTTCGTAGTCTTTACGACCCCTGTTCCCGGTTTGCGGGTTCTGGAATGGGACCGTTTCGGCAGGCGCAAAAGGTCTGCCGTGGCCTGCCTAAATGGGTAATGCCGCAAAAGCTTGTATAGGCAGGGCCTCGGCCCACCCAGGCGGGTGGCTAAGGGTGGCTAAGGGTGGGGTCCGGGTAGTTTGGATCGTCTGCGGATGCTGCCCATTCGATAGCTACCCCTTGGAATGGTTACCCAATAACCGCCGAGTATCGTGCTGTGTCCCTTCCTGGCGCGCCCTTGCCAGCGCATGCCTTGGGCAGATAGGGTGTCGCGGCACCCAACCGCACCGCGTCCCAGGAGTCCTCAATGCTGCGTCTCCGATCTGCTGGACGGTCGCTTCGTGTCTCGAAGCGATCGGCCGGACCTCTCGCGGCGGTGGCGGCCGTGGCGCTGATCGTCGTCGCGGTCTCCTGGGCCGCCAGGTCTGTCCAGCCCGCCATTGTCCAGACGATCGGATTTGGCACTGCAGCCCCTACCGCACCGCTCACCGCATCCCCCACCGCACCGCCCAACCCCTCGCCCTCGATAATGCCGGCCGCCGTGGTTTCCCCGGCGTCTGTCTCGCCACTTACGTCGCAGCCCTCTCGGCCTCCTGCGACTCGGCCTCCTGCGACTCGGCCTCCTGCGACTCCGCTCGCCGCCACCCCGACGCGAGCCCCAATTTCGCCGCCGAAGTCCGGCGGGCCTGTTCGGGCGGCCTTCTACTACCCGTGGTTCCCTGAGGCTTGGGATCAGTCCGGCATCAATCCCTTCACGCATTACCACCCCAGCCAGGGGTTCTACGACGGCGCTAATTCAAGCGTTGTCGCAAGCCAGATCAAGGCCATGCAGTACGCCAAGATCAGCGTCGGCATCGCATCTTGGTGGGGCCAAGGAAGCCAGACCAATGCGAAGGTACCGCTCCTGCTCGCCACCGCGGCCGGGACCGGCTTCCAATGGGCCTTGTACTACGAGGCCGAAGGCTCGTCCGACCCGAGCGCAGCCCAAATCGCTTCGGATCTGGCCTACATCAACAGCCACTACGGCTCCAGCCCGTCCCTATACCGTGTCAACGGCAAACCTGTGGTCTTCGTCTACGCTCAGCCCGCCGACGGCTGCGGCATGGTTAGCCGTTGGGCGCAGGGCAATGCCTCTGGCGCCGATTACGTCGTGCTCAAGTCGTTCCCCGGCCATGCGGGCTGCGCCGGTCAGCCGAGCGATTGGCACCAGTACTCGCCCGCCATCGCCGAAGATCGCCAGGCTGGTCACAGCTACACGATCAGCCCGGGCTTCTGGCTCGCCAACTCGACTCAACGACTTGCCCGCGACCTCACGCGCTGGCAGCAGTCAGTGCGAAACATGGTCGCCTCGCGCGAGCCCTGGCAGCTGGTCACGACCTTCAATGAGTGGGGCGAAGGGACTTCCGTGGAGAGCGCTTCCGAGTGGAGCAGTGCCTCGGGCTACGGCGCCTACCTGGACGTTCTCCACAACAACTGAACGGACGGGCCCGGGCTCGGTGGGCGGCTGACTCACGCTGCGCATCCGACGGATCGCCAGGCAGGACAACCGCATCGCACCGACCGCCGCACCGCAACATTCTTGACGTCACCGACCCACCCCGCCAGGCCACCCCAACAGGTATGTTTGGCGGTCACTTGCAGCCCAGAAGAGACGACAAAGATGCAACTAGCCGATCGAGCCTTTCTGTCAGGCGAGCCTCGGAGGCATCTTGTTGAGCCAGCCGTCCGATGGCGAAGACGGCGACGGCTGCACGCCCTGATCACTTCCGCGTTCGTCGTGACCTTGTTCGCGTTCGGCTCTGCTGTTGTACGGCCGGTGGCCGCCGCCGCTGATCCTGTCATTGCCGCGGCCGGCGACATCGCCTGCGATCCTGCTGACCAGTTCTTCAATAGCGGCAACGGCACGCCTACTGCCTGCAGGCAGAAGAACGTCTCGAATTTGCTCGTGGGTCAAGGACTCGCGGCCGTGCTCTCTCTCGGCGACAACCAGTACTACTGCGGCAGCCAGTCGGCTTACAACGCTGTCTACGATCCGACCTGGGGACGGGTGAAGTCCATCACGCATCCCGTGGTGGGCAACCACGAGTATCTGACCAGCGGCGGCACGGGCTGCGACAGCACCAACGCCCAGGCCGCCGGCTACTTCAACTACTTTGGGGCGGCCGCCGGCACAAAGAGCCAGGGCTACTACAGCTTCGACGTTGGGTCCTGGCATCTAATCGCCCTCAATTCCAACTGCACCCCTGCCGGCGGGTGCTCGGTCAAGTCCCCCCAGGGTAAGTGGCTTGCTGCGGATCTCGCGGCCCACCCGAATCAGTGCACCCTCGCTTACTGGCACATCCCCGCGTTCAGCTCCGGCGGCCG
>OCZT010008023.1_pt1 | contig 10312 bp, 9 predicted proteins | sample 1539031 | NCBI WGS metagenome assembly OCZT01 (sample SAMEA3539308, study PRJEB22396) | soil metagenome | biome: tundra; feature: field; material: soil | place: USA | collected 2010-05 | depth 0.15 m
AGATATTGGCGTGACTGGAGTTCAGACGTGTGCTCTTCCGATCTAAGCGTGAAGTCTCCGTACACCCAGACGTGGGCTTGATCGAAGGCATCCCGGAGTGGCGGCTTGGCGTTTCCATACTTGTCCCAGGGTTGCAGGTGGCCATCTATTTCACAGAAAGAGATTGTCCTCTCTCCCGCGTCCCAGAGTCTGGATGCGCGGACCAGAACACCGGCAAGTATGGATTGATCAAAGGGCTTGAGTTCAATCCCGGCGAGTACCAGCTCGGTCGCGCGGCCAAGCATTGCATCGTCGAGGCCGAAGATTTGGAGGCATGGCAAATTGGCGAGTGTTCGAAGAGTGTTGTCGAGGTTCGCGAGGTCTTGTTTGATGCTGCTCTCGTATTTGTTCAGTACTGCCCTCGCCGCCGTGGCATCCTCGCTGGTCACGTGACCGGACGGTTGGGCCCACGTGAGGAAGTTTCGTATGGCGTCTGCCTCTCTCTGGGGTTGGCACTTCGTGAGAATAGGTTGTCGTGCCTCTACGAAACAGACATTGGGCATATGCATCGTGAACTCTCCCAGTCGTGCGCGATCGAGCAGCTCCGCCGCCGCAGGGACCTGGTGGTGCGCCGGAGCGGCGTACGCGAATAGCCAATTGGTTTCTACGAAGACGTGCGGCACCGGTTGTCAGGAGTAGCGCGGGTGTGCCGCGCGCACTTCACCATTCGCGATGGCGGGCAGAACGTAATCCCGGAGCGCCTCGCGCAATTCGTTAGGCACTTCCTTGGCCGGATGCTTAGGGAGGTCTTCGAGCCATCGTTGAACGAACATCTCGAAACGCGCTCCCTGCAACGGCGGAGGCCAATCCCACAATCGGGTAAGATTGAACTCCCCAACGCGCCGAACAGACTGGGGTGATCGCGTGGTGTAGGAATCCCGGTATAGCCACATACGCTTTGGCGTGATCAGAAGCCCGGTGGGGCACTGCATGCCCACCATGTATTGTTTGAGGTCTTCCTCCGCGCGCTCCAGATTCGGCAGGCTCACCTTGGCTTCGACGACAAGAGTGATGCCATCGGGTGTGGTGATGAGGATGTCGGGCTGGAACGCCATTCGATTAGCTTCGCCTTCAGTCTAGCACTCCCTTGGGATGGCGGGCGGGTTTAGCTTCCGGATTCGGCAAGGATGTCCAAGAATTGGCGATCGGTCACGATTTTCGTCCTTTGTGGCCTTGCGGAAAGTGTTCGTGTTGAGCCTGCGTCGCCGCATTCTATTAGAGATCTGAAAGTGCTAAAATCTGATTTGTAGGTCTGACTCAGGATGACTCGGAAACGTGATTTGCGCAAAGTGATCAAGATCTTCTTTGCGTCACCTGGTGACGTCGATAAGGAGCGCAAGAGCTTTCGATCGATCATACAGGAAGCCAACCGACTAAAGGCAAACCCGATGGGGGTCCAGCTTGATGCTTTGGGCTGGGAAGATACGCTTCCCGGAAAGGGCCGTCCGCAGGGTCTAATCAATGCAGATCTGAAGAACGCCGATCTTATCGTCTTCGTTTTCTGGAAGCGCTGGGGCACTCCAACTGGCTCGTTCAGCTCTGGCACTGAAGAGGAATTCGCGGTTGCGCGCCAACTGGCCGCAGAGGGATCGTCCGATGTTTGGTTGTATTTCAAGACGGTTCCCGCGAGTGAGAAGGCGGTCCCCGATGACCAATTGCGGAGGGTATTAGAGTTTCGTACTGCGATTCGCGACGAGCGGTCCCTTCTCTTCTTCGACTTCGGTAAATATCGTAATTGGGCGGGCCTATTTAGAGATCATCTGTATCGGTGGCTCGACAAGCGCCGCAGAGAGGCGATGATGCCTCCTGGTACGCAGGGTCGCCGACCGTCGCTCTCCAAACGCCAGGAAGCGATTTCCCTCCTTCTTGCAGCAGACGCTCGCGAGGATTCCGCGAGACAGCGCTTGGCGGCAGACTCTTACAGGCGGCGCAGATTGAACCCTGGATACAACAGCAAGCACGTGACGATGGACCAGCCACGCACTGGGTACGAGTCCCTCTGTCGCGGGAGAATAGATTGACCGCAGATGCCACCGGCTTCTCCATCACGCCGGCACTTTCAATTTCCGGCTCGGAGCGACCAATCGGATTTGCCCTGGAGAGCCTCGATTACGGCGTGCCCGACGACAACTGGACCCGCTGCATACCGGTGGCATTGGGAGGGACGCTGGGGCAACTGCGTCTCCTCAGTGAGGAGTTGGCCGATAGTTACGGCTGGCAAAAAGCTCAGGCCGTGTTGTTTGTGCTTACCGACGCGACGCCCATCGTCGAGGTTCTTGGTGTAGAAGTATCCCATGGGCACACACCGCCCGCGCTGTCGCGGCTGGTACTCAGGGTCGATCCTTTTGTCCCCGCGAGCGAACTAAGCCGCAGGTATACTGCCGCTAGAAGAAGGTTGTTTGAAAACAGCGAGTTGACAGTTCGGGATAGGGATCTAGAGTTGGCGATATTCGTCACAGCAAAATCCGATCGGAGGCTTCCCGGTGACCGATTGAAGGCCTGGAACTCCAAGCACCCGAACTGGAGGTACGGGGACCAGGCCGTATTTGAAGCTGCGTTCAGCAGCGCCCGCGCCAGTATCTTGGCGCCGTTTGAGCCATTCAGAATGCTGACTCGGTAGGTTTCCGCCCGTTCCGGGTCGGCGACACCAAGCAGTCCTGACTCCGCGCGGCTGCCTCTGGCAGCGCTCCGGGCACCATACTGCCCCAGAGTGATGCCGGCCCAGGATTGGCCCCAAGGGTTGGTGCTTTCCCCCGGCATATTGCTCAGCTCAAAGTGCAACCCCATCTATTAAAGATCTAAAGGTGCTAAAATCTTATGTAACGCACTGCACGAAAGGGGGAACGCTAAAGTGAAATCCAAACTGGCCAAGCCGCAGCCGCCCCTGGGCGACCAGGAATTCGCGGATCAGGCGATCGCCGCCTGCGAGGACCGCTCCGGCGCGCTGCTCAGCATCCTGGAAAAAGTTCAGGAACATCATCCGCACAAATACCTGCCTCTGGAAATCCTCGAATATATCGCGGAAAAGACCGATATTCCGCTGGCGCAGGTCTTTAGCGTGGCTACATTCTTTGCGCTATTCAATCTCGAGCCGCAGGGCGATCACACCATCTGCATCTGCCGCGGGACCGCCTGCCACACGCGCGGCTCGCGCAGCCTGCTGGAGCGCCTGAAGCTGGAACTGGGCGTCCCGGACAGCGGCGACGAAGGCGGCGCCGATAAGGTCTGCGTCACCACGCCCGACCGCAAATTCTCGCTGCGTACGGTCGCCTGTTTCGGACAATGCGCCCTGGCGCCGGTGGTGGAAGTGGATCACACGGTCTATGGCCACATGAACGAACAGGCCCTGCACCGCGAGGTGGAAGCTCTGGAGCGCGAAAGCGGGTAGCGGAAGGACACAGGCTAAAGCCTGTGCTACCAAGGCAAAAAAGGAAGTGATATGCGCATACAAGACATCTCCTCATTCAGCGCCGTCAAGGAAGCGGGCCTCGCCAAGCTGCTGCCCAACCGCCCGCGCATCGCCGTCGGCATGGGCACCTGCGGCAACGGCAACGGCGCGGAAGGCGTCTTCCACGCCTTCTCCGAAGCCATTCACCAGCGCGGGCGCGATGTGCGCCTGGCCCCGGCCGGCTGCTTCGGCTTCTGCGCGCAGGAGCCGCTGGTGAACGTATGGCTCCCCGGCCACCCGCTGGCGATTCTCCGCAGCTTCCAGGCCAACGACGTCGATCGGCTGTTGGACGAGATGGCCGGCGGCCGCATTCCCGCGGACCTGGCGCTCTGCAAAATCGAAGAGTGGGACCACCTCACCGCGCAGGTGCGCTACGGCGAGGGCTTCCCCGAAATCCCGCTCTGGCGCGATATCCCCTTTTTCAAGAAGCAGAAGAAGATCGTGCTGCGCAATTGCGGCCTGATCAACCCCGACGATATCGAAGAGTACATCGCGGTGGGCGGCTACCAGTCCTTATATAAGGTCCTGATCGACGCGATGCCTGAAATGGTCATCGAGCAGATCAAAGCCTCCAAGCTGCGCGGCCGCGGCGGCGCGGGATTCCTCACGGGCCTCAAGTGGGAGTTTCTGCGCAAAGCCGAAGGCGAACAGAAGTACATCATCTGCAATGCGGACGAAGGCGATCCGGGCGCGTACATGAACCGCAACGAAATCGAAGGCGATCCGCACGCGCTGCTGGAAGGCATGATCATCGGCGCCTACGTTACGGGCGCCACCGAAGGCATCGTCTACGTGCGCGCCGAATACCCGTTGGCCGTGCATCGCCTGCGCCGCGCCATCGTGCAGGCCCGCGTTTACGGCCTGCTTGGCGACAACATCCTGGGCCGCGGCTTTAACTTCGATATCAGCCTGGTGGAAGGCGCCGGCGCATTTGTCTGCGGCGAGGAGACCGCCCTCATCGCGTCGCTCGAAGGCTTCGCCGGACGCCCGCGCCCGCGCCCGCCATTTCCCGCGCAGAAGGGCCTGTGGGGCTGCCCCACCAACATCAACAACGTGGAGACCTGGTACAACATCGCACCCATCGTGGCCAAAGGACCCGCCTGGTTCACCGAGACCGGCAGCGCCAAGAGCGCCGGCACCAAGGTGTTCTCGCTGGTGGGCAAGATCGCCAACACCGGCTTGGTGGAAATGCCTCTGGGCACGCCGCTGAAGACCTTTATCTACGATGTCGGCGAAGGCGGCGCCAACGGCCGCCACATCAAAGCCGTGCAGACCGGCGGTCCCTCCGGCGGTTGCATCCCGCAGGAAATGTTCGATACCCCGGTGGATTACGAGACCCTGGCGCAGCTTGGCTCCATTATGGGCTCCGGCGGCATGGTGGTGATGGACGAAGACAACTGCATGGTCGACGTGGCCCGTTACTTCATCGAGTTCACCCACTCGGAATCCTGCGGCAAATGCATCCCCTGCCGCGTGGGTCTGGATAAGGCGCTGCGCATCCTGAACGCCTTCACCAAGGGCCACGCCAGCCCCGGCGACCTGGACCGGCTGGACGAGATGGGCCGCATGATCCGCGATACTTCGCTCTGCGGCCTGGGCCAGAGCGCGCCCAATCCCGTGCTCACCACTATGCGCCATTTCCGGCACGAATTCGAAGACCACATTCGCGCGCAACGCTGCCGCGCGGGAGTGTGCGAAGACCTGGCGCTCTCCCCTTGCGAAAACAGTTGCCCGCTGCACATGAACATCCCGCGCTTCCTGCAGCTCTTCCAGGAGCAGCGTCTGGAGGATGCGTTCCTCTCCGTCGTCATGGACAATCCGCTGCCGTCCTCCACCGGCCGCGTCTGCCAGCACCCTTGCGATAACCGCTGCCGCCGGCATGCCATCGATGAATCGGTGAACATGCGCGAGGTGCACCGCTATATCGCCGATTCCATCTACGAATCGGACCGCTTCGAGTCCCTGGTGGACAGGGTGGCTTCCTACAAGCTGCAACCCACCGACCGCAAAGTCGCCGTGGTGGGCGCGGGACCCACCGGCCTCACCGCCGCCTTCTACCTGGCGCTCGCGGGCCACGACGTCACCGTTTACGAAAGCAACCCGCTCCCCGGCGGCATGCTGCGCTACGCGCTCCCCGAATACCGGCTCCCCAAATCCGCGCTCGACCGCGAGATCGAGCTCATCGAGCGCATGGGCGTCGAGTTCGTCTGCGACACCGTGATCGGCCGAGACATCACCCTCAACGAGCTCGACAACATGTACAACGCCGTGTTCATCTCCATCGGCACCTGGAAGGAATCCTGGGTCTACCTGCCCGGCACCGAGCTGAAAGGCGTGCTGCCCGCTCTCATATTTCTGGAAGCGGTGTCGAAGCGCGAGCCCGCGCAGCTTGGCCGCAAGGTGGTGGTGATCGGCGGCGGCAATGCGGCCATCGATTCCGCCCGCACCGCGTTGCGCAAGGGCGCGGACGTCACCGTCATCTACCGCCGCGAGCGCAAAGACATGCCCGCGATTAAAGAGGAAACCAATGCCGCCGAAGCCGAAGGCGCCAAGTTCATCTTCCTGGCCACGCCGCACCGCATCGTGGGCGACGATCAGTCCAACGTGAAGGCCATCGAAGTCGTCAAAACCCGCCTCGGCGAGTTCGATTCTTCCGGGCGGCGCAAGCCCGTCCCCACCGAAGAAATCCGCCGTTACGAATGCGATACCGTGATCCTGGCCGTGGGCGAGTCCGTGGATCCCGATTTCGGCCGCGGCTCCGGCCTCAAGATCAAGGAGTCCGGCACCATCGAAGTCGACCGCTTCACGCTCGAAACCAGCCGCAACAAATTCTACGCCGGCGGCGACGCCATCACCGGCGCTTCGAATGTTTCCAACGCCATGGGCTTCGGCAAGAAGGCCGCCCGGAACATCGACCAGCGCCTGATGGGCGCGGCCCGCTTCGACCGCATCATGCCGAAGTTCGAGTATTCCAAGGCGCCTCCCGCGCAGTCGAGCGATTGCCTGCGCCACGAGTTGGCCGAACTGCCCGCCCGCGAGCGCGTGCTGAACTTCAACGAAGCCATGCTGGGCCTCACCGCGCAGCAGGCCCTGGACGAAGCCGGGCGCTGCCTGCGTTGCGACATCCGTGAAAACCAGCACGGCCATCGCGTTTCGGATCTGGTCGAGGTTTAAGGAGCCGGCATGTCCACCAACTCCACCATGCACCAGCCGCTCCGGAGGGCGGCCAATCTTGGCCGCAGCCGCCTTTTTAGGCGGCCAGAGCCGGCTGAAAGCCGGCTGCGGGCAAAATTGCCCGCCCTCCCAGGCCGCAAGGAGAATCATTTCCACCATGCCTGATAAAATCTCAATCAAGATCGACGGCGAGTACATCGAGGCCACCGCCGGCCAGACCATCTTGGAAGCCGCCCGCACCAATGGGAAATACATTCCCACGCTCTGCTATCTCAAAGGCTTGAGCGCCGTGGGCGCGTGCCGCCTGTGCATCGTGGAAGTCTCCGGTGTGGGGCGCCTGCTGCCCGCCTGCACCACTCCGGTGCAGGACGGCATGTCCGTCACCACCAACTCCGAGAAGTTGACTCGCTATCGCCGCATGGCGATCGAGTTTCTCTTCTCCGAGCGCAATCACTATTGCGCGGTGTGCGTCTCCAGCGGCCATTGCGAGCTGCAGTCCATGGCGCAGAAGCTGGGCGTCACTTCCGTGGGATATCCGTACAGCTACCCACTGCTGCCCGTGGATATGTCGCACGAGCGGTTCGTGCTCGACCACAACCGTTGCATCCTGTGTACGCGGTGCGTGCGGGTCTGCGACGAAGTGGAGGGCGCGCACGTGCTGGATGTGGCTTCGCGCGGCATTCGTTCCATGATTTCGTGCGATCTGAACCGTCCCTGGGGCCAGGCGCGCAACTGCACAAACTGCGGCAAGTGCGTGCAGGTCTGTCCGACCGGGGCTTTGGCCGAGAAGGGCTGGGCCGTCGAAGAGATGACCAAGCGCGTCGACAACATCACCTGGCTGGCCATCAGGCGGGGAGGCAATCAATGAGAAAAACCAGGCTCGCTACCGTGTGGCTGGATGGGTGCTCGGGCTGCCACATGTCGCTGCTCGATCTCGATGAGGCGCTCATCCCGCTGGCCGGCAAAATCGATTTGGTCTACGGCCCGCTGGTGGACGCCCAGGAGTTCCCCAAGTCCGTGGACGTGACGGTTGTGGAGGGCGCGGTCAGCAGCCAGGACGACCTGGAGAAGGCCCGCCTGATTCGCGCCCGCAGCAAGCTGGTGGTGGCGCTGGGCGATTGCGCCGTTACCAGCAACGTGCCCGCCATGCGCAACAACATCCCCGTGAAGAAGCTGCTCGAGGGCATTTATGGAACCGTGCCCACAGACGGCGTTCCGCCGCTGCTGAAGCACGCCGTGCCGGTGCACGACGCCATCAAGGTGGATCTGCACGTGCCGGGCTGTCCGCCGCCGGCCAAGGCCATTGCGTTTGTATTGGGGGAGTTGCTGGAGGGGCGTGTGCCGGAGCTGGCGGGGAAGGTTAGGTTTGGATGATTGACGGGCTAAAGCCTGTCCTACCATGGCATTCACTATGAAAACACTCAAGATCGATCCCGTAACGCGCATCGAAGGTCACGCCAGAATTACCATCCAGCTCAACGACGAAGGCCGTGTCACGGACGCCCAGCTCCACGTGACCCAGGTCCGCGGATTCGAGAAATTTACGGAAGGCCGGCCCTACTATGAAATGCCGTCCATCACGGCGCGCATCTGCGGCATCTGTCCGGTGAGCCATCTGCTGGCTTCCGTCAAAGCCTGCGACGCCATCATGGCGGTGCAGATTCCCGAAACCGCAGCCATGCTGCGCGAGTTACTGCACTGCGGCCAGTTCGTGCAGTCGCACGCGCTGAGCTTCTTCCATCTCTCGGCGCCCGACCTGCTGCTGGGCATGGACTCGGATCCCGCGCGCCGCAACGTGCTGGGCCTGATCGAGCAGCATCCCGAACGCGCCCGCGACGGCATCGCCCTGCGCAAGTTCGGCCAGCAGGTGATCGAATGGCTGGCGGGCGAGCGCGTCCATCCTTCCTGGACCGTGCCCGGCGGAGTCAACGCGCCGCTTTCCTCCGAAGTACGCGACCGCATTCGCGCCGAACTGCCTGCCGCCAAAACTATCGCCCGCCGCACGCTGGATTTCTTCAAGGGAGTCGTCGATCGGTTTGCCGAAGAAATCGCGAATTTCGGCAACGTTCCCACGCTCTACGCCGGTCTGGTGGATTCGACCGGCGGCTTGCAGCTTTATGACGGCAAGCTGCGCTTCCGGGATGCCGAAGGGAACATCGTGGCCGACCAGATACGCCCGCGCCAATACGCGCAATACATCGCCGAGACGACCCTGCCCACCACTTACCTGAAGGCGCCCTATTACAAACCGCTTGGGGTTGCGGAAGGCGTCTACCGTGTGGGACCCTTGGCGCGGCTCAATGTCGCGGAGCGCTGCGGAACGCCCGAGGCCGACGCCGAGTTTGCCGAATTCCATCAGCGCTACGGGCGCGCGGTCGAAAGCGCCTTTCACTACCACTATGCGCGCCTGATCGAGGCGCTCTACGCGTTGGAACGGATGGAGGCGCTGCTGGCCGATCCAGCCATCCTCGATAAGCACGTGCGCGCCCACGCCAGCGTGAATGCGCTGGAGGGCGTGGGCATCGCCGAAGCGCCCCGCGGCGTGCTGATTCATCACTATAAGGTGGATGAACAAGGCGCCATCCGGTGGGCCAACCTGATCGTCGCCACGGGCCACAACAACCTGGCCATGAACCGCAGCGTGCGGCAGGTGGCCGAGCATTTCATCGACGGCAACCACCTGCAGGAAGGCATGCTCAACCGCGTCTCGGCCGTGGTGCGCGCCTACGATCCCTGCCTGAGCTGCTCCACGCACGCCGCCGGACTGCCCGACATCCACGTCCGCCTGCTTGCGCCCGACGGCACGCTGTTGGACGAGCTGCGCCAATGACGCTGGTCATCGGCTACGGCAATTCGCTGCGCGGCGACGACGGCGCCGGACCCTTTGTCGCAAGGCAACTCGGCGCGGGCGCCATCGCCTGTCACCAACTGACGCCCGAGTTAGCCGAGCCCATCAGCCAGGCGCGCCAAGTCATTTTCGTCGACGCTCACGCCGGAGTGCCCGCGGGCCAAATCGCCATCCAACCCGTCCGGCCGCGCCCATCGGCGGCCCTTCACCGCTTCGATCCGGAAACCCTGCTGGCCTGGTCGCAACAGCTCTACGGCCGCGCGCCGGAGGCAATCCTGATCGGAATCGGAGGCGAGTCTTTCGATTTGGGCGAAGGCCTCTCGCCCGGAGCCAGGCGCGCCGCCCGCGAAGCCCTCCGCGCCATCCGCAAACTGGAGCGGCCTTTTCCCCGCTAAAAGGTGGTACAATGCGGGTGTCGCAGTGATTTTGGCATCTTCGCATTAGTCCGGTCCGCCGCCCTCGTCCGATCCTGCCCGATTTCAACAACGTAAGTTAACAAAGGAAAAAGCCAAATGAAGAATATTTTTGTAGGCAACCTCAACTTCGGGGCTACCGAAGCTGCGGTTCGATCTCTGTTTGAAGCGTATGGCGCCGTCGAGCGCGTCAACATCGTCACCGACCGGGATACCGGCCAGGCCAGAGGGTTCGGATTTGTCGAAATGACCACAAACGCGGAAGCGGATCGCGCTATCGCGGAACTGAATGGCAGGGAGCTCGACGGCAGAGCGCTGAACGTCAATGAAGCCCGTCCGAAGACGGATCGTGGATTTGCCGGTGGCGGCGGCGGGGGCGGCGGCCGGGGC
>OCZT010008024.1_pt1 | contig 10312 bp, 8 predicted proteins | sample 1539031 | NCBI WGS metagenome assembly OCZT01 (sample SAMEA3539308, study PRJEB22396) | soil metagenome | biome: tundra; feature: field; material: soil | place: USA | collected 2010-05 | depth 0.15 m
TGGTCGGGTCGATGAGAGCGTTGAGGAACACCTGCCAGAAGGGCATCGGGAAGTCATCGATGTGGGCGCCTGCCGTATGCAGGACGAGCGCTCCACCAGTCCGCGACACCGACCGGCCATCGATCGCGTTCATCAGCGCGGCCGGGTCGGCGGCTTCGAGATCCGCCACGTGCAGCTTGACCGCATCCTCGGCGTTGACGTTCACGCTGTTGCGCACGGCGTCCTCGGCCCAGCCCGCGTTGCGGCCGTGGATGGTGGCCAGGTTGCGGACTCTTGTCACCGCGTCGTTAAGGACCTTGGTCCCGAGATCCCCGGTGAGGTTGGCGCCCGAGGCGTCTATGGGGTGGGCGGAGCCGATGTTGGTGCCCGGCGCCATCGCCACGATGTCCGCCGCCTGGGCGACGAACAGCCCGGCCGAAGCGGCACGCGCACCACTGGGATAGACATAGACGATCACGGGGACCTTCGAGTTGAGGAGGCTCGTGACGATGTCGTCCATCGAAGTCGAGATCCCGCCTGGCGTGTTCATCACCACCAGGAGCGCATCGGCGTGGTCGGCCTCCGCTCGAGCCACGGAGTTGGTGATGTAGGCGGCCATTATGGTGTTGATGTCGCCCGTCAGGTCGACCTGCTCAACGTGCGGTGTGGCCGCCGAACCGTTGAGGGGGAGGAGCAGAGCCGCCCCGAAGCCCACGACCCCGACTCGCAGCGCTTTGCCCATGCGCATGGTTCGAGTATGGCAATCCTGAGTCCGACCTGCCCGTTGTAAAACGTGGAACATCTTGCCCGCTCGACCGCGATCGGGAGCGGCCCGGGTACGTCGTAAGATTCGAGCGATGGCTGCCCAGTTCCAATCCGATGAGAGCCGCAGCGCCCACCGGCGCGCCTCAATCGACGACGATACCGCCGCATTGCGCGAGCTGGTCGACCACGTGAAGATGACGCGGCCCTTGCAGGCGGGCGAAGAGGAGAGGCTCTTCGGGCAGGCGGCGATGGGCGACCGCAGGAGCGAGGACCGATTGGTCGCCGGCCACCTCGACATGGTCATCCGGCTGGCCGGCACCCGACGTGGGCAGGGGTTCTCGGTCGCCGACCTCGTCCAGGAGGGATCCATCGGCCTGGTGGAGGCTGTGCGCTCATTTGCGCGCAGCGGCGAGTCTGACTTCGCCAGCTTCGCCGAGAAGAAGGTCGGCGCTCAGATGGATGCGGCGATAGCGGCCGAGGCCGCCGCCGTCCGCGACGCGCAGCTGCTGCTTGCGGCGGCGACTGATTACGAGCGCACCGAGATCGTGATTCGCCACGAGTTTGGCCGCGCGCCCACCGAGGCCGAGCTGGCCGAGAAGCTCGAGTGGACCGTCGATCGCACGCGCTACGTCGCCCAGGTCGTGGCCGAGGCGCGGCGCCGACACGACGAAGAGCTGCTTTCTTTCGTCGACCCCGACGCCATCGAATCAGACGATGACGACGAGCGCTCCGACTATGACGGGTAGCGCAACGAACCGGACTCCCCTTTACGAACGGCACGTCGCTCTTGGTGGCCGGATGGTCGACTTCGGCGGCTGGGAGCTCCCGCAGCAGTACACCTCGATCCGCGACGAGCACTTCGCGGTCCGAAAGGTCGCCGGCCTCTTCGACATCTCACACATGGGCCGCCTGTACGTCGACGGCTCGTCCGCGGAGGCATATCTCCAGGGCATCTTCACCAACGACATCTCCAAGCTCGACCCAGGACATGCCATGTACACGTTGATGTGCAGAGAGGACGGCGGTGTCATTGACGATCTCGTCGTCTACAGAGAAGCTCGAGACCGGTTCCTTGTCGTGGTCAATGCAGCCAATCGCGAAAAGGACGTGGCATGGATGCGAGAGCACCTCGACCCCGGTGTGACCATGGTCGATCGCACCAGCGAGGTGAGCCTGATCGCGTTCCAGGGCCCTCGTGCGGCCGAGCTCCTGCCCGACGGGAGCACTGATACGGAGGGCATCCCGTACTTCGGGTTCCGCCCCGGTGAGCTCGCCGGCATCCCGGTACTGATGTCGCGCACCGGCTACACCGGGGAGGATGGCTTCGAGTTCTTCGTCGAATCGGATCGGGTCGGGGAGGCTTGGGATGCCATCCTGGAAGCCGGCGGGCCGGCTGGCGTTCTTCCAGCGGGCCTTGGAGCTCGGGACGCCACCCGTCTGGAGGCTGCGCTTCGCCTGTACGGCAACGACATGGACGACACGGTCAACCCGTACGAGGCCGGGCTCGGCTGGACGGTGAAGCTGGGGAAAGGCGAGTTCCTGGGCCGAAGCGAGCTCGCCAAGGTCCGCGAAGGCGGCCCGAAACGGACATTGATCGGGCTCAAGACCGAGCCCGGCAGCATCCCTCGGCACGGCGCCGCCGTCATCCGCGACGGCCATCGGGCAGGCGCGGTCACAAGCGGCACCCATTCGTTCTTTTTGGGCCACCCCATCGCGCTGGCGATGGTGGAAGTCCCATCATTTCGGGTCGGGGATAAGGTTGCGGTGGAGGTCCGAGGCCGGGAGGCGCCGGCGGAGGTCGTGAAACTACCGTTCTATCGCGGCTCGGCGCGAGCGGCGGTCGCACCGGCCAAACCCTGAGTCGGTATTGAGCAAGAGGAGGGAGGAGTCGCATGGCTGACCGCCGCTACACCAAGTCCCACGAGTGGCTGACCGTCGATGGCAAGACTGTCACCGTCGGCATCACCGACTTCGCCCAATCGCAGCTGGGCGACGTGGTCTTCCTGGAGCTTCCGGCTGCTGGCCGCAAGCTGGCAGAGAGGGAGAGTTTTGGCGTCGTCGAGTCGGTGAAAGCCGCCAGCGACCTGTACTCTCCGATCGCGGGCCGCATCACCTCGGTCAACGACAAGTTGGCCGCACACCCGGAGCTGGTGAACTCGGACCCATACGGGGATGGCTGGATTCTGAAGCTCGAGCTGAGCGGCGAGCTTCCATCCGACCTGATGGACGAGGCGGCCTACAAGAAGATCGCCGAGGCCTAGCACCCAGCCTTGCCCTACCTCGTCCACTCCCCGGAAGATCGTGCGGCCATGCTGGCCGCCATCGGTGTCAGCTCGATGGACGACCTCCTAGTCGACATCCCGCGCTCTCTGCGCCTCCCGGCTCTCGAGCTGCCCGCAGGCCTTTCTGAGTTCGAAACGATGGCTCATATCGAGTCACTGGCGGCCCAGAACCGAGTTTTCCCTGACCGGTTGACCTTCCGTGGCGGCGGCGTTTACCGGCGGTTCATTCCAGCTGCCGTGGCAGCCGTGACCTCGAAGCCCGAGTTCTACACCGCGTACACGCCCTACCAACCCGAGGCGAGCCAGGGCACCCTGCAGGCCATCTACGAGTTTCAGACCCTGATCTCTGAGCTGACGGCCCTCGATGTCGCAAACGCTTCCATGTACGACGGCGCCACCGCAGTCGCCGAGGCGGCGATGATGGCCCATATCCACACCGGCCGCAACGAGGTCATGGTGGCCGGCTACCTCCATCCCGAGTACATGGAGGTGCTGCGAGCCTTCAGCGACGGTCGCGGCATCAAGGTTCGAAAGGGCGTTGACGCCAACTCGAAGACGGCAGCAATCATCTTTCAGCAACCGGATTTCCTGGGCCTCCTGGTGGATGCGCCCGGGCTCACCGAGAGCGCGCACAGGGCCGGGGCGCTGGCGATCGCGTGCGTCGATCCCATCAGCCTGGCCATCCTCGCTCCGCCGGGCGAGTACGGCGCGGACATCGCTGCCGGCGAAGGACAGCAGCTTGGCCTGAGCCCCAACTACGGCGGACCCCACGTCGGCTTCATCGCCTGCCGGAAGGAGCTCGTGCGCCGCCTCCCAGGCCGCCTGGTCGGCAGCGCGCACGATGCTGCCGGGCGGCGGGGGTTCGTCCTCACCCTGACCGCCCGCGAGCAGCACATTCGCCGGGAGAGGGCGACCTCCAACATCTGCACCAACCACTCCTTGTGCGCCCTGGCCGCCAGTGTCTACATGACCTACATGGGAGCCGACGGCCTGCGCCACGTGGCGGATGTCAGCTTCAAGAGGGCCCACGCTCTGGCCGAGCGCCTCTCCGCGCTCCCCGGGTGGGAGATGGCGTTCCCGGAGCGCCAATTCCTGAACGAATTCCCGATTCGCGTTCCGAAGGGCCCGGCAGTGCTGAGGAAGCTCGCCCGCAAAGGGATCCTCGGCGGGCTCGACGTGCACCGGTGGTTCCGTGAGCTCAAGGGCGTCCTCACATTCACCTGCACCGAGGTCAACGATTCGCGCGCCCTGGACGAGCTTGTGGAGGCAGTGGCTTCGTGACCGAGCTCCTCAGCTTCGAAAAGAGCCGGCCGAACGCTCACGGCCCGCGACTGCCCCAAGCTGAGGTGGAGGCGGCAGGGCCCGCGGATGTGCTGGCGCGTGAGCTCCTGCGAGCGAGTCCTCCCGTCCTACCACGCCTCAGTGAGCCGGAGATCATGCGGCATTACGGCCGGCTCGCCTCGCTGAACTACTCGAGCAGCAAACAGTTCTATCCGCTCGGCAGCTGCACGATGAAGTACAACCCGGTCGCGAACGAGGCTGCCGCCGCCCTGCCCGGGTTTACCGCCCTGCACCCGTACCAGGGCGAGGACACGGTCCAGGGCGCGCTCTCGCTGATGTGGCGCCTGGAGCAGGCCCTCTGCGCTGTGGTCGGGGTCGACCAGGTCACCCTGCAGCCGGCGGCCGGCGCGCACGGCGAGTGGACCGCCCTGCGCATGATCCAGGCCTTCCACCGGTCACGAGGCGAGGCCCGCACCGAGGTGCTCGTCCCTGACTCGGCCCACGGCACCAACCCCGCCAGCGCCGCTCTGAGCGGCTTCCACGTGGTCGAGGTCAAGTCCGGCCCGGACGGGCGCATCAGCCTGGCCGACCTGGAGGCGAAGCTCTCCCCCAAGGTTGCAGCCCTGATGCTCACCAACCCCAACACCTTGGGGTTGTTCGAACGTGAGATACTGGATGTTGCGGAACTTGTGCATGCCACCGGCGCGATGCTGTACTACGACGGAGCCAACCTGAACGCCTTGATGGGCATCTGCCGGCCGGGAGACATGGGTTTTGACGCCGTTCACATGAACCTGCACAAGACGTTCACCACGCCACACGGAGGCGGCGGCCCGGGGGCGGGTCCGGTCGGCGTCAAGGCTGACCTCGTTCCATTCCTGCCCACTCCGACCGTGGAACGAACGGACGGCCACCTGACGCTGGATTTCAAGCGACCTCAGTCCATCGGGCGGGTGCGGAGCTTCTACGGCAACTTCGGCATGCTCGTCCGGGCCTACACATACATCGTCGCCATGGGGGGCGACGGCCTCACGCAGGCTTCCCTGGACGCTGTGCTTTCGGCCAACTACCTCCGCAGCCAGCTCGACGGCCTCCTCGAGATGCCGCACGAGGGGCCGTGCATGCACGAGTTCGTCGCCAGCGCCCAAAACCTGGCCCCGCAGGGCGTCAAGGCCCTGGATGTGGCCAAAGGCCTTCTCGAGCGCGACTTCTACGCTCCGACGATCTACTTTCCGCTCGTGGTACCGGAAGCGATCATGGTCGAGCCCACCGAGACCGAGAGCAAGGCCACGCTCGACGCTTTCGCAGCCGCGATCAAGGAGATCGTTGCGCAGGCCAAGGAGTCGCCGGAGGCGCTGCACGAGGCGCCCCACGGCCTCCCCGTCGGCAGGCTTGACGAGGTGGCCACTGCCCGTCACATCAACGCTTATCTACAGGGTCAGAGCGACGACCCGATTCTGCGCTGGAAACCCGCGCCCTAAGACCCCTGTTAAGGGGCGCCGGAGGCCATTTTCGATCTTGAAATCCGGTATAATTTGAATCCTGAACCTCTGCCCAGTTGATCCCCACGAGTTCTCCAGGCTGGGAGGGCTGCAATACCCGTGAGCGAGGCCCGAAATCTCCTCCCGGAGCGCAAGCGCAGGCCCCAGCCGCTAGGCGCCGACGTGGCGTACACCGCCGAGCAGATCCAGGTCCTCGAGGGCAGGGAGCATGTGCGGCGGCGTCCGAGCATGTACATCGGCTCGACGACCACGACCGGCCTGCACCACCTGGTATACGAGGTGGTCGACAATGCGGTCGACGAGGCCCTGGCAGGGTATTGCACCCGCATCGTGGTGACCCTTCACGCCGACGGCAGCTGCTCGGTCGATGACAACGGCCGCGGCATCCCCGTGGACATCCACAAGAAGGAGGGGCTGTCCGCCCTGGAGCTCGTCCTGACCCGCCTCAACGCGGGCGGCAAGTTCGGCGGTGGCGGCTACAAGGTGTCCTCTGGTCTGCACGGCGTCGGCGTGTCGGCGGTCAACTTCCTCAGCGAGAAATTGGAGGTGTGGGTCCACCGGAGCGGGAAGGTCTACCACATGGAGTTCGCGCGCGGCGTGCCCAAGAACCCGGTCAAGGTCGTCGACAAGACCGACCGCACCGGGACGGTGGTTCGCTTCTGGCCTGACCCGCAGATCTTCCCCGACACGCACCTGGAGCGGGAGGTCATCCAGCACCGCCTCCGTGAGATGGCCTACCTCAACAAGCAGCTGGAGATCGCGCTCGCGGACGAGACACTTGGGTTCACCAACACCTTCTACTTCGAGGGCGGCATCGTCTCGTTCGTGCGCGCCCTGAACCGCGACAAGGCGGTCATCAACCCGCACCCGTTCTACGTCGATCGCGAGGTCGAGGGTACCCAGGTCGAGATCGCGCTGCAGTACAACGACACGTTCGTCGAGAACGTCCTGCCCTTCGCGAACACGATCCACACGATTGAAGGTGGCAGCCACCTCACCGGCTTCCGCGCGGCCCTCACCAACGTGCTCAACCGGTACGCGCGAAAGGCGGGCATCCTCAAGGAGCAGGATCCGAACCTGACCGGCGAGGACGTGCGCGAAGGCCTGACCGCGGTGATCAGCGTCAAGGTGCTGGATCCGCAGTTTGAAGGGCAGACGAAGGGCAAGCTCGGCAACGCCGAGGTCCAGGGCCACGTCTCCATCGCCTTGACCGAAGGCATGACGCAGTACCTGGAGGAAAACCCCGGCGACGGGCGTCGCATCGTCGAGAAATCGCTGACGGCCGCCCGCGCGCGAGAAGCAGCACGCAAAGCGCGCGACCTCGTGCAGCGGAAGAGCCTCCTGGAGTCGAGCACGCTTCCGGGCAAGCTCGCTGACTGCGCGGAGCGAGACCCGGCGCTGTGCGAGCTCTACATCGTGGAGGGTGACTCGGCAGGCGGCACCGCCAAGGGCGGGCGCGACCGCCGGACGCAGGCCATCCTGCCGCTGCGCGGAAAGATCCTCAACGTCGAGAAGGCGCGCCTCGACAAGGTGCTCACATCAGACGAAATCCGAAACCTGATCACCGCCATGGGCGCGGGCGTCGGCGATAACTTCAACATCGAGAAGATGCGTTACCACCGCGTGATCACGATGACGGACGCCGACGTGGACGGCAGCCACATCCGCACCCTTCTGCTGACGTTCTTCTTTCGCTACTTCCCACAGGTCATCGAGAAGGGCTACCTGTACATGGCGCAGCCACCGCTCTTCAAGGTCTTCAAGGGCAAGCAGGTGGTCTGGTGCCACTCGGAGGGTGACCGCGACAAAGCGTTGAGGCAGCTCGGGAAGAACGCTGAGTCGGCCCGCATGAAGGGTCTCGGCGAGATGAACGCTGAGGAGCTGTGGCAGACGACCATGAACCCCGAGACGCGCGTGCTTTTGCAGGTCAGGGTCGAGGACGTCGCCGCCGTGAACGAGACGTTCGAGAAGTTGATGGGACCGGACGTGGAGCCGCGCAAGAAGTTCATTCAGGCGCACGCCAAGACCGTCCGCAACCTCGACATCTGAGCCCGGTTTCCCAAGAGTGCAAATAGCAGTCGACGCCATGGGTGGCGATCACGCCCCGGCGCAGGTTCTCGAGGGCGCCTCGCAGGCGGCGGCGGAATATCGCATCGAGGTGTCGGTCGTCGGACTGCCGTCCGCGGTCCAGCCGCTGCTCGACCAGCATCCTCTGCTGCGCCTGGTCCCCTGCACGCAGGTCGTCACGATGGACGACCATCCCGCGCAGGCCGTGCGCTCGAAGCCCGACTCGTCGATGAACGTTTGCGCGCGCCTATGTAAAGACGGCAAGGCCGATGGCTGGGTCTCGGCCGGGAACTCGGGGGCGATCATGGCCACCGCTCTTTTCGTCCAGGGCCGGATCCGGGGCGTCGAAAGGCCGGCCCTGGGCTCCATCGTGCCGACGCAAACCGGGTTCGCCTACTTTCTCGACGTCGGAGCGAATGTCGACTCCAAGCCCGAGTACATGGTCCAGTTCGCCGTCATGGGCGCGATCTACGCGCGCCAGATGCTCGGCCGCACCAATCCTCGCGTCGGTCTGCTCAGCAACGGCGAGGAGGAGGGCAAGGGGAACGAGCTGGTCAAGGAGACCAGCCGCCGGCTCAAAGGCTCAATGCGATGGTTCGTGGGCAACATCGAGCCGAAGGACCTCTATGCGGCCAAGGCCGACGTTGTCGTCGCTGATGGTTTCGTAGGCAACATCGCCATCAAGATGGCCGAGGCGACAGCCGACTTCCTGTTCCGCAATTTGCGCGAGGAGATACCGAGAACCACGCGCGGCAAGATCGGAGGCCTGCTCATCAGGAGCGGCGTGCGCAAGCTCCGAGATCGCATCGACTGGCGCGAGTTCGGCGGTGCGCCTCTGCTTGGGATCGATGGCGTAGCGGTCGTCGCACATGGCCGTTCCGACGCCCGCGCCATAAAGAACGCCATCAGGGTTGCGAAGGAGGCGGTGGAAAACCAGCTCGTGAGTAAGATTCGGGCAGAGGTGGGCAAGTCATGAAGAATGGTCGGACTCGCGTCATGGTCACCGGGATGGGCACCGTCAACCCGCTCGGTAAGAACCTGGACCAGTACTGGGACGGTCTCATCGAAGGTCGCAGCACAGCCCGTACGGTCGAGGGCACTTATCCGATCGAGAAGCTGGTTACGAAGTTCGCCTGCGAAGTGCACGGTTTCGACCCCCAGGATTACATGGACCGCAAGGCCGCCCAGCGCATGGCCCGCTTCTCCCAGCTGGCGGTTGCGGCGTCGGCCATGGCGCTCGCCGACTCCGGTCTGGACCTTGCCAAGGAGGACAGCTTCCGAGTTGGCGTGGACATGGGCACCGGGATCGGCGGCTTCATCGAGATGACGGGAGGGGCCATCTCGTACGCAACGAAAGGACGCCTGAACCCGCTCTACGCACCGATGATCATTCCCAACATGGCCGCCGCTTCGGTGGCGATGAACTTCCACTTACGCGGGCCCAACACCACGGTGACCACAGCGTGCGCGGCCTCCACGCACACCCTCGGCGACGCCGCTCGCATAATTCAGCACGGCGACGCCGACGTCATGCTCGCCGGCGGCTCCGAGGCATCGCTGTGCGAGGTCGGCATCGCCGCGTTCAACTCCATCCGTGCCCTCTCGACGCGCAACGACGCTCCCGATAAGGCCAGCCGCCCGTTTGATCGAGATCGCGACGGGTTCGTGCCTGGCGAGGGCGCCGGCACGCTCGTGCTCGAATCCCTCGAGCACGCTCTTGCTCGGGGCGCACGCATCTATGGCGAGGTGTTGGGCTTCGCCCTCACCTGCGACGCCTTTCACCAGGTGGCTCCGGATGAGACGGGCCAGGCGCCCGCGCGGTGCATCACGCTGGCGCTGAAAGACGCGGGCATCGAGCAACAGGACGTCGACTACGTCAACGCCCATGGCACATCGACGGGATTGAACGATGCAGCCGAGACGAGGGCGCTGAAGATGGCGCTCGGCGAATACGCGTACAAGGTGGCGATCAGCAGCACCAAGTCGATGATCGGCCACCTGCTTGGCGCGGCCGGCGCGGTGGAGGCGATCGCCACCCTCCTCTCGATCAACCGCGGCATCATCCACCCGACCATCAACTACGAGAACCCGGATCCGGCGTGCGACCTCGACTACGTCCCCAACCAGGCGAGGCGGAAGGATGTGCGCATCGCGATCTCGAACGGCTTTGGCTTTGGCGGCCACAACGCCGTGGTGGTCCTCAAGAGGTACGAGGAGTGACCCAGCTTGACTGACGAGAACAACATCGGGACGGTCGTTGGCAGGAGTCTCCAGGAGGAGATGCAGACCTCCTACATGGAGTACGCCATGTCCGTCATCATCAGCCGGGCGCTGCCCGAAGTGCGTGACGGGCTGAAGCCCGTGCAGCGCCGCATCCTCTACGCGATGCACCGCGCAGGTGCGACGGCCGGCAGCAGGCATCGCAAGAGTGCCGCC
>OCZT010008025.1_pt1 | contig 10311 bp, 7 predicted proteins | sample 1539031 | NCBI WGS metagenome assembly OCZT01 (sample SAMEA3539308, study PRJEB22396) | soil metagenome | biome: tundra; feature: field; material: soil | place: USA | collected 2010-05 | depth 0.15 m
CAGCAGGGCGGCGTCGGCCATCCCGTGCATCAGCCACGCAAGCAGCGAGGTCTCTCGCTCGTGCTCGTGCAGGGTCGGCGAGAGCATCAGCTTGATGTTCTGCTCGTAGAGCGCCTCGGCTGCACCACCGAGGATGGCGGAGAAGTAGACGCGGTGCACGAGCGGCACCAGGACGCCGACGACGAGGCCGGGGCGGCCGTTCGCCGCGCCGCGCGCCTTGCGTCCCGTTCTGCGCGTGCCGCGATAGCCGTGCTCACGCATCACCCGGGTCACGAGCGAACGCGTCTCCTCCGACACGTCGCTGCGGCCGTTGAGAACGCGCGACACGGTTGCGATGGACACGCCGGCGAGGTCCGCGATGTCGCGAACCGTCACCCGCTTCGGGCTCCGCGACGCTTCGTCTAGCGGCATTCTCGGCACGCCCGCATTGTGGCACGGCGGCATGATGTTCCGGAACAATTGTCCGAAACACTGCGGAAAATTACGTATAGCATCGGCACCGCGGGGGAGTTTAATTCAGGTCGGTGTTCCGGATGACCGTACCGGTGGAATCCTTGGGCCAGTGGCCACGCACCAGCGGAGTGTCTCGGTTGGCTTCTAGGCGGAAGACCTCGTGTCGGCTGGGTGTTGCCCCGACGGACACATCGGCGAGCGTGGTCGGAACAGCCGCTGGCACGAGGTGGCCGAGTTCGCTGAAACGACTGCTCGTGTTCCCGGAACACACGCCGCCCGCGACGTGCTCCACAGCCGCATCAGCGACTGCTGCCCAAGGCTCGTCGCACAGACAGGAGGAGGAGGAGTTGTGAGACACGTTTTTCCGAAGTACGCCAAAGCGACAAGGCTGAAGGTGCTGCTGGTCACCCTTGTCGTCGTCTCGGGAGCGGCACTGACGCTTGTCTCCGGGCTGTCCGCTTCACCGAGAAGCAGCGCGGTCACGACCGGTGGGACGCTCAAGGTCGAGATGCCTTGGGGGACGATGCCTGACAACTTCAACCCCTTGACCTCGCAGGGATCCCAGGCCGGTGGAACGTTGAGCTGTCTGTACGAGCAGCTCTTCTACTTCAACCCGGCCACGAGCAAGCTGACGTACACCCTCGGTACCTCGTACAAGTGGACGAACAAGAACCTGACGCTCGTCGTCAACACTCGCGCGAACGCCACGTGGAGCGACGGGAAGCCGTTCTCGGCGGCGGATGTGGCCTTCACCTTCAACTACGTCAAGGCGAATCCCAGCATCGACGTGAACGGCGTCTGGACCGGAACCACCTTGTCGTCGGTAACGGCGACCGGGACGAACCAGGTCACGTTCAAGTTCTCGAAGCCGGACACGCCGGCGCTCGTGATCTTCGCGGCCCAGTTCATCGTTCCGCAGCACATCTGGTCGAGCATCACCGATCCCGCCACCGCAACCAACACCAATCCGGTCGCAACGGGGCCGTTCACGATGGCCTCCTACTCGCCGACGACGATCGTCTACAAGAAGAACCCCAACTACTGGATGTCGGGCCACCCCTACATCGACGAGGTTCTGATGACGGCAGTCAAGTCGAACGACACCGCCCTGCTCGACCTGATCAACAACAACATCCAGTACACCTACGACGCGATCACCAATCCGGCGAAGACGTATGTCGCCAAGGATCCTGCGAACCTGAAGTACTGGTGGCCCGTCACGAACGCGAACTTCCTCGTCTTCAACACGACGAAGGCGCCGTATAACGACGTAGCGTTCCGCAAGGCGCTGGCTATGGGGTTGAACACGAACCTGATCGCCCAGCGTGCGTACTTCGGAGCGATCCCCGCATCGACGGGGGCAGCTGAGACCGGAGCCATCCCGGGCCAGATCGCGTCGTGGATCAACGAGAAGCCGCTCAAGTCCCTCGAGTGGACCTACAACGTGTCGAAGGCGAAGAGCGCCCTGGCAGCTGCCGGATACAAGCTGAAGGGCGGCAAGCTGACGATGCCGAACGGCAAGGCGATCCCGAACCAGACCATCCTGATCGGGGGCCCGGGCTGGACCGACTACATCACTATCGCCTCGATGATCTCCCAGGAGCTCAAGGCGCTCGGGATCAGCTCGTCCGTCATCCAGGCCCCGTACGCGACGTACTCGGGCAATCTCCCGGCCGGCAAGTACGACATGGCTGTGACCTGGGCCTGGGGCGCAGCCGGCGGCCCGTCGCCGTACTTCATCTACTACTACAACTTCGCGAAGTCGCAGATCGCAGGCAAGACGAACATGACTCGCTACACCTCCAAGACAATCGAGAAGGCGCTGGCGACCTACGCTGCGAGCAGCGACCCGAAGGTGCAGAAGGCGACTGTTCAGGCCATGGCACAGGACGTCATGACCAACGTGCCGGTCATCCCGATCACGGCCCGGACGAACTTCTTCGACTACAACACGAAGGACTTCACCGGGTGGCCGAGCGCTGCCAAGCCTTACAACGCCGGCGAAGCACCGGACAACCCCGGTGGCAAGCTGGTGCTGATCAACGTCCACAAGTACTAACCACATGACGTAACCAGCAGAGAGCAGCTCACCGGGCGGTGAGTTGCTCTCTGCGTAATCGGCTGCGAAAGGTGGCTCGTTGCGATACCTCCTCAGACGGTTCGCGGTCCTGGTTCTGACGCTCTGGGTTGCGGTGACGGTCAACTTCGCGCTGCCGCGGCTGATGCCCGGCAATCCCGTGCAGACGAAGCTCGCGAAGATCCCCGGAATCAGCCCATTGGCGAGGAGAGCGCTGGAGAAGCAGTTCGGGCTCGACACGCACCAGAGCGTCGTCGGGCAGTACTTCTCCTACCTCGGGCAGATTCTCAGCGGCAACCTGGGCAGGTCCTTCACCTACTACCCGTCGACGGTGAGCAGCATGATCCGGCAGTCGCTCCCGTGGACGCTCGGGATGGTCGGCTTCGCGACGCTTCTTGCCTTCGTCCTGGGCTGCGGACTGGGAATAGTGGCCGCCTGGCGGCGCGGCGCGGCGGGAGGCAACAGAAATGCGCGCCTGGACACCTTCCTGGTTCCCCTGGGCGTGATGTTCGGTGCGACGCCGCCGTTCTGGCTCGCGACGCTCCTCGTCTACTTTGTCGCCTTCAAGCTCGGCTGGTTCCCGATCGGCGGCAGCCGCACTCCAGGCGGGCCTGCTGGGCTCGGCGGCACGCTCGACGTCCTGAAGCACGCGGTGCTACCCGCCTTCACGCTCACCTTCGTCTCGCTCGGCGGCTGGGTTCTGCTGATGCGCAACAGCATGCTCACCGTCATGAACGACGACTACGTCAAGTTCGCGCGAGCCAAGGGCCTCAGCAATCGAACCATCGCCTACCGCTACGCGGCGCGGAACGCGATCCTGCCCATCTTCACGCAGCTCGCGCTGGCCCTGGGCATCGTCGTCGGCGGCCAGGTCTTCATCGAGATCGTCTTCTCGTACCAGGGAATCGGCTACTGGCTCCTCCAGGCGGTCCTCAACGAGGACTATCCGCTCATGCAGGGGATCTTCCTCATCATCACGGTCACCCTCCTGGTGGCGAACTTCCTGGCAGACGCCTTGTACGTGCTCGTCGACCCGCGTGTGCGCGTGGAGGCGGGCACGTGAACGTGCGGGCCGTCCTCTCGAACCCGCGCGCCGTCTTGGGCGCGTCGATCCTCGCGTTCTTCATCGTCATCGCGCTGCTGGCACCGGTCATCTCGCCCTACTCGCCCACCGACATCAACTTCCCGATAGGGGTCGGGCCGAGCTGGAAGCACTGGCTCGGCACCACGGCGGGCGGCCAGGACATCCTCTCCCAGCTCATCTGGGGCACGCGGGCAAGCGTCTCGGTCGGACTGGGGACGGGCGCGCTCATCTGCCTCGTCCAACTGGTGACGGGCATCTTCGCCGGCTACGTGGGCGGCCTCACCGACACCGCATCCGCGATGGTCACCAACGTCTTCCTCGTCCTGCCCGCGCTGCCGTTGCTGATCGTCCTCTCCGCCTACCTCCAAGGATCGGGCGGATCCGGCAGCACGCTCGTGCTCGTCGGCGTCATCACCATCACCGGCTGGGCCTGGGGGGCGAGGGTGCTGCGATCGCAGGCGATCGCCCTGCGCAATCGCCCCTTCGTGGAAGCCGCCCGAATCTCGGGCGAAGGCCGCTGGCACATCGTCCTCTCCCACATCGTCCCGAACATGCTCGGGATCATGGTGGCCAACTTCTTCGGCGCCGCGCTGTTCGCCGTGCTCGCGGAAGCGGGCCTCGAGTTCATCGGACTCGGCAACATCAACACCGTCACCTGGGGGACGATGCTCTACTGGGCGCAGAACGACGAGGCCACGCTGATGGGACTGTGGATGTGGCTCCTGGTGCCCGGTCTGTGCATCATGCTCTTCGGCACGGCGCTGGGGTTGCTCAACTTCGCGGTCGACGAGATCGCCAACCCGAACCTGAGGAGGGACTGAGATCAGCGCCGTGCTCGAGATCGACGGGCTCTCCGTCGGCTACGGATGGACGGGACGTCCGGTGGTCACCATCGTGAGAGACGTGAGCCTGACGGTCGGCACCGGCGAGGTGGTCGGGATCGCCGGCGAGTCCGGCTGCGGAAAGACGACGCTGGCGCTGGCTGCGACAGGTCTGCTCGATCCGCCCGGCCAGATCCTTTCGGGCGCGGTTCGCTACCAGGGAACCGACCTGACCTCGCTGTCTCCCCAGGAGCTTCGTGAGCTTCGCCTGACCGAGATCTCCATGGTCTTTCAGGCGTCGATGAACGTGCTCAATCCGGTGATGCGCATTCGCGATCAGTTCCTGGATGCCATGGCTGCGCACGGCGTTGAGTCCTCGGCGGAGGCCAGGAAGCGCGCCGAGGAGACGTTCGATCTGGTGAAGATCCCAAGGCGATTCTTCGACGCCTATCCACACCAGCTCTCGGGAGGCATGCGCCAGAGAGCGGTGATCGCCCTCGCTCTCGTCCTGCGCCCGAAGCTGCTCGTCCTCGACGAGCCGACCACGGCGCTCGACGTCGTGGTGCAGCGCTCGATCCTCCAGTCGCTCAACGACCTGCGCCGCGATCTCGACTTCGCCATCGTGTTCATCACTCACGATCTCTCCCTCCTCGTCGAGATCGCCGATCGGATCGCGATCATGTACGCCGGCGCCATCGTCGAAGATGCTCCCGCGAAGGATCTCTATCAGCGCTCCCGCCACCCGTACACGAATGCGCTGATGGAGGCGTTCCCGCCGCTCGGTGGAGATCGCAGGCGGCTCGAGGGTATCTCCGGCCAGCCGCCGGATCTGCGGAACCTGCCGATCGGCTGCTCCTTTGCTCCTCGCTGCCCCAGGGTGATGGCGGGAACCTGCGACGAGATCGATCCCCCCACGATCGGGCGGGACGACGGGCATCTGGTCGTGTGCCATCTATATAGCGAGAAGGAGGCCCCGGTTGGCTAGCGCGCCGGCGGTGGTCGGCGTAGAGGAGATCGCGGAGCCGCCTGTGCTCGAGGTGCGCGGACTCACCAAGCACTACACGATCGGTCGGTTGGGACGAGGGAAGACCGTGCACGCGCTGAGCAACGTCGATCTCTCCCTCGAGAGGGGCGAGGTTCTGGGATTGGTCGGAGAGTCCGGCTCGGGCAAGACGACCTTCATCCGTACGGTGCTGATGCTCGATCGGCCGACGGCCGGAACGATCCGAGTGAACGGGCAGGAGCCCGTGCCCGCCCGGCCCAGCGCGAGCCGACTGCGCGAACACCGCCGTCACGTGCAGATGATCTTCCAGGACCCCTACTCGTCGCTCGATCCGCTGCACACCGTCCGCTACAGCGTTGGCCGCCCTCTGCGGGCATTCGGGATCGTCCCACGGCACGAGCAGAAGGCAGCGATCGAGAAGCTTCTCGCCCAGGTGGGCCTCGTCCCTGCCGGCGACTTCCTCCGCCGCTACCCGCACCAGCTCTCGGGCGGGCAGCGGCAGCGTGTGGGAGTCGCCCGAGCGCTGGCAGTACACCCGTCCGTGCTTCTCGCCGACGAGCCAACCTCCATGCTGGACGTCTCCATCCGGCTCAGCATCATGAACCTGCTGCTGGAGCTGCGGAGCAGCGAGTCGCTCGCGCTCGTTTTCGTCACGCATGACCTCGCCGGGGCCTACTACATGAGCGACCGGATCGCGATCATGTACGCCGGCCACCTCCTGGAGGTAGGGCCGGCGTCAGCGGTGATGGGCCATCCGCGCCACCCCTACACTCGGCTGCTCCGCGAGGCTGCGCCCGACCCGGACGGCGACTTCGGACGGGACACGCGCTTCGAGGTGCAGGGAGATCCTCCCGACCTCACCGCGCTTCCCCCCGGCTGCCCGTTCGTCCCCCGCTGCCCGTTCGCGCGCAGCGAGTGCGAGACCGCGCTGCCCGAATGGCGCGAGGTAGGAGCCGGGCACCGCGTTCGCTGCGTCCTGTACGGCGGCCCCGACGGCACGGCCGCCTTCGACAAGCCCCTGACAACCCGTGGAGGACCCGATGCCTGACGAATTCCCACCCGACTTCGTCTGGGGTGCTGCGACGGCCGCCTACCAGATCGAGGGTGCTGCCCGCGAAGACGGGCGAGGCGAGAGCGTCTGGGACCGCTTCGCAGCGACGTCCGGCAAGGTACGGAACGGCGACACCGGCGAGATCGCGTGCGACTTCTACCACCGCTACCGCGAGGACATCGGGCTGATGCGCGAGCTGGGGCTCGACGCGTTCCGCTTCTCGATCGCGTGGCCGCGCGTGCTCCCGGAGGGACGGGGCCCCGTCAACCGGGCCGGCCTCGACTTCTACGACCGGCTGGTCGACGAGCTGCTCGCCAATGGCATCTCGCCGTTCCCGACGCTGTTCCACTGGGACACGCCTCAGGCGCTGGAGGACGCCGGCGGCTGGACGGTGCGCGCGACGGCGGAGGCCTTCGTTGAGTACGTCGAGGCGGTGGCGGAGCGGCTTGGCGACCGCGTCGGGCACTGGGTCACGCACAACGAGCCGTGGGTCGTCGCCTGGATCGGCCACGCCCGGGGCAGGCATGCCCCCGGTCGGACGAGCGAGGCCGACGCGGTCGCGGCTGCGCATCACCTGCTGCTCTCACACGGCTGGGCGGTCGAGGCGATCCGGCGCGACGCGCCGGCGGCGAAGGTCGGGATCACGCTCGACCTCTCGCACACGTACCCCGCGAGCCACTCGCCCGAGGACGAGGCGGCGGCGTGGCAGGTGGACGGCGAGGGCAACCGCTGGTTCCTCGACCCGGTCTTCCGCGGCTCGTATCCGGCCGACCTGGTCGAGCGGAACGAGCTCGTCGCCCCGCACGTGCGCGACGGCGATCTCGAGGCGATCGCCGCGCCGATCGACTTCCTCGGCGTCAACAACTACTTCCGCACCGTCGTGGCCGCCGGGGGCGATCGTCCCCGGCTGCTGCGCCCGGAGGCGCAGTACACCGACATGGACTGGGAGGTGTACCCCGACGGCCTGTACCGGCTGCTCGTCCGCGTCACCGAGGACTACTCCCCGCCGGCGCTGTACGTGACCGAGAACGGCGCCGCCTTCGGCGACGTCCGCGGCCATGACGGAAAGGTGCACGACCCCGAGCGGACAGCGTACGTCGAGGCGTACCTCGACGCGGTCGCCCGGGCCGCCGCCGAAGGCGCCCCAGTCAAGGGCTACTTCGTCTGGAGCCTGCTCGACAACTTCGAGTGGGGGTACGGCTACTCGAAAAGCTTCGGTATCGTGTACGTCGACTACCCGACGCTCGAGCGCGTGCCGAAGGACAGCTTCTACTGGTACCGCGACTTCATCGCGAGCCACCGTCCGGTTTCGCGACCCTCGCCGTCCGCCCGGACGGCGAGCAGATGAGAAGCAAACGGTCTAACCATCAAGGGGTGCCCCGATGAGCAACGTCACCAGCCTGATCTACCGAGAGCCGTCGGCATCCGTCGCGGACCGCGTGGCCGATCTTCTCGAGCGGATGACGATCGAGGAGAAGCTCGGGCAGATGATGCAGATCGACCGCCGCTACCTGCGCGACGAGGCGCACCTTGCAACGTTTCACCTCGGCTCGCTCTTGAGCGGCGGCGGCTCGGCACCTGAGCCAAATGATGCGAAGACGTGGGCGGACATGGTAGATCGCTACCAGCGCGTGGCGCTCTCGACCCGGCTCGGCATCCCTCTCCTATACGGGACCGACGCAGTCCACGGACACAACAACCTCTACGGCGCCACGATCTTCCCCCATAACATCGGTCTCGGCGCGGCCAACGACCCTGAGCTTGTGCGGCAGATCGGTGAGGCGACCGCCGTCGAGATTCGCGCGACAGGGCCACGGTGGACATTCGCCCCTTGCCTCGCGGTCGCGCGCAACGAGCGCTGGGGGCGAACGTACGAAAGCCCCGGCGAGCACCCGGCGCTCGCCCTGACGATGGCGAGGCTCGTGACGGCGCTCCAGGGGGAGACGATCACGCAGGCGTCGGTGCTGGCGACCGCAAAGCACTACGTCGGCGACGGCGGCACGACAGGCGGCGCCGACCAAGGAGACACCGAGCTCCCGGAGGAGGAGCTGCGCGCGATCCACCTCGTGCCCTTCGTTGACGCGGTCGCCGCCGGCGTCGGCTCGATCATGGTGAGCCACTCGAGCTGGAACGGGTCCCTCTTACACGGGAACGCATACCTCCTCAACGATCTGCTCAAGGGCGAGCTCGGCTTCGACGGTTTCGTCGTCAGCGACTGGGCCGGGATCAACGCTCTCGACGGCGAGCCCGGCTTCTCCGCGTCCGACGTTGCGACCGCTGTCGGGGCCGGCATCGACATGATCATGGTGCCGGAACTTTACGGGGAGATGTTCACATTGCTCATGGAGGTCGTCGCATCCGGCGCGATCCCCCAAGAGCGCGTCGACGACGCGGTCGTCCGCATTCTGCGCAAGAAGTTCGAGCTGGGGCTGTTCGAGAACCCGTTTGCCGATCGGGCGCTCGCGCCCGAGATCAACAGCGCCGCTCATCGGGCGCTTGCACGTCGCGCCGTCCGGTCGTCGCTCGTGCTGCTGCAGAACGAGCAGAGCCTGCTCCCGCTCGCGAAGGATGGACTGAAGATCTTCGTTGCCGGCAAGAACGCCGACAACGTCGGCCACCAGTGTGGCGGCTGGACACTCACCTGGCAGGGAGGGAGCGGGCCGACCGTTCCCGGCACCTCGATCCTCGACGGGATTCGCGAGGTCGTCGGATCGGCCGGCACCGTCGATTTCGCCGCCGACGGTGTAGGCGCAGATAGGCACGATGTCGCCATCGTCGTCATCGGCGAGGAGCCGTATGCGGAGTTCCGCGGCGACCGGCCGGCATCGGACACCCTCGGCCTCGGCGACGACGATCTCCGTGTCGCAGAGCGCGTCGCTGCAAGCGGCGTTCCGACCGTGGCGGTGCTCGTCTCGGGACGGCCGCTCGTGATCACAGGGCAGCTAGCTCACTGGAACGCGTTGGTCGTCGCCTGGCTCCCAGGCACAGAGGGCGGAGGCGTCGCCGACGTTCTCTTCGGCGAGGCGACGCCGACGGGCAAGCTGCCACACTCGTGGCCGCGTAGCGCTGAGCAGGTCCCGATCAACATCGGGGACGCCGACTACGACCCGCTGTTTCCGTACGGCTTCGGACTCGGGTACGACTAGTGCAGTCAGCTCTTTGAATGGGAAGCGGCGGACGCCGTCGAGGCGATGACGCTGTCGCGTCGCCACGCCTCGGCTACCCACGCGACGTCGATCTCGTGTTGGTAGTACTCGGGTGTACCAGCGCCGCCGTCTCGACGTCGCTTTCGCGCCGCCCGGATTGAGTCGCGTCGGCAGTGGCCGGCTCCTGTCGCTGATGGACTTTCCATGGCGGTAGCGTGATCAGAATCATGCAAGCGGAAGATCTTGGCCTGAACCCAGTGTCGGTTAAAACAACGATATGACGGCTGTTGTTGCCTCGATTGGTGGGAGCTTGCTCACCGCGCTGTCGTTTGCGTTCGGGATGTTCTGGGAGATCCTCTGGGCGCTGATCTTGGGGTTCGCTCTGTCGGCGGCAGTTCAGGCAGTGGTGTCGAAGCGGGAGATGCGCAAGCTCCTGCCCGACGATTCGCCCCGTTCGCTTCTGATCGCCAGTGGTTTGGGAGCGGCCTCTTCGTCCTGTTCGTATGCCTCGGTGGCCTTGGCCCGCTCGCTCTTTCGGAAGGGCGCGAACTTCACGGCGGCGATGGCGTTCGAGTTCGCTTCCACGAATCTCGTGATCGAGCTCGGCGTGATCATGGCACTGCTGCTCGGCTGGCAGTTCACGCTCGGCGAGTTCATCGGCGGCCCACTGATGATC
>OCZT010008028.1_pt1 | contig 10309 bp, 8 predicted proteins | sample 1539031 | NCBI WGS metagenome assembly OCZT01 (sample SAMEA3539308, study PRJEB22396) | soil metagenome | biome: tundra; feature: field; material: soil | place: USA | collected 2010-05 | depth 0.15 m
GAGCTATGTAGAGCCGCTCGCAAATCTCGGGCGTGGCCAGACCCTCTGTCAGGGCTTTGAGCACTTCCAGCTCGCGTGGGGTGAGTGGCTCGATCTGGCGTCGCTCAGTGCCACGCTCTCGCGCCGCGGCTACTCGCTGCGCGATGCCGACGATTACCGATCGTGGCAGAAGCGTCTCGCCGGCGTAGGCGGCGCGCACAGCGCTCACCACCTCGTCTATGGCCCGATCCTTGGTGAGGTACCCGTCAGCCCCGGCCTGGATTGATTCGAGGACCGTCTCGTCGTCAGTCAGAGCGGTCAGCATCACGACACGCGCGGCAGGCCAGCGGGCCTTGATGGCGCGCGTCGCCTCGGCGCCGGTGCCATCGGGCAGCCGATAATCCATCAGGACGACATCTAGACGTTCGCGGGCCATTGCCTTGGCCTCCGCGACGCTGCCCGCAACTCCAGCCACGACGATGTCCGGTTCACGGCCGAGCATCTGCGACAAAGCTCCGGTCAGAAGCTGGTGGTCGTCGACGAGAAGGACACGAATGGGTCGCGTCTCACCGTACGATTCGGTCATCTTGCTCCCTTGAGGCAGAGCGCCGGGCACCTGGGCTGCCCGTCTCGATCTAAGGCCGATTCGCATTCTAGTCGACGATTCAGCCAGTACGCACTAGTCCATTCGAATGGTGCAGGTTGTTCACGGGGTGCTGGCCGGGCCGGGCCCGTCGGCCCACGACCTTAGGGTCAGCGCCTACCGTCGCAGCGGTAAGGCGCACATTGGCGATTCTGACTCCCACGAGGATACCGGCCGCCCTCGGCCCGGCCATAATTGGCCCGTGCGAGTATCAATTGTTGGATTGGGACTGATCGGCGGCTCCATTGCTCGGGCGCTTCATGAACGGAATGGGCCCGGACGGTGGCACGTGACCGCCTGGAGCCGGAGTGCGGCGCCGGTCCGTAAGGCTCTTGCGGACGGCGCAATCGACGTGGCGGCTGGGACCCTCGAGGAGGCGGTTCGAGATGCCGAGATCGTTATCCTGGCCGCACCACCGCTGACCTGCCTTGATCTGGTCGATCAGCTCAGCGGACCCATGCGTGGCGCGGTCTCCGAGGACTGCACCGTGACCGATGTGGCCAGCGCCAAGGCCAGGATCGTGGCTCGCGCCGACGCCGCCGGACTGCCCTTCATCGGCGGGCACCCCATGGCCGGCCGAGAGGTCAGCGGCTACGGCGCCGCGATCCCAGATCTGTTCGTGGACCGGCCATGGGTGACGGTCATCGGCCGGTACGCGCGTCTGTGCGATGGCGAGCGGATCGGCGAACTGGTCGAGGCCTGCGGCGCGATTCAGGTGCCGATGGACGCGGTCGCCCATGACAACGCGGTGGCGGCCATCAGTCACATGCCACTCATCGTTTCCGCGGCGGTGGCGGAGGCGATTGCGGGCGGCCCCAGCGAGTACGAGCACGAGGATTGGCGGGCGGCCGAGGCGTTGGCGGCGACGGGTTGGGCCGGCATAACGAGGCTTGCCAGAGGCGACCCGACGATGGGAGCCGGCATCGCCGCGACGAACTCGGCGGCCATCGCCGTCCGTCTGCGCGACGTTCGCGCCGCCATCGACGAGTGGATCGCCGAACTGGAGCGCGAAGGCGGGCCTGATTCAGAGGCATTGCTTGCACGCTTCACTTCGGCTCGGCGTCGTCTCGTGGACTCGCAACGGGAATGAGCGAACGCGACGAGGCTCAGGAACTCGTCTATGCCGTTCCACGGGATGTGCTGCTGGGGGATGCCGCAGCCTGGTTGGGAATGAAGTGCGATGGCGTCGCCGAAATCCTGGATCGAGCCCGAACCGCAGGCCGGTATGTTCCGCGCCCGCCGGCCGAGTCGGACCCGTCCCTCAAGCAGATCATTCCGTATCTGGTGCTGCGCGACGGCGATCGCATCTTCCTCATGAAGAGAACGAAGGCAGGCGGCGACGCCCGGCTTCACGATCGATACACGATCGGCGTGGGTGGCCACCTGAACCCAGGCGACAGCTCGATTCTCGGAGGGCTGGCTCGCGAGTGGCGAGAGGAACTCGAGGCGGACTTCCTGCCCGAGTTCGTCTTCTTCGGGCTGCTAAACGACGACACCGTGGATGTCGGCGTCCATCACCTGGGCGTCGTCTACCTGGCCGACGCAGCCGGGCGCTCTGTAGGCGTCCGCGAGACCGACAAGCTCAGCGGGTCGTTCCAAGCCATCGACGCTGTAATGGACGTTTACGACAGGATGGAGACCTGGAGCCAGCTGACCATGGATGCAGTCGTGGGCGCCACAACAGCGGCATCGCTGCCGGGCCGCGGTCCGGAACACGAGATTCTCGAGCGAACCGATCGGCCAAACGGCGAGTCACACGCATGAGCGACCCACCTGGGCCGCCATCGGAGCGTGGCATGTTCGCGAAGGAAGCCTACCTGAGCGCCGAAATCGTCCGGACACCCGTGAAAGCGGTAGCTGTAAGGGAAATCGCCTTCGACAGAGCCTTTGTCAAGGCACTGGAGGCGGAACTGTCCATGGCCTATCGCCTGGCGGGTTACCTGATGGCCGACTCGGCGGAGGCTCAGGACGCCGTCCAGGAGGCCTCGGTCCGGGCCTGGCGCGCCTGGAAGAACCTTCGCGAGCGAGATCGATTCCACGCCTGGTTCAGCCAGATACTCGTCAACGTGTGCCGTACGCGGCTCCGCCAACTGAGCAAGCGTCGGACGCTGGACGTGGACGACATGGACCTCGAGAGCGGCGACCCGTTCCGTAGCTCCCTTGCTCGCGATGCGGTCGGGCGCGCCCTGTCGGTCCTCAGCAATGAATTGCGAATGGTCGTCGTGCTGCGCTACTGGGGAGAGCTTTCCCTGGCTGAGATTGCCGACCGGTTGAAGATCCCGATCGGCACCGTCAAGTCGAGACACCACGCCGCCCTCAAAGCGCTGCGGCGCCGCATGGAGCTGGCGGAAGGGGTTGCGAGATGAATCGCCCTGAAACGCTCGAAGATTCCGATATCGAGATGGATCGGCTGGTTCGGGAGTTCGCGCGCGACAGCCGGACTCCGTCGTTGCCGGACGAGATCGGGGCACTGCCCTGGATGGTTCAGCGCGAGTCGCCGCGCGCCAGTGTGTTCTCGGTCGCTCCCCTTAGGGCGGTCCTGGGGCTGAGGCGGGCGACCGTTGCCTTCGTCCGTCTGGGTGCCACGCTTGCGGTGGCAGGCGCGTTCCTGCTCGTAGTCAGCAACACGCACACCGGCGCAACTGGCTCCAGTGACATCATGGTGGCGCAGCAGACGGCACGCCCGTCGGCCGCCGCCGCCGCTCCTGACGCTCCCCGGGTCTACGTCGTGAAGGTGAACGGTGTCGTGGATGACGTGATGGCCGACTACGTGAGCGGGGCCATCAAACGAGCAGAGTCCGACGGCGCCGCGGCCGTGATCATCCAGCTGGACACTCTGGGCGGTTCCGAATCGTCGATGCTCCGCATTGACGCGGCGCTGCACTCAAAGATCCCGACGATCGTCTGGGTTGGGCCGTCGGGCGCCAAGGCTGCCAGCGCCGGCACGTTCATCACCCTCTCGGCCAACCTGGCGTACATGGCTTCGAGTACCAACATCGGCGCGGCGTCGCCCGTGGCGGCCGGTGGTGGCGACATCAAGGCCATATACGGCCAGACCGAGGCCGACAAAGTGATGAACGATGCCATAGCTACGATGAAGAGCATCGCTCAAGAGCGTCACCCGGAGGCGGTCGCTTGGGTCGTAACAACGGTCGAACACGCCGCCTCGTACACGGCACAAGAGGCGCTCTCGAACAAAGCCATCAACGGCACCGCCGATTCGATAGACGAAGTGCTGGCTCAGGCTTCTCAACCCGAGATCCAGCCGATCAAAACAGCGAGCGGCCCGGTCGTCCTCAACTTGAAGGGCGCGACCATCGTCACCGTGAACGAGGACTTCATCCAGTCATTCCTCCACACGCTCGACGATCCCAATATTGCCTTCATCCTGCTCGTGATCGGCGTGCTGTTCGTGGCCATCGAGTTCTTCCACCCCACGCTGCTCATGGGGCTCCTCGGAGCCGTCTTCCTGGCCCTGTCGTTCTATGGTTCCGGGAGCCTGCCGCTCAACGTGCTGGGCGTGTTTCTCGTGGTTCTGGGAATCGGAATGCTCATTCTGGAAACAGCGATCCCGAGTCACGGCCTGCTAACAATCGGCGGCATAGCGGTCTTTGTCGTCGGTGCGGTGGCCTACTATGGTTCTCCGGGTCCATATCTGCCAACCTCGGCCGTGGCCTGGCCGATCATCGCGGTCATGACGGCGGCCGCAGCCGCGTACGGGCTGCTTCTCGTTGGCACTCTGGTGCGCATGAGGCAGCAGCCAGTGCCGATTGGCGCCGGGCTAGTCGGCATAGACAAGGTCGTTGGACTCGTCGGGGAGGTGCGTGCCGATTTGTCTCCCTTGGGCACCGTCTACGTCGGCCGCGAATCCTGGTCGGCCCGGACGAGGGATGGCAGTGCAGTTGGGCGGGACACGAAGGTCCTAGTCGTCGGCCAGGAGGGCCTGATCCTCATCGTCGAGAGGATGAGATAGCGGTTCGGCGGACCGAGAGCGCGACTGAGTTGGTCGCAAGGCGGGCTGCTCACGGGAGCGGCAAATAGGAGGCACGGAGATGGACTTTGGCGGCGCGATGCTGGCGGTTTTGGCGGTTCTCGCCGGGCTGCTGATAGTTCTGGTCGTCTTGTCGGTGAGGATCGTGCCTCAGTGGGCCAACATGGTCGTTTACCGCTGGGGCCAGACGGGACCGAATCTGGTCCGTACCGCGGGTCTTCGGTTCCTGATTCCGGTCGCCGATAAGGGCTTCATCGTCGACCTGCGCGAGCAATTCATCGAGGTTCCACGCCAGACCGCGATCACCAAAGACAACGCCCCGCTCGGCGTCGACTTCCTGATCTACTGGAAGATCGTCAATCCTCTCATGAGCCAGATCAACGTCCTCAACTTTGCCGGCGCGCTGCAGGGCGTAGCAGCTACCTCGCTCCGTTCCGTGATTGGCGACATCCCACTTGACGACGTCCTGTCGGAGCGGGAGAAGATCAACGACACGCTGCGGACCAAGCTCGATGAAGTCACCGAGCGATGGGGTGGCAAGGTCACGACCGTCGAGATCCGCGAGATCCTGCCGCCTCCAGCGGTTCAGGACGCGATGAACCGGCAGCTTTCGGCCGAGCGAACTCGCCGCGCCGTCATCACCGAGTCTGAGGGGACGCGCCAGGCCACCATCAACGTGGCCGAGGGCGACAAGCAGTCCGCGATCCTTCGCGCCGAGGGCGATCGCCAGGCGGCAATTCTGCGGGCGCAAGGGTTCAGCAATGCCCTTCAGACGATCTTCGAGGCAGCCAAGGGGATTGATTCGAAGACGATGGCTCTGCAGTATCTCGAGGCCCTGAAGGCTCTGGGTGCGGGCCCTGCGACCAAATTCGTCATTCCGTTGGAATTCACGCAGCTGGTCGGGCCCATCAGTTCGATGATCGATACTGCGATGAACAAGGCGCCAGGCGTCAAGTCCTGAGGGTCGGCCGCCTGACGAGGTGGCAAGTAGACAACACGACGGCCCAAATCCAAGACCCGCCCTCCGGCTCGGGCTGCATATAATCTCGTCGTACGTTCCGGCAGTTTGTACAGATGCAGGGCGGCTGGCTGCCGCCTGGACCGGACGAGCGCTCGAATCCGCCAAGCAAGGGAAGTCATGGCCGTCAGGATCCTGGTAGTCGATGCCGACCCGACAGTGCAGCGTGCCCTCGGGAATGCTCTGTCGCAAGCCGGGTTCGAGGTCACAGCGGCAGGCGAAGGACCGGAAGCGCTGCGGTTGGCCCGATCGGACCGACCGGCTCTGGTTCTGATTGCGGCCAATCTGCCCGGCGTGGACGGCTTCACCATTGTTTCGCGTTTGCGTATGGAGGACGGCCCTTCAACGCACACGCCGGTGATCCTGCTTCTGCCGGAGAACGACACTGAGGCCCGCAGCAAGGCTCTCCGATCCGGCGCCGACGACTACCTGACCAAGCCTTTCCATCCGGCCGAGTTGATGGCGCGTATGCGCAGCCTGCTGGCGCGGTACAGGCCTGACGAGCACTATGTCCCGCCAACGCGTAGCGTCGCCGCCGTCATTGCGCCGGCTGCTGGCCCCGCGCCCAAGAAGCAGATGTCAGCACAGGTGATCCTCTTCTACGGTGCCAAAGGCGGCGTGGGCACGACGACGATAGCCATCAATTGTGCGATAGCTCTGCACAAGGAGCTTGGGCGGCGGGTCTGCCTCATCGACGCCAGTCTCCAATTCGGCGACCACCGGGTCTTCCTGGACCTCGGACTGGATCGGATGAGCGTGGTTGATCTGGCGACTGCCCCGACTGTCGATATCGACCTCATTCATCATGTGCTCGTCAAGCACGAGTCGGGCATCGATCTGCTCCTGGCGCCGCCGTCGCCTGAGACGGCTGAGCTAGTTACGCAAGATCACCTGCCTAGCCTCATCGGCCTGATGAAGAGCGACTTCGACTACATCGTCATCGACATGGACAAGCGGCTCGACGAAGTCAACCTTCGGATAATGGACGTTGCCGACACCATCTATCTGGTCATGACGGCCGATTTGCCGTGTCTCAAGAACGTTCGGCTCGTCCTTGAGACGATCGGTCACCTTGGCTACTCGGATAACAAGGTGAAGCTCATCCTGAACCGCTCGAATGCGTTCACCGGCATCAACGTCAAGAATGCCGAGAGCGCTTTGAAGCGCAAGATCGATTTCCAGATCATCAATGAGTACCGCTCCGCCATTGGCGCTCTGAATAGCGGCGCGCCATTCATGTACACGAAATCGGACTCGGCGCTGGGCAAGGACGTCTTGGATTTCGTGAAGGCCCTCGATAAGGCCCACATGGAACGACCGGCGGGATCTCCCGGGCGGTAGTCGGCGGCTATTCGACCACGTGATCGCCGGCTGGTCGGCCGGCAGGGGCAAGGCCCTCACCGACGAACGGCGTGAATCCTGCAAGCGTCAGATAAGCCGCGGATGATCGAGCTGACGTAGCGTGGGGCCGTGCTTGCTTCACTTCTTTCCGCCACGCTCCACGGCTTGGAGGGCCGGCTCATTCGCGTGGAGGTTGACGTGGCGCCGGGTTTGCCTGGCTTCACCATCGTCGGTCTGGCGGATACGGCCTTGCAGGAGGCTCGCGAGAGAGTCCGCGGAGCAATACGCAATAGTGGTTACGAGTACCCACCACGGCGCATAACCGTAAATCTCGCTCCGGCCGAGCTGCGCAAGAGTGGCGCATCTTTGGACCTGGCGATTGCCCTGGGGATTCTGGTCGGTTCGGAGCAGGTCAAAGCGGCCGGCCGGTGGGCCGTCCTGGGGGAACTGTCGCTGGGCGGCGAGTTGCGGCCCCTTCCCGGGCTTCTCCCCATGGTCGTGGCTCTGGCGGGGAGGCGAGTGCGACGCATCATCGTGCCATCGGACGGGCTGGTTGAAGCGCGTTTGGCCGGCGGCGTGGACGTGGTGGGGGCCGCGACTTTGGCCGAGGCAGCTACGCTCCTGCGGGATAGCCGGCGAGGTGGAGCGAGGAAACGGCCTCCGCGCGTTGAGTTGGCCGAGACTCTCGCAGACGAGCAGATCGACTCGGCCACGGCTGGCGCATCTGAAGCTGACATAGAAGGCGGGCCTGACCTTGAAGAGGTAAGAGGTCAGTTGGAGGCGCGCCGGGGAATGGAGATAGCGCTGGCCGGCGGCCACTGCCTGGTGATGATCGGTCCTCCCGGCTCGGGCAAGACGCTCTTGGCGCGTACTGTGCCGAGTTTGCTGCCACCGCTGGGCGACGACGAGGCGCGCATGGCCACGATCATCGCCTCCGTCGCGGGGGCTGGGCCAATATGCGGGCTGGTGAGGAAACGCCCGTTCCGGTCGCCGCACCACACGATCTCGTACGCGGCAATGGTTGGGGGCGGGCCGCATCTGTCGCCGGGTGAGGTGACCTTGGCCCACGACGGGATTCTGTTCTTGGACGAGCTTCCGGAGTTCGACAGGGCTACCCTGGAATCGCTGCGCCAGCCACTCGAGGACGGCCGGGTGGCAATCGCTCGAGTGGGGCGAGCGGCCGTCTTTCCGTCGCGATTCCAGTTGATCGCCGCCATGAACCCGTGCCCGTGCGGCTATGCCGCGAGCGGCGACGGTCGGTGCCGTTGCCGTCCTGGTGTCGTGGAGCGCTATGCCGCTCGCATCTCGGGACCGCTTCGGGATCGGATGGACCTTTGGGTCCACATGCCACGCGTGGAACCAGCTGAGTACGTAAGATCGGCCGCACCTGAAGCGTCGCGCGTCGTGGCCGGCCGAATTGCGGAGGCGAGGCTTCGGCAGATCGAGAGAAGCGGTGTTCCCAACTCTCGGCTCAGCGGCCGCGCGCTGCGGGCCGCCTGTTCGCTCGGATCGGCTGAACAGACCCACGCCGTCCAACTGGCGGAACTGGAGGGTTGGAGCGCCCGTGGAATCGAGCGACTCCTGAGAGTTGCCAGGACGGTAGCGGATCTCGCGGGTTCCTGCCGGGTCGAGGCCACTCACTTGGACGAGGCCGCTAGGTTCAGAGGGCCTTCCGACCACAGAACCGGGTATGAGGCGGTGGGCTGAGCCATGTTGGGTGTGCAGGCGCTGGGCCCGGCCTCGCCGCGTAGAGTCGCAGAGGCGGAGCCGCCACAAGTAGCCCCGATCGCAGCGGAATCCCAGCGCGGAGCCGAGTCAGATGCGTGGGTCACCCTGGTGGCTGTTCCGGGTGTGGGGCCAATCACCTTCGGCGCGCTCCTGACGGCCTTCGGCTCCGCGAGGGCGGTGGTGGAGGCGGCGTCGTCGCCGATCGGGCCAGAACTCCTCAGAGAGGCTCTAATGGATCAGACCTCTACGGAGGTGTGTGCCGACGGAGAGGTCCGGTCCAGCAAGACGGCGCGGCCACCGAGTATGAGTTTGGACCTCGCTTCTCGCGTCTGCGACGGAATTGCCGATGGCGTTCGGGTTGTGGAGCGCGTCCGCTCTCTCGGCCTGACAGTGGTGACTCTCGAGGATCCAACTTATCCGGCTCGACTTCGTCTCGTCGATCTGCCGCCGCCGATCCTTTACGTGCGAGGCTCGGTCGAGGCCATGGCCGCCGACCATGTGGTGGCTATCGTCGGTACGCGCCGGCCGACGGACAAGGGACGACTCATCGCCGGCTGGATCGCCTCAGCTGTGGCAAGGACGGGAGCCGTAGTGGTATCTGGGCTGGCCGTCGGGATTGACGGCGCTGCCCACGCCGCCGTCGTTGCCGAGGGTTTATGCACGGTGGCGGTTCTCGGGGGCGGGCACGCTCACCTGTTTCCACGCGCTCACGAGCGTCTCGCCGACGCGATCGCCGCTGCCGGAGGAGCGATCGTTTCGGAGTTTCTGCCGGACACCAGCCCGAGCCGGAGCGCCTTTCCGCGTCGCAACCGCATTGTCAGTGGAATGTCCGACGCCACGGTCGTGGTCGAGGCCGGTCGTCGCAGCGGCGCTCTCATCACCGCCGGCTGGGCGCTGGAGCAGGGTCGAGAGTGCTTCTTGGTGCCCGGGCCGTTCGATGCAACAACGAGTGCCGGCTGCCACGCTTTCTTGCGGAGCTTCCCGGGCCAGGCGCGCCTGGTGAGCGGTATCCCCGAGCTTCTCGAGGACCTCGAACTGGACGGAGGCGCGGTGATTCGGGCGGCTGAGGCGGGAGCTCAACTGCCACGCGACAAGCGGCGGACCGCGCCGGGATCGCCGACAGTCGGCGCGGGAAGAGCGGCAGTGCTGGCTTCTCTGGCTCCGGTAGAGCGGGCCCTTGCGGAGATGCTCGCCGAAGGGCCGGCGTCCGCTGACGATCTCTCTCGTCGCACGTCGCTGGGTGCGGCGGCCATCTTGAGCGCCCTCACCCTGTTGGAATTGCGGGGTCTGGCGGCCAACGCTGGTGGTCGCTACGTGCCGACGGGGGCTCTCGCCGCGTGGTCAAGCCCGCAGCCGACCAGGCTGAAACGGCGGGAATAAGTTGTGATGTCGGAGCGTCAACAATCGGCTGCGAGTCACGCTCAGATGGCGCCGCGGACGGCCGCCGACCTCGCCGGAGCCGCCTCTGACGATTTGCGGTACGTTCCGGACCGGTGTTACCCTCCCGGCAGGTCATCCATCGGGACACGGATCCCGCCGCCAGGAGAAGCTGTTTGCGGAAGATAGTGGCCGTTGCCCTGGCCCTCCCCATCCTTGCCTCTATGTTCTT
>OCZT010008029.1_pt1 | contig 10308 bp, 10 predicted proteins | sample 1539031 | NCBI WGS metagenome assembly OCZT01 (sample SAMEA3539308, study PRJEB22396) | soil metagenome | biome: tundra; feature: field; material: soil | place: USA | collected 2010-05 | depth 0.15 m
CGGCGGAAAGTTCGTCCATGCCGAGAATCGCGATGATGTCCTGCAAATCCTTGTAACGTTGCAAAACTTTTTGCACGCCACGCGCGACTTCGTAGTGTTCCGGTCCGACGATTTCCGGCGTAAGCGCGCGGCTGGTCGAGGACAGCGGGTCCACGGCGGGATAAATGCCGAGTTCGGCAATGGCGCGTTCCAGCACGATGGTTGCATCCAGATGCGCGAACGTCGTCGCCGGCGCGGGGTCGGTCAAGTCGTCCGCCGGCACATACACGGCCTGGAACGAAGTGATTGAGCCTTTCTTGGTCGAGGTGATGCGTTCCTGCAAATCGCCCATTTCGGCGGCGAGCGTCGGCTGATAACCGACGGCGCTTGGGGTGCGGCCAAGGAGCGCGGACACTTCCGAACCGGCCTGCGAAAAGCGGAAGATGTTGTCTATGAAGAGGAGCACATCCTGGTTCTTCTCGTCGCGGAAATATTCCGTGATGGCCAGGCCCGACAATCCGACGCGCAAACGCGCGCCGGGCGGCTCGTTCATCTGGCCGTAGACCAGCGCGATTTTGGATTTGCCGAGGTCTTTTTGGTTGATGACGCCGGCCTCGGACATTTCGGTGTAAAGGTCGTTGCCTTCGCGCGAGCGTTCGCCCACGCCCGCGAACACGGACACGCCGCCGTGCAGTTTGGCGATGTTGTTGATCAGTTCCATGATGACGACGGTTTTCCCGACACCCGCGCCGCCAAAGGCGCCGACCTTGCCACCTTTCAAAAACGGGCAGAAGAGATCAATGACCTTGATGCCGGTGACGAGCACCTGCGGCGAAGTGGACTGATCCGCCAGCGCCGGCGCGGGACGGTGGATCGGGTAAAACTTGTCGGCGTTGACCGGCCCGCGCTCGTCCACCGGCTCGCCGACGACGTTGAGCACGCGGCCCAGCACACAGTCGCCGACCGGCATGGAAATCGGTTGACCGGTGTCCGTGACTTCGTAACCACGCTTCATGCCTTCGGTGGAGCCCATGCAAACGCAGCGCACCCAGTTGTCGCCAAGGTGCTGTTCGATTTCGAGTATCCGTTTCGCGCGGCCCTGGCCGGGCACGTCGAATTCCACGGCCAGCGCGTTGTAAATGGCGGGCGGCTGGCCGGGAAATTCCACGTCCACGACCGGTCCGATGACTTGAACGATTTTGCCTTTGTTCATGCGATTGATTGATTAGCCCACCGCCATTTGCGCGGTGGCGATTTCCAACAATTCCCTCGTGATGTTCGACTGGCGCAGCTTGTTGTATTGCAGCGTCAGTTCCTTGATAAGCTGCTGCGCATTGTCGGTGGCGTTCTTCATCGCCACCATGCGCGCGCTGTGCTCGCTGGCTTTGGCTTCCAGCAAAATCTGGTAAATCTTGAAATTCAAACTGTGCGGCAGCAATTCGCCCAGCACCGTCTCCTCATCCGGCTCAAATAAATAGGGAACGGCGCCGCCCGCCGACAATTCCCCTGCTTCCGCGTAGCCGTGAATTCCGGCGGTGACCGTCTTGATTTTTCCCACCGGCAAAAACGGGACGATTTCCGGCCGCTGGACCAATATCGAAATGTAGTTGGTGTACAAAACATCCACCGCGTCCACTTCGCGCTTGATAAACAAGTCCTGCGCGAACCGGGAAATCGCCCGCGCCTCGCCGAATTGCGGCGTGTCCTTGTAAGTGAACTCCGCCGCCAGCGGCCGTTTCGTGCGCGCGACGAATTGCGACGCCTTGCGTCCCGCCGTGAGGTAAAGGGTCGTGTCCCGGTCGAATTTCACCACTTCGCGGAACAAATTACTGTTGAGCGCGCCGCACAAACCGCGGTCCGTGCTCACGAGGATGACCGCCCGCTTTCGAGCTTCACGAGTTTCCATGAGCGGATGCCTGAAATCCATCGTGCGCGCCGTCGCTTCGGCCAGCACTTCATTCATCAACGCCGCATAGGGCCGGCCGGCCAGCGCGGCCTGCTGGGCCTTGCGCATTTTGGCCGCCGCCACCATCTGCATCGCCCTGGTGATTTGGGCGGTGTTCTTGACCGACTTGATGCGTCGGCGAATGTCGCGCGTGGTGGCCATGACAGATTATTTTCTCCGGCAGCGTCTTCCGACCCGATAGGGCGGCGCGGTTTCCCGGACGTGGAAACCGATTTCCCGCCGGTCCTCCGGCAGCGGCGGTTCAACCAGCCGGCGGATTGCCTCGAACAAATCCCGGATCGCCGCGTCGTGTCCGCCGACGCGCTGTTCCAAATCGGCCAATTTTCCGGCCAGCTCTTTATGAGCGGCCATTTGTTCGCGCATGAGAATGAATGCGCGAACCACCCGGACACTGGCTTCAACAGCAATCGGGCTGTTCAGAACGCTGGCCAGCATGAGCGCGCCATGTTCGGTGAAAACCCAAGGCAGTTTACGCCGTCCCCCATGCAAACTTGATATCGCAAATTGCGATATCAAGTTTGTAAACTCTTGTCGTGCAAGCTGAAACGCAAAGTCCAATGGGAAGCGTCCGGAATTTCGCTTGAACTGTTCATTCAATCGCATCGTGCTGACCCCGTAAATCCTGGCCAAATCCGAATCCAGCATGACCCGCTGGCCACGGATAAGGTAAATCATATCCTCAATCCGTTTGATCGGAGCAATCGTCGCTTCGTGGCTGGCCATAAAGATCGTTTTGTATACGGTCACAATTTGTGCCGCATGGTTTGTATCACCGATACGTCTGCTTGAATTCAGTCACCGCCGCTTTCAAATCGTTGACGGTGGCGTCCTTCAATTCTTTTTCCTTCGCGATGCGCGTCATCAATTCCATCTTCCGGGTCGTCATGAAATCCGTGAGCTTGTGCTGGAAGTCCTTGATTTTGGCCACCGGCACGTCGTCCACAAATCCGTTTTGCCCCGCCCACAAAACGACGACCTGCACTTCGACCGGCAGGGGGTTGTATTGAATCTGGTTGAACAACTCGACAATGCGTTTGCCGCGCTCAAGCTGTGCCTGCGTCTTCGCGTCGAGGTCGGAACCAAATTGCGCAAACGCCGCCAATTCGCGGAACTGGGCCAGGTCGCCCTTGATGCGGCCGGCGACTTGTTTCATCGCCTTGACCTGCGCCGCCGAACCGACGCGCGACACGGACAAGCCGACCGAAATCGCCGGGCGGATGCCCTGATAAAACAAATCCGTCTCCAGATAAATCTGCCCGTCCGTGATTGAAATCACGTTCGTGGGAATGTAAGCCGAAACGTCACCCGCCTGGGTTTCGATGATGGGCAGCGCCGTCAGCGAGCCGTTGCCGTGTTTTTCATTCAGGCGCGCGGCGCGTTCGAGCAAACGGCTGTGCAAATAAAACACGTCGCCCGGATACGCTTCACGGCCTGACGGACGCTTGAGCACAAGGGACACCTGGCGATACGCCACTGCGTGCTTGGATAGATCGTCGTAAATGATCAGCGCATCCATGCCGTTGTCCATGAACCATTCGCCCATCGCCGCGCCCGCGAACGGCGCGAGATACTGGTTCGTTGCTGAATCCGATGCGGCGGCCACGACGACAATCGTATAAGGCATGGCGCCGGCTTCTTCCAAAACGCCGATGACGCGCGCGATGTTCGACTGCTTCTGGCCGATGGCAACGTAAAGGCAATACAGCGGACGATAATTTTTGTCTCCGGCCTGCTGCGCGGCAAGATTGAGCCGCGCGTTGTTGATGATGGTGTCAATGCCGATGGTCGTCTTGCCCGTCGAACGGTCGCCGATGATCAATTCACGCTGGCCGCGGCCAATCGGAATCATCGCGTCAATCGCCATGATGCCCGTCTGCACCGGCTGGCTGACGGATTTGCGTTTGATGATGCCCGGCGCGATTTTTTCGACCGGATACGTAGTGTCGCCCTTGATCGGACCTTTGCCGTCAAGCGGCTGGCCAAGGGTATTGACGACGCGGCCAAGCAAGCCTTTGCCGACAGGCACTTGCAACAGCTTGCCGGTCGTGCGGACTTCGTAACCTTCCTTGATCCCCGTGTAATCGCCAAGAATGATCGCGCCCACCTCGGTCTCTTCGAGGTTCAATGCCAGGCCGGTGACCCCGTTGCCGAAGTCGAGCATCTCGTTGAGCATCGCGTCGGTCAGACCCTCAATCTTGGCCACGCCGTCGCCGATTTCGCGGACAACGCCGACGTTTTGTTTTGCCGTCGCAGCCTTTGCGCCCGTGATTTGGGCTTCAATTTCTTGCAGTAAATTGCTCATAAATTCCGTATGATTCGTGACTCGTGAAACGTGAAAAAGTCTGCCTTTCCATTACGCATCACGTTTCAGTTTCTAAAAACCTGCCGCCAGACGTTCCAATTTTGCCCGCACACTGCCGTCATAAACGTCGCTGCCGACCTTGACGCGCAGGCCGCCGATCAACGCCGGATTCCGGTCGAACGTCAGGCTCACACCCTCGCCGTAAATTTTTTTGATCCGGTTTGCCACGTCCGTTTGCAAATCGTCGGGCAAGATCGCCGCGCTCTCGACGCGCGCGGTGCGGCGCTCCAAATCCAGTTTCACCAGCCGGTGCAGGCGCGACAAAATTTCGATGTAACGGCGCGGCTTCTGTGCCAGCACGAGCGCGACCGCCTGCCGGACGCGGTTCTCGTCCAGCAAATCGTTGACCTGGCAACTGCGGAACAGTTGCCGCGCGTCGCGTTGTGCCCGTTTGGATATTTTCATTTTCCAATCTTTGATAGGGACGCGCTGCCGCGCGTCCGGCTGACCGGCAGGCCAGCCCTACCGATTATTTTTACGCAGACAATTGTTTCTCCGTTTCCTCGGCGAGCCGCCGCTGATCGTCCGGCGTCAGAATTTTGCCGGTGACCGTCGCGGTCGTTTGCACGACGAGCCGGCCAACTTCACGTTTCAACCCGGCGAGCATCTGCTCATGCTCCCGCGCGGCGGCCTCGCGCGCCCGGGCCATGATTTGTTCCGCGGCAGCAACGGCTTTTTGCGTTTCCTGCTCGCGCACGCGCGCGGCGGCGATTCGCGCTTCCTCGATCAACTGATTGGCCATGTCATTGGTCTGGTCGAGGATTTTCCGGCGGGCAGCTTCGGTCCTGGCCAGCGCGTCCTTGATTTTTTCCGCGTTCTCCAGCCCTTCCGCAATGCGCCGACGGCGTTCTTCGAGGACGGTCAGAATCGGCTGGTAGGCAAACCGATAAAGCAGGGCGGCGACAATCAGGAAACTGATGACCTGGGCAAAGAAATGCGGCGCGTCCAGGCCGAATTTCTCCGCCGTGTCATGGGCGGTCTGGGCCAGGTCGCCGCCGATGTTTGCCAACAAAATAAACTGGTTCATAAATCCGGTTGGTTAATGCGCGGCGCGGAGCCGGTCCGGCTCCGCGCCGTTTCCTTAGTGAACAAGGAAGATTGCGTAGAACACAATGGCTTCGGCCAGAGCCATGCCGAGCACGGCCAGCACAATGACCTTGCCGAAAGCGCCGGGATTGCGTCCCACCGCCTCGGAAGCCTTCATGCCGACCAGTCCCACGCCGATGGCCGAACCGAGGCCGGCCAGACCGACGTGAATGCTGCCGCTCATCTCTCCCAACATTGGTGTTAACATATTTTTCCTTTCGTTGCTCAACGGCTCCCGCGATTGAACACGGTCAAGCCGCTGAAATTTTCAATTGTTTAATGGTGAACCTCGCCGGCTTCCTCCTCATGCGTGCAAATCAACGCCGTGAACACGGAGGTCAGGAGCATGAATACCATCGCCTGAATAAAGCCCACCAGCAGTTCCATGAAATAAAACGGCACGGGCAGCAGCGCGCCAAAGACGACCTTTGCCCAGGCGGGATGCTGAACCATGTTCGACATGGCCTCCAGCAGGTTCTCGCCCGCGAAAATGTTGCCGTAAAGACGGAAGCTCAACGAAATCGGCCGGAAGGCAATCGAGAGCATCTCCAGAAAACCGACGGCGAAGAACACCACGATCATCAAATACTTGATGACGCCGGTGCTGTCACCTTTGGGGCCAAAAATGTGCAGGAAGGCGCCTTTGACGCCACTGAATTGGAGCGCCCAAACCGTCCAGCAAGCGAAGAAAATCATGGCCATCGCGAACGTCATGTTAAGGTCGGCATTGCCGCCACGAAGCAGCGGTCGTGTGACTTCAAACCCGTGCTCCCCTTGCACGCCCCAGCCAATCGTGCCCACACCGGGAACCAGCCCGAACCAGTTCGTCGCCAGGATGAAAATGAAAATCGTCGCGAAAAACCAGAACGTCTTCTTCACCAGTCCCGGTCCGATGATGCTTTCGAGAAAACCGTAAAGTCCCTCCACCAGCCATTCCCAGAAATTCTGCGCGCCCGACGGCACTTCCTGAATTTTCCGTGTGGCGAACCGGGCAAACAAAATCACGCCCACCGCCACAATCCACGTCACCAGCATGGAATTGGTGACAAAACCGCCTTTATGACCGAGGGACTGGGCGCTTTGAGGAATGCCCTGCTCCGCGGAAGCGGCCGGCGACGCGCCGGATGCTGCCAAAGCGGCGGGCTTGGTTGCAGAAGGAGCGGCTTCGCCCGTTGCCGCATTCAGCGCGGCGAGCGGGGCGCAGACAAAAAAGGCGCACGTGATTATTAGTTTGAGTGGCTGCATCCGATTTCAGCAAACCATTCCGCCGAACGCGATGCCCTTTGTTCTCCCTCGGTTCCGGCCGGAAGACTAAAAACACTGCCAAAACATGAAGAAACTCACAAGCACTTTTTGGGGAATTTCCACACGAATTTTGCCCGACTCCTGCCCATGCCCACTTTGGAATAACTCTGAAACCGTCCACTTAACGCTTGATCCATGAGCTGTCAGGGGAGGCTAATAGTGCATCAGTTTTCGGTCCAAAACATTTTGACAAACGCAGCTTATCCGTGAGTCAACACGAATCGGGGTACAACCGGGTGCCGAGACTGTCTCAAATTCCATTTTACTGTAGAAGCCGACGTGAGTCGGCTCACTATTCCGAGCATTTCGGATGAGATCAGAGCGGACTCACGTCCGCTGCTACAGTTTTGAGACGATCTCTGGAAACCGACGCAGTGATTCCGGGGTTTCCCCCCGCTCGCGAAGCGTCCGCAAACTCAGCGCGTCATGGCGCTTGGCCAGCCGCTTCCCTTTTTCGTCCAGCATCAATGCGCAGTGATAAAACGCCGGCGGCGTCAAACCCAGCACCCGGTAAAGCAGAATCTGCCGCGCCGTGCTCATCAGCAAATCCGCCCCGCGCACGACCTCGGTGATTTGCATCGCCGCATCGTCCACCACACACGCCAGTTGATACGCCGGCACGTCGTCGCCGCGCCATACGACGAAATCGCCGAAATCCTTTCCGGCCACGAACTGCTGCGCGCCGAAATTGCCGTCCACGAACGAAACCGTCTCGCCGTCGGGAACACGGAAGCGCCAGTTTACCCGCGTGTCATGTGTCACGTGCAAGGTGTCATGTGACGTCGGGTCTTTGGGCTGCATGACACGTGACACCTGAAACTTGACACGTTTGTTTGGCCGGCACGTGCCGGGGTAAATGGGTTCCTCATCGTCGCCGGCGTTGGGCGCGCTGGCGGCATCCCGGATGTCCTTGCGCGAACAGGTGCAGGGATAAATGAAGCTGCCCGCGCGGAGTTTTTCCAGCGCGGCAGCGTAGAACGACCGCCGCTCGCTCTGGTTGTAAGGCCCGAATCCCGACTGGTCGGGACAATCCGGCCCTTCCTGCCATTCAAAGCCGAACCAGCGCAGGTCTTCAATCATTTGCGGGACGAACTCGAGTTTGAAACGGGTGGAGTCAATGTCTTCGTTGCGCAAAACCAGTGTACCGCCGTTCGCCCGCGCCCGTTCCTGCGCCGTCCAAAACGTCCGCGCGTGGCCGAGATGCAACAATCCCGTCGGCGACGGCGCCAGCCGGCCACGGTAGGATTGATTTTTCAGCAGATTCACTGAATGGAATTAACAACAAAGCCACCAAACAACAAAGATTTCTTCATCGCTTTGTGTTCCGGTTGTTCAAAACGTATGCGTCTGATGGAGCACGCCGACATTCCGTCGGTTGGGAGTAAATGAGCCAAATCCCGCCAAATCCCAGGTTCGAAAAATTTAACGTCACCAAATGAACGGGACCAAGCGGTACCGCACCCGATTTTGATACTCTGAATAGCCCGGCAGGTTCCCGGCCAGAAAGGTTTCCTCATCCAGCAGCCTCCACACAATCACCAGCGCAACCGGAAGGATCGTGAACAATCCCCACCACGAGCCAAGCGCGAGCGGCACGCCTGAAAACGTGACCAGCCATCCAATGTACATCGGATGACGCATCAGCGCGTAAGGTCCTGACGATATGACTTTCTGCCCGGTCCCGATTTCGATGATTGCCGAGGCAAAAGTGTTTTCTTTGAAAACGAAAAAAACGATGAGGAACCCGAGCGCAACCAGAACATCTCCGGCAGCGACCCCATACAGCGGCACCGCCGACCATGCGCAGCGATGGTCAATTACGGGAACAACGACCACCACGATCAATGCCTTCGATATGAGGAAATTCAGGATCTTTTGGCTCTTTTGCTTTTCAGAGCCGGGATTCGAATTTATCCGGCGTTCCAAAAGCTTCGGATCGTTTTTCATCAGGTCAAGTGTGACCGCCAGCACTGACAGTGAATACACGGCCAGAAAAATCCACGCTTGCCAGTAATCGAGGGTCCACGCCGGAAGGAACAGCAACACGGCCAGGCCGATGAAAAGTTGCAGGAACCCAACAAATACTTTTTTACTCAGATCCTTCATTTCGCAAGCTGAAATTGCTCTGTATGCGGCTAGCAGTGATCATTTTTTGCACGTTAACAAATCATCGGAGAGCGACAAGAATTGTTCTGATCCAGTTTTTGAAGAATCCATGCCCACATGGTTTCACAATCTGACGCCGGAAACCAGACGTGCTCCGTCAGCCGGATACATCAAAACGGTTCATGGGGATTTGCCGCCAGCCAGTCGCCCATACCGGGCAACGGAACGGACAAAACGCCCTGGACTTTGGTGATGTTCAACGATGTGTCCAGCGCGCGCGGCGGACCGGGAAAATTTGCCGCCAAGCCTGGTGTGATTTTCGGGTTGAGCTGCGGCCAGCGCGCCGCAATGAGCTGGCCGATTTGCCAGCGCGAAAGTTTTTCCGCGCCGGCAACGTGGAACAGCCCGGTGCGCTCTTGATTCACCAGTTCCCAAACCGCGCGCGCCGTCTCGCCGGCGAAAATCGGGCAACGAAATTCGTCCGTGAACAGATTCATCCCCTGCCCCGCCTGCCACGCGAGCAACAATTTCTCGTTGAAACCGCGATTGCCCGCGCGCGACGTGCCGCCATTGAGTGACGTGCGCACAACGGTGTGGTGCGGATTGCGCAAAACGATTTGCTCGGCGGCGACTTTTGTCTCGCCATACAAATGAATCGGGTTCACCGTGTCAGTCTCGACGTAATTTCCCTTGCGTCCGTCAAAAACCAGGTCGGTCGAGAAGAAAACGAATTGAACGTCCGCCGCCAAATCCGCCAGCACGGTGGTGACTTCGACGTTTACACGCCGGGCGAGGCCGGGATTCGCCTGCGCCTCAGCCAGGGTGCTGACCGCGGCACAATGAACGACCAGTCGTGGTTTGTCCTGCTGAAATTCGCGGCGGACGGCGTCGAAATCGAGCAGGTCGAACTGCTCGCGCGTCAGCGCCCGCACGCGCCGGTGCGGGGCAAATCGCGGCGCGGTCCGGACGAGATAATTTCCAATCAGCCCGTTCGCACCGGTGATCCAGACGGATTTAATTTTTTCCTGGCACTCCATCAGCCGAAGGTCTGGGTTGCGCCACGGCGGGCGGGCGGTTGGCGAGGGGCCGGGGCAGACGCCCCACCCACAAACCGCTGACAGCATAATTCCATTCCAGCTCGGGAATGGAGGGAGGTCCCGACCTCATACTGGAACCTTGTATCATCATCCGGTCTTCCGGGCGCATTTTTTTCACCCAAGGTTCGTAAGCGCGGGCGTCGCTGTAATTCCACTGGATTTTGCGGAGCACCGCGAGGTCTTCCGGGCGCATCAGGCCGGATTCAAAACCCAAAACATATTTCCAAGGCGCGGTCGGGTTTTTGAAAAAGGTCGTAAAAAAGACATCCATGCTGGAATTGTAAATGACGCCGCCGGGATCGGGCAGCCAGCCGGCCTCGCCGGAGGTGTCCGGGGTGAGATACTCCGTGGTCAGGTTTGCCGTCCAGCGGCTTTCGCGATCGCTGGTGAAGCCCACAAAAGCCCCG
>OCZT010008030.1_pt1 | contig 10306 bp, 4 predicted proteins | sample 1539031 | NCBI WGS metagenome assembly OCZT01 (sample SAMEA3539308, study PRJEB22396) | soil metagenome | biome: tundra; feature: field; material: soil | place: USA | collected 2010-05 | depth 0.15 m
CGGACGTGGCCAACTGGACGATGTTCACTTTGGCGCCGATAATCACGGCGTCGCTCGAATCATGAACATATCCCGTAATCGTACCCGTCGAGACCTGGGCTGATGCGGCGTGCAGCATAACCAGGAGCAGCGCAACATAGCGAAGAACCTGTTTGACAGAACTACCTCCTCACAATTAAACCAAATTCGTTACTTCAGAACCACCAATTCGTAATCCGAAAGTTGCGGGACCGTGAAGCCCGTGTACCCGCCGACAGTGTTGAGCGTCAGATTGCCCGGCTTGCGGACCGTCGCCGCCGTCTTGAAATCGCCCGCCACTTCAACCTGGATGTCCCTCATCGGTACGGGCGGAAAGTAGCCGGTTTGCGAGTGGCCGCTCATATTGACCAGATGCAGCAGGGTGCGGCCGCCCTGGTGCATGATGGTGATCTCCACCAGCGGGTGCGCGTTGGTTCGCAGTTGACGGTGTGGGTTCAGCCGGTCCGTGACGTCGCGAAACAGGTCCGCGTGAGCCGGCAAACTGTGCAGGTAATACATGCCGCCAAGGTTCCACGGGATCCAGGTCACGATTCCCTTGCCGAGTTGCCGGGTCACGATGGCGGGCGTGTCCGTGTCCTTCATGTCCACGTGCACCAACTCTGGGGGTCCGATCAGCGAGGGCGGAATCAATGTCAGCGCAGCGGTCCCAACGGCACTCACTTCCGTGAACGGACCGTTCAGCATCAGCAGATCGGCGTCTTTCAGCGAGGGGAATGCAGCGTGGTCGCGAACCCGGGTGTAGCCCTTCACGTCGCTCTCGGTCCGTACCACCTTGGCCACTCCGAACTCGGGCGGATGGGCGCTGGCCAGCAGCACTTTGCCCCCGTTTTCGACATATTGCTTCAACTCGGCGGGCGCCCAGTCGGCGGCGATTACCAGGTCGAACTCGCGCTTCTTCGCGCCCGATACCCAGTCCATGTTGTCCGCCACCGCGAACAGCACGTGCTGTTCGCTGAGCAGGCGGAACATGCCGCGGTACGGTTCCTCGCCGAAGGTGCGCCCGGTGGCGGCGGGGGCTCCCAACAGCAGCACGCGTGCGGCGCTGGTCTGCCCGGCGTAGTACTGCTCGTTGGCGGCAGCCCAGCGGAAGATCGGCTTCACCGTCTCCAGCGCCTGGCGGTCCCTGCAGGTCGAGCGTGCCGTTCACTTCGAAGGTCAGCGCGCCGCCATGCGCGAGGTCCTGCCATGCACGCAGCGCGATCTCCTGGCGCGGAACCGTGGCGAAGCACCACCAGTAATCCACGAACTGCATGTTGAGGTCGATCGCCATCTTCCCGGGCTCGCTGTTGCGCGCCCGATTCACGTGGTCGCTGGCAGCGTAGGGCCACAGTGGGCGCCCCACCGCGGTGTTCGATTCCGACATGATGCCATCGGTATATTCCTGGATGTAATTGAAGTAGCCGGCTTGCGGCCGCTTCTTGCGGATGAGGTCGCCGATGGCGGCGGCCACCTCGCGCGACGAGGTCAACATGAACTTGCGATACTCGTTGTCCGGCGTTTCCGGGATGTCCTTGTTGTAGAGCTGCCGGTACTTCCGTTTGCAGGTGTCGCAGTGGCAAAGCCCGACCTGCCGGCCGCTATAGTCGCGCGACTGATTGCCGAACATGTTGAAGAACAGGCCATCGACGGCGTACTTGTCGAGCGCTTCGGACAGGATCTTCATCGCCTGGTCGCGATAGTAGCCCCCGTTGATGCAGGTGGAGTAGAGGCCGTTATAAATCACCGGCTGTCCGCCAGCCCGGCGGAAAAACCACTCCGGATGAGCGTCGAAGACCGCCTTCGGCGTTTTGCTGAAATCAAATCTTCCCACCACGCGGATTTTACGGGCGTGAGCTTCCCGCAAAACGTCGCCGAACAGGTCCCTCCCCGCGGGCAGGTTAGCGCTTGGGTAGTGAAACTCAACCTCCGTCGGGTAATAGGCCGCGATGCCGCCCATCCCCATCAGCACCACGTTGGCGCGCATATCCGCGAGTTGGCCCGTCAGGCGCGCGGCATCCAGGCCCGCATCCGTCTGCCGCAGGTTGGTCTGGACCCAGCGGATGGGCTCCTTCATCCACCAACCCTCTTGCGCCGCCGCGCTGTTCACCATCAGCATCAGGATCGCTAACGAGTTTTTGGTGATCCCTTGTCATCCTACGCGAAATCGAGAGCGATCGCTTCGTGAAGTTCGATAGACGGTATGTCGATGCTCACCACTCCGCCCTCCTGGCGGTAGGCCGGCGCAGTTCCACCGACCAGGAAATGCGCCTTGCGGATGCGGCGCCCATCCGGCACGCGGATGCGCACTTTCTGCGCGGGCGCGGGAATAATCTGGCGCACCGGCGCTTTCATCATCATCGGGTTGGTCAGGTTTACCAGGTGCGCCGTTATGGAGTCCTTCTGCATCCACAGCGAAACGTCCAAAACGCCGCGGCCGCTCACTGTCAGAGGCTGCTCTTCGTTACCGGCCCAGGACACGGCATTCTTCAGCAGCAGTCCGAAGTCGGGTGCCAGCACTTCCCAGAACGTCCGGTCGGGGGCGAAGGGGAAGTAGACCACTCGTCCGCGGCCCGCCTCGCGGACGAAGGCGCCCGGAGTGTCGGTGCGGGGAACGCGCGCGAACACTTGCTCCATCGGGAGGTCGGGATACGATGGCACCAGCGTCAAAGGCGAGTGCGGCAAGGGACCATTCGGCCGCACGTAGACCCAATTCGCTCCGTTGATGATGCGTGTCGCGTCCTCGAGTCCGTGAACGATGGGGTGGAAGCGGCCCGTCCGCGGATTCTGGTCCACGTTCAGATAGGAGTTGTGGACGTTCTGATCGACCGCGCCGGCAAATGACGCGCCGAACAGCGACGACAATCCGAAATCGGCGCGCCGCACGCCCCATTCGTCGTAGAGCGAGGTCTCATGCGTAGCGACAAGATTGCCGCCGCCCTGAACGTAATCGGTAAGCTGGCGGCACTGCTCGGTCGAGAGAGCGGCGATGTTCGGCAGGTTCAGGGTCCGATATTGCCCGATGTGCGCGGCGTCCAGCAGGCGGTCGTGCACCATTTCGAACGGCACGCGCGCCTCCACCAGAGCCTGGTAGAAGCCGAGGGCGTGATCCTCAACCTTCGCCCTGGCCTGATCGCCGCCGTAGAACGTCGCCGTCTGTTGGGAGTAGACAAGGGCCACCCGAGCCAGCGAGCGTTCATTGCGCAGATAGCGCTCGTTCCGGTAGTGCCATCCGTACAAGTCTTCCACCACGCGCGTCCACCGGTGGTCAATCACCTTGCCATTGAACTTCGTGAACCAGGGGCGCAGGTTGTGCGCGATGCCGTCCGCCACCCACATGCGGATCTCAGCGGCGCTCTGCACCGAATCTCTCCAACGGTACTGCTCTTCCACGCCCATGCTGAAGATGCCCCCGATGGCCTTCCGGCCCATGGTAGCGCCGTATTCCTTGCCATTCTTGCCATTGGCCCAAGGCGCCATCACGCCATGGCGAGCCTGGCGATCGGCGAATAGGGTCGGCGCCAGTTCGCCGATGGTCTTCATATCGAGGTCGCTGAGTGCCCCGCCGCCGGCGTTCGCAATGTAACTCGCGTTCGGGTTGATCTTCTTGACCTCCGCGTCCCACAACCTCCAGAGCTCGAAGAGTCTCACCGGCCGCCACACGATGTACTGCAGTTGCACCGGGTCCTGAGGGTTGGCCGTGCGCGGCAGGTCCAAGCCCGAGGACTTCTTGAAGTTCTCCTGGCAGTGCGCGCAGTAGCACATGCCGCAACCTTCCCAGCGATTGCTGAAAATGCCATCGACGCTGTACATGCCGACGATCTCGCGAGTCACCTCCGTCATGAACTCAAAATTGTAGGGACCGAGGCCACAGGTGACCCACAACTGCGGATCGGCCCAGTGCTTGCGCTTTTTCCCGTCGGCGGTGACCGCGACCCAGTCCGGGTGCGCGTCGTAGACGTCCTGGTGCACCGCGTGTGGGTCGGTGCGGGCAACCACGTTCATTCCCAACTTGCGACATCCCGCCACCAGGTCACCGAAGCAGTCGCGGTCGCCCAGGTACTTGCTGCGGTAGTGGAGAGGGACCTTGGTCGGATAGTAGGCGACGCAGCCGCCGGCGGAAAGGCACGCGGCATCCGAGTGAGTGCTACGGAAGTAATCAAGCCAGAACTCTGCCACCACCGGCGGCATGCGCCGAACCAGATTATGCAGAAACGGCCACGCCAAGGTGCTGGTGACGGAAATCAGTATCCTCTGGACCGGCTTGAAGCCCCATAGAAGCACGAAGAACACGAGCAGGCCATAGGGCATCCAAGCATTCAGCACCTGACCGACCGGGTGATGCGGCGCGCCTGTCTCGACCCGCGTGGTACGCGCGGCGGCCGCCCCCACCGCCGCGATTTGCGGTTCACCCTGATCCCGGGGACGCCAGTACCGAAGCATCGCCACCAACGCGCAGATCGCGGAAAGCGAACTCAGGATGTCGGTCAACTGCGCCCCGATGTAGTTGGCCACCAGGAATTGCACCCCGGCAAACGTCCCGCCCGCCACCAGTGCCACGGGCCACACAGCCGCCAGTGCCCGCCGCCCGCCCATCGCAGCCGTGAGATATGAGCGGATAATGAACGAGACCGGAGCGCAAACGTGACCGACCGCGGCGCTCACGCGCTCCAGCGGAAGTCCTGTGATGCCCGCCAGCGTAATGACCGGGATGCCGATGGATCCGAACACCACCGGCGCTGTGTTGGCAAGCAGGCAAACGGCGGAGGCATAGAATGGCGAGAAACCGAGCCCCGTCAACATCGCGGCCGTCACGGCGACCGGCGTGCCAAACCCCGCGGCGCCCTCCACGAACGCGCCGAAGGCAAACGCGATGAGGAGTACCGGCAGACGAGGGTCGTTGGTCAGCGAGCCGATGGAGTCTTTGATGATCTCAAACCTGCCTGTCTCGAGCGTGACCCGGTACAGCACGATGGCCCAGTAGACAATCCACGATATGGGAAACAAGCCGAAAGCCGCGCCATAAGCCGCGGCGCTCAACGCCATCCCGAGCGGCATGCGGTATGCACCAGGGGCCAGAACGAAGAGCGGCTGGCTGGATTGCAGCGTGAAGAACCCGCCGGCCTCCCAGCCTCCGATGACCGCGTCCACAGAGCGGTTCAGGTTGTTGGCGAACTGCCGGTCATGTCCGAGCGGGAGATGGTAGACGGCAGTCGCCACGAAGCGGTGCGCCACGTCGTTGGACGAATACGATTTCTCCAGCTTGTAGTCGAAGAGGCTTTGTAGATTCCTGCCCGACGTGCTGCTGAGCCAGTCCAGGTTGCTGGAACCGTTCGACACCGTATCGAGCATCTTCGACCAGGTATAGTGCGCCAGCATGCTCAAGCCCTTGGAGAATCGCTTCTCCCACCTCACCTGGAGTCCCTGGTACCAGGAGTCGCCGGCACTGATTTCCGAGCCGTTGGCGCCGTCGAATTGCGGCATGGGCCGCAGCAGGCGATAGAGGTGCACCGTCTGACGGTTCAGGTTGGTGGCCTTAGGGTCGGTAATGATCCCATAGAAGGGGTTGTTGACACTCGCTTGAATCTGCTGCCGGGTGTACCTCGCGTTCGCACCCAGCCAGTAGCTGGGATCGAGGTTACTGAGGCTGGTGCGCGCGGCATCCGGCAGCTTCGCGCCCCGGTTGCCGGTGTAGTTGATCTCGATGAGGGAGTTCCAGCCCACTTCGCGCTGGATCGAGAGGTTCCAGTTATACAGTTCGGGATTCTGGCCGGTGCTGCGGACAATGGTGCCCGTGCCCAAGCCGAGGAACGTGCTATCGCCCTGGGAGCTTCCCAGCGGAAGAGTCAGACCATTCGGGTAGGGATTCGACAAGGTAGCGTAGCGGGTCGCATTGCTGTCCAGGGTCCACTGCGGGGTCGAGTCGGTATTGAAGGGTGAACCGGTGTGCCCGGCCACGGTCGCGCGGCACAGGGTATAGAAGATCCCGGCGCCGGCGCGGATCGCCGTCTTGGGTGTAAGCGCGTACGCGAAGGCAAGCCGCGGGCCGAAGTTGGTCTTATCCCGGTCAAAGGGTGATCTCGTATTGTTGTCTGCGAACTTATAGACCCCCTTCAGGTTATAGCCCGGGACGGAGATAGGCGACGGAGCGTTGAGGTCCCAATAGCTGAGGCGATTCTGAAGTTCGTAGCGGGGGACATCGAATTCGAACCGCAGGCCCACGTTGACAGTCAGCCTGCGGGTGACTTTCCAGTCGTCCTGGATGAAGAATCCCCAATGGTTGGCACGGTTAAAAGCCTTGGGATCAAGGTCGTAGTCCCCGCCGTTGCCCCAGCCGAGCAGTACAAAAACAGATACAGCAGGTGCTCGATTCGATCGTGTTGTCAAGGATAGCGCCTATCGAGGTCCATGGCTGCCGGCCTTTCAGAGGATATGCGGATTCTATTAGTTGATTTTTGCCTCATTTGCGATATACTACCCCTGAACGAAAGGTTGGGGGGCCTTATGGATGCCGGTGCCGATGGCCTCTCAGGGTCTCATTTTGGGAGGTTAGGGTATGAAAACAACTATGCGGACGCTATCGCTTGTCTGCCTTTGCGTCATTTTCGCGGCCTTGGCTTGGTCGCAATCGTCTTTTACAGCCGCCGTCCGAGGCACCGTCACAGATTCCAGCGGGGCCGCTTTGGTGGCGGCCAAGGTGACCATCATCGAGGTCGACCGCAACGTCGCGCATTCCGCCACGACCGATGAGGCGGGCCGCTACGTGATGACGGCTCTTCCCCCGGGCGGCTACACGCTCACGGTGGAGGCCGCGGGTTTTAAGAAGTACAACCTGACCAACATCCCGCTGGCGGTCCAGCAGCAGGCCACGCTCGACGTGTCTCTGCAGGTCGGGGATATTGCAACTTCAGTCGAAGTGGCGTCCACGGCGCCGCTATTGAACACCACCATGGCGAGCCTGGGCCAGGTGATCGACACGCATTATATGGCCACGCTGCCCAACATCGGGCGCAATCCGCTGGCTCTGCTCAACCTCTCCGCCGGAGTGGTGGGCGTGGCTGGCGCGACGTCGGTTGGCACGAACACGAATTTCGTGGCCAATGGGAGCCGCAATTCCACGTCCGACATCCTGGTGGACGGCGCCATCGTGAATACGACGGAGCAGAATTCCGGCGCCACGGACCTGAAGTACACGCCGTCGGTGGACGCGGTGCAGGAAGTGAAGATGCAGACGAACTTCTTCAGCGCCGAGTACGCGCAATCGGGCGGCGCGGTGGTCAACATGATCACGCGGTCCGGAAGCAACGAATTCCACGGTACAGCCTACGAGTTTTATCGCGATTCCAACCTGAACGCCAATAGCTGGTCCAACGACCGTGTGGGCGCGCCGAAGAGCTATTACCAGCGGCACCAGTTCGGCGGCGTAATCGGCGGGCCGATCCGCAAGAACAAAACCTTCTTCTTCGCCACATTCGAGTACACACGCTCCAAGAGCCCGCAATCGCAGAACTTCAGCGTGCCGACGACACAGCAGCGCGGCGGCGATTTTTCGAACACGTTCGCCAGCGCCAACAATCCGATCACGATCTACAACCCGTTCGATACCTACAAGGACTCGAGCGGCGTTCTCAAGCGCAACCCGTTTCCGGGCAACCGGATACCGGTATCCCTGATGGACCCGGTGGCGCTGAAGACGCTGAACTACGTTCCCAAGGCCAACACGCTGCCGACGAACTCGGTGACCAACATCAACAATTGGTTTTCACAAGGCATCGATCTCGGCAAAACCTATCAGATGGACTACAAAGTAGACCACAGCATCCGCGACAACCTGCGCGCCACGGGCCGGTGGAGTTACTCCCACAATACCGGTCTTCCGGCGAACACGTTTGGCCTGGCAGACCCGGCCATCGCGGCGGCTTACCAGCCCAACAACGGGCCCAGCACCACGGCGACCCAATCGGCGTCTGGAAACCTGACCTGGACGCAGAACGCCACCACGGTGTGGGTAGCGAACTACGGGTTCGTGTACTCCAACTACATCCGCAATCCGTTCATGAGCTTCGACCAGACCACGCTTGGACTGTCGTCCACTTTGCAGAGCGCGGCCGCTTATAAAACGTTCCCGACGTTCAGCTTCGGCTCCGGCTTCAACGACATCGGCACACAGGGTTGGATGCTGATGGACCGGCAGGAAGGCGTACACCAGCCTTCCTTGTCCATGACCAAAATCAAGGGCGCCCATACGATCAAGGCGGGTGCCGAGTACCGGCATAACTTCCTGGATTACGCGCAGCCGGGATATCCCGCCGGACAATACACCTTCTCGCAGCAGGCGACCAGCGCCGATACGAGTGTGGGCAACAGCCTGCAGGGGAACGGCTTCGCTTCGTTCCTGCTGGGTTGGGGCAGCGGCGGGCAGTTCGCCGAAGACCCGAAGGCATTTTCGCGCGCCGGTTATTGGGGATTCTTTGCGCAGGACGATTGGAAGATCACGCGCAACCTGACCTTGAACCTTGGCCTGCGATATGAGCTGGAGATTCCGCGTACGGAAGTCCAGGACCGTTACAGCTATTGGGATATGAACGCGGCGTCGCCGATTTCGGTGCCGGGATACACGCTGAAGGGCGTGTACCAGTTCGTGAACAGCAGCAATCGGTCGCCGTTCAATAAGGACACCAACAATTTTGGTCCGCGTGTCGGATTCGCGTACGCGATCAACTCCAAAACGTCACTCCGTGCCGGCACGGGCGTGTTCTATACGCTGTCGCGCGCCACGGTGTCGGGGCACACGGGCTCGCCGTTCAGCCTCAATCCGGGCATCACCTGGACTTTGGACAGCAACGCCACGCGCTACGCGACGCTGTCGAACCCCTATCCCGCCGGTTTGCAGGCGCCGCTGGGAAGCACGCTGGGAACCTCGACCCTTATTGGCCAGGGAGGCAACACCATCCTGCGGCAGAACCAGAACCCGGAAATGTATTCGTGGAACGTCTCGTTCCAGCGCGAACTCGGGTTCGGATCCATGTTGGAACTCAACTACACGGGCAGCCGGGGACTCCGCCTGTACGCGCCCATTACCAACGCCTCCCCGCTGCCACAATCCTACTGGAGCCAGGGACGCACGGCACTCCAGGCGCAGGTAGCCAACCCGTTCTACGGGATCATCACAGACCCGAAGGCGGTCAACCTGAACGGCAAGACGGTTCAGGCCTATCGCCTGCTGCGGAACATGCCGCAATACGACGGGGTCACGGTCAGCGAACCGAACGCCGCCGATTCGAACTATCACGCCATCCAGGTGAAGTATGAAAAGCGCTTCGCCAAGGGCTTGACCATGCTGATGCACTACACGTTCAGCAAGATGATCGACGACGCCTCCACCACTTCGAGCAACCTGACGTTCCTGGGCGGCAATAGCAATGTCCAGAACATGTTCAACCTGGCCCAGGAGCGGTCGGTTTCGGTCAACAACATCCCGCATCGCTTCATCGCCACGGGCGCGTATGAACTTCCGTTTGGACGCGGCAAGCAGTTCGGCAACACGTCGAACCGCATCCTGGACGGAATTCTGGGCGGCTGGCAGATGAGCGCCATGCTTACCCTGCAATCCGGTCCGCCGCTTCAGGTGAGCCAGAACGCGGGCACGCTTTGGGTGGGCAATCAGCGTCCTAACCTGATTTGCGACCCGACCACATCCGGCACGATCTACGAGCGGATGAACAACTATCTGAACCCGGCCTGCTTCTCGGCGCCGGCGGCCGATACTTTCGGCAGCGCTCCACGCTACCTCAACGTGTACGGACCCAAGTTGAACATGTTGGATGGCGCGTTGTTGAAGGATTGGAACGTGACGGAGAAGAAGAAGCTGGAATTCCGGATTGAAGCTACCAATATGCGGAACCACCCGATCTTCACGCAGCCCGGCCTCACCTTCGGGGCGACCGGCTTCGGACAGATCACGAACACGAAAGTGGGCTCTCGCGCCGCGCAAGGCAGCCTGAAGTTCATCTTCTAGTGGCGTGACCGCGTGGCTCGGTGCCACCATGAAACCCCTCGCTGACGGTCGGGGCTCTGATCGGAGCCCCGACCGTTAGGGAGGGGTTTATTAGCTACCGGCTCGCGCGCAACCGTTCCAGCGCTTGCCGTATTTCGGGATCGGGACGCATGCGCAGCGCCGCTTCCAAATGCGCCACGGCGTCAGCCTGCCGGCCGGGAACTTCCGCCAACGCGATCCCCAGGTTCTTGTGCGCTTCCGCGTAATCCGGCGCCAGGCGCAGCGCAGCTTCGA
>OCZT010008031.1_pt1 | contig 10306 bp, 8 predicted proteins | sample 1539031 | NCBI WGS metagenome assembly OCZT01 (sample SAMEA3539308, study PRJEB22396) | soil metagenome | biome: tundra; feature: field; material: soil | place: USA | collected 2010-05 | depth 0.15 m
ACTCTCGGAACGGTTACAGTTCCCGGAAGCACTTTTCACTCTCACTCTCGAGGATTAACTGTCATGAAGAATAGTCGTCTGGCGATTCTGGGCGCCCTCACCGTCGTCATGCTGGCATCGGCGGTCGCGCAGCAGGCATCGAAACACGTACTCAGCAGCGACGAACTGAAGAAGGCGGTCCCGGCGGAATATTTCTTTCGCGGCCAGAAAGCGCCCGTTCAGGTGCGCAACGCCGTTGGATTTCAGCTGGCGGACGGCAAGATGATGTTAGCCGCCCTGGTGGACGCATCGGGTTATTCCACGGCCATCCAGCAGAAATATCAGGGCATGCTCATCACGGAAACGAAGCTCAACATCGGAGGATCCGAGTTAAACCCGGGCGAATATGGCTTCGGATTCTCCGCCGACGGCAAGTTCGTCGTGATGGACGTGGCCAACAACGACGTGCTCAGCGCGTCCTCGCAGACCGAACAGGCGCTGCAACATGCCGTCCCGCTGAAACTGGTCGAGGATGGCGCGGCCTACAAGCTTTATGCCGGAAAGAAGTGGGTGGGAATCAAGACGGAGTAAGGCGGCAGAGTCAGGTCTTGGGCCGGAGGTCTCGGTCGGAGGTCTTTGGGTCTTGGGTCTTGCGGTCCGGCATACTTGAGCACTGGTGTTCAACGATAACCTCGATCTCTGCGTTTGCCGCCTAAGACCCACTACCTAAGACCTTTAAGGCCTGTGATCTCTAGTGCGAGAGTGGCTGGAACGGGCCAAGCACCGTGGTCATTCCCGCGCGCTTGCGCAACTCGGTCAGCAGGGCGCTGGCGGCATTTTGGTAAGTCTTGCCGGGATCGGAAGGATCGGCCCATACCGCGTCGTAAATGATCTGCGCAGCTTCTTTCAGATCCAGGTGCAGGGCGGCTTCGAAAATGTCCGCACGTTCCTGCAGGCTCTCATAGCAGACCTGGCAGATCTCAGCGCGGGCCGGGTCCCCGGAATGGTGTTCTCCAAACTTGCAGACAGCCTCAGGAACGTTCACCACTTCGGCGTGCGCCTCCAAAAGCTGCGACTTGAACTGGCGAAGGAATTCCTCGCGCTCCTGTTCGACGACGGAGGTATCAGGAATCGAGTCGTCTGCGGGCTGCACCATCCTGGCTGGCGCTTTGGGCGCGATCGGGGAAACGCGCTGGTTGTGCTTGCAGGTGGGGCAGACATCCAGATCGGCAGGATAGTACAGGTGGCATTTCGAGCACGGTAAACCGTATCCCGAGATCTTGCGAGGAGAATCCAGGCCAGGTTCGGACGAAGGATCCATACGGCGGGCGTTCTTCTCCTTCGCCAAAGCCGCATGAACGGCGGAATTGCCGGCTGCTTGCTGGGATTGGGTATTCGTTGCCATCGTAAGTCTTCCCCTGTCGAGCGTTCCCGCGATCCGGTGAGGCCCGGGCTCGACTTTAGTTTAAGTACTGCCTGCACGCTCGCCTACGCACCGTGGTACAGCGCGGGTACTGGCCAAGCGGTCAACCATCGATTCAATTTGTGCTCGGCACCTCCGCCTGTCTTAGCGCGAAGGTGTTTCCTTCATCAGCTGGAGAAGTTCTTCGCGGCGCGCCCGGTAAAGCGTGCGCCCGGGATCAAGGCGCGAAGCCAATTCCAGCTCCGACAGCGCTTCCTCGTAACGGTCCAGACTCATCAGACAAGCCGCCAGCGAGTAGTGATTGTCCGCCGTGGCATTCAGTCGAAGTGCCTCGCGGAATTCCTTCTCGGCCGCCTGCACTTGCTGCTGCTGAAACAAGACCGTGCCCAAAAGGTGATGCGCCGCGTCAGAGTCGGGATCCAGAGAAACCGCCAACTGCAGTTCGCGCAAGGCCTCGTCCGGCTTGTTATCGAGTAGCAGGGCTTGGCCGAGAATGCGGTGCTCTGCGGATCCAGTCGGATTCTGGCGCAGAGCGAGCCGTAGTTCATCCACCGCCCCGTCATAGTTCTTCTTTGCCATGTACGCACTGGCTAGGCAGGCGTGGCCCTGCTGCCATTCCGGATGCTGGCTGTAGAGCGCGTGCAGTTCGTCAATGGCTGAGTCGTAGTTCCCCTGATCGCAATAAGTATTGCCCAGATTGTTGCGGATGGACGGTTCGCCCGGAGCAATCCGCTTGGCCTCGCGATATTCGGCCACGGCTCGGTTGAGGTTCCCCTGCTCGTGCAGGATCAGTCCGAGGTTGGAATGAGCCTCCCAAAATACGGGTCTCAGCTGGATGGCATGCTCGTAGGCCGCGATGGCGCCAGACAAATTCCCGTCCGCGTGCAACGCAATCCCCATGTCGTAGTAGGTGTCGGAGTTGTCGGGATCGCGCGCCAGCGACTCGGCATAGGCATGGACCGCGGCCCCATACTGATAATTGGAGTAAAGTCCAAGACCCAGGTATTGATAAGCGTCGGCATTCTTGGGATCGATGCTGAGCGCCGTGCGGGCCTCGGCAATCGCGTTCGGGCCGTCGTCCAGGCGGTAGAAAAAGTAGGCCAGGGCGCCATGGTTCTCGGCAAAATCGGGCATGATCCGCGTGGCCTGCTCCAGTTCATCGAAAGCCTCGTCCCATTTTTCTTCCTGCCCGTAAATGACACCGAGAGCGAAGTGCAGGGCGGAACTCTGCTCGTCGGAACCCCCAACTTCGTGAAGGTCGACTTCCGCTTCGCGGTAGTGCTGTTGGCGCGCTTCGGCGGCAGCTTTCAGCAGAGCTGCCGGAATGGGGGGCCCCACCCTGGCGGACTGAGCGTTTCCCGAACTGAGGACGCGGATCAAATCCTTACTGGCTCCAGCAGACTCGAGCTGGCGGAGTTCATTATTTGTTGGCAGAGTGGCAAGCCCGCGCTCCGCAACCAGGCGGGCCAGCCGGCTGCTGGGTACTCCCCCGGTCAGCCAGGCGGCGAGTTGGGTCGTGTTTATCGATTTCCCGTTGGAAGGTTGGGTGGCGCCAGGCTGGCTGTCGGCCGACTGAGCGGCAGCGGCAACCCCCAGACTGAAAAGTAGAAGGGATAGAAAAGCCTTAACTCTCACCGGACTCCCCGAAGCATCGATTGGCTTGCTGGTGGCGGCTTTTGAGGGAATGCAACGCAAACGCCTTCAGAAACCCCTTCCGAAACATAGCCCGCCGACGAACCCGCAGGTAAGATCACCGAGGTAACCGAAGCGACGATGGTCGCCGCAGGGTTGCACCGGCTCGGCGCGTCTGGGCGTGATTGCGATCACAACTCCCCGTAGCCGGGTTCACCGAAGAATCGAAGGGGGTGGGGTAAAAGAGTGGAAGGCCGGTGAAAAGGCTAGAGATTGCCCAGGCCGAAGTCGTTTGACCTTTCCCCAAGGCATCCGATAGCGTATGATTGGGAATTGTAGTTTGCCCCTTGGAGGCTCCGATGTTGGAAGGTCTATTTCAACCGATGCACCTGCTGGTGATCTTTTTTATTGCGTTGCTGGTGTTCGGTCCCAAGAAGTTGCCTGAGCTCGGCAAAGGTTTGGGCGAGGGGATACGAGCCCTGAAAGAGGGCATGAAGGATAATCCCCCGGCGCAGGCTTCGACGGATCCCAGCAAGAAGACCGAAACCAAGGCCTGATCCAGCCCGTTCGCGCCAGCAATCCCCGTTCCTTAGATTGCAGCCGTATCCCTATTTATGTTCGAGGCAACCCCCGTTGGTTTTTCATTCTCCAATGTCAGCTGCTTTGGGAGGTGGGAGAACCGTGCGTAGATTCGAACTGTTCGCGCTGATTACACTGTTTGCACTGTCATCGGCTCTGTTTGCCGATCGAGTCACGTTGAAAAATGGGGATCGCCTGACCGGCACAGTCGTGAAGTCCGACGGCAAGACGCTGCTGCTGCACACTGAGGCCGCCGGAGATGTCACGATCAAGTTTGAGAACATTCAGGAAATCAAGAGCGATGAGGATCTGCACATCAGCTTGAAAGGTGGAAAGACGGCGGTGGGCCCGGTCACCACCACAGAAGGCAAGATTGAAATCGCGAGCAAGACCGCCGGTACCGTGGAAGCTCCCAAAGAGGACGTGACCCTGATCCGCAACGACGCCGAACAACTGAAGTACGACAACTCGCTCCATCCCGGACTGATGCACGGCTGGAATGGCGGGCTCGACGTGGGCTTCTCCATCGCTCGCGGAAACAGCCAGACCGAAAACCTGGCCCTGGCATTCAACGCGATACATCCCACGCTCAACGACAAGATCACGCTCTACGCCAGTTCCATCAACACCAAGAACGATCTAGCCACTCCCAGTGACGTCGCGAGCCTGGAGCAGGGCGGGCTCCGCTACGACCGCGATCTCAATCCGCGGCTGTTCGCCTTCGGGGGCGGGGATTTCATGAGCAATGCCCTGCAGTTCCTCGACTTGCGCGCAGTTTACACGGCTGGTTTCGGTTTCCATGCCATCAAGTCGGACACCACAATCTTGAACTTCCTGGGTGGCATCAACTACACGCACGAAACGTATTCCAACGGTCCCCTGGTGGTGGGAAGCACCCCTGCAGTCTATGCGTCCTACGGCAAAACCAACAAGTTTGTGGCGCTTACTCTGGGCGAGGAAGTAAATCACAAAATCGGCAAGGGCACAGTGATCACACAGGGCCTGTATTTCTATCCCGATCTGCAGGATACGAGCCAGTACCGGTGGACCCTCAATTTCGGCACCGTGACCAAGATCAGCAAACGGTTCGGCTGGCAGAACCAGTTCGGCGACATCTACGTTACTAACCCGCCGATCAGCGCAAAAAAGAACGACGTCGTTTTCACCACCGGCCTGAATATTGCGTTTACCCAAAACACAGCACCGTAGACCACAGCAGCGTAGCGCCGGCATCTCGCCGGCTCCGAGGGCGGCGTGCAATATATGCGCCGCCGGCTTCTTCTACGCACGTGAGTCTTTCTATCTTTTAGGCAGGGCCAACACTCTCGCCGAGATCGCCTGATTCTTCAGCATGCCCCCAAGAATCAACGGCCCAAGCGGCGTCGACAAGACTCCTCGGCCGTCTGTGCGCACGTCAAATGTGTCCTCTGTAATCGTCTCCCACCGGTTGCCATGCAGTTCAAACGCAAACGTTACCGGAGAAATCTCGGCGGGCTTGCCGTCGTAACCCAGACCTTTGAAGTTGTGCGGATTGGTGGTGCCCCCCGAGAACATAATCCTATGTTCCTTTTCGCCTCCGCCCGCCACAATGCCGAAGCGCCCTGGCCCGGGATGGGGAGGCAGCTTGCTCCATTCGATCTTGTTCGGATCCTTGCGGTCAATCTTACCCATCCAGCACTCGTCGGACGCGATATACGAATTGCTGCCGTCCGTATTTTTTCTAGCGCCATCGACGTAGACGATCGCATCGTCGGCCAAGCCCCCGGCATGACCGAAAACCGGAGTTCCGGGAAAGGACGTGGCTTCGCTCCATGTATTTTTTTCGGCGTCGTAGACTTGCACGTTGTTGACCGGCCCGTTCTTCGATCTTCCGCCGACGAGATAGACGTATCGGTCGTGATTCATACCGATCACCGCGCTGTCCACCGGCACCGGAATGTCGGCGGCGCGGTACCAACGATGGTTCTCGGGCATGTAGGAGTTCACGTCGGGAACCGTGATTTCATTCCCCTGCCCGTCCACCACGTACCCGCCGAAAACAAAAACTTGCCCCCTCGCTCCTACCGCGGAAGCCGACAAACGCCCGGCAACTCCCGGCACAGCGCGGCCTTCGGTCCACTTCCCCGAAGAGAGGCGCAGGATATACATCTTATTGGTGATGTCGTCCCAGGTTTTCTTGGGGCCGACCCCCATCACCGAATAGATTTCAATTCCATTCTTAAGCGAGGCGACTGCATTGTTGGACACCGCGCCGGGCATGGGTGGAATCTTCGGTTGCTCGGCCGCCAGCAGGAAAACGGCCCATAGCAACGGAAGAAACAGCAGCGGCAGAAAGAAGAAAGGGAGTTTTTTCATCGCTGAGATAATACGTCTTCCAGCGCGGCTCCGGCAAAGGGAGGCTTCGGCGCTCCATGCTGATCGATTCCGTGCTCCTCACTTAATCAGTCCCTGCCGCACTCCGTGAATGAAGTCGGTGTAGGCGGGAGTCTGCCCGTTGGCGCGCATATGGCTGGCGATCTGTCCGCGATGATAGGCAGAATGCATAACAACATGAGTCAGGACATCCACAATCGTGCTCGTCCATTCCTCGCCCTTGGTGTTGCGGTAAGAGATTGATTGCGAGACGTCCCCTGCGGTAATCAGATCGAGAAAGTCGAGCCACTGCCCACCGAGCTGAGCCGCTTGGGCCTCGCACTGCGCCAGATCGGGCTCCGGCCATACCGGTACGCTCTGCGGCTGCTGTTTCAGCCGCTCGAGCCAGACCAGTTCGGCGGCAAGAATATGGGACATGAGTTGCAGCGATCGCTGGTTCGCCCCGCCAGCGGCTCGTATCGCGTTCAGAACTTCGTGGTTCGCCCATTCATCATAGGCGAACTGGCGGCGCAAATAATCAGCAAGATTCACGAAACTGCCCTCCTCGCATTGTTTCCTGAGCCCCCAAGGTAATTGGTGGTGCTCCCCCAAGCAATGTTGTAACCATCCTTTCACATTTCAGGACTAGACTGCTTGCTGGAGTGGCGCCCAAGTCGCGGGCGTTGTCACGACACGTTTCTCTTTTTCTTTCGATGGCACGGAAAGCGCCAACGTCTCGAAACACCGAAGCTGATGAGGCAGAGCCGGGTCGGCGTCCCGCCAAGTCGGCGGACGCTAAACTGCGCGGACCGGATGATCTGGCACGGCTCGCCCTGAAGGCCTGCCTCATCGCCCGCGATGCCGCGTTCAACGTCCGCGATCTGCTCACCCATTCTTCGCGCATGGCCTTCCTTGCCATCAAGGATTGCGAACAAGAACTCGACCAGATCGAGCGCCAGATCGACGAGCGCTTGCCTGCGGCCATCACGCGCGTTAATGAAGCGCGGGCCCGCCAGTTGCTTTCCAGCCTGAAGTCCACGACCGACCTGGAGCGCATCGGAGACCTGGTGATGAGCGTGGCGATGCGCGCGCAGTCCAGAACCTCAAAGATGGCCGCATCCGATGTTCGCCAGCTCGTGGAAATGTCGTCCGTGCTGCGCGACATGCTCGACCTGATTCACCAAGGTTTCTCCACTTTGGATCTGGAGTGCGCCCGCAAGGTGCTGCAGATGGACAAAGAGATCGACCGCACCTGTCATGCTCTGTTCCAGAAACATCTGGCGGAAACCGTGGCGCAGGGCGATACCACAGGCTTCGATGTGCTGCTCATGGCTCAGGCTCTGGAGCGCGCCGGAGACCACACCACGAACCTCGCCGAAGATCTCTATAACCTGATCGAAGGCCGCAGCCTGCGGCATTTGCCCAAGAAGAAAGCGGCGAATTAGCAGTTCTCAGAAGGAGCAAGAACGAGCAATTCCACTGATATCAAGAGTAAAGCAGCGTTCAAGATTCGCCCAGAGGAAAACGGTGTTGGGAATCAGTCTTAACTTGCTGAGAACTGAGAAAACTTCTTTCACAAATTCATCATTCCTTGACACGCCGTACACATTCATTCACTCTTTTCATCCCACGCTCCTGCCGCGTCGTTTATTCTGTCTAGCGTCCTTCTCTAATGGCCCTGAACAAGCCCAAACCGCTCTGGAAAGCCGATGACCAGCAGGCTCGCCTGGCCGAACTCACCGCGCATTCGGATGAACCCGCGAAAGATCATCCGCTGCGGCGCGATGTGCGCTCGCTGGGCGCGATCCTCGGGCAAGTGCTGGTCGAGCAGTCCGGTCAAGACTTGTTCGAATCGGTGGAAGAGTTGCGGCGACTGTTGATCGAGCATCGCGAGACGGTGCGTCGCAGCCCAGAGCAAGCTTCTTCGCCAGTCCTGATGCTTAAGGCACAAGAGATTGTCTCCCGGATGGACTTGTCCCGTGCCTACCAGGTCACCAAGGCCTTCGCAACTTATTTCGAACTCACCAATCTCGCCGAGACCAACCACCGCAAGCGCCGGCGCCGCGCGGGCAAGTTGGACCGCGAACATCCTCCGCTCTCTGGTTCGTTTCGCGGAACCCTGCTGCGCATGAAGGAAGCTGGAATTTCCGCGGAGAATGCAGCCACAGCTCTCAGCCAGATCACAATCACTCCAGTCTTCACGGCGCATCCCACCGAGGTCGCGCGGCAGACCGTTTTGCTGAAGCGCCGCCGCATCGCGCAACAACTGGAACGTCTCGACCGCCTTCCGCTCACCGCGGAAGAAGCGGAAGACTGCGAAAACAACATCCGCGCGGAAGTCACCTCCCTCTGGCAGACCGACGAAGTGCGCCTGGCGAAACCCACGGTGGATGATGAAATCCGCATGGGCCTGCGATACTTTCGGCTTTCGCTATTCGATGCGCTTCCAAGGATCTATGCCGAGGTCGGGGAAGCGTTTCGCGACGTCTACGGTCTCGATCTCGACGAAAATACGCTGCCCAACCTCGTGCATTTCGGCTCCTGGATTGGCGGAGACCGGGACGGCAACCCGCTAGTCAAACCAGATTGCATTCGCGGCGCGCTGGAGATGGCGCGCGCATTGATCCTCCGCGAGTATCTCAACGACGTTGAATCCATCAGCGACCGGCTTAGTTCTTCGAGCCGGCAAACCGGCGTTTCGCAAGAACTGCTTTCGCGCCTGCAACACTACGAACGCACGGTTGCCGGCGTTCACCTGGCGTGGGGCCCCCACAACACGACAGAAAGTTATCGCCGCTTTCTCTCCTACATGTTTCACCGGCTTCAGCAAAGCCGCGAGGCCGTCGGCGCTCCCGCTGCCTACCACAACACTGGCGAGTTTGAGGACGATCTCCTGCTGGTGCAAAACAGTCTCCGCTCCAACCGCGGAGAACGACTGTCACAAACCTACGTCGATTCCCTGTTGCGGAAGGTGCGCACGTTCGGCTTTCACCTGCACACGCTCGATATCCGCCAGCACGCCCGCGTGCACGCCCTTGCCATCAAGGAACTGGGGCCGGCGCTCACGGGCCATGCCCGCTCGTCCGAAACCCGAGAACTGCTCGACACCTTCCGCACCATCGCTCAACTGAAGCGCACTGATCCCGCCCATTCAATTCGCCACTACATCATCAGCGGCGCGGAATCAGAGAATGACGTGCTGGCCGTAATCCGCCTCGCCAAGGCGGCCGAAGTTCAAGTTTCAAGCTCAGCCGACGATCCCGGTTTAATGCCCGTTCCTCTGTTCGAATCCATCGACTCGCTTCGCGCCGCCGGAACCGTCATGCGCCGCCTGTGGAGCGATCCTGAGTATCAGCCGCTGCTGGATTCCTGGGGACGCTGGCAGGAAGTCATGCTCGGCTACTCCGACTCCAACAAAGACGGCGGCATGCTCACCAGCACTTGGGAACTCTATAAGGCTCATCGCGAGTTGCATCACGCCGCGCAGGAATATGGAGTGAAGCTTCGCCTCTTCCATGGTCGCGGTGGAACCGTGGGCCGCGGCGGTGGTCCCACTCATGCGGCCATACTCGCGCAGCCGCCGGGATGTTTTTCCGGCCACATTCGCATCACCGAGCAAGGCGAAGTTCTCAACTGGAAATATGCCGATCCCGTCCTCGCCGAATGGAATCTGGAACTGATGATCGCGGCGAGTTTGGAAGCACTGACACGGCATGGGGAGGAGCCTCCCCTCCTCTGGGAAGAAGCCATCGAAGAAATGTCGCAAGAGGCGTACCGCGTCTATCGCCGTGAGATCGCCGACAATCCCGACGTGCTGGAATATTTCGAGCAGGCAACTCCGGTCAATGAGTTAGACACGGCGCGCATCGGGTCCCGTCCGTCCCGCCGCACCAGGGGGCGACAACTCGAGGATTTGCGCGCCATCCCCTGGGTCTTCGGCTGGATGCAGAGTCGTCACGCCGTGCCCGCCTGGTTTGGGGTAGGCCATGCCCTGCAGCAATTCGCCAAAAGCGGTCCCGGACACGAGCAACTTCTCCGCCAGATCGCGCGCGGCTTCCCGGTGTTCGCGGAACTCCTCCGCAACGTGGAACTGGGCATGGCCAAGGCCGATCTCGGCATCGCGCGTGATTATTCCGGATTGGTCAAAAACGCCGCACTCAGAAAGCGCGTCTTCTCCATGCTGGAAGAGGAATTCCTGCGCTCCCGTCGCATGATTCTTCGCGTGACCGGCCAGCGCGAATTGTTGGGCCGCAATCGCGTGCTGGCCCGGTCGATTCGCCTGCGCAATCCCTACGTCGATCCCATGAGCCTGATTCAGGTGGAACTCTTGCGGCGCAAACA
>OCZT010008032.1_pt1 | contig 10306 bp, 9 predicted proteins | sample 1539031 | NCBI WGS metagenome assembly OCZT01 (sample SAMEA3539308, study PRJEB22396) | soil metagenome | biome: tundra; feature: field; material: soil | place: USA | collected 2010-05 | depth 0.15 m
AGGCGGGCGGCGCGAGCCTCGGCGTCTCCCCGGCGCGCTCGCGCGAGGAGCACGTGAGCGTGTTCGAGTCGCCGCTCGATCCGTATACCGCGATCGTGTTCACCGGATCGGGGCTGATGGGGCGCGAAACGCACAACATCCACAGCTCGGACTTCGTGCTCTTGGTCGGCGGGCGGAGCGGCACGCTCGGCGAGTTCGCGATCGCGTACGACGAAGGAAAACTGATCGGCGTGCTGCGCAATTCGGGCGGGATCTCCAACGACTTCGCGGGGATCGCGCATCTCGTGCACAAGGAAACGGGCGCGATGATCATCGAGGACGACGATCCTGAACGGCTCGTCGATACGTGCCTCGACCGCTACCGCGCGGACGAACGGCCGAGCAGCGTCGCGATGGCCGCCCAGGTCGCGAACACGAAAGTCCAGACGGAGGAGACCGGTGGCTGAGCTGACCTTCGTCGGCGCTGCCGGCACCGTGACCGGCAGCAAGCATCTGCTCGCGTTCGGCGGGAAGCACGTCTATGTCGACTGCGGGCTGTTCCAGGGGACCCGCGAGACGCAGGCGCTCAACGACGTGCCGCTGCCGGTTCCGCCCGCGCAGACTGACGCCATCGTCATCACCCACGGCCACATCGACCACGTCGGCTACCTGCCCAAAATCGTGCACGACGGCTTTCGTGGTCCGATCTACTGCACCCCAGCGACGTCGGCTCTGATCGAGATCGTGCTCGAGGACGCCGCGCATCTGCAGCAGCATCTGACCCAGCGCGGCTTCCAGCACGAACAGCACGCCCCGCCGCCGTTCTACGACGACGCCGACGTGCAGGCAACGCTCGAGCTGCTGCAAGCGGTCCCACTCGAGACGGACTTCGCCGTGCTCGGCGCGACAGTGCGCTATCACAACGCGGCTCACATCTTGGGCTCGGCGTTCGCCGACGTGCACGTCGACGGCAAGCGCGTGATCTTCTCCGGCGACCTCGGCCGCTACGGCCGGCCGCTGCTGTACGATCCCGAACCGCTCGATACGGCGGACGTCGTCGTCTGCGAGTCGACGTACGGCGACCGGAACCATCCGCCGGACGCGCTCGGCGACTTCGAGAAGATCCTGCTCGACGGGATCGCCCGCGGCGGCACGATCGTCATCCCGGCGTTTGCGGTGGAACGCACGCAAGACATCCTGCTTTCGATCGGCGTCCTGCAGGGCCGCGATCCGCAGATCGCGGCGACGCCGGTGCACGTCGACAGCCCGATGGCGATCAAGGTGGACGCGCTCTTTGCGCGCTATCCCGACGCGCACAAGCCGTTCATCGACACGCCGGACGAACCGTTCGGCTGCCGCAACGTCACCGTCCACGTGACGACCGACGAGTCCAAGCAGCTCAACGATCTCCAAGGGCCGGCGATCGTGATCGCGTCGAGCGGAATGGCGACCGGCGGGCGGATCCTGCACCATCTGCACAATCACATCCCCGACCCGCGGTCGACGATCGTGTTCGCCGGTTTTCAAGGGCCCGGGACGCTCGGCAACATCCTCGTGCACGGCGCGAAGACGGTCAAGATCTACGGCGACGTTCTCGACGTGCGCGCCACGATCGTGAACCCGACCGGCTATAGCGCGCACGCCGATCAGACCGAGTTGCTGCGCTGGCTCGGCACCTTGAAGACGAAGCCGCAGCTGTACGCCGTCCACGGCGAGCCGGTCTCGGCGACGACGTTCGCCGGCGTCGTGCGCGAAAAACTCGGCTTGGGCGCGAGCGTCGCAGCACGCGGTGAGACGGTCACGCTGTGAGCGTCAGCCGCCCAGCCAGACGTAGCGCGCGATCAGCAGCGCGGCAACGAGATAGAGGAGCGGATCGACCTCCTTGCCGCGGCCGCTGAGCAGCTTGATCGCCGCGTAGGAGATGACGCCGAAGCTGACGCCGTTCGCGATCGAGAACGTCAGCGGCATCCCGATGACGGTGAGGAAGACCGGGATCGAGACCGCGTAGTCGTCCCAATCGATGTTGCGCAGCCCGTCGCGCATCAGCGCGCCGACGACGATGAGCGCCGGCGCCGTCGCGGCGGCGGGGATCACGCCGGCGAGCGGCCAGAGCAGGGTCGCGGCGAGGAACAGCACTGCGACGGTGAGCGCGGTCAGCCCCGTACGGCCGCCTTCCTCGATCCCGCTGGCACTCTCGATGTAGGCCGTGGTCGTGCTCGTCCCGAGCATCGCGCCGGCCATCGCGGCGAGGCCGTCCGAGGCGAACGTGCGGCGCGCGCGCGGCATGTCGCCGTTCGCGTCGAGGAAGCCGGCGCGGCTCGCGAGGCCGACCAGCGTCCCCGTCGCGTCGAAGAAGTCGACGAAGAAAAACGTGAACACGACCGCCGCCGCGCCGAGCCCGATCGCGCCGCGGATGTCGAGCGCGCCGACCAGACCGCTGGGCCAGACCGGGAGCGCGACGATCCCGCTCGAGAAGCCGCCGAACGGCACGAGCGTACCGTGCGGGCCCACATAAACCGCCGCATGCGTGACGATCGCGAGCACCGTCGCACCGAGGATCCCGTAGACGATCGCACCCTTGACGCGCCGCACCAGCAGCGCCGACGTCACGACGAGACCGAACAGGGCGACCAGCACCGGCGCCGAGCCGAGTACGCCGAGCGTGACGAACGTGGCGGGGTTCGCGACGATCGCGCCGGCGTTCTTGAGCCCGATGAACGCCAGGAACATCCCGATCCCGGCGGTCACCGCGAACTTGAGCGGGTTCGGGATCGCGCGCACGACCGCTTGGCGCACGCCGAGCACGGAGAGCAGCACGAAGAGCACGCCCGAGATGAAGACCGCGCCGAGCGCCGTCTGCCACGGGATCTTCTGCCCCAGCACGACCGTGTAGGCAAAGTACGCGTTGAGCCCCATCCCGGGCGCCTGCGCGAACGGGTAGCGCGCGACGAGCGCCATGAGCAGGCTCCCGATCGCGGCGGCGAGCGCGGTGACGATCAGCAGCTTGGCGAACGCGTTGTCGACCCCGGTGATCGCGCTCCCCAGCACCTGCGGGTTGACGAAGAGCACGTACGACATCGTCAAGAACGTCGTCAGCCCCGCACGCAGCTCGCGCGGCACCGACGAGCCGGCCCGCGCGATCCCGAAATACGCCTCCATCGCCGCCGTCTTCGCCGTCGAAGCTAGAGCCGCTTTCGCCATCTGACGAGTTCGCCGTCGGCCGGATCGACGCGCGTTCCGATGCGTTCGAATCCGTTGCTCGTGAGGACGCGCTGCGAGGCGATGTTGCCGACGGCGGTCTCGGCCAGCACGGTGCGAATCGAGGCGTCGCGGCGCAGGGCGCCCAGGACGAGCGCGAGCCCGCGCGTCATGTGACCGCGGCGGTGCCGGCTCGCCGCGATCCCATAGCCGATCTCGACCTCGCCTTCCGCCGAGGGCGGGTATTTGATCCCGCACATTCCGACGGCCTCGCCGCCCACGACGATCATCCAGTGCCCGCCCTCATACCCGCCGTCGTGCAGCCTGGCGACGATGCGGCGAACGTGCGACACGACGACCGGATCGTCGACGCCGCCCGGCGGCACCGCGAGCCCGGGGCGCACGTGGGCGGCGCCGCGCAGCATCTCCGCGAAGTCCGCATCGCACAGCTCGACGACCGCCGTCTCGACGGGTTCCGCCACGCGCAGCTCGTACCTGATCTCGTCCTCGACGCCGCCGTCGGGCCACGTGCGTGAGGTCTCGCCGATCGGAACGAATTCCGCGCGTTGGATCGCGCGCCGCGAAGCCTCGTTGGATCGGCGGTGCGAGACGGCGACGCGCGTGAAGCGCGGCTGCTCGCGGATCCATCGCAGCCGCGTCTCGTAGAAGCGCGCGGACAGGCCTTGGCCCCGGTACTGCGGGAGCAGGTATGTCATGCCGAGGGCCGCGGTGGCGCCGATCGGATCGTCGCGGTGCGTGAAGACGCCCGTGATCCCGACGAGCTCCGCACCGTCGAACGCGCCGAAGACCCGCAGGCCGTCCCCGCCGTCCGCAAGGCTCTGCCAGACGTCGTCGGCCGCCCCGACCTCACGCTCGTGCGAGCTGAAGAACACCCCGGGCTCAGTGCTGAGCGCGAGGAGCCGGAGCTCTTTGAGAGCACGCCAATCCGACCGGACCAGCGGCCGCATCGTCACAGGCATCCCGTGACGTTCGCGACGGCAAATCTCGTATCATCGAACGCCGCCGCTTAGGTACAAGCGCGGACGACGAGGGTGAGGAGCAGCAAGGCGGTGACGACCTGCACCGTCCGGGCAGCGGCGCGCCGGACTTTCGCCGCGCCGGCCGCATCGAGCGGGGTTTCCGTCCAGGCCGACGAGGCGGCGCCGTAGAGACCGGCAGCGCGCGACAGCACCAGTCGATCGTCGGTGACCCCGATGCCCGCGCCCGCCGCGATCGCTGCGGCGATCTCGTCGATCGGCATCTGCCCGACGGCGTTCTCCGTGTTCGTGAAGAGGCCGATGCGCTCCCCGCTCGTGGTGACGATCGAGAGCGACCGGCGCATCGTCGTGAACCCGAACGCGCGCACGGCTTCTTCGCGCCGGTCGACCGAGCGAATCTGACCGAGCTCGACCGCGACGCTCCGGAAGCTCGGGACGAGCACCCAGTTGTGATGATCGGGGAGCGTCGCGTGCAGCGTGGTACCGGTGATGCTGATCCGGCTGCGAGCCAGCGCGATCAGACCGAAAACGAAAAAGCACGCGAATCCGAGCAAGACGGCGCCGGTGCCGTCAACGATCCATAGGCTCGTCGCGTCGACCGGGGCCGCGATCAGCGGAAAGCTGAACAGCAGCACAGCGAACCCGAACATGAACCCGGCGCCGATTCCGAGGATGATCTTCGGGGCGAGCCCGAAGCCCCACGCCTGCGCAGCCGCACCAGACGCCGGAAGTTCTTGTCGCACGATCCGTGTGCAAGTCTGCCGGCGCGCCCGTACTTCCCTGCACCCTGCGCGCGCTGCCCGAACCCCCACTCGGCCGCATCGTCAACGCCTTCGAACGTCCCAGTTTCGCCCCAGCCCAGCCCAAGGATCGCGGCCGATGACTCCATCAGGAGCCGGCGCATCGTGACGCCCGGCTTCGGCATCGACACTCGTGAAAGGCAATTCACCACGATGAGCGGCATCCAAAGCACGAGCTCGACGGGAGGGCTGTCTCCGTACGCCACTTCCGACGGCTCGCAATCCCTTCGACCCTTCGCGAACCTCAATCTCACCGAGGACCAGCGCACGAAGATCCGAGCGATCCTGCAGCAGGCCAAGAGCCAGGGGCTCTCGCAGGCCGACGTCCAGAAGCAAATCAACGGTGTCCTGACGACCGATCAGCAAAAGACACTGCAGTCCGACCTCCAGGCTCTGCAGCAGCAACAGCAGACCCCGCCCGCGGATCCCTTTGCAAACCTCAACCTGACGGCCGATCAGAAGACGAAGATCCAGGGCATCCTGCAACAAGCGCAGAGCGCCGGCACGGATCCTTCGACCGTCCAACAGCAGATCAACGCGACACTGACGCCCACACAGCAAGCGACGCTCCAATCCGATGTGCAGAAAGCACAAAGCGCTCACTCGGGACGCCACCATCACGATGGTGGCGGCGGGTCGGCCTCATCTTCCTCGACCGCATCTTCCGCGACCGACGCATCCACGTCGACGAGCGTCGGCACGGCGGATCCGACGACACTCGCCAATGGCCTGACGGCAACCGACATCCAGAACCAGGCCGTCGCCGCGCTCGCGATCCTCGCGCACGAGGTCGAGTACCAAGCGGCGAACTCCCCTAGCTAAGAACTGGCAAAACGAAACATCCCAACGACTCGGGTGGTCGCTGGGATGTTTGCTACTTGGTGGAGCTGCCGGGGAGCCGCCCCCCGGGTCCGAAAAGCCGGACCGCCGTTTTCTCCAGGCTCAGCACCGATTTTATCTTGAGCGCGTCAGCTTCTCGGTACAGGAATCAGACGCGCCGCATCTCCGGTTGAGTTTCGGACGCTTCTCGGAGAAGACTCTGCGTCCTAGCCGGACTTCATGACCGCCTGCGAGATGGATCCGGCTACCTCTCGCGGACGGTCGCTGTTAACCTAGTTGGTTAGGCAGCGAGTGCGTATTCGTTGTTCGCGTGTAAAACGCTTGTGATCGTTTTAGGAGGGCTCACAACTCCGCCTGCTTACGTCGGCCACGGATCTCCCCGTCGAGACTACTCAGCCCCTCGAGCGAGTCCGAAGACCAGCGCTTACTATAACACACCGGGCCGTTGTATGGTTCCCCAATCCGGGAGAAACCGGCCAGCCGGTAGCCGGACGCCGCGCGGTCAAGGAGCGGCGCCGACCGCCTCCGGGAGCGCACCGACGCCGTCGCGGCGGAGCAGCGCTGCGAGCTCGCGCTTGATGCTGGTCACGAGCGCCGTCCCGGCATAGATCAGCCCCGTGTAGACCTGCACGGCCGACGCGCCGGCGCGAATCATCGCGTACGCGTCGGCACCGCTCGCGATTCCGCCGACCCCGATCAGGGGAACGGCTCCGCCCGTGAGCGTGCGCACGCGCGCGAGCGTCGCGCTCGACAGCGCGAACAGCGGCGTCCCCGACAGGCCGCCCGCTTCACGCGCGTGATGGCTGCGGAGGCCCGGCGGGCGCGCACGCGTCGTGTTGGCGACGACGATCCCGTCGATGCGTGCCGCGAGCAGCGTCTCGACCAGCCGTTCGAGTAGTACGTCCTCGACGTCGGGCGAGAGCTTCGCGACCAGCGGCGGGCGGTTCGTTTCCCAGTCGATCGCGGCGATGCGCGCGAGCAGGTCGGCGAGCGCCGCGGGTTCGAGGAACACCTGTCCGTTCGCCGTGTTCGGGCACGAGACGTCGAGCGTGAGGTAGTCGGCGTAGTGCGCGAACCTGCGCGCGAGCCCGACGAAATCCTCGGCGGGATCGGCACTGTCGGCGTTCGAGGCGAGGTTGATGCCGAGACCGATCTCGGGCCGGCCCTTGCGGCGCAGCCGCCGTTCCAGCGCATCGGCGCCCTCGTTCGGAAAGCCCATCCGGTTGATGACGGCACCGTCCTCGGGGAGCCGGAACACGCGTGGCCGCGGGTTGCCTTTCTGCGCGTGCGGCGTGACGCCGCCGATCTCGGCGAACCCGAACCCTTGCGCAGCCATCCGCTCGTAGACGCGGCCGTCCTTGTCGAAGCCGGCCGCGAGGCCGACCGGATTGGTCAGCTGCCGTCCGAACAGCGTCGTGGCGAGGATCGGGTCGTCGCCGCGCGGCTGACCGGGGACGACGTTCATCTCCAGGGCGCACAGCGTGAGCTCGTGCGCATCTTCGGGCTCCAGCACATGGAGGAACGGTTTGGCGAGCAGGAACGGGTCGAACACCGCGCCTTCCAACCCGCCGGCGACGCAAAAGGCTGCCCGGCGGAAAACCGCCGCTCGTCGTCTAAGCCGGAAAACGATGCGGGTTGTGATTCGAGCGCTGTCCGTGCTGGCGCTGCTGGCGTCGGCCTTGCCGGCCTCCGCCTTGGCGGCCGACGCCGTGGATCCGCCTCCGGCAGCGTTCGACGCGATCGCCGCGCGTGCGCTGGCGAAGAACGGGGCACCGGGGTTTTCGTTCGCGGTCGTCCACCGCGGGCGGACGGTCTATGCGCGGGGCTTCGGCCTCGCCGACGTCTCCCGAAACGAGCCCGTCACCGCCGGCACGCGCTTCGTCGTCGGGTCGATCAGCAAACAGTTCACGGCCGCCGCGGTGCTGCAGTTGCTCGACGACGGGAAACTTCGCCTCGACGACCCGCTCGCGCGGTACTTGCCCACGCTTCCGAACGCGAACGCGATCACGCTGCGGATGCTGCTGAATCAGACCTCGGGACTGCACAACTATCCGTTGACGACCGAGCACCCGTGGCCGCTGACCGGTGCGATCGCTCCCGCGCGCATCTTCGCGTTCCTCGCCACCGATCGCCCCGACTTCGAACCGGGCGCGCGGTTCGAGTACAGCAACTCGAACTACGCCGCGCTGGCGGGCGTCGTCGCCCGCGCCTCCGGCATGCCGTACGATGCGTATCTGCAGCGAAAGATCTTCGCGCCGCTTCGGATGGCGTCGAGCGGCGCCGGCCTGGCTGCGCAGAACCTGCCGCACGCGACGCCGTACGTCGGCGCGACCGCGTTCACCGTGCCGACCCCGATCATCAGCCTCGATCTGTTCTACGGAGACGGCAGCGTCGTATCGAGCGTGAACGATCTCGCGCGCTGGGACACCGCGCTGATCCACGGTACGCTCCTGGGACCGCAGGCGATGCACGACCTCTGGACGCCGCCCCGCCTGCAAGACGGGCACGACGGACCCTATGCGATGGGCTTCGTGCCAGACACCGTGGCGGGACACCGCGAAGTATGGCACAACGGCCTGACGCCGAACGCAGGCGGATACTGCTACAACGCGCTCTTTCCCGACGACGACCTCGCCGTGATCGTGCTGAGCAACGGATCCGACTTCTCGGAGCGTCCCGAGGCGATGGTACGCGAGGTCATCGACGCGTACTTCTTGCACCGCATTCCGCTGACGCCGCCTGGCGCGAAGTAGCTCCAGGCGTCGATCGCGGCCGCTCCGTCAGGTGCGCCGCTCGTCGCGCCCCGTCAGCATCGAGAGCAGCCCCGACACGATCGCCATGACGAGCGCGCCCCAGAACGCCGGCCAGAAGCCGTCGACGTAGAGTCCCACGTGCAGCGCGCCGACGAACCAGAAGAGCAGGGCGTTGATCACCAGCACGAACAGTCCGAGCGTCAGGATCGAGATCGGCAGGCTGATGATGATCAGGATCGGACGAATCACCGCGTTCACGATACCCAGGATCAGCGCGGCGAGGACCGCGCCGCCAAAACCGTAGACATGGATTCCCGGCACGATGTACGCGACGGCGATCAGCGCGATCGCATTCACCACGAGCCGGATCAAAAAGCCCATGCCATGCCTTTCGCCGCGCACCGAGGAACATCCGCGGCGCGGCGCGGAACGTAGCACCGCAGGAGGTCCAACGCATGAATCGTCGCCGCTTTATCGCCGGCTCGGCCGCGGCGTTCGCCCTCGCCGGGCTTGCAGCGCGCGTCCGCGCGGATGGGTACGTCAGCGGGCGGTTCACCGTCTCCGGTGGGACGCTCGGATACCGGCGCTTCGGCACGAACGGCCCGATCCACGTCCTCCTCAGCGGCGGCCCGGGACTCGAGCCCGCGTACGTCGATCCGGTCGCCGTCGAGCTGGCGCGTGACCGGACCGTCGTGGTCCTCGACCAGCGCGGAACCGGGACGTCGCGCGAGGCGTTCGGTGACGGCAGCGCACTCACCGTCGCGGGCGCGGTCGCCGATCTCGACGGACTGCGCGAGGCGCTCGGCTTGCGACGGCTCTCGCTGCTCGGGCACTCGTGGGGCGCGATGCTCTCGATGGCGTACGCCGCCGCGCACGGCGACCGCGTCGCGTCGCTCGCGCTGCTCGATCCGGGCGGACCGGATCCGACGTTCTTCAAGGGCTTCGGCGAGCGGATCGCCGCGCGCTTGACCGCGGCCGACAACGCGGCCGCGCTGGCGGCGCAACAAGCGAACAGCGCTGACGGGGTTCAGCGCGCGATGTTGCCGGGCTTTTTCCACGATCACGCGAAGGGCCTCGCGTATGAGGCCTCGCTGCCGCAGCATTTTGCGAACAGCGACGTCAACCGCGCGATGTACCTCGACGTTGCCGCGCACTACGACGTCACCAAGACGTTGAGCGGCACGACGAACCCGACGCTCCTGCTCTACGGCACCGACGACCCCTCGCGCAGTGCGGAGGCGCAGCTCGACACGCTCTTCCCGCACGCAGCGAAAGTCATGGTCGCCGACTCCGGCCATTTCCCCTGGCTCGAAAACCCCACCCCGTTTTACGCGGCGATCCGCGCATTTCTGAACGGAGCACCGGCTCCGGCGTAGCCAGTGTTCCTAGATTCAAGGCCAACACGTCGTCGACCGACCGACCGAGTTCTGGCAGATTCGTCGTGAGCGTGGTCAGGCTGCATCATGCTGCCTACCCCGAGCGATGACCGGTGCTCTCATGGGCGGCGACTCCGCCCGCAGGAGGATGACCTGAGCCGCGTTCACGTCCGCATCGGCCGCGTGGCCACAGCGAACGCAGGAAAAGGTTGGTCCCTCCCGGCTCTCCTTGCAGACGTGTCCGCACGCGGCACATGTCTGCGAACTATATCTGCGTCGACCTCGATCACCGTGCGAGCAGCGTACTCTGCTTCTATGGCTATAATGGGGCCAGGTGCCGCCTGGCTCACTATTCTGCCGCC
>OCZT010008035.1_pt1 | contig 10301 bp, 10 predicted proteins | sample 1539031 | NCBI WGS metagenome assembly OCZT01 (sample SAMEA3539308, study PRJEB22396) | soil metagenome | biome: tundra; feature: field; material: soil | place: USA | collected 2010-05 | depth 0.15 m
CGACCCCGACCTTGAGCCATTATGGAATGATATTTCGGAGATTTGATTTTGAAGCCGAAAATTCCTTTTCAATGTTGTCTTTAAGTTGAATTAACCAGTCCGGCCAAAGCCGGTTTTTTTGCATACAGGGCCGCTAACGCGGCTGGATGAATCCGGCTTCGCCATATGCACGGGTTGTTTCCCCCCGCCGTCCCAAACGCATTCGTTTGCCGCCGCCCTTTTCCATTACACCAGCCGGTCAAGGGCAAGCCTTGACTACGACTGGTGCGTCAAGATTGCAGGCGTCTCACGGACGCCACGCACAAAGGTCGAGCATTATCAGCCTTAACAACAAACTTCCATGTCATACATCGAACAGTTCGAGCAGGAGCTTGCCAAGAAGATCGAAAGTAGCGCGAAACCGCTACCAGAGCTTCTACGGTGGGTCAGCGAGAAACTCCTCGAAAGTTACCGCAATGGAATCACCGCAGGGCAAAAGGGCGCAACGGTGATTCGCAAGGGAGAGAGCCGCAGGCGCGGTTCTTTCGGCAAAGCCCAACAGTCGAGCGGGCTAGATTATCAGTTGCAGTGACCACCATGACCAAGGCCTACGATGTTCCGCTTCCGAAGTTCTCGCTTGGACGGATTGTGATGACGGAGAAGCATTTCGCCCACGTCAATTCCCTTGCGTGGAGCAGTTAGGAGCGTCAGTCCGCATGATTTTGATATGACAAAATTATCGTAATTTTAGTATCATGCTTAGGAGCAGGTGCTCCGATTATATTCGGAACTTGTTAATGTCTATAAGACGCATTGCTCGCTTTATTGACTTTAACTTGACGCTACGACAATTTCAGGCATGGCCTTTAATCGTGATCAGATGGCGGAGCAAGCAACAAAACTCGCCAGTGTCGGAGTTTTCCTCGGCACTTCGAGTTGGAAATATGCCGGCTGGATGAACCAGCTTTATTCGCGTGACCGCTACGAGTATCGCGGCAAATTTGCCAAGGCTCGGTTCGAGCGGAACTGCCTTTCAGAATATGCCGAAGTTTTCAAAACGGTCTGCCTGGACTCCGCCTATTACGATTTTCCCAAGCGCGATAAACTGCGGGAACTGGGGGATTCAGTTCCCAAAGATTTTCAGTTCGGTTTCAAGGTGACGGATGCCATCACGCTCAAAAAATTTACAAACTTGCCGCGCTTCGGCGTCCGTGCCGGCAAACCGAACGAACATTTTCTAAACGCCGACCTGTTTGTGTCGGCATTCTTGAAACCTTGCGAGGAAATCCGCGATCAAGTGGGCGTGCTGATGTTTGAGTTTTCCCGCTTTCACAAGCCGGACTTTGAGCATGGCCGCGACTTCGTGGCCGCGCTGGACACTTTTTTCACCAAACTGCCGGGCGGCTGGCCGTATGCCGTGGAAATGCGCAATCAAACTTGGTTGCGCGAAGATTATTTTGCGTGCCTTGCCCGCCACAGCGTCACCCACGTTTTTAATTCGTGGAGCGCCATGCCGTCAGTGATGGAGCAAATGGCGCTGCCCAACAGCCGCACAAATCCAAAACTGTGCGCCGCGCGTTTTCTCTTGAAGCCGGGCCGCAGCTACGAGGAAGCGGTGGAAACTTTCGAGCCTTACGACAAAATCAAGGAGGTGAATCCCGACGCCCGCATGGCCGGAAAAGAATTGATCGCCGAAGGGAAATCCGCGCCGGAGCGCAAGACTTTTATCTACGTCAACAACCGCCTTGAAGGCAACGCGCTGGAAACGATTGCGGCCATGCTTGGCAGCGGCTAATTGCAAACGCGGATTCCGGTGTATTTTAGAAACCATGAGCAAGGCATTTACGCGCGAAATGGACGACGCACCAGAGCCGGTGATAAAACCGCCCCTGACTGCGCTGCCACCGGGTGCCAAAAATTATTTTACCCCTCATGGCGTTCAAAACCTTCGCCACGAATTGCTGGAATTATCCGCGCAGCTACTTTCCCCTCAATTCCGCCAGCGCGTTTTTGACATTCAATACAGTTTGCAATCAGCCGTGGTGGTTGAACCGCCGCCTTTGCCTTGGACACAGGTTCTTTTCGGCGCGACCGTCAGCATCCGAAACCAACGAGGCGAGGAATTGACTTACTCCATCGTTGGTGCAGATGAAACGGACTTGGACAGGAATCATATAAGCTGGTTTTCGCCGGTCGCCAAGGCTTTGCTTAAAAGGCGCGTCGGCGAACACGTTCGCTTTCGCACGCCAGCCGGAGAGCAAAATTGGGAAATCACGAAGGTGGTTTACGAGGATGCCATTCCAACAACTGAAAAGCGCCTGGGCTAGATTTCCGAAATCTCTTTGATTTCGTCCAGAATTTGCGAGCAACGGATCTATTTTGACGTTGACGAAGATTCAGGCTGGGCAGCGTTCGTCATATCAAATGAGCGCCAATTGCGCCGTGCGTTTTTGTTTCGCGGCAAACTCGGTCAAACTTCTCAATTCCGATTCGATCACTGTCCGCTCGAAAGCATGAATGCGCCCCGCGAACCGCGAGCCTAGCCACAAAATAAAATCATCCGCTGACCGCCAGAAAAATAAGTCCAATCTCGAGCCAATTTCCGCAGCGGACTGCTCGCAATGAATCACCACCATTTCAGAAATGTTTCCTTGCGCCCAGCCCGCCGGCAGTTCGCCATAGGCGCGTTCTGGATTCAACGCCAGCCACAACACCCGCGCAAGCGTCTGGTGCAGGCAACGGCAACTGGATTTCACCGGCCCGAATCGTTGCCAGCCCGGTTGCGGCAGTGCCGCAATGCCGAGTTCCAACCGATCCCCGACAATCTGCCAGACAATGAATTTTGTCTTGCCCGGCCAGACGCCCGCCCGGTTGAACTTCGGTTTGAGGGAACGAATCATTTCTGATTCGTTTTTTAACGCCGCCGTTTCATTGTGCGCGAAACGAAATTCAATCCGCGCCACCTGTCGTAGCATTTTTAGGTGACGGCGCGGCATCTTGTCGGGATTGGCGATCCGATAATTTTGCAACCGGCTCCGCAGACTTTTCGCTTTCCCGACGTAAAGAACCTTCTCATTCGCATCCCGCATCAGATAAACGCCGGGACGTTTCGGCACCGTGCGGAAAAAATCCGCCCCCAGCCGCTCAACCAGCGGACGCGGATCGGGAATTAGCAACAGTTGCGCCATGCGCGGGAAGGTTTAATTGAAACCAAAATGAAACGCCAGCCGAACCGGGAAAAAATTATTTCGCAATCTTTCTTGACGCAACTGTAAGGTGATGGTGTATAAATATACACCATGAGCGAGCCAACGCGAAAACAGCAGCAAATTCTCGATTTCATTCAAAAGCGGCAGCACGCCGAGGGCGCAACGCCCACTTTTAAGGAAATCGCCGACGAGTTTGGTTTTCGGAGCCTTAATTCCGTCACCAAGCATTTTCGTTTGTTGCGTCAGAAAGGTTTGCTGCAATCCGAGGTAGGCAAAGCGCGTTCGTCCCGCGTTATTTCCCACTTGTCGAAACTCCTCAGCCGCGTGGTGGACATTCCTTTGTTCGGCTCCATCCCCGCTGGCACGCCGCAAAGCCGCGAGCAGGACGCCGAAGGGTGCGTTTCGGTTGACATTGAAAGTATCGGCTATAAGCCCACCCGCAACGTCTTCGCCTTGCGCGTCACCGGCGATTCGATGATTGGCCGACACATTCTCAATGGTGATTTTGTGATTTTGGAACATGGTGCCGAACCACGCAACGGCCAGATTGTCGCCGCGCTGATTGACGGTGCCAGCACGCTCAAAACTTTCATGGTTAAAGGCGGCAAAACTTTTCTCAAGGCAGAAAATCCAAAATATCCCGACCTCATCCCCACGGACGAGTTGATGATTCAAGGCGTGGTGAAGGCGCTCATCCGCCGCGCCAAGGAATAGGGAGCAGCCATGCCGACCATCGTTCATCTTGATGCGGACGCCTTTTTCGCATCCGTTGAACAATCGGCCGACGCACGACTGCGCGGCAAACCGATGGCGGTTGGCGGAGAATCGCGCGGCATCATTGCCTCCGCTTCTTACGAAGCGCGGAAGTTTGGCATCTACACGCCCATGCCCACGGCACGGGCACGCAAACTGTGTCCAAAACTCATCGTCCTGCCCGGCGATTACGAACGCTACGAACAGTTTTCCAACTGGATGTTCAGCCATGCCTACGACTTTACCCCGAATGTCGAGCGCACTTCCATTGATGAAGGCTATTTTGATGTTACCGCCAACCGCAGCAAATCTGCCGTCGAAATCGCGCTCATCATCAGCAAGACCATCCGGCAGAAGTTAAAAATCACTGTCAGCGAAGGCATCGCTTCAAACAAACTTGTCAGCCAAATTGCATCAAAATTAAACAAGCCCTGCGCTTTTCAATCCGTGGCGGACGGACAGGAAAAAAAATTTCTTCATCCGCTGCCGAACCGCTGGCTGCCGGGCATCGGGCCGAAAGGCGCATTGCGCTTGAACGCCGCCGGACTTGCCGACATCGGACAAATCGCCGCGATGCCGTTGGATTTGCTGGCGTTGCTGGTCGGCAACCATGCTCCGCAGTTGCGGCAGTTCGCCAACGGCATTGATGACCGGCCTTTGATCCCAGCGAGCGAACCGCAAAAATCTTACAGCTCGCAGGAATCATTCAACGAGGACGTGACCGACGAGGAATATGTTGAAGCTGTTTTGCGCCGCATGGCCGACAAATTATTTTCCAAAGTCCGAGAGGAAAGTCGTAGCGTGCGGACGCTTACGGTGAAAGTGCGTTACAACGACCGCGACGAAAACCAACGCTCCGAAAGTTTGCGTGAGCCGACCGACTTGGAAACGGATATTTACGGACGCTTGCGCGGCCTGTTGCGGGAAGCATGGCAAAGGCGCGTCAGTTTGCGCATGGTGTCCCTCAAATTATCCAACGTCTATGACGGCGTTTTTCGCAGCGAGCTTTCGCTGGAGACGAACGCCAGGAACCACGAAGCCCGCGAACGGCTGGCAGTGGTGATGGATGATTTGCGCCGCACCAAAGGGTGGTCAACCGTCATGCGCGGACATGACTTGCGTTTGCGTGACGCTCCGCGCGACATCACCAAGGAAACCGCCCCGCCAGAAATCAAAATCCGTTTTCAGATTCAGAAAATTTCGCCCGCATCTAAAGTCACAACGTATGTTCCGCTCCGTGTCCGCAGCCACTACACCTTTTTGGATTCTACACTTTCGCCCGCCGCGATTGTAAAACTGGCAAAACAAAGTGGCATGAATGCCGTTGCGTTAACCGATCTTGGAAATTTGCATGGGGCGGTTGAATTTGCACAGAAGGCAAAGCTGGCCGGCATCAAACCTATTTTCGGCACGGAGCTAAATGCCAACGGCCAGCCGTTGCTATTGTTTGTTGAATCCGCACGCGGCTACCACACCTTGAACCGGTTGCTGTCGTTCCGTGCCAAATCATGTTGCGAGGACGGTGCAGTAGCCACGCAGCAACGGCGGCCCGTCACAGCCGAACAACTAGCTGGCCTCACCGAAGGCTTGATCGCCATCAGTTCCAACGTGCAACTCGCGGAAATATTTCCCGCCCATTTTTACCAACTGGCCACGAAGGAAACCGGTAAGGGCGTCTTTCCCGTCGTCGCCTGTCCCGCGATTCACTATGCCACCGCAAATGACCGGATGAAATACGACATCGTGCAGTCCATCCGCACGCTGACTTTGCTCCGCCAGGAACACCCGGACAAACGCGCGGACGGGCGGCTCCATTTCCGAACTCCGGCAGAAATGTCCGCCGCGTGTAAAGATCATCCCGAATGGCTTGCGCACTCACAAGAAATCGCCGCACGCTGCCAATTTGAAATGCCTTTTGGAAAGCCGCAGTTTCCCGCCTTCGTTACGCCGGACGGTTCCCCGCCGCGCGAATTTCTCCATCGGCTCGTCAGCGAGGGATTGCATTGCCGTTATCGCGAGCGCGCGGCTGCCATGCGTCCGCAAATCGAGCAGGAGTTGAATATCATCGGCGCGGTTGGTTATGAAGAATACTTTTTAGTTGTCTGGAATATCCTGCAAGAATGTATATTAAAAGGAATCGAATGGATCACGCGCGGCAGTGCGGCGGATTCCCTCGTTTGCTACTGCCTCGGAATTTCCGACGTTTGCCCCGTTCGTTTCGGACTCTATTTCCGCCGCTTCTTGAATCAGGAACGCATGGCGCTAAATAAACTGCCAGACATTGACATTGATTTTCCGAACGATCGCAAAGATGACGTGGTGGATATAATTTTCGCCAAGTATGGCGCGGAACATTGCGCCGTGGTGGGCGGCTTCTCAACATTCCAAGCCCGCAGTGCCTTTGCCGATGTTGCCAAAGTCCTGGGCGTGGCCGAGCGCGAAGTCAGGAAGTTCACCGATCATTTTCCGTGGAGCTTTGGGGGCGGCTGGGTCCCGGACGAACCCACGCCCAGCGGCGGTGCGCGGTTGCGCGAAATGCTTGCGACCAGCCCCGAAAACCGCGATCTGCCCTTGAATGAAGAACCGTTCAAGACCGCGCTCGACATGGCGGAATTTCTGGACGGCGTTCCGCGCAATCCCAAGATGCACCCCTGCGGCGTGGTGCTGTCGCGCCAGCCCATCCACGAATTGACGCCCACTTTCATTTCAAACAAGGGCTACGCGACGGCGCACTTTGACATGGACGCCGTGGAACTCATCGGCCTCGTGAAAGTGGACGTGCTCGCGCAAGGTGGCTTGGCCGTCATGCGCGACGCAAAATCGTCACTGGAAAAGCGCGGCGTGACCGTGGACTTGAACTCGCTTGAACCTTGGCAGGACGACCGCGTTTGGGAAATGATTTCCAGCGGCGGGGCGCGGGCTGTCCATCACATTGAAAGTCCGGCGATGAATAGCTTGTGCCGCCAGTGCAACGTGCGCGACGTGGACACGCTCATCGCTATCGTCAGCGTCATTCGCCCCGGCGCGGCCAACGAAGGCAAGAAGCTCGCCTTCACCCGCCGCTACCAAGGGCTTGAAGCCATCGCCTACCCGCATCCATGCCTTGAGCCGGTCTTGCGCGATGCTTTTGGGCTGGTGATCTACGAGGAACACATTTTACAAATCTGCGAGGCGTTCGCCGGTTTGCCGCCGGGAAGAGCAGATGTGTTGCGCCGCGCGTTGAACAAACACAAACATGCCGTCATCGAGGAAATCCGTCTGGAATTTTTTGCATCAGCGAAGTCTGGCGGACACCCTGCGGAAAAGATTCAGGAAGTGTGGCAACTTGTCAGCGGTTTTTCGGGTTACGCCTTTTGCAAAGCCCATTCCACCGCTTACGGCGTCGAGGCGTATCAGGCCGCGTGGCTCAAATGCAATCATCCGGCGGAATTCATGGCCGCTGTTCTCACCAACGGCAAAGGTTTCTACGCTCCGCTGGTTTATGTGCTCGAAAGCTACCGGCTCGGATTGCAATTTCTGCCGCCGTCCGTCAACGAACCCGGCCCCGGCTTCGCAGTGCAGGGCAAATCCATTCGTGTCCCGCTCATCCGCGCCAAAGGTTTGTCTGAATGCATCAGTAAAAGAATCCTCGCCGAGCGCGGGCGGGTTTCGTTTGCCTCCCTTGCCGATTTTTATCAGCGCGTGAAGCCCGCGCCGGAAGAAATGGAAATCTTGATTCGCGCTGGCGGCTTCGACGGATTCGGCCAGCCGCGCACGCGCCAGTTTTGGGAGACGCAACATCTTCAAAAAACTGTGAGCCGCACCGAAAATCTGGAGTTCAATTTCGATGGCAAAATTGACCCGGTGGACTCATTTTTTGAACGCCATCCCGCTCTGCTCAAAGAACCAACCCGCCATGAGCAGCTTGAAGCCGAAACAGAATTATTCGGTTTTACCGTGAGCGGCCATCCGCTTGAACTGTTTGCCGATGTTGCATGGAACACTTACTGCCCCGTCGCGCGCCTTGCCGGACACATCGGCGAAATCGTGGTGACGTGCGGGCTGGTGGTCGAGCAGCGCACTCATCATCAGATCACCGGCGAGCCGATGAAATTTCTCACGCTCGCCGACTGGACGGGCATGGTGGAAACCGAACTATTTGCGCAGACCTACAAGAGTTACGGACTCGCCACCGTGCGTTATCCGGTATTGGAAGTCACCGCCACCGTCGAGCCGTTCGAGAACGGACGCGGCTTTTCGCTCCGCGTGTTGCGGGCGGACAAACCACGGCAGAGTTCTAGCCTCGGCGAATTACGTTCAGCAATCAATTCTTAAGAACCACTCCATTCAATCCATACATCTTCCGCAATCCCGGATTCACGGATCATCCTTTTTATCGTTCCAATGCTGTAACTGCCATGAGTGAAATTCATGCCAACAACTCTTTCCGGCAGGGTGTCTTGCCCATCGTTTATCCACGCCTCGTGCGAGCCGCCCACCTCCTTATAAAAACTAAAGCCGTTTGCCCAGTTGCAATTGCAAGGAAACGTCAATGGTGGCATTCGCCTGGCAAATAGAGAGGAACAACACGAACGAATGGAACGACAATTTGATAGCGTATTTATCGGCTGTTTGCTCCAATTTTGCAACGCAGAATTGACGCTGCTGGATTTCCAACGCACACTCGCCGCCAATTGGCGTCGGAATTAGGCGTCAGCATTAAAACGCTGGGAGACTTAGACGACATTAGAACCAACCTGCAAAAAGCCCAGCGTGCCGCCGCACTCATATACGCTCATTTCAAAAAAGAGTTTGGGATGCCGGACAAGAAATGATGCGGGATGTTTTTATCTCACTCAGGCAGTATTGATGATTTCTGGAATTGGGAGAAGATGGGTTGATTTGCCAAATGTGGCAAGTCCGACTCCTCTGTATGCGACCCCACCGACTGGCTTTCCGAAGCAAGGCGCAACCACCAGTGGACAAAGGAAAGTATCGCACGCTTGGAACAGATTCTCAATGGTAGCCCAGCACTTGGGCCGTAGAACAAGGAGAACTTGCCAGTTCTGGCAAGTTTGATCCCCTATGCACTTTTTACCATTTAGCTAATCTGTAAATATATGAAAACAAAAATATATCCAATCGTGTATCCCAATTCGTTGCGTAAGTATCGTAAAGCTGCTGGATTGCACCAGCATGAGGTCGCACGCGCTTTAGGATTGAATGGCTGTGAGCGTATTTCCAAATGGGAAAATGGTCATTCGATTCCACATATCAAGAGCCTGTTCCAGATGGCTATACTCTACCGAGTATCACCCCAAGAACTCTACGATGAAATGTATCAGTCTCTGGTGAATCCCACTCCTCCTGTCGTGGAGCACATACCGATTGAGCCGGAGCAGGTGCTTTGCGGGTGTGGAAAGCACATGATCTTGAAATCGGAAGTGACGGGCATGGTTCCCTACAACGGAAAAGAGCCGAGTGCCTTTTGGAAATCAGACCCCGACGATGCCAAGCTAGTGTGAATCCGATTTCCTCTTCCATGGTCGAGGCTGTTTCGGAGGCTGGTATCCCGGAGGAGGGGTGAATACCCCATCCTTGATTATCCATCCCCCTCTAATCAGACGGTTATGGATGTCTCGAAATACCTCACCGAGTTCCTTGAGCGCGGCGACGGTTTCGTCGCTGAGTGGTTTTTCTTTTGCCACCACTAAAGGGTGCCAGATTTTTCAACTGGAGCCTAAAATGAATTTGCCCAACCATGAGTGGGGCGAGGCCGAAGCCATTGTTAAGAGTGAAGTTCTTTTCGAGCAATCCAGCTAATATTTTTTCCGGGCCGCGCTACAGCAACATCAGTCGGACCACCCACTCCCGCTACAGCACCCGGCTGAGTCGTAATCCCTGCTGTAAATATCTGAATTGTAATCGTAACTTTAATCATCCCAACTGCGAAATCAATAGCATCTTGAAGGGTCATCGTATTGTAATAAACGGCATACAATAATCCGTTAAGCTGTGTGTTCGCAACGCCAGCCTCATTAGCCGCCTGCACAAACGCAAGATTTAACGGCGATGCGATGCTCATTTTATGAATTTAAAATCAAAAATTCAAAATTCAAAACTGCCGTTCGTTTTCTCCAACTTCGCGATGACGGCGGATGGAAAAATCGCTTTTGCGGATCATACGTTCGTTCCGTTTTCCAGCCGGCGCGACCGCGAGCACATGATGGAATTGCGCGCGACGGCCGATGCGGTGATGTGCGGCACGCGGACAATTGAGGAGACGGGAACGCTCCTGGGTCCGGGCGGGGCGAAGTTCTGCAAACTGCGGCGGAAGAACGGGCTGGCAGAATACAGCTTGCGCGTGATCGTCAGCGGCAG
>OCZT010008036.1_pt1 | contig 10301 bp, 7 predicted proteins | sample 1539031 | NCBI WGS metagenome assembly OCZT01 (sample SAMEA3539308, study PRJEB22396) | soil metagenome | biome: tundra; feature: field; material: soil | place: USA | collected 2010-05 | depth 0.15 m
ATATTGGCGTGACTGGAGTTCAGACGTGTGCTCTTCCGATCTAAAGGTCAGCGTCATTATCCCAAATTACAATTACGAGCGCTTTCTCGGCAAGGCCGTCGACAGCGCGCTCGGGCAAACCTATCACGATATCGAGGTCATCGTTGTCGACGATGGTTCAAAGGATGGGTCGAGAGAGATCATCGACGGATACGCCGGGCGGATCGAAGCGATCTTTCAGAAGAACCAGGGAGTGGCTGCCGCGCGAAATAACGGCGTTGCTGCGGCGGGCGGCGAATATATCGCCTTTCTTGATGCCGACGATGTCTGGCTGCCCGCGAAGTTGGAACTTCAGGTCGGAATGTTTGCCGACGATCCGGAACTTGGTATGGTCCATGTCGGGATCGTCGAGATCGATGACGCCGGCAATTGTTTGGATGAGCATTTGGATGGACAGCAGGGTTGGGTCGCGGACGAACTCCTGAGGTTTGAACGGGGGGTGATACTCGGGGGCGGCAGCGGAATATTGGTCCGGCGAGATGTTTTTGACGAGATAGGCGGCTTTGACGCGCGGATGTCGACATCGGCGGATTGGGACCTTTTTTACCGAATTGCCAGCCGACACCCGGTGGGGTTTATACCCCGGGTATTGCTAAAATATCGAATCCACGCCTCGAATATGCATTCGAACATAAAGGCAATGGAGCACGACATGATGTTGGGATACCAAAAGGCTTTTGCCAACGGCATAACGGTCGACCGCCGCATTTGTTATGGCAACCTTCACAAGACGCTCGCCGGGTCGTATTTTCATGCGGGACAGTATCGGAGCTTTGTGCGGCAAGCGATCAGGAGCTTGATCAATCGTCCTGCAAATCTGGGGTACTTTCTCAAGTTCCCGCTTCGCCGAATGGGCGCCAAATGAGGAAGGCGAAAACCCTTTATATTTGTTATTTCGGATTACGTGAGCCGCTCGTCGAGACGCAGGTAATTCCATATTTGCGCGAGATAATGAAGGACGACATCGATGTCGCGCTGCTGACGTTCGAACCGAACTTTCGAAAGTGGACGCGGGAAAGCATCGAGGAGCAGCGAAGAAAGATGGCTGAGATCGGGATCGTTTGGCATGCACTCGGATATCACAAGCGACTATCGGTTCTCGCTACTGCGTACGATATATTACGCGGAACGATCTTCGTGCGGCGCGCCATCAGTAGTGAGAATGTGGATGTTTTGCACGCTCGCGTGCATATCCCGGCGCTGATGGGTGCACTCGCCAGAAAGAGCTCGCGCAGAAAACCGAAACTTCTTTTCGATATCCGTGGCTTCTTTCCCGAAGAATATACCGACGCCGGTATCTGGCCCGAGGGCGGCTGGCTTTACCGCGTGGCAAAGCGTGTCGAGCGATGGCTTTTGGAAGAGGCCGATGGTTTTGTTGTTCTGACCGAACGGGCCAAAGGCATATTGTTCCCGGGCGCCGGCGACGCAGATGAACTCGGGCGCCCGATCGAGGTCATTCCATGCTGTGTGGATCTGAAACGGTTCGAGGCTTTTAAGGATTCGGCCAGGGATAAGATGCGGCAACAACTTGGCGTCGGGGGTCGCACCGTTCTTGTCTACGTCGGATCGTTCGGCGGCTGGTATCTAACGGATGAGATGTTGGCCTTCTTCGCCGCCGCACGGGAAACCGACCCGGGTGTGTTTATTCTGATACTGACCCAGCGAGAGCAGGAGGCTGCAAAGGAAAAAATGCGTGCGGCAGGTTTTGTCGACCGGGATTTCCTGGTGACGAGCGCGTCCCCTGACGAAATGCCGCAATATTTGTGTGCCGCTGACGCCGGGGTCTCATTTATCAAGCGGTGTTATTCAAAACAAGCATCCTCGCCGACGAAAAATGCCGAATACCTCGCGGCGGGCCTTCCGATAATTGCAAATACCGGCGTCGGCGATGTTGATGATCTGATCAAGAGTGCCGGCGCGGGCGTTCTGGTCGAACGGCTCGATCGCGAAAACTACCGGCAGGCGGTGAAAGAGTTCTCATCGCTCAACGAGACAACCGATCATTATCGTCAAATTGCCGAAAAGCACTTTGATCTCCAGAGTGTCGGTGGCAAGCGCTACCGGCGTCTGTATCAACGACTTATCGGCGCGGAACCAATAGACCAAAAATGACCGCAAACGATCAAAATGTTGTCGCAAACCGCGATGGTTATATCTGGGTCGAACAAAAATGTCCGATCTGTAATGTTCCGCCAACCAGGCTGATCGGAAAACGCGGGGGCGCCTCGCACCGGCAGGGCCTCGGGGTCGAAAGCGACATCTGGGCATGCGGCAAGTGTTCGCTTATATTCCCCAATCCGATGCCCGTACCCGAGCGCGGCCTCGGCCAGCACTATGATCTTGACGCTGACGACTATTTCCAGCATCACGACGCCGGATCGAAGCTCGCGGGTGCGGCCGACATGATCAAGCAGGCCGGTGCGCTGCTGGGCTGTAAGGGGAAGCTTCTCGATGTGGGCGTGGGCCGCGGCGAAATTCTTATCGCCGCCAAAGAGATGGGTTGGGATGTCGAAGGTGTTGAACCTTCGGAAAAGTTTGCCGATCACGCCAAGGCCCGCACTGGGGCAAAGATCTGGCGGCAACCGATCGAGGAAACCGAAATACCCGATAACGAGTTCGATGTTGTTATCCTCGCCGCCGTACTCGAACACCTGTACAACCCCGATGAGATCATGGCGAAGATAGCCCGCGTGCTAAAACCCGGCGGTCTGCTCTATCTCGATGTACCAAATGAACGCGGGCTGTTCTTCCGCGTCGGCAATCTATACCAGCGATTAAGGCGGCGCGATTGGTGCGTCAATCTGTCGCCGACATTCTCACCGTTTCATGTATTCGGCTTCAGTCCGCGGTCTTTGCGAAAGTTGCTCCAAAAACATGGGCTGACGCCCCGGGTTTGGACCGTGTATGCCGGCACAAGCATGGTTCCCGGCAGCGGAGGTGCGCTCGGCAATATCGAGCGACAGATCGCAAAACTGGTGACATGGGTAAGCCGGTTCGGCGAAATGGGGACCTACATCGAAACATGGGCGGTCCGATCGACAACGCGGCGTCCCGGCTAATCTTTTGCAAAGCTAATGATTACTTGTTACCATTTCATCCATTGTTTATGGGCATTCCGGTGCGGCTTTGCCGGTTGCGGTAAGTTTATTATTCGAGACTGAATGAGAGTTCTTCTTACGGGCGGGAATGGCTTTGCGGGTCATCATGTTGCCGAATCACTACTAAAGAACACCGACTGGAACATCGACATAATGGACCGTTTGTCATACGCGTCAAACGGCTATTCAAGGTTGAAAGAGGTCGATTGTTATGACGACAGCCGAATACGCCATTTTTCGCATGACTTTACGATGCCGATCGTCGAAGGTTTGCAGGACGAATTGGCTGACACCGATTACATCATCCACATGGGCGCCGAAACTCATGTCGATAACAGCATCGAGAACCCCGAGCCATTCGTCCGCTGCAACGTTTTGGGCACTATGAACGTTCTCGAATTTGCCCGCAGGTGTAAGGATCTTAAAAAATTGTTCTATATGGGTACCGACGAGGTATTCGGGCCGGCCGACCGTGAATTAGTGCCAAACGGGTTCAAGGAATGGGACCGATACAACTCGACGAATCCCTATTCGGCCTCAAAGGCGGGCGGCGAAGAGTTGTGTCTCGCATGGGCAAACACATACGGCACGCCGGTGATCATCGGACACACGATGAACATATTTGGCGAGCGCCAACATCACGAAAAATTCATACCAAAGGTGATACGGGCAGTGCTCACCGGGGAAAAGGTCTATATTCACTCCGACGCCAGCCTGACCGTTTCCGGCAGCCGGTTTTGGATCCATGCTCGCAATGTTGCCCAGGCGATCTTGTTCCTGCTCGAGAATGGCGAGAACCGGGACAAATACAATATCGTCGGCGAAAAAGAAGTTTCCAACCTCGAGATGGCCGAGTTTATCGCCAAGGTGCTTGGAAAGGAGCTTAACTACGAGATCGTCGATTTTCATAGCAGCCGGCCCGGTCATGACCTAAGGTATGGTCTCGACGGGACAAAGCTGAAGGAGATGGGCTTTCACTATCCGAAGTCCTTCGAAGACAGCCTGGCAAAGACCATTGAGTGGACCCTCAAGCACCCGAAGTGGATCGGAATGCAGGATCCCGGGGCCTTCACGCAATCGACAACTATCTAGGTGCCCCAATTTTGACTTTGCAGGCACCTAAGATGCGCGCCGGCGCTTCGATCTCGAAACGGTGGGGGGGGGCGCACGCTACCGACAGCTTTATGAAAGACTTTTGCAAAGCTAGTACCAACTTGCTAACATCCATCGTTCGCCATGCGTGTTTTAGCTGTAGTACCTTCACTTTACGACACCTCTCCCGGACAGCGATTCAGGATCGAACAATGGGAGCCTTTACTTCGTGAAAGCGGAGTTGAATTGACATACGCACCATTTGAAACTGATGAGCTGCGATCGGTGCTCCATCACGGAGGGAGCCTTTTTGCTAAAATAGCAGCCGTTCGGCGTAACTTTGGACTTCGTCGCGATCATATCGCGTCGCTCGCTGATTTCGACCTAGTATATCTCTTTCGCGAGGCGGCTTTGCTTGGCCCGCCGTGGTTTGAGCGAAGGATAGCGCGATCAGGAGTACCGATTGTATTCGATTTTGACGATGCCATATTCCATACCTACAAGAGTCCCTCGAACGGGTATCTCAGTTACATGAAATTCCCAGGCAAAACCGCAGAGATCTGCCGTCTGTCAAGCCATATTATGGCGGGAAACGAATATCTGGCTGACTACGCAAGACCGCAGAACAGACACGTCAGTATCGTTCCGACGACTATCGATACCGATAAGTACGGTTTTAAGGAAAAGGTGGGCGTGCCGGAGACAATAACCATTGGCTGGAGCGGCAGTTTCAGCACGATCCAACATCTCGACACGATTCGTGACATTTTAAGAGCACTTGCGCGAGAGGAGAAATTCCGGCTGCGGGTTATCGGAACTTCCGTTTACAAGATCGAAGGTGTCAATACCGAGGCAATCGAATGGCGATCGGATACTGAACTCGACGATTTGCGTAAAATCGATATTGGTCTAATGCCGCTACCAGACGATAACTGGAGCAAAGGCAAATGCGGTCTTAAGGCCTTACAATATATGGCGTTGGGAATACCGACCATTTGCTCGCCGGTTGGTGTAAATTCTACTATTATCGCTGATGGCCACAATGGCTTTTTGGCTGGATCGCATCGAGAGTGGCTCGACAAGCTCAAAATGCTTCTCCATTCGCGTGAGCTGCGGCAACAGATCGGCCGGAGCGGTCGGCGGACGGTCGAAACGGCATACTCAGCAAAGATCGTCGCACCACGTGTAGCGGATATTTTCCGCTCTGTGGCACGGGTCGGTACCGAAACTTAAACATGCAAAATCTCAATATATTGGTAACGGGCGGCGCGGGGTTTATAGGCTCTCATCTTGTTGACGGGCTAATTCAACAAGGCCATCGCGTTCGCATCCTCGATTCGCTTGTCGAACAGGTTCATGGCGGCACGATCCCACCGCATATCAACAAGGAAGCCGAATTCATTCGCGGCGATGTCTGCGATCAGGAATATGTCGCCCAAGCGCTGAATGGTATCGAAGTCGTTTATCACGAGGCGGCAGAGGTTGGTGTCGGGCAGTCTATGTACGAGATCGTTCGCTATGTAAAGGCCAACGATCTCGGTACTGCGGTGCTATTGGAAGAAATGATCAAACGCCGGGATCAATTTCGAAAGTTGGTGGTTGCATCGTCGATGTCAATATACGGCGAGGGCGCTTATCGGTGCGAGACTTGCGGCCATGACGTATTTCCTTTTCTACGACCGGCCGAGCAGCTCGCTGCTCATGATTGGGAGTTTAAATGCGCAACCTGCGGCGGCAAACTGACTCCAATCGGCACAACCGAAGAAAAGCCCTTATTCCCAACATCCGTTTACGCTGTGAGTAAGCAGGACCAGGAGCAGTATAGTCTGGCTATAGGACGTGCTTATAATATTCCGACGATCGCCTTTCGCTACTTTAACGTTTATGGCACGCGTCAGGCCCTTTCGAACCCATATACGGGCGTATGCGCGATCTTTTCATCGCGGCTTTTGAACGATCAGGCACCGACCATTTTTGAGGACGGCGACCAGTCGCGTGATTTTGTCCACGTCAGCGACATCGTACAAGCGAATCTCTTGGCGCTTGAAACTGACACGGGCGATTTTCAGTCGATGAATATTGGTACCGGGCGCGCGACGTCTGTTAAACAAATCGCGCGGCTCCTCGCCAAAGGTCTTGGCAAAAATATTGAGCCGGTCATAGTCGGAAAATACCGTGAGGGCGATATTCGTCATTGTGTTTCCGACATTTCAAAAGCCAAAAAGCTGGTTGGGTTTGAACCCCGGGTCTCGCTGGAGGCAGGTCTCGACGAACTGTTGAATTGGATCCGTCAGCAATCGGCCGAGGACCGCGTTGAAAGCGCAACGGCCGAACTCGCGATGCGCAGCCTGGTAAAATAGCGGTATGTACATTCTGGGCTTGACGACGTTAGGCGATTCGGCGGCCGCGCTCATCAAAGACGGTGAGTTGATCGCGGCTGTCGAGGAAGAGCGCTTTTCGCGGGTCAAACACCATAGCGGTTTTCCATATCGATCCATCCAGTTTTGTTTAGACCAGGCCGGAATAACCCTAAAGGACGTCGAACACGTCGGGCATTATTGGAAGCCGTGGATCCTCAGACATAAGGCATTTCAGGCGGCCAAATCCGCCTTGATCTCACGCGATATGTTCCGGGCACGTGCCGACCGCGGCTTGGCCCAGGTGAGCGACAGTTACCTGGGAATGTTTCGTCACCCAAAGCGTCTTCGTGACCGTTTCGGTGCGAGCGACTTTAAGTTTCATTACATCGAGCACCACCAGGCCCATGCGGCCTCGGCCTTTTTTGTTTCGCCATTCGATTCGGCGGCGATCCTGACCTGGGACGGTACGGGCGAAGACACAACGACACTGTTTTGCCGCGGGAAAGGCAACAGGATAGAGGTCCTCAAACGCATTAAGCTGCCGCATTCCCTGGGTCAGTTCTATTCCGCGGTGACGAACTATATCGGTTTCGATATGTTCGCCGGCGACGAATGGAAAGTAATGGGCCTGGCCGCCTACGGGCGTCCGAAATACCTGGACTTCTTTCGCGAAAAGGTACTGTCAACGAACGGCAACGGCGATTTCAAATTTGACATTCGCGTGCTCGACCATCACCTGGCGAAACATTACCAATTTCCCGAAGCGATCGTTCGCGAGCTCGGCCCGGCCCGCAAGCGTGGTGAGGAACTGACCGAACATCACTGGGATGTTGCGTGTTCCGCGCAAAAGGCGCTCGAGGAAACGGCCATGTATCTGGTCGATAAGATCAAGCAGATGACCGGCGAGGAAAATCTCGCGATGGCCGGCGGCGTGGCGTTCAACTCTGTTATGAATGGACGGATCTTTCACGAGACGCCATTCAAGAATTTCTTTGTCCAGCCGGCCGCGGGCGACGCCGGCTGCTCACTCGGTGCGGCTTACTACGTGTGGAACCAGATCCTCGGAAAGCCGCGCAGCTTTGTGATGGACCACGCGTATTGGGGACCTGGATTTTCAAACGAGGAATGCCGTGCGGCCCTGGAGGATGAGGGCCTTGAGTATACAACTGTTGCGGATGACGTCCTTTTACCGCGAATAGCTAAATTGATCGCGGATGGTGCGATCGTCGGATGGTTCAATGGCCGCATGGAACTCGGCCCACGGGCGCTCGGTGCCCGGAGCTTTCTTGCCGATCCGCGCCGTGCGGATATGCGCGAGATCCTAAACCACAAAGTTAAGCTTCGTGAATGGTTTCGTCCGCTCGCCCCGTCAATGCTCGAGGAATGGGCGACGGACGTTTTCGGTGTGGAGCATCACGACCCATTCATGATCACGGTCATCGCCGTCGCGGGTGAATACAAGCAGAAAATTCCCGCCGTGGTCCATGTCGATGGCACGGCACGCCCGCAAATGGTTAGCAAGCAGACAAATCCGCGATATTGGAATCTTATAGATGAATTTAGGAAACTAACGGGGATACCAATGTTGCTCAATACTTCATTCAATGTCCAGGAGCCGATCGTTTGCACGCCGAAAGATGCAATAAATACTTTCAGAAATTCCAACTTTGATGTGCTTGTACTCGAAAACAATCTTGTCGTGCGGGAGGAAAATGCGTAAGTGTTAAATCGCTTTTTGCTTCTTGCCTGCGTTCTCGTGATCGCCCTCGGAACGGTCGTCGTGCCATTTCCGGATGGTCCGATCGCGGTGCTTGTGGTTGGTGTTTTGGCCGGATTTTCCATTTTCCTGTTTCGCCAATATACCGACGAGAAGGAATTTATTACGACCATCTTCCTTGTTGCGTTAGCGATCAGGATGGCCGTCGGCGTTTTTATCCATGTCTATGACCTCCGTGCGTTCTTTGGCGGCGATGCTTATGCATACGACACGGGTGGCGCGGCGATCGCTAACGTTTGGCAAGGACTCTCAACTCTGACCGCAGCGCAGATCACCCAAAACAGTTCAGGTGTCGACGTCGGATGGGGAATGAATTACTTCGTCGGCATTATTTATTATATCTTTGGACGAAATATCTTCGCCGCGCAATCGATCTGCGCGGTCATCGGAGCGGCCACGGCGCCAATGGTATATTTTTGCGCCAACAAGATATTCCACAATATCCAGGTTGCCAAGATCTCAGCGGTACTTACCGCCCTCTTCCCGGCTTTTGTGATTTGGTCAAGTCAATTATTAAAGGACGGGCTGATCGTTTTCCTGCTTGTACTGGCGATGACGATGGTCCTGCAGCTCCAGGAAAGGCGGATTAATTATCCGGCGATAGGATTGTTGGTCTTCTCGCTTCTCGGCGTGTTGGCGTTGCGTTTCTATATCTTTTACATGGTAATTGTTGCCGTCGTCGGAAGCTTTATCATCGGTTCGTCAAGCACGACGGGTTCGGTTGTCCGAAGAACGGTGATACTGGTTCTCATGGGGCTCGGCCTCACGTATTTTGGCGTGGGTCGGCGGACCAATCTTGAATTGGGTATGATCGGCAGTCTGGACCGCGTCCAGGGCAGCCGTTACGATCTCTCCAAATCAGCCGAATCCGGTTTCGGCGAGGACGTCGACGTGTCGACAACCGAAGGCGCCATCTCGGCGCTGCCGCTGGGTCTTGCTTATCTAATGTTCGCACCGTTTCCCTGGGCCGCGATTAATCCACGCCAGGCCGTTACCATTCCGGAAACGCTTGTCTGGTGGGGGCTCATACCATTTTTGATCTCGGGACTTATATACACCGTAAAGAACAAACTCAGGACGGCGTTTCCGATACTGATCTTTAGCCTGCTTCTAACCATCGCATATTCGATCTTCCAGGGTAACGTGGGTACCGCGTATCGCCAGCGAACCCAGATCCAGGTGTTCTTTTTTATTTTGATAGGTGTGGGGTGGACGCTTTTCAAAGAAAAGCGTGAAAATAAACGGCTGCAAAGATCTGCCACTCAGCGAATGCTCGAAGCTCAGATTCGGGCCCGGGCTTAAGATAGAAATAAATGTGCGGGATCACGGGATATGTTAATTCCGGCGAGGAAGCGATCGATCGCTCGGTTCTAGAGCGGATGAATCTTGCCATCCGGCACCGCGGTCCCGACGAAGACGGTTTTTATATCGGAGCCCATGTCGGGCTTGCCATGCGCCGTTTGTCGATCATTGATCTCGCCGGTGGACAGCAGCCGATCCATAATGCCGATAAGACAAAATGGATCGTTTTCAACGGTGAGATCTACAACTACCAGTCACTTCGTGAGACCCTGGAAAAGCGTGGACATCAATTCTACACAAGATCCGATACAGAAACGGTAATTCACCTATATGACGAGTACGGCGACGAATGTGTCCAACACCTTCGCGGTATGTTTGCCTTTGCGATCTGGGACGAGCGTGATGAGACGCTCTTTATCGCCCGTGACCGCGTCGGCAAGAAACCGCTTTTGTACTCACATCAAACGAATGGGGATCTGATATTCGGTTCCGAGTTTCAGGCATTGCTCGAGCATCCGTCTATTTCGCGAGAGGTCGATCTTCAGGCGATCGATAGTTATCTCTCATATCTCTGCGTTCCGGCACCGCAAACAGCCTTCACGCAGATCCGAAAACTCAGATCGGAAGAGCACA
>OCZT010008038.1_pt1 | contig 10300 bp, 5 predicted proteins | sample 1539031 | NCBI WGS metagenome assembly OCZT01 (sample SAMEA3539308, study PRJEB22396) | soil metagenome | biome: tundra; feature: field; material: soil | place: USA | collected 2010-05 | depth 0.15 m
GATCGCCCTCGTCGAAGCTGTAGACCGACTTGGCATAGTCGCTCGACCCGGTGCACGTCCGGCAGACATTCATCGCCATCTCGTCGGGAGCGAAAAGCTCGTGCATCAAGGCCGCTCGCTCGGCGCCGGGAATCTGGCTCAGCACCCAACAGGATGCATCCGTCAGTGCCGCGCCAAAGCCCAGCATCTCTTGCCGGGTCGCCGCCGGATCGAGCGCGATCGCATCGGAGGCGACCTCCGTTACGGGCTTCCACGCTAGCGGGTTGCCCGCCACATGGCGCCGGTCGCGGAAAGTGCCCCAAATCCGCACCGGTCCCGCGGGATCGGCCCAGGCCTGGACCCGGCTCGATACTGCCAACGCAGCCGCTGTTGCCGAAGCGGCCTTGAAAAATCCTCTGCGTGAACTATTCGTCATTGTCTCTCCTTAGACACATCACTGCATCGGGGGCATGATTTCCGCACGGTTGCGTGACCTCAACAGGTCAGTATTTGACCACCGTTCCGTCGAGCCGCCGGATGCGGTACGCGCCGCCGCCCGCCGGACCCTCGCGGATGGGATACTTGGCCGCCAGCTTCTCGTCTATTTCGATGCCCCAGCCCGGCGCCTCATTGGCGTAAAGGTAGCCATCTTTCCAGGTCGGGCAACCTTTGAAGACCTCTGCCAGAACCCCACGGATCCGGCCACCCTCCTGGATTCCGAAGTTATAGCAGGCCAGGTCGAGGTGAAGGTTCGCCGCATGGCCGATCGGTGAAACGTCTCCAGGGCCATGCCATGCCGTCTTCACACCGAAGATTTCGCCCAGGGCCGCGATCTTCCGGCACGGCGTGAGGCCGCCCGCTTGCGAAACATGGATGCGGATGTAGTCGATGAGCCGCTCGGAGATCAGCGGTGTCCACTCGTGCGGGCTGTTGAACAGCTCACCCATGGCCAGCGGCGTGGAGCACTGCTGCCGAATCATTCGGAAGTACGCATTGTCCTCCGGCGCAAGGACATCTTCCAGGTAGAAAAGCCTGAACTTCTCGACGTCTTTGGCGAACTGGACCGCCTGGACGGGCGCGAGCCGCTCGTGCATGTCGTGCAGCAGTTCGATCTCGTCGCCAAGCTGCTTCCGGCAGGCCTCCAATAGCGCCAGACTGCGCCGCACCTGTACGGCCGGCTCGAAGACCGGATCATTATGCAGGCCTTTGACCGGGGGCGCATCGCGCATGCCGCCGGCATAGGACTCCATTCCTGGAATTCCGATTTGAACGCGAATATGGCGGTAGCCTTCGGCCATGGCCTTCTTCGCTCTTTCGATCACCGCGGAGATCTCAACGCCGCCGCCCACGTCGGTGTATGTGTCGGCAGCCTCGCGGCACTTGCCACCCAATAACTGGTAGACCGGCATGCCCGCCTGGCGTCCCTTGATGTCCCAAAGCGCCTGGTCGACGCCGCTCAGAGCATTGTTCAACACGGGGCCGTTTCGCCAATAGGAACTGGCATACACGAATTGCCACGTGTCGTCGATCCGGTCCGCTGGCATACCGATCAGCAAGGGTTTCAGGTATTTCTCCACGGCTTCGACAACTACCTCTGCCCGTTGCGTAAAGGTAGCGCAGCCGTACCCGTAAAGGCCATCCTGGTCGGTGACGATTTTCACCACGACGAGCCGCGAGCCCGCGGGGGCCGTGAGAATCACGCTTACATCTTTAATCTTCGGCGATGGCATTCCCCTGGTGGCGCGCTGCACCTGAGCCTGTGCCGCCAGTTCCCGCTTGGAGACCAGACCGGCCGCCGACGCGCCGGCCACCATTCGCATCAGGCTCCGCCGATTCATATTCCTATACTCCGTCATGTGTTGTCGCCTCTCTAAAGTTGGAATCACTACCCGGATACGGTACCACCGTGACCACGTCTCCGGTAGTCCTGCCGTGAATACCTGGGGAGTGGTTGCGGGCGGGGAGCGAACCCCCCGCCCGAGAACACTGGAAACTTACATCTTGATCACGGTGCCGTCCGGCAAGCGCCTATCGCCCCAGCCTCCGTTCAGGTTCCCCCGCCCCGGAGACTCGTTGGGGTTGCCGTACGGGAATCGGGCCGCAGCTTTCTCGTCCACTTCCATGCCGTAGCCTGGTGCCTCGTTGGCGTACATGTAGGGCACCTCCACCCTCGGGCAGCCCTTAAACACTTCCTTCACCCTGTCGGAGAAACCGTTGTACTCTTGGATTCCGAAGTTGTAGCACGCCAGGTCCAAAGCAAGCTGAGCGTGCCAGCCAACGGGGGAAAGGTCCCCTGGACCATGCCAAGCCGTTTTGACTCCGAAAAACTCACCAAGTGCCGCTATCTTCCGGCAAGGTGTGATCCCACCGGCCTGCGAAACGTGAATCCTTATATAGTCGATCAATCGTTCCGCGATGAGCGGCGTCCACTCGTGAGGGCTGTTGAACAGTTCGCCCATGGCCATCGGAGTGGTGCACTGCTGCCGGATCAGCCGGAAGTAGGCGATGTCTTCCGGCGAGAGGATGTCTTCGATGAAAAAAAGACGAAACTGCTCGCAGTCCTTCGCGAACTGCATAGCCTGCTGGGGAGTGATGCCCTCATGGATGTCGGTCATGAGTTCCACCCCATCGCCCAACTGCTTGCGAATCTCCTCGAACGTTCCCAGAAGGTTGCGCAGCCTCGCTGCCCGGTCCCCGCGAGCCCCCTCTACGGGAGGCTTTGGCAGCGTAGGCTGTGACGACCCGTCTCGTGGAGCCCCGGTTACGCGGACGTGCTGGTAACCCGCAGCCATGAATTTGCGGACGGTATCGACGACTTCCGCGGCGGTGCGGCCGCCGCCGGTGGCGAAGCAGGTTGCCGCCTCCCGGCATTTGCCGCCGAGCAACTGGTAAACCGGCATTCCGGCCTGCCGTCCCTTGATGTCCCAGAGCGCCTGGTCCACCCCGCTGATGGCGTTGTTCAACACCGGCCCGTTGCGCCAGTAGGAGCTGTTATAGCAGGCCTGCCAGATATCGTCGATCCGGTCCGCCGGCTTCCCGAGCAGGAACGGCTTCAGGTATCGTTCGACAGCCGCGTTCACGAGCTCTGCCCGCTGGGTGAACGTGCCGCAGCCATACCCATAGAGCCCGTCCTGATCGGTAAGGATCTTGACGACGGTCAAGCGCACCCCATCGGGCTGCGTGGCTATGACCTGAATATCTTTGATCTTGGGCGACGGCATGCCCCGCGTGGCACGCGCAACCTGAGCTTCCACCTTAGCAGCGCGCTCCGTGAATACACCGAGACCGCCGGCCATGGCGGCCATTTTCAAAACATTCCGTCTATGCATCTTGTTCCTCGATTCGTCATCCTGCTTCAGAAGCGGGGCGGTATGTTACCGCCCCGCAGGGTTCACATCATCACACCAGTTTCCAAGCAAACTGGGCGCGGCTGATCGCAACGCGTCGTCGCGAATCCGATATACCCGCGAAGCTACGCGGGGCCGCCGCCATGTGGAACGCGATCCACTTCAATTTTCAAAGGTTCGCCTGTCACTCCTTGATAATGCTGCCGTCGCGACGGCGGATGTCGCCCCAGCCGCCGTTGAACTGCTTTCGCGCGCCCTGCTCGTTGGTGCCATACGGATACTTGGCCGCCAGCTTCTCATCGACTTCCATGCCCCAACCAGGCAAGTCGTTCGCGAACATGTAACCGTTCTTCACCTCCGGGCAGCCCTTGAAAAGCTCCTTCGCCTGGTCGGAAAAGAAGGTGAACTCCTGGATCCCGAAGTTGTAGCAGGCCAAGTCCAAATACAGTTGCGCCACCTGGCCGACCGGGGATGTGTCCGGCGGCCCGTGCCATGCGGTCTTCACTCCCACGATCTCGCCCAGCGCCGCCACTTTGCGCGCCGGTGTCAGGCCGCCCATCTGGGAAACGTGCATGCGCATGTAATCAATCACGCGCTCACTGATCAGCGGCGTCCATTCGTGCGGGCTGTTGAACAGCTCGCCCATGGCAATGGGCGTGGAACACTGTTGGCGAATTTGCCGGAAATAGGCAAGGTCCTCCGGAGATAACAGATCTTCGAGGAAAAACAGCTTCAACTTCTCCAAGTCCTTGGCGAGCTGCACGGCCTCGTTGGGCGTGACCCGCTTGTGGATGTCGCACATCATTCTAACTTCCTCGCCCAGTTGCTTGCGGCATTCCTCCAGCCATTTGAGGGCAGTCCTGGCAAAGACTGCGGACTCAAAAACCAAGCCCTCATGCAGCCCACGCATTGCGGCGGCGCCGCCAGTCGAGCCGCGGAACTGGCCCATAAATAAACCGAAAATATACCCCTGGCTCTTCTTCAAAATTGGCAATTCGCCATTTTCACGGCTTGCAAAGGGCGGCCACCCAGCGGCGCGCCAACGCGGAAAGTGGAGGCGGCGTGTTGCCGCCCCCACGGGGATCAGATCACCACACCAGACGCAGTGCAACCTGCATCTGGCGATTTGCCCGCACCGTCGCCGAGATCACGCCCACGCCCACGCCACCAATCGAGGCGGCCGGAGTCGCGAACTGCGGCGTGTTCATGGCATTGAAGGTTTCCCAACGAAGTGAGAGGTTGCTCTTCTCGCGGATCTTGAACTTCCGCGAAAGCGCAAAGTCAAAGTTGTAGATCGGAGGTCCCGTCACGATATCCCGTCCGGAATTGCCCCAGTTGTACGGCGTGGGGACTGTAAAGGCGGCCGGGTTGAACCAGAGGTTAACCGACGGGTTAGCGACCTTCCAACTCACGCCGGGCACCACATCGGCTCTGGAACTCGAACCCGAGTTGGTGGGGTCGGTGGAGCTGGTAATGCTAAAGGGTTCGCCGCTTTGCAGCACGGCGATTCCGGCCAGCTCCCAACCTCCGATGATCTGACCGGCCGTACCCTTACTCGCGAGGCGCTGCCCTGGGCCGAACGGCAAGACGTACCGCCAGGAAAAGCGGACCTCGTGCCGCAAATCGATGGCCGAATCGCCCCAACCACTGCGGCGGTTGTTGGGATCCATGACGGCAGCGTTATCGCGTGAATGGCCCCACGTCCAGTTGGCCATAAAATACAGTCCCGAGCTGAGCCGCTTTTCCGCCGAAACCTGCATGGAGTCGTAGGCCGAATTGGCGGCAGACTGCAGATACGAAATCGCCGGCACGTTCGGGTATAGGGCGTAGTATGGCCGGCGGGGCGTGACGGCGCCGGGACCGGGAGCCGGGGTGTTGAGCGGTTGGAGCCACGCCTCATGCGAGCCGGTGGTACCGACGTAGGCCACCGTCACCGCCATGGTGGAGGTGAATCTTCGCTGGACACCCAAGTTGTACTCGTTGTAAGAGGCGTTCTTGAAATTCGGCGCTACCCCCGACAGATTGCCGAAAGGATTTTTGAGATTGTTCAGATTGATGCCCGAGGCTTCCTCTGAAGCCAACGTCGGGAAACCCTGGGACACGGTTGGACCGGGAATGACGTCGCCTGGGGTGTACGTGTAAATGAAATCGTACGGGAACTGGCTCGACAGACGGACGGTATTTTGGGCCTCCTGGGGGTCGAAGAATCTTCCGAAACCGCCCCGTATGACTGTCTTGGAGCCTGCCTCATAGGCGAAACTGACGCGCGGGCCAATGTCGCCCCAGTCGGTCTGGATACCCGCCGAACGGGAGACGCCGTTCTGGCCCGCGAGCATGAGCTGCGCCTGCACGGGATTGAAGTTCGCCCAGTGATTGTTTCCCTCCACGAACGGAGTGTTCACTTCGTAGTGGACGCCGAGGTTCAGCGTGAGCTTGCTGCTGACACGCCACTGGTCCTGGAAGTAGAAGTTGGGCTCCCAAGTGTAGATGTTTTTCGTCTCCGTAATGAACATTTCGCGCGCGATGGTGGTGGGCAGCCCCAGGATCATGCTGGCCCCCACGTAGCCGGTCCCGGAGGGCGCCGCCGGATTGTTCGTGTAGCCGTTGCTGAAGCTGAAACGGCCGAACGCGCTCTGACCCGCCGGGCTGGCGGTTTCACTCACCCAGCGGCGGCGTACGTCAGCGCCGAACTTGAAGTTGTGCGCACTCTTTTGCCACGTCAGGTTGCCGATGATTTCCTTGTTATCCTCGTTCCGAGCAACTTGCAGCGACCGAGAGTCACCCAGACCAAACCAGCCGGAGGGTGAAATGATGGGCGCCGAGGGCTGGAAGGGATCGCTGGTATCCCGGCCGGGGATCTGGCTCCATATGGGGTTCGTAAGCACGCTGGGGGTAAGACTATAATCGAGTCGCGTGTAGCCGAACCGAAAATCGCCGACCAGGGCGGAAGTGAAGCTGTGGGTATCGGCGATCACCGAATTCATCCCGCGCTCAACGGCGGGGCCGGCAAAGCTGCCGTCGTTGCCGCCGATGCTGGAGTTGAAGGTGTTGCCATTGGTGAAGCCGGCATAGTCGATCGAAAACCGGCCGAATAGCGTGTCCTTGGAGGAAATCTGACGATCAATGCGCACGTCCGCGCGCTCCAGCGCGCTTCGTTTGACCGGGTGGACAACGTAGTTATTGACCAAGGCCGAGTTCTGCGGCAGCGGGTACAGATTCATCAACTGGACAGCGAGGGGGTCGAAGCGGCTGGCGGGAATCTGGTCGTTCGGGAACCGGGTTCTCGTATAGCCGGTGCCAACCTGCGTGGTGCTGGCCGGATCGAAGATTCCGTTTGCCACCACCCCTTGAAAATTCCCCACGCGCATGGCCGCCGTTGGAACGACACTCGTGACGGTAGAGGTCACTATTTCGCGCTGGCCTTCGAAGTCCATGTAGAAGAAAGTGTGGTCGCGCCCGTTGTACTTGGGCAGCACGACCGGCCCTCCCAGGCTGGCGCCAAACTGGTTCATTTTGTAAGGCGGCATTGACGTTCCCGGCCGGTCGAAGAAGTTGTGCGCATCGAAGAAGTCGTTGCGCATATATTCGTACGCCGAGCCGTGCACGTCATTGCCGCCCGATTTCGTGCCGATGACGAGCGTAGCGCCTCCAGCCCGGCCAAACTCCGCGCCGGCGTTGTTCGTGATCACCTGGAACTCCTGCACGCCCTCGATCATGGGACGCACGACAAAGGTTCCAGAGATGATCTCGCTGTCATCGATACCGTCGATCAGCACCTGGTTTTGCATCATGCTGACGCCGGCGACCTGTAGTCCGGTGCCTCCGGGCCGCATTTCATCATCACGCGCCCCGGCGTCAATGCCCCCCGGCGGAGCGTAATCCAGCCCCAGCACTCCGGGCGCCATCATGGCAAGCTGCACAAAGTTCCGGCCGTTCAGCGGCAGCGCGTTAATCGGATCGCTGGAAATCACCTGGCCCACCGTGGCGTTCTCGGTTTGCAGCAGTGCAGCCGAACTCGTCACTTCGATGGTCTGTTCCACGGCCCCCACTTGCAGGGTCATATCCAATCGTCCCGTCTGGGCGACCTGGAGCACGATGCCCTTGTAGCTGCGCGTCGAAAATCCCGCGTGCGCCGCGACAACCGAATAGCTGCCGGGTATCAGGTCAACGGCCGCAAAATCGCCCGTTTGGTTCGTGTGCACGGTCACCGTTACGTTGGTGGTCTCGTGCGTTATCCTCACTTCGACATTCGGGACAATAGCACCGGTATTGTCCCTGATGGTACCGACGAGACTGGCCCTTTCCACCTGCGCTGGCAGAGGCACGGAGAGCATCACGACGAATATGCATAGCAGCGCGGAAAGACATGCAAACTGAACCGTTTTTCTTTTGAGCATTGTCTTAAACCTCATTATGACAATATTGAGAATCACGACATGGCAATCCGGCCCGGGACTACACCCGAAGCCACAGCACGGGCAAGATCAGACGCTTGCCCGGCACCTCCAGTGGGATTGAGCCTGAGACAGCGAACGGCTTCCAAAAATTTCACACGTGGTTCGTTGTGCGTTTGGCGACCGACCCACTGGCTAAGGTAAATTTTACCGGGGCCAAGGCGTGGCGCATAGGTAAAAGCCGTTACTGTTGATTTCATGTTGGCTTATCATAAATCCTTATTATTCAAGTAGTTGCTCGGCAGTAACGGTTAAAAGAGTTACCGTTAACGATCTGCGCCGAAGCTTCCCGGCGGCGTATGCGGCGGTCTGTGTTTCTGCCGTTTCTGCCGATTTCCCTTGACGCCGCCGCGGCTGGCGTGGATAATATCACTAATGATTTCTTGGGTGGTAAGAGGGTTAGTCTATGCGCGGGGTGTCGATCCTGGTCGCCCACCACGATCTCGAGAAGGCTGAAATCGGGAGAATCCTTGCATCGCGCCTGTTCTTGCGCGCTCCAACCTTATCCAAGATGCTGGCGTATATCTGCGAGATGCACTTTACTGGCCAGGCGGATCGCATCAAGGAATACAACATTGCAGTGGAGGCACTGGGCCGCGGCCCGGACTTCGACTCGGGGGGCGACAGCATCGTCAGGGTCGAGGGCGCCCGCCTGCGGAAGCATCTCGATCAGTACTATGCGACAGAAGGCGCCGCAAGCACACTGCGGTTGCGGGTTGCCGATGTGGGATACGCGCCCCGGTTCGTCACGGTCGCCCCGCCAGAAGCTCTGGACGTCCCTGCGCTCCCGGATGCCGCGCTCGAATCCGAGCCCGTCCGCGCCACCGCGGGTGACGAAGCGCAAAACCAGGCGGCAGTTCCACGCCGGCATTCGCGAATGGCGGTGGCCGTTGCTCTGGCGATAGCGGGAATCCTCGGAATTGGCCTTCTCGCCAGCGCCTACCTTTGGACGCGGCCGGTTTCGGCTTCCAGAGTCCGGCCTTCGCGCGTCCCGCCCGCTTCCGATGAATTGCGGGAGATCCGGATCCACTCCGGTTCTTCCGTCTCCCGGTTCCTCGACACCTCGGGGGCGTCGTGGCTCAATGACTCCTATTTCAGCGGCGGAACGGTATTCAGCCGCCCCGACAGACAGATTGACCGGACCTACGATCAGTCCCTCTATCAGACCGGGCGGGAAGGGGACTTCAGCTACGCGATCCCGTTGAATCGTGGAGTCTATGAATTGCACCTCCATTTCGCCGAGACCTCCTTCGGACAGATTCGGACCATCGGCGCGGAGAAACTGCGCATGTTCGACGTCTCGCTCAACGGCGCGCCACTCCTGTCGGGTTTTGATATCACCAATGACGCCGGGGGCCCGAGCATTGCCGATGAGAAGATCTTCAAGGACGTCTCCCCAGCCCAGGACGGTTTCCTTCACCTGGGTTTCTCGACCAAGAGAAACGGGGCAAGCCTGAACGGGGTCGAAGTACTCCCCGGGATTCCAGGCAAAGCCTTGCCGATCCGGATCGTCTGCGGACCTCGTGCATACTACGACCACAAGGGGCGCCTGTGGAGGGCAGACCGGTACTTCTCCGGAGGGCGCCAGGACGAGGGGGTCGGTCCGGTGCGCGGAGCGGAAGACCCGGGCCTCTACAGCCATAATCGCTGGGGTCATTTTACGTACGCCATTCCAGTTGCCGACGGCACCTACCGGCTCACCTTGAGATTCGCCGAGACTTACTGGCGATCGAGCGCCTCGGCCAGGGACCACGGTCGGCTGTTCGATGTATACTGCAACGGCAGGGCCCTGGTGAACAGACTCGATATTTACAGGGACGCGGGTGGTGAGAACCAAGCCTTGGAATTGAGCTACCGGGGTCTGAAACCCAACGCCCAAAACAAGCTGGTGCTTTCTTTTGTTCCCGTCTTGGATTACGCCATCCTGTCCGCCATCGAAGTCGAAGACGAGAATCTCTGACCACCTCCGAAGCGGCGGATTTCCAATGCCACCGGCCGGATTGACTTTGAGGGCGCAGTTTCCTACCATTGGCCCGTACGGCGGTCGCGGCAGACTCACTGTGCACTCCAGGAAACCATATGAAATCGAGATTCACGTGCAGTTCGTTGATCGCCGTGGCGGCGCTCACGTCGTTTTCCCTGCAAGCTCAGAAAAAGGGAGAGGTGGCCAACTGGCTGACCAATACCGATAAAACGGCCCTCTTCGCCCAGCAGACTACGCCCCTGAAGTTCGCCAAGGGGACAAATCGGAATCCCACCATTACGGTCGACGAGAAACAGACCTTCCAGGCGATCGATGGCTTCGGGTTCGCACTCACCGGCGGCAGCGCGCAACACATGATCCGGATGGAACCCTCCCAGCGCTCGGCACTGATCAAAGAGTTGTTTGCCACTGACGGCAACAACATCGGGGTCAGCTACATCCGGCTCAGTATCGGCGCGTCGGACCTCAACGACCATGTCTTAAGGCAGCCGGCCTCGATACCAAGATCGTTCTGTACGATCACAACTGCGACCACC
>OCZT010008039.1_pt1 | contig 10300 bp, 11 predicted proteins | sample 1539031 | NCBI WGS metagenome assembly OCZT01 (sample SAMEA3539308, study PRJEB22396) | soil metagenome | biome: tundra; feature: field; material: soil | place: USA | collected 2010-05 | depth 0.15 m
ACCGAGATCTACACTCTTTCCCTACACGACGCTCTTCCGATCTGCCATCGGGCCCTGCACGATCGTTTGGGTGTTCACGGACTGGTCCACCATCACGGGCGTCTTGCCGTCGGCGGCGAGGACCGGCTGACCCGCGGCGTCGGTCTTGGGCACCTGGATCGTGTAAGGCTCGTAGGTCTTCGCCACCGTGTAGGGCTTGAAATTCTGGATCATGCCCTGCGAAACGAGAAACAGCGCGAAGACGAGGCAGATGGGCACGAGCAGATAGCAAGTGGCGCGCACCAAATCGACCCAGAAGTTGCCGATGGTCTGCGCCGTCTGGCGGGCGATGCCGCGGACCAGCGCGGCGGCGATGGCAATGCCGGTGGCCGCGGAGGTGAAGTTGTGAATCGTGAGCGCCACCATCTGAGAGAAATACGACATGGTCGATTCCCCGCCATAGCTCTGCCAGTTGGTGTTGGTGGTGAAACTCGCGGCGGTGTTGAACGCCAGGTGCGGCGTCAGGCCAGACAGGCCCTGCGGATTAAGGGGCAGGTGGTCCTGGTAGCGCAGGATAAAGTAGGTGAACAGCATCCCAACGAGGCTGAAGAGCAGCATTGCGACGGCATAGCCGATCCAACCCTGCTCGGCGGCGGGATCGATGCCACAGACCCGATAGGTCAGCCGCTCCAGCGGTTTCACCACCGGGTCGAGCCACGTCTTTCCGCGGGCGTCAAGGACCTGCACCAGGTAAAGCCCGAGCGGCTTGGTGATGAGCAGGAGCGCGCCCACGAAGAGCGCAAATTGGAACCAGGCGTTGGGATTGTTCATCAGAGTGAATGTCACGTATTAAGTGACATTGGGATTTGGTGGGAGAAGGGTGCGGGCGGGCGCGTCAGAATTTTTCCGGGCGGAGCACGGCGACGACGAGATAAACGAGCGCGGCGAGGGCGATGAGGCCGATGAGGATGTTTTCCATGGTGAGGCGGGTGAAAGTGGGCGGGTCGGATCAGCGGACTTTCCGGCAGAAGTAGGCGTAGGCGATGGCGAGGGCGAAGAACGCCACGGAGAGGGCGACGAAGGCGAAGTCGGTGTTCATGGGCCGGAGTATCGCACGGCGGCCGGGCTGCGCCTAATCAAGACGGGGCCGCGGGACGTTAAGAAAACATCAAGCCCGGCGGCCGAAATCCGCACCAGCTTGACCCTGCGGGACGGGCCGCCAACTGTGGCGTCACCCCATGCGCCCCGTTGTGCAAATTTCGCTCGATCTGACCGAGATCGATGAGGCGCTGGCGACGGCGACAATGGCGCGGCGGGCGGGAGTGGATTGGCTGGAGGCCGGCACGCCGCTGATCCTGGCCGAGGGGCTGCACGGCGTGCAGGCGTTGAGCGAGCGGTTCACCGACGTCCCGATCGTGGCCGATCTCAAGACGATGGACGGGGGCTATCTAGAGGCCGAGATGATGGCGGCGGCGGGTGCGACACATGTCGTCGTCATGGCGCGGGCGCACGAGGAAACGATCAAGTGCGTCGTCAAGGCCGGCCGCGATCACGGCGTCAAGGTGATGGGCGACAACCTCGGCTGCCCCGACATGGTGGCGGCGGCGAAGATGCTGGAGGACCTCGGCTGCGATTTTATTGTGCACCACATCGGCTACGACGAGCGCCGGGGCATCGCGGCCAGTGGCCGGCGGATGCCGAGCCCCCTCGACCAGCTGCGGGCGGTGGTGGCGGCGGTGAGCATCCCGGTGCAGGCGGTGGGCGGGCTGACGCTGGAGCAGGCGGTGCGCACGCCGGAATACGGTGCGCCGCTGGTCGTCATTGGGGCGCCGCTGGCGGTGGACGCGGATGCCTTTCGGACGGCGGACGGCAACCTCGAGGACACCCTGCGGTTGATCTGCCGGCGGGTGCACGACTACGGCGATGTGCGGGTGGGAAAAACCAAATCATGAAAAACGCGGCGGTGGTAAATTTTTCGTCCGAGCCCAACAGCGTGGAGCTGCGAGAATTTTCGCGGCCCGAGCCGGGGCCGGAGGACGTCATCCTGGCGGTCGAGGCCGTCGGCGTGTGCGGGAGCGACCTGCACCAATGGACGAGCACGCACAGCTGGAAGGTGAACTATCCGGTGGTGCTCGGGCACGAGTTTGGCGGGCGCATCGCGGCGGTCGGCAGCGCGGTGCGCAACTGGAAAGAGGGCGACCGCGTGGTGAGCGAGACGGCGGCGGTCATCGACCCGGACAGCCCGCTCAGCCGCGAGGGCCTTTACAATCTCGATCCGACCCGGCGCGGCTTCGGCTATGGCGTGGATGGCGCGATGACGAAATTTGTCCGCGTGCCGGCGCGCTGCCTCCATCGCGTACCGGACGGCCTGGCGATGGAGCAGGCGGCGCTAACCGAGCCGTGCTGCGTGGCCTACAACGCCGTCGTCAACAACGCGAAGGTGCGCCCGGGCGACCGCGTCGTGGTGCTCGGGCCGGGGCCGATCGGGATTCTTTGCGCCGCGATGGCGCGGCTGGCGGGTGCGCAAGTGGCGTTGGTCGGATTGGAGCGCGATCGCGCGCGGCTCGAGGTGGCCAAAGCCTACGGTTGCGAGGTGATCGTGGGCGACGCGACCGCGTGGGCGAAGGCGCGCGACGGCCTGGGCGTGGACGGCGTGATCGACGCGGCCGGCGCGTCGGCCGCGCTGCGCATCGCGATGGAACTCGTGCGGCCGAACGGCTGGATCAGCAAGGTGGGCTGGGGTCCGCAGCCGCTGGGATTTTCCCTCGATCCGCTGGTGCAGAAGAACATCACGCTGCAAGGCAGCTTCAGCCACAACTGGCCGGTCTGGGAGCGGGTGCTGGCGCTGCTCGGTTCCGGGCAGCTCGACGTGCGTCCGATCATGGGCGGCATCTGGGCGCTGGAGGCCTGGCACGAGGCGTTTGAAAAGATGCATTCGGGCCAGATCGTGAAGGCCGTGCTCCGGCCAGCCTAGGAATTTCCCAGCGACCATGTCCGAACACAAAGCCATCATTGATTGGAAACGCAGCGGGCCCGATTTCCTCAAGGGCCGCTATTCGCGCGAGCACACCTGGAGCTTCGACGGCGGGGTGAGCGTGGCGTCATCGTCCTCGCCCACCGTCGTGCCGGTGCCGTGGTCGAATCCGTCGAATGTGGACCCGGAGGAGGCCTTCGTGGCGTCGATTTCGAGCTGCCACATGCTCACCTGGCTGTTCCTGGCGTCACGAGCGGGATTCGACGTGGAAAGTTATCGCGACGAGGCCGTCGGCGTCATGACCAAGAACGAGCAGGGCGTGCCGTGGGTCAGTGCGGTGACGCTCAACCCGGTGATCATCTATACGGGCGGGAAGACGCCGGACGCGGCGGAGAATGCGCGGCTGCACCATCTCGCGCATGAGCAGTGCTTCATCGCCAACTCGATCAAGACGCAGGTGACGGTCGGATCGGCCCCGCCGGCGCACTGACGCGCCGCCGACTTTAATTTTCACCCATGCGACTGAAAAACAAAGTCATCATCGTAACGGGCGCGACGACGGGCATCGGGCGCGCGATTGCAGAGCGCAGCGTTGCCGAGGGCGCACGCGTGCTGGTGCACGGCATCAACCGCACCGAGGGCGAGGACATCGTCAAGCAACTCGGCCCGGCGGCATCGCTGCACCTTGACGACCTGGTTGATCCGGCGACCCCCGGGCGCATCGTGCAGGCGGCACTGGCGGCATATGGGCGGATTGACGCGATCGTGAACAACGCGGCGATCGTGCCGCGCACGACGATCCTGACGACGACGGTGGAGATGTTTGAGCGCACGATGGCGATCAACGTCCGCGCGCCGATTTTCCTGATCCAGGCGGCGTTCGCGCAGCTGAAGGCCAACCAGGGCTGCGTGCTGAACATCGGCTCGGTCAACGCCCTCAGCGGCGAGGCGACGTTTTTGGATTACAGCACGTCGAAAGGCGCGCTGCAGACGCTGTCGCGCAACCTCGCCAATGCGCACGGCCCCGACCGCGTGCGGGTCAATCTGCTCAACATCGGCTGGGTGCTCACGCCGCGGGAGAAGGAGACGCAGCGGGCGCAGGGGCAGCCGGACGACTGGTATACGAAAGTGCCGGCGGTTTACGCACCGTCGGGCCGGCTGATTGCGCCGGAGGAAATCGCGGCGGCGGCGGTTTACTGGCTCGGCGACGAATCGCGGCCGATCACGGGCTCGGTGGTGGAGCTGGAACAATTCTCGATCTACGGCCGGAATCCGGTGAAGGCCTGAGGCTGAATTTTACAGGAGGAAACGGAGAAAACGGAGAGAGAGTCAGGAAACCAAATTAGTCTCCTCAGTTCCCTCGGTTAACTCCTGTAAAAACAAACCCATGCCCAAACTCGCGGCGTTTCCCAAGGCGTTCATCCGTCCGCTCTGTCGCGAGGGCACGATGACGCTGCGCGAGTGGGTGGACCTGGCGGCACCGCTCGGCTTGGACGGGCTGGAGTACTACAGTGGATTTCTCGAGCTGGCGGACCCGGCGCGCTGGCCGGAGGCCCGCCGGACGGTGGAGAACCGCGGGCTGGTGATTCCCATGCTCTGCTGTTCGCCGGATTTTTCGCATCCCGACGCGGCCTTCCGCCGGCAGGAGGTCAACAAGGAGAAGAACTGGATCCGCATGGCGGCGGCGCTGGGCGCGGGGTATTGCCGGGTGCTGTCTGGCCAGCGGCGACCGGAGCTGTCGCGGGCGCAGGGCCTGGCGCTCGTCATCGAATGCATCGAGGCCTGTCTGCCCGAGGCCGAGGCGTGCGGCGTGACGCTCGTCCTGGAGAATCACTACAAGGATGACTTTTGGAATTACCCCGAGTTTGCGCAGAAGATGGACGTGTTCTGCGAGCTGGTGGAGTTGATCCAGCATCCGCGCTTCGGCGTGAACTACGACCCGAGCAATGCGTTTCTCGCCGGCGACGATCCGCTGGAGCTGCTGCGGCGCGTGAAGGACCGCGTGGTGACGATGCACGCGAGCGATCGCTACCTGGCCGAAGGCACGCTGGAGGATTTACGGTGTGACGAGACCGGCGCCGAGGGCTACGCGAAACGGCTGCGTCACGGCACGATCGGCAAGGGGCTCAACGACTACGATGCGATCTTTTCCACGCTGCGGGGGGCGGGTTTTGACGGCTGGGTGAGCATCGAGGATGGCGTGGACGGCATGGAGCAGCTCGCGGAGAGCGTGCGGTTTGTGCGGGCGAAACTGAAGCAGCACTGGCCGGCAGGTTGAGTCCGGATTGCCATTGCGAGGAGTCCCGCCTCGGGGGACGACGAAGCAATCCATCCGGATGGATCGCCACGTCCGGCGGCGCCGGCCTCGCGATGACAAGGCTTACTGGCCGGCGGCCTAGATTAAGCTCTGGCTTTTGTCCCTTTGGCCCACACCTTGTCGCATGGAAAAACGTCTCTTCTCTGAACTGGGCCTTTCGCCCGAGATCCTCAAGGCCGTCGACAAGATGGGCTTTGAGGAGGCTGCGCCCATTCAGTCGGCGGTGATTCCCACGATCATGGAAGGCCGCGATGTTGTGGGCCAGTCCTCGACCGGTTCGGGCAAGACGGTGGCGTTCGCCATTCCGGCGATCGAGAAAACCGACCCGAAGGTGCGCGCGGTGCAGGTGCTCATTCTCTGCCCCACGCGCGAGCTGGCGGTGCAGGTCGCCGAGGAGACGGGCAAGATCGCGCTCTTCAAGCGCGGCGTGATGGGCGTGCCCATTTACGGCGGGCAGAGTTACGAGCGGCAGTTCCGGGCGCTGGCCGCGGGCGCGCAGGTCGTCATCGGCACGCCGGGCCGCGTGATGGACCACATGGAGCGCGGCACGCTGAAGCTCGACAAGCTGAAGCTCGTGATCCTCGACGAGACCGACCGGATGCTCGACATGGGCTTCCGCGACGACATCGAGCACATCCTCAAGTCCGTGCCGGCGACGCGGCAGCTGTTGTTTTTCTCCGCGACGATTCCGCGCGCGATCCAGGACCTGATCAGCCGCTATTCGAAGGACCCGGCGTGGATCAAGATCGACTCCGTCGCGCAAAACGCGCCGCAGGTGGAGCAGATCTATTTCGAGGTGGACCGGCGCTCGAAGATCGAGGCGCTCACGCGGCTGATCGACGTGAACGATTTCCGCTACGGCATCATTTTTTGCAGCACGAAGATCATGGTGGACGACCTGGACGAGCACCTGCACTCGCGCGGCTACCTGACCGACCGGCTGCATGGCGACATCACCCAGGCGCAGCGCGACCGGGTGATGGATAAATTCCGCCGGCGCGGCTTCGAGTTCCTGGTCGCGACGGACGTCGCGGCGCGCGGCCTCGACGTGGACGACCTCGAGGTCGTGATCAATTTCGACCTGCCGAACGACGCCGAGGATTACACGCACCGCATCGGCCGCACCGGCCGCGCGGGCCGGAAAGGGCAGGCGTTCACCTTCGTGTCGGGCCAGGAAATCTACAAGCTGCAGAGCATGGTGCGCTGGGCGAAGCTCAACATCCGGCGCGGCACCATCCCATCGCTCGACGAGGTGGAGGAGGCGCGAACCAACGTGTTCTACGAAAAAATCCGCGCCACGCTCGAGGCGAAGCAATTCAAGCCGCACGACCGGATGATCGACCGGCTGCTCGACCAGGGCTACGCGAGCACGGACATTTGCTCGGTGCTGATCCACTTGCTGCAGGGCGCGAGCTCGCCCGCGGCCCCGGCCAAGGCGAAACCCGCCGGAGTGCCCGTGAAACCCGCGTTCGGGAGCACCGTCACGCCGACGATCAAGCCCGCCAAGCCCGCCCCCGCGTGGGCGAAAGCCGTGGTCGCCGCGCCGAAGGCGGCCGCAGCGGCAAAGGTGGAGCGCGTTGCCCCCAACGCGCTGGATTCGGAAGCGTCTTCGGGGCCCTCCTTCGCCAAGGCTATGGCGGACAAGCAAGCCGCTCCACCCGATGAGACCGATGACGACGGCGACGATGAAGATTCACCGCGCAAATCGAAATACGAGCGGGCCCCGCGCACCGGCCGCGAGCCGGGCATGGCGACGGTCTTCCTGAACGTTGGTCGCAAGCAGCTGGTCACCCCCGCCGATATCGTCGGCAAGATCGCCGGCGTGACGCGCCTGCCTGCGACCGTGGTCGGAGCCATTGACATTCACCAGCGCCACACCCTCGCGGACGTGGCCAAAAAAGAGGCCGAGTTCATCGTGAAGAAACTGGCCGGCATCAAACTCAAGGGCGTCGCGCTGGAGCCGTCGTTGGCCGCTCCCGAGACGCCAGCGTGACGTAGCGCTGCTGCAAGACAAAGTAACCTAATAGGTTACTTTGCCCGGGGTGGTGACACTTTTTCGGTCAGCGCGAGCCCATCATCACCGCGCCGCCGCTTGACACTTTGGTGACCCGGGCTTTATCCCGTTGATCCTGTATGGAGGCCGCCCTTGATCAACCGGTGCTGGTTTTAAACCGCCTGTGGCAGGCGGTGAACGTCATTGGCGCGCGCCGGGCGTTCGGCCTGCTGGCGCGGGGCCATGCCCATGTGGTGCATCATCATGACGAGGATTTTCGGACCTTCACGATGCTGGACTGGATGGATTTTTCCGTGAGCAACCCGCCGCTCGCCGAGTTGGAGACGGTGCACACGCCGAGCCGCACGATCCGGTTGCCGCGCGTCATCCTCCTGTCCTTCTTCGACAAGCTGCCCTGCAAGGAGTTGAAGCTCACGCGCAACAACGTCTTCGAGCGCGACAAGAACTCCTGCCAGTATTGCGCGCGCGTCCTGCCGCGCGAGCAGCTCAACCTCGACCATGTCATCCCGCGCGATTACGGCGGGAAGACGACATGGGAGAACATCGTCTGCTCGTGCATCAAGTGTAACACGAAGAAGGCCAACCGCCTGCCGCACGAGGCGCACATGCGGCTGATCCGGAAGCCGGCCCGCCCGAAGTGGCGGCCGGTCATCTCGCTCGTGCTCGGCAACCAGCATCGCGAGATGTGGAAGGATTTCCTCGATCTCGCCTACTGGAACGTCGAACTGGACGAGTGAGTGGTGGGGCGGGGTCGCCGCATTGTCATTCTGAACGAAGTGAAGAATCCAGTTGGATGATGTCGAAGGCCGCGACGGACTCTCACTGGATTCTTCGCTGCGCTCAGAATGACAAGTCAGGGAATCAGTCGGCCCTAACCTAGTAGGCGGCGCGACAAGGCGACCCTCGCCGTACGTCACTTCCCCGAAAACTTCTGGCGCACGACCAGCCAGAGGGTGGCCATCACGACCAGATCGCCGCCGGCAATGAAGAGCCGGACCGCGAGAGGGAGCTGCCGGGCCAGCACCACGAAGAGAATGGCCCCGATGGCGATGGCGACGAGGGCGATGGTCAGCGCCATTTTCTGGCGGGCGATTTCGCCGGCGCGCGGATCGGTGGGCGGGAGGTCAGGAGAGGTCATGATGATTAAGTTGAAAGTTGAGGGTTGAAGGTTGAAAGCCGGACTGAACCAAAGGGGGAACTGATCACGCACCGCGCCATGCGTCGGATCGGACTTTCGACCCAAGACTTTCAACTTTCAACCGCACAGCGGCGCCTCAGCGGTAATCTTCGCGCACGGGCGAGAAAACGTCGAGCACGCGGCAGGCGGTGAGCGCCCGGCCGGAGTGCGGCGTGCCGCCGGGAATGACGGCACAGGTGCCGGGTTCCATGATGAGCGTCTCGGCGCCGAGGGTGAATTCGAAGCGGCCGGAGACCACATACGTCACCTGTTCGTGGGGATGCTGGTGGGTGGCCACCACGGCGCCGAGGACGAGGGCGACTTCGCCGCAGGTCAGATGGTCGAGGTGGACGTAATGGCCGGTGATGCCGGGGAAAACCTCCCGGCCGGGGAGAAATGAAAACGTGGCGAAGGGCATGGGAGGGAAGGCAGAAGTCAGAGGTCAGAAGGCAGAAGTCAGAGGGTGGAGGGGCGGCGGCGTTAGTTCACCGTGAATGCGCTTGAGACCGCGCGGGAGATCAAAGGTTTGGCTGAATGCTGAGTGCTGACTGCTTTTCTGTGATCAGGTTTTTGTGAGAGGCAGGGTGACGCGCATGGTGGTGCCGCCGGGACCGGTCGACACGAGGGTGAGGTCGCCATGATGCGCCTGGAGGATGCGGCGGGCAATCGCGAGGCCGAGTCCGGTGCCGTCGGGCCGGCCGGAGAAGAAGGAATCAAAGATACGCCCGCGCACTTCCTCGGGGATGCCGGTGCCCGTGTCGGCGACGTCGAGCGTCGCGATACCGTTTTGTTCCGGGCCGAACGACAGGGCGAGGGCGCCGCCGTCCGGCATGGCCTGCGTGGCGTTGAGGATAAGGTTGAGCAGCACCTGCTGAATCTGGCCCTTGTGGGCCTCGACGATCAGCGGGTCGGCGGGTGGCACGTAAAGCAGGTGGACCTTGGCCTGCGCGAGCTTGGGGCGGACCAGCACGAGCGTGTCAGCGATGATGTCAGCCAGCGACCAGCGCGAGTGCAGGCTGCTGGGCGCCTTGGCGAAGTTGAGCACGCGGGTGACGATGGATTCGAGCTGGTCGAGTTTCTCCCCGATGACGCGCAGATCGGTGCGACGGGGATCGTCCGCGGCAAAGTCCATCCCGAGGCCGCCGTGCAGAAGTTTCAGCACGGTGAGCGGATTGCGGATCTCGTGCGCGATCTCGGCCGCGAGCAGGCCGAGGGTCGTGAGCTGTTCCTGCTTGCGGAGGGTCTCCTCGCTCTGGAAAACGCGGGCGTAGAGCCGGGCGTTCTGCAGCGCGACCGCGCCGAGGTTGGCCAACGTGGCACAGACGCGCTTTTCGTCATTGTCGAACCGGTGCGGCCGGTCGGTGAAAACCGCGAGGACGCCGAGCACCTCACCCTCAAAAATGAGCGGGGTCAGCAGCGCGGCGCACAGGGTGTTGTCGGCGGGCAGGTCTGCGACGCTGTGAAATTCGGCGGAGCGCACGTCGGCAAACTCGACCTGCTTCTTGGTGTGCAGCGCGGCGGCCGCGAAACAGGCGGCGGCGGGCTGGTCGCCCGGCGGCATGGGCGGAGCCTCGGGCGCGTCGAGCGCGCCGTAGCTTACGGTGCCGCGCGCGCCATCGTGGAGGTAGAGCGCGCAGGCCCGGGCCTGCATCATGCGCCGGGTGTCGCGGGTGAGGGTTTCCAACAACTCCTGCGACTCGAGCTTGGCGACGAGCGCCTGGCCGGTGGTGAGCAGGGTCTCGAGCTGCCGGGCCTTGGCCTGCAGGGCCCGCATGCGCCAGAGTTGCTGGACGATCGAAGTCGCCTCACGCCGCAGCACATCCAGGTAGTGCGGATCGT
>OCZT010008041.1_pt1 | contig 10299 bp, 9 predicted proteins | sample 1539031 | NCBI WGS metagenome assembly OCZT01 (sample SAMEA3539308, study PRJEB22396) | soil metagenome | biome: tundra; feature: field; material: soil | place: USA | collected 2010-05 | depth 0.15 m
GACGTCGGCCCGCCGTGCCCGCCATCGCTGCCTGGCCACGCGCACGCCGACACCCTCGGCTTTCTCCTGCATGTGGACACCGTCCCGCTGCTGATCGATACCGGAACGTCGACCTATGAGCCAGGACCGGTGCGCCACCACGAGCGGTCGACGGCCGCCCACAGCACCGTGGAGGTGGACGGAACGGACTCGACGGAAGTGTGGGGTGTGTTCCGGGCCGGGCGGCGAGCCCGGGTCAGCGGCCTGGCCGCCCACGCTGACTCTTCCCGCGTCACCTGCGAGGCGGTCCACGACGGGTTCCGTTGCCTGAGCGGTCGGCCCCTTCACCGTCGTCGCTGGTCGCTGACCAGCGACGGGCTACGAGTCGATGACGTGGTCACCGGGCGAGGCCGACACGAGATCGTCGTCCGCTGGCAGCTTGCGGTCGGCTCAGCCGTACGGGTCGCCGACGGCACGGCGCTCATCACCGGTCCGGCAGGTGTCTTCGCTTTGACCATAGCCGCGACCGGCCCTGTGGTGCTAGCAACCGAGACCAGGCCGGTCGCCACCGGGTTCGGGAGCACCGTCGATGCGCTCGCACTGGTTTGCCGGATGGATGCGGCCCTGCCAGTCCGTGTCACCACTGTCTGGAGTCGTACCCGCGACCGTGCGGGCGGAGAGGAGACGACATGAAGCAAGTCGTGCAGCCGGTCAGCGGCGGGCCCGTCGAGGTGCTAGACGTTCCGCGCCCCGTGATTAGCCCGACCGAGGTACTGGTCCGCACCGTGGCCTCGGTGATTTCCCCCGGCACGGAACTGGCGATCACCCAGCTCGCCAGGTCCAGCCTGCTCACCAAGGCGCGCGCCCGGCCTGACCTGGTCCGCCAGGTCGTGCGCAAGGCCCAGGCCGAGGGAATCCCGGCCGCGACCCGGGCGGTACGGGGTCGGCTCGCTACCGACGTGCCCCCCGGCTACTCCGCGGCCGGGGTGGTAGCCGAGGTCGGCGCCGCCGTCGACGGGATCGCAGTAGGCCAGCTAGTGGCGACAGGCGGTGCCGGCAAGGCCAACCACGCCGAGTTCCAGGCCGTGCCCGGCCTGCTGTGCGCGGTCGTGCCGGAAGGAGTACCGCCGGAGGACGCGGCGTTTGCCACCCTCGCGTCCATCCCGCTGCACGGGCTGCGCCTGTCCGGGGTCGGACCGGGTTCGAAGGTCGTGGTGATCGGCCTCGGGCTGCTCGGCCAGCTCGCGGCACGGCTGGCGATGGCCTCGGGATGCGACGTGGCCGGAATAGACCCTGGTGGGTATGCCAGGGAAACCGCGGCCAGCGCAGGTGTCCTAGCCCTTGACGAGTCCGGGGACGCGACCACGGACCAGGTCCTTAGCTGGTCCCGGGGACGGGGCGCGGACGCCGTGCTGGTGTGCGCCGCCGACAAGTCGTCCGGGCCGATGTCACGGGCACCCGCGCTCTGCCGTGACCGGGCCGCCGTGGTGATGGTGGGCGACGTAGGTATGCCGACCCGCCGGACCCCGTTCTACGAGCGGGAGATCTCGGTGCTGTTCGCCCGGTCCTACGGTCCGGGCCGGTATGAGCCGTCCTACGAGGCATGGGGGGTCGACTACCCGGCCGGGCACGTGCGCTGGACCGAGGGCCGGAACCAGGAGGCAGTGCTGGACCTGCTTGCTGCCGGCAGGCTCCGGGTGTCCGACCTGATCACCCACTCTTTCGGCATCGGCAGCGCGGACGCGGCATTCCGGCTCCTGGAAGAACGGACCGAGCCCCGCCTGGCGATCCGCCTCACCTATCCGGCCGCAGCCCCGGACCAACCGGTGCGTCTGCGGCCCAGCCCGGCTGATCGTGCCCAGCCCGGAGTCGGCTGGATCGGTGCCGGCGCGTTTTCCACCGGAACGTTGCTTCCCGCCTTTAAGGAAGCCGGCTTCGAGCGCTTCGTGGCCGTGGCCACGGCCAGCGGCGTCTCTGCACGGCGGGCAGCCGAGAGGCACGGGTTCGAGAAGGCGGTATCCGGCGTCGAAGCGGTCATCGACGATCCCGATGTCAGCGTGGTAGTGATCGCCACCCCGCACGACGTGCACGCCGAGCTTGCCAGCCGGGCCCTGAATGCTGGGCGGGACGTGTGGTGCGAGAAGCCACTAGCCCTGACTTGCAACGACCTAGACGAGGTGGAGAAGGCCTGGCGGGACTCTGGGCGCCAGCTCGCGCTCGGCTTTAACCGGCGCTGGGCGCCCGCCGTTCAGGCCGCGCAGCGCGTACTTGCAGAGGTGAAGGCACCGAAGCTAATCGTCTACAGGATCGCCGCAGGCCCGGTCCCCGATGGCCACTGGTATCTCGACCGACGTCAGGGCGGGCGCTTGCTCGGAGAGGTGTGCCATTTCGTCGACCTCGCGCAGGCGCTTGTCGGCGCCGACATCGAGGACGCCGCAGGCGTGCTGAGCGGAAACGAGGCCCAGGGGAACGACGGCGTCGCGGTGGCACTGCGGTTTACGGACGGCTCGGTCGCATCCATCGCCTACGGGAGCACCCCGCCGGTGAAGGGTAAGGAACGCATCGAGGTGCTCGCTGGATCGCACCAGATAATCATCGATGACTTCCGGTCGGTCGCAGTCAGCGGTCGCACCCTGTGGAAGGGCCGACAGGACAAGGGCCACCGTGCCCACGCCGCCGCGTTTCGGCAGGCGATCCAGAACGGTACGGATATGCCAACTGAGGAAATGCTAGGTGCCATGCGCGCCACCATCCAGGCCGCCGACAGGGCCCGGGCATCATGACGGCCGGGTATCTGCCCACTACATGCATGTGCCGACGAGATACAAAACGATGCAGGAGACTCGTAAGAGTTTGGAGCCAGGATGACGACCACATCCAATATATCTGAACACCCAGAACCAGATGATGATCTTAGGCCTGTCCCTCAACAACCCCTACGCCTTCTCCTAGTAGCGGACGCTTATAGTCCGACAGCTTGGGGCTGGGTTAATGCCGTCAGGTCAGCAGGCGTGATAGTAATCGGCGCCGACGGCAAAGAATGGCCTGAATATCCAGCCATGCGCAGCATGGAGCGAGGTTTCGCCGCTCGCCTGCATCGACGGCTTCGCTCGTTTTCAAAGGCGACACCCAGACGGCTTGTAGCTACCCGGAAATTGCTACGGCTAGTAGGGCCATCGCTGGCCTGGCTCAAGGGTCGGCGGCTTCGACGTCTTATGAACACGATACAGCCTGACCTAATCCACGCCCTACGTATCCCATACGAAGGAATAGTCGCCGCAGTGGCATGTCCTCCAAACGTGCCCCTAGCGGTTTCAATATGGGGAAATGATCTCACAATGCAGGCGTCGGCGAACCCGCTGATCGCACGTTCTACACGCAGGGTGCTTGCTCGTACTGACTTGCTGTATGCCGACTGCCAGCGTGACCTCGATCTGGCAAAGAAATGGGGACTTCGGCCAATCGCATCGACATCACTCCTACCGGGTGGCGGCGGCATTGACCTTAGAAAATTTATCGAGTCTGCACGGCGCTCTGAACCGGAATACCTCAGCCCTGCGCAATCTGAGCATCGAATCATCATCAATGCACGAGGTCTCCGCGAATATGTACGCAACGACACCTTGCTTAGGGCGCTCTCCATACTGGCACCAGATATCGATCCCCGCGTGCGGATAGTATTCGTCAGCGTCGCGCACGATAAGGACCTCGGCACTAAAATTGCCTGTCATCCGCTCGCCGACAAGATAATCATTACTGACGAGCGCCCACCTTCCGAAATGGCGTATCTCTTCCATCGGGCCGAGATTAACATTTCAATTACTGATCACGACGGGACGCCGAATAGTCTCCTTGAAGCCATGGCGGCGGGAGCCATTCCCGTTTGTGGTGACCTTCCGTCTATTCGCGAATGGATTATGCCTGGCCGAAACGGATTTCTGGCCGATCCAAGTGACCCGTACGAGGTAGCGAACGCCCTTCGCGTCGCCCTGAACCTCTCCGCAGCAGACCGTGAAGTTATCATACGTGAGAATAAACAGATCATCGCGGCTAGGGCTGAACGGCAAACCACCGGACGGGAAGCGGCGAAAAGATACCGCAGTCTCGTGGACATGCAATGATGAATCATCTACCCCTTAGATCTCTGCGGTACCCGTACCATCAAACTCAACCCGTGGCAATTCTTTCCATGCAGGAGGAGCTATGTCATTCAGATCCATCCCGCGGCGCGCTGCAATTTATATAGTACTCTGGTTTATTACAAGGGTCGGCTATCTGGATCATCGCTGGTACATGAGACTCTATATCCCATTCCTCAAGCGACTCGGCTACAATCTTACCGGGACGCCGAGGTACATCTCAAATAGAACGCGAATCGACGGAACCGATCCATCGCTCATCACGATAGGTGATGATGTCGTAATTTCGTCGAACGTGCGAGTTCTAACGCACGACTTTTCCGTAACGCTAGTCGATAAGGCGCGGGGTATAACACAGCAAGATTCTTCCGGGAAACGAATAGATCGTAAGAAAGTCGCAGGTGTCTCTATAGGCGACAACAGCTTCGTTGGAGCCTTCGCGATCCTCATGCCTGGCTCGACTATAGGCAAAGACTGTATCATCGGCGCGGGATCGGTTATTCGAGGAAATATCCCCGACGGATCTATTGTCATCGGGAATCCAGGGCAGGTCATTCGAAGCGTATACCTTGATACAAGTGCTACCGCTACTTAACAGCGCATCAACCATCGATACCTTGCGCCCGCTGACGTATGGACAACGCAAGCAGATAAGTGGTATCTGCAAGGAGCGGGGTTAGGATGGAAGTTTCCGAAATGGGGAAATTTCGCCGCCTCAGGGGCCGATGGCAAGTGCCCGGTCGGCACAGCAAGACAACAACCGGTGTTCCGTCGGTAGGCCAGACCTCCGTAACGAGCGTTGCGACCGTCGCCCTTGGCGCCATTGCAGGGGTCGTCGTAGCTAGAGCGCTCGGTCCCCATGACCGAGGTATCTACGCCATCGCAACGGTTGCTCCAACCTTCATCGGCATTGTCGGTACCCTCGGCGTCGAGGAGGCGATCGTATACATTGCCGGCCGTACCCATGACCACCAGAGGACCGGCCACCTTATCTGGGGAGGCCTCTTCATCGCGCTGGCTCTCGGCTCGCTCGCCAGCGTGGCGTCCATAATGTTTCAGCTTCTCCTGTTTTGGAGCCCGGCGCTTGGCGTTTCGAAAGTCCTTTTCATCGCATTTGCCTGCCAACCTTTGCAGTATGCGCTGACGCAGGTCTCGGTCGCTCATCTCCGGGCTCAGGCTCGCTACACCGCGTGGAACATGCTCCGCATTCTGGTCCCGTTCGTCTATCTTGCGGGGCTGGTGCTCGTCATTGCCGTCGGCACCCTGACCGTCAACACCGCAATACTGTGCCTGCTGGCCGGGAACATTGCCGTGCTCTTTGTATCGACGCTTTCTGTCTGCCTCTCACATCCACCGTCAACGTCTCGTATCGAAATGAAACAAATGCTCTCGTACGGGTGGAGGAACCACCTGATCACTATGCAGACCTACGCGAACCAGCAGCTTGACCAGGTGTTCCTCGCAGCCATGGTGCCCGCGGCGCAGCTCGGCCAGTACACGATCGCCGTGACGTACGCCTCTGCAGGGCTCTCGCTCGGCCAAGCGCCTGCGCTCCAGATGTACTCCCACTTCAGCCGCCAGGAGAACCCGGACAGAGCCGCTTATCGGCACCTCGTAATAAGGACCATGCTCCTGCTCACTGGCATCTGCGTGGTCTCGGCGGTGTTGGCACCGTTCTTCATCCCCCTAGTTTTCGGTAAGAGCTATGAGATGTCCATCGCACCAGCATTCATCCTGATACTTAGCGCTCCTCTTTTGTCCCTTGATGCAACGTTTTCGGCGATCTGGAAGTCTGCTGGTAAACCATTGGCCGCTGCCAAGGGGGAGGGGATCGGCCTCGTGCTCACGGTGGTGGCTCTGCCGATAGCCATTATCCATTTCGGCATCGATGGCGCTGCGATCGTCTCGATCGTGGTCTACGGTGTCGTGGCAGCGTGGTTGTGGCGGAGCAAGCCGTTCGAGGGGCTCCGCGCAGCACGGGGGAGCCTCGAACCTGTCAGGATGGGTGGCCGATGACGCCGTGCTCAGCTCCGAATGAGATCTCACAGCGCAGGGAGTATTACGAGAACGGGAGCATGACGACGTGAGCGATATGCCCCGGCGAATCACCGTCTATAACCCAGCCACACAACACTCCCTGCTACTCGCGCGCGCGCTCGCACAGGAGGGATACGACACTTCCCTCGCTACCCGTTTCGAAACGGAAAGTGCGATGTGCCAGAGCGCGACCGTGAGGTTTGCGTACAAGGTCCTTGGCCAATCCCATGCCATGCAGCGGGCGATCGAGAACCGGAGCGTCGGTGACATACGCAGCTTCTCGACCGATCCGACGGGTGTCCTCCTCGACCGGATAGTCAGAGAGATGCTAGGCCGATCGGCCGCGCATCGCTTCAGTAGATCGCGTATGCGGTACTCAGCGAAGAAGGCTGCCAGGCTCATGTCCCGGCAACTCCATCCGGAACTCGTGATCGCGGCCGAGACGGGATCGATCGAGTTGCTCGACGAAGTGGGGACAGCAACGCCTATAGTAATCGACGTCGCCCACCCCCATCCGAAGGAGGTGGACCGATGTCGGCAACTCGCTGCCGCTCGATACCCCGACTTCGTTTCTAGCTGGGACGACCCTCCGCTCGAAGCATCAGGTTGGGAGCGGCTAGACCAAGCCCTGACTCGAGCGAGCGGGGTGTGGACGGCAAGTCGTTACACTGCGGACGCTATCCGCAGGTTCGTCGACCCCGCGATACGGATCGATGTCGTGGGCTACGGTGTTGTCGGTGCCTTTCAGGCCTCGCGGGAATCGATGTATGAGGGTCGCTACCTCTTTGTTGGATCGGTCGGACTGCGCAAGGGCGTCCCCCTCCTCCTCGAAGCATGGGCTCGGTCGGGGCTGGCCGATGAAGGATGCGTCCTCGACTTGGTCGGGAGGAAGCTCGACCCCCGAGTTGAAGCGGCTTTGGCACGTATTGCAGGCGTTCGACGGCACGTAGACATTTCATCTGAGACGCTGAGCATGTTGTTTCAGCGAGCGGATGCATTGGTAAGTCCTTCGTACTGCGAGGGATTCGGGAGGGTGCTCATCGAGGCCGCCATCGTTGGCCTCCCGTTCTTGGCAACCCGAACAGGAGCCGTTGACGACATCCTCGGCCCTGACCTTAAAGGATGGCTCGTTGAGGTCGACGACCTCGACGGGTTCACAGAGATGCTCCGACGGTTCCACGGCGAAACTTCTTCGCGTGCTGATTTCGTGGACGCCATTCGCGGGATGCGACATCACTGGACCGAAGAAGCATACGGCTCGCGGCTCCGATCTGCTATTGAGCAGCGGTTCACCACGCAGCCCGTTTCGCTCACCTAGTGACCATGGATTAGATCAGAGGCAAATGATTACGGGTACCTGGGATCGGTTTTGGGCAGCTTGCGTGCTGTGGCTTGCTATTATCGTCATGCTCGAGTTCATGCGCCGTCTGCCCACTAATCGACTTTCGTGGTGGGTCATTCATGGACCGGTCGTTGCATGGAGCGCAGTCGCGCTGCTCCCATGGTTCATCGCGTTGAGAAGCGGTTTCTGGCAGGTTCCATCACAGCCTCTGGACACCGTACCGCTCAGTCTTCCTGCAACTTATGGCTTCAGCCTCCTCGCACTCATCGGGCTTGCAGTCGGGATTGCACCATTCGCCCTCATGGGCCGACGAACTGAGCTGGGGGAACTCGTTCGCGCTCGGATCGACATCGTGCCGACTAAGGCGTTCCTCGCAATCGCGCTGTTGTTCGCCGTCTATGTCATCTCACTCCCGTCGTTGTCGGATCTTCGGGCGGTAGCTGCGCCTTCCGGCATAAACTTGTACTCAGGCACCAATGGTTCCTTCCTGAGCTTGAGCATCGTTGTCCTCGCGGGGATGGCGATAGGTTATTTGGCGAGTCGCCATGTACTTAGCTGGGTAGGAATCGTGCTATTTCTCGCTCTGCTTGTGGTGACGTTGGGATCCGCTCATCGGTATCTGATCCTGATCCTGATCCTCTCTTATCTAATTCTGCGACGCCCCAACCGGCGTGTCGCAAGCTCACCCACCCAGGGGCTCGTCCTCCTTATCCTTTGCGCTGTGACGGTCTGGCTCATTGGATTCTCCGGGCTAGGACAGTTGAGCATCTTTCGTTCCGGGGCGTCGGCATCGACTCCTTCGGTGTACACCCAGAGAACCCTCCAATCGTTCGACGTTATAAGCTCCGCGGAGTACCTTCTCGAATCGGGAGTCCAGCCCGGGCAGTTGCACGGAGCTTCCTATCTCGCGCTCCCTGATGAGCTCATACCCCGCTTCCTTCTAGGGCCTCGGGCGACTCCACCAGCGGTCGCGGTGGAAGAGGGCGAGCTCGGAGAGAAGGTTGGCGCTAGCGCCCCGCTGTGGATAGAAGGGGTGCTGAATCTGGGAGCGGTTGGTGATGTCCTCTCCATGATCGTCGTCGCCGGATCATGGGGCCTGTTCCTCCGGAAGGCAACTTCTTCACATAGCGAGCTAGGAAGGGCCGTGGCGACGCTTGGGCCGGTCTGGATCCTCTTCGCATACCAAGCCCTAAGCAGGATCCTTCTGACCGCGACAATAGATCTCTTTGTAAGCATCATTATCGGCCTCTTGCTCTGGAACTGGATACACGTCGAGGAAGACGTGTCCACGGCGATGTCGGTTAGTGAGCCACATGCTGTAAAACGGCACCGCGATCTGGTCGGCCGCGGGGCGCGGGCACGGCCGCTTTAAGATCGTTTAGGTCAGGGCTGGCCGTTCCCGGTTTGGCGTGATGTGACGTTCTGTCAGGACTGGATGCGGGCCTGGTGCACCTGATCATCAAGTAAGGCGAAGCTCCGGTGATACGAGATGTTGTCCTTGGCCGGAAGAAGGCTGATGGGGTGGCCCGGAGCCGCCGGGGATCGCCCTGGACGGCAGACCGTGTCGGACGTTGCCGCGCTCGGCGTCACCAGCCTGGCCGCAGACCGCGCCGGTCCCGAGACCATCGTCGGCCTCGTACGCGGCCAGTGGGCGATCGAGTCTCCTCACTGGCTCCGTTCTCCAGGGGTCGTCTAGCTGTCGCGCGACGTGGCGCTGGAGCGTCCTGCGGAGAGCTTTTGCAACACATCTCGCCAGTGTGGTGCTCGTCATCGTTGCTGATCAGAAGCCTGGCCCGTGCGGGCCCGCCACATGTGCAACACCTCGCGTGGCGGCGGCGAGTGGTTGATCGTGGTTCTACCAGGACGATCCGTGAAGACGCCCCATTTGTACTGGTCCTGACCCCCAGAGAATGTCCGTGACACGCTCTACCGCGAAGACAACTCCACCGTCCGCACCAGATCCGGGCCCCGCGCTATGGCCACCCTCCGCAACCTGGCCGTCGGCGCCTGGCACCTGGCCGGGCGCCACGACACCACTGAAGTCACCTGCTGGGCCAGTCCAACATGGACCGGCCCTTCACCCCTCTCGGACTCACTCATGATCTCGAACGGCCGTGGGCCCAGCGTGGCTTGACCTAGAGCGCGCTCTAGCATCCAGACTCGTGCCCAGCGCCCGGGCGGACGGGGCGGCTGGAGAGAGAGGAACCCGCATGAAGTACCGCACGATTGGCACGGACCCGAAGACCCGCCGTGAGGTAAGCGTGCTCTGCCTGGGCACGATGCACTTCGGTACGGCGACGGACGAGGCGCGCGCGCTCGCGATCCTGGACCGGTACGTGGAGGCCGGCGGCACCTTCATCGACACCGCCGGCAACTACGCGTTCTGGGCCGGCACCCAGGGCGGGGAGAGCGAGGAACTGCTGGGCCGCTGGCGGCGCAGCCGCGGCGTCGGCGACGAGATCGTGATTGCGACCAAGGTCGGCGCCCGGCCGCTGGCCCCGGGCACCAGCTTCACCGGCAACGCCGAAGGACTGTCGGCCAAGGTGATCCGAGAGTCCGCCGAACGCAGCCGGGACCGGCTCGGCATGGCCCGGCTGGACTTGCTGTACGCGCATATGGAGGATCCGGCGGTGCCGCTGCCCGAGACCGTGGAGGCCTTCGCCGCGGGCCCGCAGCCTGGCTGCCGCGGCCGGGCTGCCCGGCTATGAGGTGCTGCACAGTACCAGCACAGCTACCTGCGGCCGCGTACCGACCTGCCGGGCAGGCGCTCGCCGGACGGCATGCCGGGCATGCTGGGCGGCG
>OCZT010008042.1_pt1 | contig 10298 bp, 10 predicted proteins | sample 1539031 | NCBI WGS metagenome assembly OCZT01 (sample SAMEA3539308, study PRJEB22396) | soil metagenome | biome: tundra; feature: field; material: soil | place: USA | collected 2010-05 | depth 0.15 m
ACAGTGTCAGCCTGTTTGTCTTTCCTTCTGTGTTAACCTCGCAGGCCAAGGACTATTACACATGCCCCACCACCGTCCCTACGATTGAGCCGTATACGTTTCAAAACGTGACGACCGGGACGGTATCGAATGGGCTTTTGAACCCGCCTGTGACCTACACCTACCAGGTAGCGCCGACACCGTTAGGCACCACCGGCAATACCATTGCTAGGTTTGCGCAAGATTACAAGTCCACCGATGCATCGACTACCTTGAACGCCGCCTCGCAAATCGTGATTGCGGCCGGTGGAAAGACCGGTTGTAACGGCATTCAGGGCAAAGGCGGCGAGGGAACCTACTATGCGCAGGCCATCTATGCGGCGCAAGCGGCTCTGATTGCCCAGCAGGTCGCAAATCCGGGTTCGCAGAATGCCCTGATTATCCTCGGCGACGGCGATATGTCCGCGAGTGCGAGTTCCGGCGAGATGAAGGCGCAAACGGGCACCCTGAACGGAACCGGCAGCGGAAGCAACAAGAACTCGTATACCTACCCATCCGCGCTGGGCCAGTGCGGTCAGGCGATCCTAGCGGCCCAAGCGGCGACTTCTGCCGGAACCAGGGTCTACACGGTGGGTTACGGCGCGGCAACGTCGGGGACATGTTCAACGGATGCGAACTACAGCGCCTACAAGGGCGTCCAGGCTTGCACAGCGTTGGGGGACATGGCCTCCTCTCCGGGATATTTCTTCTCCGACAAAGGTAATGGCTGCATCTCGCCCAATCAACAGAATTTTACGCAGTTGACACAGATATTCCAGGCTATCTCGCGGAATCTAACCACTCCGCGGTTGGTTCCCAACGGCACTACATAGCCCTGAACAACACTACCTACGTCCCGGCCTGTCCGTCCATTGGACTCGCCGGGATGCGGGCCTTATTGCGGTTCCTCGGGGATAATCAGCAACACTTCCACCCGGACATTTTGCCCATTTTGCGCCGCTGGCCGGAACTGCCACTGGGCGAGCGCGTCCAGCACAAACTGCGCCTGAGCGAACTGGGGCGGAAACAGGACAGACAGCGACTCGAAGCGGCCGGCCTGATTCACAAACCCGTGAACCATGAGGGCATCGGCATCGATTGCGCCGGGCGGGATGTTGGGCCGTACGATGTTATACGGCCAGGGCGCGTCGATGTGCGTGATGTTGCCCGCGGCAGCCGCATTGTCAGCCCGTGAAAGCGAGTACTGGAGGATCCAGCTCTTCGCCAGGCCAACGTGTAGATATACGGTGTACGACAACCTGCCGCTCCACAACGGGGCCGTCTCCGGATACCTTTCTTCCTGCGTGGAACCCACCACCACAGCTCCGAACTGGCCGTCATGGGGCAGCGAGATATGGGCGGCCGAAAGCGGGTTGCCGTGCCCGGAACCAGTTCGAGGGGAAGCAGTTTGCCCGGAAGCTGCTTCATCTCCCTGGGCGGCCGCGCCCGAATCTGTTGATTTTCCGGCGTTGCTTGAACCTTGTCCCGCACCCGTCTCTCCCGGCTTGCTGGCTGGATTGACCTGCCCTGCCTGCGCCGAATCCTGTGCATGTCCCGCCGCCAGCGCCCCGGAGGAATCTGAGGTTGCCGACTCATTCACGGGTGGCAGCGTGACGTCTCCGTTCGCCATGTGAAGATCAGAAAGCGACATTACCGCGGCGGGAGTTGGCTGCGCAGACCCCACGGCGGTGGTTACCGGAGTGGGTGGCGCCGGTTCCGGCCCGCGAACCACGACAGGGGACGTGGTACTGGGTAAAAACGGCTGGAGAGCGGCAGTCTGATCGGTGGATGCCAATGCGATGTTATCCAGATTCGGTTCTTCGTTTGGCAACTGGGTTGAAGGCTGTACGTCGGCAACAGCCGGCTTTTCCGGCAGAGGCGGAACCAGCTTCTTGGCGGTAGTTTTCTTGCCGTCCCAGATTACGACTGTCGGCACAGGGATTTCCTGGGTGAGCGTTACAGGCTTGGGAATATCCGGCTGAAGCAGCGTCTGGGGTCCATGCGGGGCTAGCACAACCTGCCGCATTGCCGGCGGCTGCGTGGTGGCGCTCCCGCCAGGCGAAAGCTTTTGTTGGATGGAATGCGAGCGGAGTTGTTCGATACCGCTGCTGGCGGCGCGCTGCACCTGAGGCTCAAGCGTGTGCAGGTCAATGTGCCGCACTTCATATTTTTGGGCGAGGGCCGGGGGCTTGACGATGGGTTGGGAGACGAGCCCCAGATAGACCAGTCCAACCGTAACGCCATGTGCCAGAAGCGATACCAGAAAGGAATAGGGCCGCCGGTTCGGCTCCGGTCGCTCGGAAAAAAGCGTTATCATAGGGGAAGACCTCATGACCGGATGAATCTCCTCCCTCGCGCCGCCAGGTCCTTCTTGCCGTGGAGGCCGCGCCTCAGGCAATCCCAGCCTGAATGAGCACTGAGAGAGGCCCAGTCGTCCCCCTTCAAGAGTTCAATTATAATCTCTTCCAGAATCACATATAAAAGGGCTTAACCTATAACTCTTTTGATACCTCCTTTACCTGGATCAGTGCTTCCGCCGTTACTATGTGGCATGAAGGGAATACACTGAACACGCGGTTAAACTTGCTTGGCAGTCTGCGCGTCCAACCCCTGTTTCGGCTGAAATCGATACAGGCTTTTGCGCGGCACTTGCCACAAGGGACAGAAAGGCGAAGCTGGCCGGGTAGCCAGTTCAAACAGGCTTCCAAATGAACCGAAGAGTACTCGCGATCCTTCTCGTCGCTTTCTTTATTGCCGCCGCAAGCACTTATCTGGTTGTCCGCCTGGTTCGCAACCAGGCGGCAGCGGCGAAGCCGCCAGCCACTACCCAGGTGGTCGCAGCCAAGTCAAACATTAAATTAGGAACTATTCTCAACGCTGACAATCTGACGACCGTCGAGATCTCAGGTACGCCTCCCAAGGGCGCCATTCTCGCGAAAAACAAGGCCAGTGCCGTTGGGAGGGGCGTTATATCGGATCTCTATGAGGGTGAGCCTATTATCGAGAACCGCCTGGCCGCAGTCGGCTCCGGCGGCGGATTGGCAGCCACCATCCCCCAGGGCATGAGAGCCTGCGCCGTTAAAGTTGATGAGGTCGTGAATGTGTCGGGATTCGTGACTCCCGGAATGCGCGTGGATGTACTTATTGCAGGCACGCCTCCTGGCCAACAGAACGCCGCGCAAGGCACGGTGTCGCGAACGCTTCTCCAGAACATTCAAGTCTTGTCCGCGGGAACCGATTTCCAAAAAGATGCTGAAGGCAAAGCCAAGACAGTGCAGGTGGTCAACCTGCTGGTCACCCCGGAACAGGCCGAAATCCTTAGCTTGGCCAGCAATCAGGTGAAAATCCAGTTGGTGCTGCGCAATCCGCTGGATACAAAGGTTGCTGCGGTTCCCGGAACGGATACGGGCAACCTCTTTGCGGGCCATGCTGCAGCGCCGGTAAAGACGCGGAGCGTAAAGAAGGCCGCACCCAGGTTCTTTACCATCGAGGTGCTCAACGGCTCGAAACAGACTCAAGAAAAATTTGCTTCTCCCGGGGGACACCAGTGAGAGCGAAGACCGGCATTTCCATTATGTGTTACAGCGCATTGTCTCTAGTATTCTGCGCCGGGTGGAGCTTACAGGCTCAAACTGCACCGCCGCCTGTTCAACCCGCCGGCGCCTCTTCTCAGGACTCAACGAATGAGCTTTCTGTCGCCGTCGGCAAGACCGTGCTGGTGGACTGTGCCTTGCCTATAGTACGGGTATCCATTGGTCAGGGCGACATCGCCGAAGTCCATGCCACGAGCCCAACCGAGGTCATGGTGCAGGGCAGGGCCGTTGGAGAAACCACTCTGATTATCTGGGACTCGCGCGGTGGCCGTCAGTTCTTTAATGTAACGGTGCGCGCCAGCGCGACCATTTTGCACGACAACCTGGACGCGATCCGCCGCGAACTCAAGGCAGAGCTTCCCGGCGATTCCCTGCGGGTCAGCTCCGAGAACGGCTCAATCTTTCTTCGCGGCACAGTCAAGGATCTCAACAGCTCCGATCGCGCCGTCAAAATCGCCTCCACGGGCGGAAAAGTCGTCAACCTGCTCAACGTCTCTGTGCCGGCCTCCGATCCGCAAATTCTCCTCAAGGTGCGCTTTATCAGCGTTGACCGCACCAAGGCGTCACAGTTCGGCATCAATATTTTCAGTAACGGGTTTGGAAACACAATCGGTGGAATTTCAACGGGTACGTTATCGACGACTATACCTAGTGGCAACACTGGCGCCACCGTGACCGGAGGAATATCTCAGACGAATATCTCCGCCTTCTACCCCGGTCTGAATATCGGCGCTACGATTCAGGCCCTCCAGACCACCATTGGGGCGCAGGTTCTTGCCGAGCCCAACCTGCTGGCGGCCAACGGCAAGTCGGCCAGCTTCCTGGCCGGCGGTGAATATCCCTATCCTATGGTTCAGGGAGGCGGAGCAGGCACCGCGGCTACGGTTACCATCATGTTCAAGGAGTATGGAGTTCGCCTGAACTTCATTCCCACCATTACTCCCCGCGGAACGATCCGCCTGCAGGTGGCCCCGGAAGTCAGCGCCCTCGACTTTACCAATGCCGTCCAGATATCCGGATTTGAAGTGCCCGCCATTACCACCAGGAAAGTGAAGACCGAGGTCGAGCTGGCCGACGGACAAAGCTTCGTCATCGGCGGCCTGCTGGACAACACCGAATCGGAGACCTTCTCAAAGATCCCCTTCCTGGGAGACATTCCAATTCTCGGCAAGTTCTTCCAGTCGATGCAGAAGTCCAAGGCGAACACCGAGCTGATTGTGATCGTGACGCCGGAGATTGTGGCTCCCATACCGGTTGGAGCGCCTCTGCCTGACCTGAAGCTTCCTGGGAAATTTTTACCGTCCAACTCGGGCATACCCATGAATACTCCCGATGCCAAGACCGCTGCTAATACTCCAAAGCCTGCGCCGCTCACCATGCCAGTAGAGAAACTGGTCGAAAGCATGAAGCCGGAGGCGCCGTTGACGATTGAAGGCGGCATGGGAACCGCTGGCTCCGGGTCGAGCGGAGCGAGCACCAGCAGTGCGCCTGCCCCTTCTCCTGTTCCTCAATGAGGATTTCGGCTGCTTCATGGAGGCAACCGGCAGAGTTCGTGAAGGGCCGCAGAAAGCGCGGCGACTGACAGGCGAAAGGATCTGAGACAACGGATGAATCCCTTCCGCTGGATTGCATTGAGGCTGCGGAACCGCCTCGCTTCACGCCGTCAGGCCCCCCAGGATATTCGTCTGCGGGTTTCAAACCTGACGCGCAATACGGTGCTTGCCACCTGCATGGATGTGGCCGATAGCGCCGCAAAGCGCAACAAGGGCCTGCTGGGGCGTAAATGCCTCGTACCCGGAGAGGGCTTGTGGATACGCCCCTGTGAAGCCGTCCACACGTTCTGGATGCTGTTCCCCATCGATCTTGTCTATCTGGACCGCAAGAATCAAATCAGGAAGCTGGTGAGCGCGGTGCCGCCATGGCGGCTGTCGGCCTGTCTCCGGGCACACTCCGTAATCGAGCTTCCGTCCGGCACAATCCGCGAGACACGGACACAGCTGGGCGACACGCTCGAATTTTCAGTTGCTCCTGCGCCAGGCGCATGGATTGAAGTTCCGTAACGCCCGAATCGCAGAAAAAAGCCATTACCACATATCTGACTCATCCTCACTTCATTTCCCTCAAGGCAGACCAGGCTCTGGCCCACGTGGAGGGAGTGCGCGCGACAATATACCAAACCAGCCACGCAGGCGCGGTCCAATAAGTCCAAAAAACCATGTCGTTAGGGTGCGACAAGCTGCGGAAGAGAGCGATTTCTACTAGAGCGCTCAAGAACGCAAGAGCGATCAAAAGGCTGCGGAACCGGGTTAAAAATGCGCCTTGCAGCAGGGCTGGAATGACCAGGCCCTGATCGTAAATCCAGGAGTAGGGCGCCACAAGGATGGAGACAAGCATCAACGGGCTGCCGTCAATCTTCCAGTCCCAGGAGTGACGTCGAGGCCAGAAATAGGCTAGCGCCCAGACACAGCCCAATGCGGCCGGCAGGTATTGCAGCCAGATGGAGTGTGGACTGAGCCAATCGCGCAGCAGGTAGCTCAGGCAGGGAATGTATTCCCTCTCGATGCCAGACGAACGCACCATTTGCGAGTACTGGGTCCACGCCAAGGGGTCGATGGCAAACGTGATTGCGCAGCTCGCGGCTAGGCCAACCGCAGCGCCGGCCAGGAGCTTGTAGCTCCTGGAAACCAGTACCCACGCCACCAGTACTACGCTGAAAGGTAGAAAGAGATGAGGTTTCAGCACGCAAAGCCAGAGCGAGATTCCCGCCAGAAAAGGGCGCGTGCCATGCAGGCGCAAAAACAGGACTAACCCCAGCAGCGCGAAGAGCGAGGTTTGCCCGAAGATCAGGCAGATCAGTGCTGGTCCGAAGGTATAGCCCAGCAAGTATCGGCGATTGCTGGGCCGGCCGTAGATGATCCAGAGCATGTAAACCGAAACCACCAGGCTCGCGAGCAGGAGCAAGCCCCATACTACCCACCCCACACGCAGACTGAGAAACCCTAACGGATAGACAAGCGGAAGCGCCCAGGGCGGGTTCCGCATTACGCCTGGGTTTAGATTGGCAGGGAGCCCTGCGGAGCGCTCGATGCGCGTAACGGCAACCGGGTCATAGGGATTTGCGTGGTGTGCGAGTTGCTGACCCGTAGCCCAATAAAAAATGTAATCGCGGGTGCATGGAGCGTTTGGTAACACAAATAAAAGGCAGATGGTTCCAGCGGCGAACCCAAACGCCAGGCCGCAGACGGTTACAAAGGGTAGTGTTACGATAGCGCGAAGAATTTTCTGTCGAATGCCAGGATTTTCTGCTGGAATCATCTCTGACGTCGAGAGTTCTGGGTTTTGGTTGTGAATCTGCGCGAGCTGTTCTGGGGCGTGCATGTTCGCACCATGTTCGTGGTCTGCTGCCGTATGCATCTTGCTTCCCATGGACGCTATTCTAATTCTTACACCATAGTGGGTTCTTGAGCAGGGCAGCCGGCCCTGCGAAATGCTTGAGATCTAACGCTTCGCTGCGATACTGTTGCTTCCCGGTTACTACACTTTCGTGTTCTGTATACAAGGCCGGACTGCCTGGTACCCCCTGTATACAGATGTTTACACCTCGCCCCCGGTTTCGATCTCTGTATGTAATTGATTAATAAGAATAAATGGTCGGGAGGGTGAATGGCACGCTACTTGCAACAGAAAGGTCACCTCGGCCTCAGGCTGGGAGAATCTATGTACTGAGAGGACTCAAATGAATACCATGTTTCTCAAGATGTACGTGAAGTTCCAGGATCTGATCAGCCGCGACGAAGGTCAGGATCTGGTTGAATACGCTCTGGTTGTTGCTCTGATCGCTCTTGGCGCTACAGCCAGCATGAAGTCCTTGGCCACTGCTATCAGCGGTGCGTTCGGAAGCATCAGCTCGACGTTCGCCAACTCCCTGTAACCCTCTGTCAAGGCATCGCCTTGGCAGTCATACGCCTTCAGAAGAGGCGGGGATTTGCAATACTGTGAAAAAACAAATTCCGGAGAGAACACAAAGGAGAGAACTCAAATGAATACCATGCTTCTCAAGCTGTACGTGAAAGTTCAGGCTATGATAAGCCGCGAGGACGGCCAGGATCTGGTTGAATACGCTCTGGTGGTTGCTATCATCGCGCTTGGCGCTACAGCCAGCATGAAGTCCTTGGCCACTGCTATCAGCGGTGCGTTCGGAAGCATCAGCTCCACATTTGCCAATGCTCTGTAGCCGTTTTCCAGGCATCGCCATGGTCGCCAGCTTGACGGCCATTACGGGAAAGCTGTATCTGCAAGACAGAAAACAATTTTGAAGGGGGGAACGCAGGATGAACACTATTTTTCTCGCGTCGGTTGTCAGGTTTCGTAACCTTGTGAACAACGATGAAGGCCAGGATCTGGTTGAGTACGCCTTGGTTGTTGCTATCATTGCTCTCGGCGCTACCGCCAGTATGCAATCCTTGGCCGGCGCCATCAGCAGTTCGTTTGGAACCATCAGCTCCACATTTGCCAACGCTCTGTAGCCAGTGGTCCAGGTATCGCCATGACAGCCATGCACACGCCTTTATTGTGGCGTATGTCAGTCAGCTGTCAGGGAGAATCAAATTACCGAGAGTACTCAAATGGACACCTTGTTTCTCGGGCTGTATGTGAAGCTAGAGAACTTGGTGAGTTGAGAGCAAGGTCAGGATCTGATTGAATACGCTTTGCTTGTTGCCCTGATTGCCCTTGGAGCTGTCGCCAGCATGAAGGGTTTGGCTCACGCCGTCAGCAGTTCATTCGGAAGCATCAGCACGACATTCGGCAACTCCATTTAACCCTCCGTCAAGGCATCGCCAGGACAGCCAATACCCGGCGAGCACCTTTGCGGAGAGACATGTATGCCAGACAGGTAAATGCTGCACTATCCCGCCAAGTTCGGGCCTGGGCTTACAATTGAACACCTACATTGCTGCGAGGGGAGAGACACGCTGGCTAATCCATTGCCGATGCGTTCTCTCCCTTGCTTTTTGTCCAAATTCAGAATTTCAATCATTTTCCTCTCGGCGATGATTCAGAGCCGGCTTACCGCAAATTCGGACAGGGGTTTAAGTGGAAGTTCTGCTCGCCCGCAGCCTTAAGATGGCAGTGAAGAGGAGAACGGATGAACAGACGTCCCCGCAGGAACCATACAGCGACGTTTAAGGCGAAGGTGGCCTTGGCCGCGATCAAGGGTGAGAAGACGCTGGCCGAGTTGGCCGAGCAGTTCGACATCCATGCCAACCAGATTACGCAGTGGAAGAGCCAGTTGCAGGAGGGCGCTGCAGGTGTCTTCGGCGAGGCCAGAGTGGACCAGACCGCGCCGGTCGACCTCAAAGCGCTGCACGCCAAGATCGGCGAGCTGACGCTGGAGAACGATTTTTTAGAAGGGGCGCTCACCAAGGCGGGATTGCTGAGCGTAAAGCGATGATCGACCCGGAGCACGATCTTCCCATCCAGAAACAGGCTGAAGTGCTTGAGATCAGCCGCAGCAGCGTCTACTACCAGCCGCGGCCGGTCTCCGAGCCGGACCTCTGGCTGATGCGGCGCATCGATGAGCTGCACTTGAATTACCCGTTTGCCGGCAACCGGATGCTGCGCGATCTGCTCTGGCAACAGGGGCTGGAGGTTGGCCGCAGGCATGTCCGGACGCTGATGCGGAAGATGGCAATCGAGGCGATCTATCGCAGGCCCAACACGTCCAAACCAGCGCCAGGACACAGGATTTACCCCTATCTGCTGCGCGGCCTGGCCATCACACGGCCCAATCAGGTCTGGGCCATGGACATCACTTACATCCCCATGGCGCGCGGCTTCGTCTATCTGGCCGCGGTGGTCGACTGGTTCAGCCGCCGCGTGCTGGCATGGAAGCTGTCAATCACCATGGAAACCAACTTCTGCATCGAAGCACTCGAAGAAGCTCTTTCCACGAATGAAAAACCGGAGATCTTCAACACCGACCAGGGCAGCCAGTTCACCAGCGAAGCCTTTACCAGGCGGCTAAAGAAAGAAGGGATCAGGATCAGCATGGACGGCAAGGGCCGCTGGCGCGATAACGTCTTCGTCGAACGGGTCTGGCGCTCGATCAAGTACGAAGAGGTCTACCTGCATGCCTACGCCACGGTCAACGAGGCCAGGCAGTCCATCGGCCGCTACATCGACTTCTACAACACCACCCGGCCACACTCCAGCCTGAAAGCGCAAACGCCCGATCAGGTATACTTCAACCGCCTGCCAGAATCCATGGCAGCCTAAAACCAAAGGCAAGAACTTCCACTTAAGAAAAAAGCAAAAACTGTCCGAACTACCGGGACCACATCATTCAGAGCCGGCTTAAACTTCTGAGAGTGAAGATGAATATGAAAAGGACGAACCGGATTGCTCTAGCCTGTATACTACTGGCCTGCGCGATTTCCATCGTGTGGGGCTTTTCTATAGGGCAGGAGAAGATTCGCTGGGTGGATTTCAAAGGTGTTTATTATGGCACGCGATGTCTGCTTCAACACCACAATCCTTACATGCGAAGTCAGTTGCAGGAGGTTTATCGGACCGAGGGCGGGGAACGTCCAGGGGATCCCGAAAAGTATAACCAGGCAGTGACTTTGTATGTGAATGTTCCCACCACATTCATCTTCGTAGCGCCCTTTGCAGTGCTCCCGTGGGAAG
>OCZT010008045.1_pt1 | contig 10297 bp, 12 predicted proteins | sample 1539031 | NCBI WGS metagenome assembly OCZT01 (sample SAMEA3539308, study PRJEB22396) | soil metagenome | biome: tundra; feature: field; material: soil | place: USA | collected 2010-05 | depth 0.15 m
CGGCATCGTCGCCGCCGTGAAGGAAGTCGGCCTCAAGCTCCCGCTCGTCGTCCGCCTCGAAGGCAACAATGTCGTCGCCGGCAAGGCCACGCTCGCCGCCTCCGGTCTTAAGCTCGTCTCCGGCGACACGATGGCCGACGCCGCCCAGAAAATCGTTCGGCTGGTGGCCTAGCGCCGAGCGGTTGAAAGGTGAAAGTTGAAGGTTGAAAGACCCGCAAACTCGCATCTTCCGCTGCTCCGCCTTTCAACTTTCACCCTTCAACTTTCAACTCTCTCAGCAATGGCTATCCTGATTAATCCCAAAACGAAGATCCTCATCCAGGGTATCACCGGCGAATTCGGCGCGCGCCACACCCGGCTCTCGCTCGACTACGGCACCCAGGTCGTCGCCGGCGTCACGCCCGGCAAGGGCGGCCAGTTCTTCGAGCACGGCGCGCACCGCGTCCCGATCTTCAACTCCGTCACCGACGCCGCCAAGGCTACTGGCGCCATGGTCTCCGCGATCTTCGTCCCACCGCCGTTCGCGGCCGACGCCATCCTCGAGTGCACCGACGCCGGCATCGACCTCGCCGTCGCGATCACCGAGGGCATTCCGATCAAGGACATGGTTCGCGTGAAGCGCGCCATGGAAGGTCGGAAGACGCGCCTCGTCGGCCCCAACTGCCCCGGCATGGTTTGCCCCGGCCCCGGCAAGGATTCCTCCGGTGGCTGCCGCATCGGCATCGCGCCCGGCTACATCAACAAGCAGGGCCACGTCGGCGTCGTCTCGCGCTCCGGCACCCTCACCTACGAGGCCGTCTATCAACTCACGACCAAAGGCATCGGCCAGAGCACGACCGTCGGCATCGGCGGCGACCCCGTCAACGGCACCTCGCACCTCGACGTGATCAAACTATTCAACGCCGACCCCGACACCCACGGCATCATTCTCATCGGTGAAATCGGCGGCAACGCCGAGGTCGAAGCCGCGCGCTGGATCAAGGCGAACTGCAAGAAACCCGTCGCCGGCTTCATCGCCGGTGCCACCGCGCCCGCCGGCCGCCGCATGGGCCACGCCGGTGCGATCGTCGGCGGCGCCGAGGACACCGCCGCCGCAAAGATCGCCGTCTTTAAGGAATGCGGCATCGAAGTCGCCGCGACTCCCAGCGACATGGCCGACGCCCTCCTCCGCGCCGCGAAGAAGAAACACGTGACGCTGACGTAAAACCACCTGGACAGTTCTGCCGGCTGCGCGAGTAGCTCAATGAAACAAGGCCTCTCGTCTACTACTGCCCTCGTCTTGCTGCTTGTTGCGTGCAAGCCGAGTAGCAGCAGCGTTAGCTCATCTCCAACAACCGAGCGAATCAAAGTCTCAGAAATCGCCTCTGGACCATTGAAGCGCGAGAAACTCTCAGCTCAACAGGTGGAGAGAATTCAAAAACTTCAGACACTGTTGGCAGAGGTCGACAATAGTTCGCTTGAAAAATGGCTCGAAGATTTCAAGCACGACGAAGATCCCGATCGCGAGATAACGATTTTTGAAGCAATAGCTCAGGCCTACGTCGGCTTCTGTGACACCAAATCTCGGACGTTGGCTCAGAAAGAAGATGCCTTTGCGCTTTTGCTTGAGCGGTCAGGCACGACCGACGACGAAGCGCTAAAACATCACAAACTAAAGATTCTGACATTAGATGAGGCGAGAGAAGTTTTGGGGCTCTACAAAACTCTGCCAATGCCAATTCTAGTAAGGAAACGGTAGAAAGACGGTCAGACAATAATGCACTGCACGTTCACGAAGCGACAGATCGCTCACTCGCAAATTCAGCATGCACTGGAGTGCTTCTCCACCCATCAAGATTACATCTCGACAATCACTCTTGCGGGAGCAGCAGAGGAGATATGCGGCAAGGCACTGAAAAGACGCAAAATCACACACGCGTTGGATGACCAAATTCGGCTTCTCCAAGCCATTGAGCGGAAATTAGGCGGACCGGAAACAAAAACGGAGGACTGGATTGCACATTTGAATCGACCGAGGAACGAACTTAAGCATTGGAGTATTCTAGGTATTTCCGAGGTAACCGCTGACTGGCGTGAAGAAGCAAGGGCGATGCTCGACAGAGCGATCACGAACTACATGACGCTATACGAAGATCATGTCACTGATGAGATGCACGCGTTCATTGTTACTTCTTTCAGAGAAGAGAGCGACGACGACGCTTGCGAAGATTGAATTGAAACCTTCAACAGCGCCGCCCGCTCCGGCATCACGAGCGGAATAGCCTGATGGCGGCAGCGGCGGTAGCGCCGGAAATCGTCATCGACCGAAGCCGGCGGAGATCATGTCGTGAAAGGTGAAAACCGCAAAGCCGTGCGCTCATCCCAGCCAGGGTCCGAGGGGGTCAGGTTTTAATGTTTAATATTTTGATCTGTGTTGATGTTTCCCATGTGAACTTTCGCCAGACCGCGACTCACGTCCGCTCCGGCATCACGAGCGGAATCGTCTGAGGGCGGCAGCGGTGGTAGCGCCGGAAATCGTCATCGACCGTGCCGCGCCGCGCGCGGCCACAACTGCCAGACCCGTTAACCGCTAATCTTCGCTCATCTCCGTTAATCAGGAGCTCTGAATCCTTATGCCTTGGTTCCACGCTTCGCCGATTAGGCGAAGCACGCACTTACTCGCCTCGCCCTCGATTCCGCAAATTAGCGAAGATTAGCGGTTCAAGCTCTGTTGCGTCGATAAACGTGGCCGCCGCATCGTCCGTGATCGCGCGGGTTTGAAAATCGTGATGCCGACAAATCGGCCGCGGCGGTCGTATTCCAACATCACGGGAAACGCTTTCAGTCTCTTGCGCGGAAGTTCCCACAGAAACGCGCTGTAGGGCAGGCCTCGCTTCGGACGCCGCCCGCGTAACTCGACACTTATGAGACTTGCGTCGAGCGAGCACACAATATCGTCCTCTGTCAGCCGCACCATGCGATCCGCGGCGATGGTGATGTCCTGATCGAAGCCAGGCAGTGAAGAACAGTAGGCATTCTGCACTTCAACGCTCAGCTTCGCGCCGTGAAAAACGATCGCGTCGGAGAGAAGGCGCGCGGTCTTTTGTTTCGGAAAAACTTTCCCCGACGTGGGCACGGATTTGCGGCCGATTACCTTCCGCCCCTCGCGCGGCAACAGCAGCCAGCGTTCGTCGGCGCCCCTGATCTTGCCGCAGATTCGACACGCCTGCTTGCCCTCGGCGACTCGCCCGTAGCCGTCCCAATGCCGGCATCGCAGGCCCAGAAACTCCCAAGCCAGACCGAGCTGTTGGTAAATCTCCGCCAGCTTCGTTCCCTGACCACGGCGGTGGCCGTCGCGCAACACCGGATGGCGAGACACAAAATCCATGCTGTGATAAAGCCGGCGCAGTTCGCGTTTGAGCCGGGCCTTCGGTAGTTCGGTTGTCATCTTCGCGGCATCTTGTGCGGAGTTCTTCTACGGGAATAATTCGCAATCGACGAGCTTGAGCTGAGGATATCTTGACTGGAGCAACGCGAGAATCTCATTGGCGGCCTCGTTTCCGAGATCCGCGTCGAGCATTTGTCCGTCGTGGTCAGACGGGTAGCCGAATTTCATAGTCAGCCTCGCCACCGAACGCGTGCCGCTCACATCGCAAAAATACTCCACTTCCTCTCGAACACCGGGGACCAGAATCTTCTTCATGGCCGAAGATGCTGCCTTCACGTCTTTCCTCCGCCAGCTATTTTCGGCTGAAGAACAAGATGGGTCAGATTGCGGAAATTGACACGCTCTCACCGGCTGTTTTACGCCCGATCCGGCATCACGAGCGGAATCGCCTGATGGCGGCAGCGGCGATCGCGCCGGAAATCGTCAGCGACCGTGCTGAGCCGCGCGCGCGGACACTGCCGCCGCGAAGATCGCTGTTTTCAAGGAGTGCGGCATCGAAGCCGCCGCGACGCCGAGCGACATGGCCGACGCCCTCCTCCGCGCCGCGAAGGCCAAGGGCGTGACATTGACGTGATTTAAGGCGGGGCAACCGCAAACGCTGCGACTGGGCCTGCTCAGGGCGTCGTCATGGGCCGTTTTTGGCGGCGGCAGACCAAGAGAACCTCGTGCACGCCGACCAAGTCGATCAAGCCGTCCGCCCACCGCAGCCGCTTCTGCAGCAGCATTCCGATTGGCAGGAACAGCCAGTTATACCAGCGAATGGCCAGCGCGCGATGCTCGGCGAGCCCTTTGACCGCGAATCGCAGCAGGCGCGAATTGTTGGACTGCATCCCAAAAACCGCGCTTTTCTCAACCACCAATCCATGCTCCGTGATCGTCCTGAATAATTCGGCGGGGACATAGCGGCGCGCGTGACCGACCAAGGCATCAAATTCAGTCCACCGCGCGGGATGCAACGGCACCGAAAAGAGCAGGCGGCCACCTGCTTTCAGCACCCGGCTCAATTCGGCAAAGGCCCGCCGATCGTCCTCGACGTGCTCGATCACATCGCAGGCGACTACGAGATCGAAGCTGCCATCGGCAAAGGGGAGTTCGGTAATTTGGCCGACCCGAGCCAGCCCTCCGCCGGCTTGCAACCGCACGACTGCCGGCGGACTGAGGTCCAGAAAATGCGTGCCAGCGACCGGCAGGCGCGGTCGCAGGCCCGGGCCAACTTCCAATCGCATCGCGGCCAAAGGCAGGAGGCGGGAAATCAGTGGCCACGTGTTAAAGAACCGCGGACTCGTCAGGTAGGTTCTCGACCAGAGGGCGTCGTAAAACTCGCTGTTAATCGCAACGAGATCGCCAACTTTCATCGTGCGCGGCATGGGATCATCAGACCGAGAATCGACCCACTTGTCACAGACATAAGCAACCGAGCCGAAGGGGTCATGGGTGAACTTTGGACAGACCGGGACTCACGCCCGATCCGGAATCACGAGCGGAATCGCCTGATGGCGGAAGCTCCAGTAGCGCCGGAAATCGTCATCGCCCGTGCTGAGCCGCGCAGACCCCGAGCGATGTGGCCGACGCCCCGCTCCGCGCTGCGAATGCTTCCAGCAGCGGGAAAATCACGGGGACTGAGCCGTTGCGCTTCTGATTCAGCGTTTCGTCGGGCCGAATTTCCCACCCTGACTACGGCTTGGCTGGTCGTCCGATCGATTGGGCCACGACAATCAACTCATCGGCGCGCAGCTTGAGTTTGGCCGCAAGGGCCGGGCGGTCCACCATCGCGCGCACACCGGTGGCGAGACCGGCCGAGGCGCAATACAGGTAGACATTCTGCGAAATGTAACCGGCGTCGATGTAGGCGTAGGCTTTCTTGTCGTCGTTGCTGGACGAGCCCATCTTGGCGAGATCAGCGACCAGCACCAGGGTCACCGGCGCATCTTTGACAAAGGCCTGCACGCCGCCCGCGGCCCGCGCATCTTCCGTCGAGATTTGGGTGAGTTGGTGTTTCGCCGCATCGAACAAGAACACACCCTGCTTCAGCAGCACGTAGATCTCCGCCTCCCGATAATCCCGCGCCGAAGGCGCCGTGCGCTTGCCGTCGGGCCGGTTGATGCCAAACGCGGCCCAGAGCACATTCGAGAGATCCTGCCGGGATAGCTCGGCCGGATCGAATGCCCGCGCGGTGGCGCGTTTCGCGAGCGCATCCATGAGCGGGAGCCCGCCGGATTTTTGCGCCGGCGGCAATTCGAGTGGCTGGGCCACGAGCTGGCCGAGGGTGCAAAGCACCGCGGCGCACAACCTGAGGCGATTGGTTAGACGCATGATTATTTCCTCCTTTACCCGTCATTTGAACAGGTCCTTTAGAGATTAATCCTATCAGATCTGCGCCGCGCGCGCTCCGCGGATTTTGCGAATGGCTCACGATGGGGCGCACATCGGTTTTTGGACGTCTCGGTGCCGCGTTCGTAGCGCCGGAAATCGTCATCGACCATGATGTGCCGCGCGAACGGACACGGATTCGACACACATGGGCGGCGTGAATTTTTCACGCCTTGCCGCCCGCCGCGATCTTCGGCTTAACGCCCCCATGCGTGTTACCTCCCGCATCCTGTCCAGCCAGCTTATCCCCCTGCTCTCCGCTACGCTTGCCTTCGCCGCGGAGCTCGTGCCGAAGGCTCCCGACATCTCGCGCCTCGACCCGACGATGGGCGCGAACCAGGCCGCAGCTGAAAACCTCACCTGGCATGATGTCACGGCGTGGGGCGTCGAAGGTCGCGAGTGGACTGGCATGGAGCGCCTGCGTTGGTTCGACCGCTTTCCAGCCGAAGCCGAGAAGACGGTCACCGAAGCGGTGTGGAAGCTTAGCCGCGACAGCGCCGGCATGATGGTGCGGTTCAAGACCGACGCCACCGCCATCCACGTTCACTACAAACTTTCGAAGGCGGCCCTCGCCATGCCGCACATGCCCGCGACGGGCGTCAGCGGCGTCGATCTCTACGCGCGCGATGCCGACGGCCAGTGGCGCTGGGTGCAGGTCACAATGCCAACGACGCAGGAAGTGCGCGCCGAAATCGTCAAAGACCTCGCGCCCGGCGAGCGCGAATACGCCGCCTACCTGCCGCTCTACAACGGCGTCGAGTCGCTCGAAATCGGCGTGCCGCCCGGCGCTAAGTTCGAGAGTCTCGCACCACGGGCCAAGCCGATCGTGTTCTATGGCACCTCGATCACGCAGGGCGCCTGCGCGTCGCGACCCGGCATGGTGCACACCGCGATTCTCGGTCGGCGCTTCGATCTGCCGGTCGTAAATCTCGGGTTCTCGGGCAACGGCCGCATGGACGCCGCCGTCGGCAATCTGCTCACCAAAATCGACGCCGCCGTTTACGTGATCGACTGCCTGCCCAACATGACGCCGGCCACCGTCACGAAGAAATGCATCCCGCTCGTGAAACAACTTCGAGCCGCCAAACCCGACACTCCCATCGTGCTCGTGGAAGATCGCCGGTTTACCAACGACTGGATCACGCCCGCAAATGCGAATTTTCACGACGACAACCACGCCGCCCTGCGCGTAGCCTTCGCCGCGCTGCAGGCCAACGGCATGAAGAACCTTTTCTACATCCCCGGCGATCACCTTTATGGCGACGACACCGAGGGTGCCACCGACGGCTCCCACGCGAGCGACCTCGGCTTCATGCGCCAGGCCGACGTGATGGAGCCCGTCCTGCGCTCGGCGCTGAAAAAGTGATGCCTGTGCCATGAACGTCGCCGGCCGCTCCTACCGCACCATCTGGCCGTCGGCCGACGGCGCCGCGGTCGAGATCATCGACCAGACGCGGCTCCCGCATGCATTCGCCACCGCCCGGCTTGCGACGCTCGACGACACGGCGCACGCGATTCGCGCCATGCTCGTGCGCGGCGCGCCGCTTATCGGCGCCACTGCCGCGTGGGGCATGTGGCTTGCGCTCCGGGCTGACGCTTCCGATGCCGCTCTCGCGCACGCATGCACTACGCTCCTCGCCACGCGTCCGACGGCAGTGAATCTTCACTGGGCGCTCGATCGCGTGCACGCGCACGTTGCGCGGAAACCGCCAGCCGAACGCGCCGCGGCGGCACGGCTGCTGGCCATCGAAATTTGCGCCGAGGATGTGGCGCTCAATCGCGGCATTGGTGCCGCCGGGCTGCCGCTCATCCGGGCCATCCCCGCACGGAAGAAATCAGGCGGGTGCGTCAACGTTCTCACCCACTGCAATGCCGGCTGGCTCGCCACCGTCGATGTCGGCACGGCGACCGCGCCGATCTACGCCGCGCACGCCGCCGGCATTCCCGTTCACGTGTGGGTCGACGAGACGCGCCCGCGGAACCAGGGTGCCAGCCTCACTGCGTGGGAACTGCTAAACCACGGCGTGCCGCACACCGTCATCGCCGACAGCGCCGGCGGCCACTTGATGCAGCACGGTCGCGTCGATCTCGTGATTGTCGGCACCGACCGCACGACCGCGACCGGCGACGTATGCAACAAAATCGGCACCTACCTGAAAGCACTCGCCGCGCGCGACAATGGCGTGCCGTTCTACGTCGCAGCGCCATCGCCGTCGATCGATTGGACGGTGCGCGATGGCGTCCGCGAGATTCCCATCGAGGAGCGCAGCGCCCGCGAAGTCACCCATCTTTCCGGCCGGCTTGCGGACGGTTCAATTGCGACGATCGCGCTCACGCCCGAGGGAAGCGCGGCGGCGAATCCAGCGTTCGATGTGACGCCGGCGCGGCTCGTCACGGGCCTCATCACTGAGCGTGGCGTCTGCCCGGCCACCACCGAAGGACTCGCCCAACTTTTCCCCGACCGGATCAACTGAACCATCCCATGCCCCGCGCCATCCGCCACTCCACCACCGCCCTCCGGCGTCAGATCATCGCCACCTGCCTCGAACTCGACCGCCGCGGCCTCAACCAAGGCACCTCCGGCAATGTCAGCGCCCGCGTGGCCGATGGCTTCCTGCTCACGCCGACCGCGCTGGCCTACGACCGGATGAAGCCGGCCGACATCGTCCACCTCACGCTCGCCGGCCAACCCACGGGCCGGCGCCTACCCTCGAGCGAATGGCGTTTTCACCTCGACCTTATGCGCACCCGGCCGGAGGTCGGCGCCATCATCCACACGCACAGCGCCTACGCGACCACGCTTGCCTGTCTGCGGCGCGACATCCCGGCTTTCCATTACCTGATCGCCCTGTTTGGCGGCAACAGCATCCGTTGCTCCGGCCACGCCACCTATGGCACGCCGGAGCTTTCCGACCATATCCTCCGCGCCCTTGAGGGCCGGCAGGCCGCGCTCATCGGCAACCACGGCCTCATCGTCACCGGCCCCACGCTTGAGCGCGCCCTCGCCCTGACCATTGAGGCAGAGACGCTCGCGGCGATGTATTGGCGCGCACTCCTGGTCGGCGAGCCGGTCATCCTGCCCGACACCGAGATCGAGCGCGTCCGCCGGAAGTTTGCCACCTACGGGAGTTACGGCACGGGAAAAGCGCAGCCGCGCGGCTGAGGGAGCCAAAAGGGATTAGGTGATTTCCAGACGGCACGCGGCCCGCGCCCGATCTGGAATCACGAGCGGAATCGCCTGATGACCGTGGCGCCGAACAGCGCAATGGCCGTGCGAGGCCGCAGCCGCGCAAACACGCGCATCGACTTTTTTCCCGCCGGCGTGTTGGTTGTCGCCCGTTATTGGGATGCTCACCGAACTCAAGCGCGAAGCCTATGAGGCCAACGTCGCTCTGCCAAAGCATGGCCTGGTCCACCTCACGTTCGGCAACGCGTCCGCCATCGACCGCCGCAAGGGCATCTTTGCGATCAAGCCAAGTGGCGTGCCCTGCGCCGCTCTCACGCCTTCCGACATGTGCTCGTCGATCTCGCTGGCAAAAAAGTCGAAGCCTACCTGAAGCCATCCACCGATGCACCGACCCATCGCCGGCTCTACCATGGTTTCAGGAAAATCGGCGGCGTCGTCCACACCCGTTCGCCGCACGCCACCGCGTTCGCCCAGGCCGGCCTCGCCATCCCGATCTTCGGCACGACCCACGCGGATTATTTCAATGGCGACATCCCCATCACCCGGAAGCTCACCTCGGTCGAAATCGAGGACGCCTACGAGCTGGTCACGGGCAACGTCATCATCGAGCGCTTCCTCGCCGCCGACCTCGATCCGCTCGACTATCCCGGAGCGCTGGTCAACCGCCACGGCCCGTTCGCGTGGGGTCCGACGGTCGCGAAAGCAGTCGAAACCGCCGTCGCCATCGAGTGTGTCGCGCAGATGGCGCTTGAACTCGCCCCGCGACTGAAACCGATCGAACCCGAGTTGCTCGACAAGCACTTCGGCCGCAAGCACGGCCCCGGCGCTTATTACGGCCAGGGTAAGGCGTAAGCCGCGCGATGGGGACTATTTGTGGGATGGAAGCGCTGTGTCTTAAAAAATTGCGCGGTCTTGGGAGATTTTGAACGTGCACGCCGCGGCTGCGTCTTTCTTGGCGTCAGTGGTTAGTTAGTTACCCGTTCTTTTTAGTCAGTTCATAGTTTGTAGTTCAAGTCGGCAAGGGCGCTGGGATCATTCCTGGCGCCCTTTCTGTTTTTGTGCCGGCAACCATGACGCAGACTGGCGCACCCGAGTCTTGTCTCCTGCCACTCCAGGCGCATCACTTCGGGAATGCCCGACTTTCGCGCCTATTGCACGCCGGCCACGACCGAACCCGCCGAACTTTCGCTCTCACCCGAGGAATCGCACCATCTCATCGCGGTCAACCGCGCGCGCGTCGGCGACACCGTGGTCGCGTTCGACGGCCGCGGCACCGAGTGGATCTGCCGGCTCGCCAGCGACCGCAAGCAAGC
>OCZT010008046.1_pt1 | contig 10295 bp, 11 predicted proteins | sample 1539031 | NCBI WGS metagenome assembly OCZT01 (sample SAMEA3539308, study PRJEB22396) | soil metagenome | biome: tundra; feature: field; material: soil | place: USA | collected 2010-05 | depth 0.15 m
GCGTCGAGGTGTTCGCACGCGGCAGCAAGCCCGACGGCACCGAAGTGGTGGCGCTGAACGTCAGCTGCATCGACGGTATCGAGCTTGCCAAGCTGACGATGACGCCGGTCGACGGGCGCAATCGGTAGTAATAACCATACCGTCATTCCGGGGCGCGAGTGAAACGAGCGAACCCGGAATCCATAACCACGATCGGGAGTATAGATTCCGGGTCTGCGCCAAATGGCGCATCCCGGAATGACTAAATATCCAGCGCCTTGTAGTGGCGGAAGATGCCGTCCTCGTTGAAGGCGATGCGCCGGTCGCTCAAGAGATAGGCCTTGATGTTCGGTCTGATGGCGACGCGGTCGTGCAGATCGACCAGGCCGGGAATTTCGCGCTCGAAGGCCTTCATGCGATTCGGAAAGGCATAACGCAGCCCCTCGACGATCTGGAACAGCGAAAGATCGGCGTAGGTCACCCTGCGGCCGGTGAGATAGAAGCCGCCGTTGTTCTGCAACAACCGCTCGAAATAACCGAGATATTTCGGCACCCGCTCCTTCCAGAATTCCTCGGTGCGCCTCTTCGCAGGCTGACGCTGGTCCTCGTAATACAGCGAGGGCCCGAGCGGATGATGGGTGTCGTGAATTTCCAGCACCAGATCCGTCACCGTGAGCTGCAGCTGATGCACCGACAGCCGCCCGGCTTCCGACTTCGGCGCCAGGCCATGGCGCGATCCGAGATAGAGCAGGATGTTGGCGGTGTGCCCAATCACGAGCTGGCCGGCTTTCAGAAACGGCGGGGCGAACGGCGGCGTGCCGCTGCGCGCCGCCATCATCTTCATCATTGCGGCCATGCCGCGGTCGCTGCGCGCGACATCGGCATAATCGGCGCCGGAATCCTCCAGCGCGAGGCGGACATATTCGCCGCGGCCCTGAATGCCCGGCCAGTAATAGAGTTCATAGCGCATGGGGAATCCTTACCCTGAAATGCGGGGCATAGCTCCGCCGTTGCGGAGCCATGTTTCCGGAAGCGGCGACCCGCCGGCGAAACCTTAGTTCGCCGCGAAACAGTATAACAGGCCGTCGCCGCCGGTGCTCCTGAGGTCGGCCTGCGAGCAGCCGCCATCCGGACCGCGCGACGGATGCGAGCTGTTCCAGGATTTCGACGCGTCATCCTCGCGCAGGCCGAGGCGGTCGGAATGTCCCATCATCGCCGAACCCTGCGTGCTGCTCGTCCAGTTCTTGCAGGTGCGGTCGTCGCCCGCCGGAAAAGCGGTGCCGTCCGGCTGCGATCCCGTCAGCACGTCATGGCGGTTCGGCTTATCGCCGCGGCCGTTGATGACGTCGCCCTTCTCGCTCAGCGCGGTCTGTTTTGTCAGGTTGTTGGCGCCGTGCAGCTCAGCGACATCCTTGGCGATCACGACGCCTTTGGAATTCTGCCAGGGTCCCTTGCCGATCCGGTCGCGCGCATTGACCGCGGGTTTGCCGTCGGCCGGTTGGGTCGAGAGATAGGCGCGCCAGGTCTTGACTCCGGAAGCATTGGCGCCGGCGGCCTGCGCCAGCGTCTGACAATAATTGTCGGCGCCGGCGAGGCCGCCAAGGTTGCCGCCGTTGCCGATGCCGGTAGAGGTCAGGAAGAAAGTGGTATCGGCCGACTGCGCCTGCGCCGGTTGGGCCGCAACGAATGCGGCAGCGGTCAGGCCGAAACACACGCGCGAGACAATCTTGGTGAAAGTGGGCATCGATCCCTCCGAATTGTTTTTTGATCCGCCGGCGCGTTGATGAACGGCGACTGGTATCACATCAACCCGTTATGCGAGATATTATTCCAGTCGCGCGGCACCGAAATGAAGGCCGGGAAAGCCGGAAATAAAAAGGCGCCGCGGAATCAACCGCGGCGCCTTGCATTGTCATCGCTTCGCAGAGGATCAGGTCTGCTGGATCGCCGAGAGTTCCCAATTGGCCCCGCGCGGCCGTATGAAGGTCCACACCTCCGTCACCTCGGCAGGCTGATCGCTGCCCGCGACCAGCCGGCCGGTGGCGCGATCGGTGGTCTTGTCGACCAGCGAGTAGCGCATCGCCACACTGGCGTAGTCGGTATCGCCCTCGCGCCACGCTTCCGCGAGGTCGCCCTGCAGCAGCTTGACGCCGGAGACCTTGTTGACGGTGTTTTCGGCCTTGTTCGCTTCGAGATCCCTGGTGAAGTACGACACCATTTCCGGAGTCGCCAGCGTGTGCAGTTTCGCGACATCCTCGTTCGACCACGCGGCCTGAGTCTCGCCGAGCAAGCGCTCGAAGGCTTCGTAGTCGGCCGGAACGATCTCAAGCGGCGCGCTGCCCGATCCCAGTCCGAAACCCGTTCCGGTGCGGAAGCTGGTTTGCGCGCCGGGACCAACGGCGGCGCCGGCATAGGCCGACGCTGTCGCGTGTCGGCGCTGCCACCATGACATCGCCAGCCGGACCACGATGACGATCAATCCAATCTGCAGGATCAGGCCGAAGATCGACGACAAGCCGCCGAGCCCGCCGAACATTCCGCCGCCGAACAACATGCCGAGCAGGCCGGCGCCGAGGAAGCCTGCGGCGAGGCCGCCGAGCATGCCCCTGCCGGGCCGGTTGAAGAGCCCGCCGCCGCCGGCCGCGGGCGCGCCCAACCCGGGGCTGCCCGGCTGGGTGATGGTGCGGTTGAACGGCTGTGCCGCACCTGGCGCGGTCGATGTGCTCGGCGGCGCTGAAAACGTTCGCGCTCCCCGCGAACCCGAACTCATGCCGCCGCCGATCCGGGCGTCGGCCGACGAGACCGCGAGCATCAACGGTAACGCCAACGACAAAGCGACGGCAATTGCCTGGAAGATGCCGCAGGCGCGCTGCGTGAATTTCATGTCTATTTCCCTCAGTCCCCGGCACGGGGAAGCGCCACTAACATGGGCAGCGCTGCCTAAAAGTGAAGCCACATAAGGCAACAGCGGCTGCGGCCCTCGGTCGCGGGCATGCGGCAATTAGGCGGGCTGTTCAGGCGTGTCCGCGCTCAGGACGGCGCCATGGTTTCCTTTACCGCGGCAATCAACTGGCTCAGCGTGAAAGGCTTCGGCAGGAACGCGAATTGCTGGTTCTCCGGCAGGCTCTTTTCGAAGGCGTCTTCCGCATAGCCCGAAACGAAGATGATCTTGAGGTCCGGATTGCGGCCGCGCATCGTCTTGAGCAGGGTCGGGCCATCCATTTCCGGCATCACCACGTCGGAAACCACAAGATCGACGGCGCCGTTCTCTTGCTCCAGCGCTTCCATCGCCTCGACGCCGTTCGAGGCCTCGATCACGCTGTAGCCGCGCGAGCGCAGGCCGCGCGCGTTCAGCGAGCGCAGCCCCTCTTCGTCTTCCACCAGCAGAATGGTGCCCTGCCCCGTCAGATCGGTCCGTGGTTTCGCCTCCGCCGGTTCTTTGGCGGCGCCGTTCGCGGCCAAAGCCTCGCCCTGGACCTCCTGCTCGGGATGATGCCGCGGCAGAAAGATGTGGAACGAGGTGCCGTGATCGGCTTCGGAGTCGACATAGATGAAGCCGCCGGTCTGCTTGACGATGCCATATACCGTCGAGAGGCCGAGCCCGGTGCCCTTGCCGACTTCCTTGGTCGAGAAGAACGGCTCGAAGATCTTGTCGACGATGTCGGGCGGAATGCCGCTGCCGGTGTCGGTGATGTCGATCCGCACATAATCCGCCGGCGGCATGCCCTTGTAGGCGAGATGTCCTGACTCCTCCGCGGTAACGTTGCCGGTTCGCACCGTCAGCTTGCCGCCGTCGGGCATCGCATCGCGGGCGTTGACGGCCAGATTGACGACCACCTGTTCGAACTGCGACACGTCGACCTTCACCGGCCAGAGATCGCGGCCATGCACCAGATCGAGCTTGACCTTCTCGCCGATCAGGCGGCGCAGCAGCATGGTGAGATCGGACAGCGCGTCGCCGAGATCAAGCACCTGCGGCCGCAGGGTCTGGCGGCGCGAGAACGCCAATAGCTGCCGCACCAGCGTCGCCGCGCGGGTCGCGTTCTGCTTGATCTGCATGATGTCCTGGAACGAAGGATCGGTCGGCTTGTGCGCGTTCAGCAGGAAGTCGTTCGCCATCATGATGGCGGAGAGCACATTGTTGAAGTCGTGCGCGATGCCGCCGGCGAGCTGGCCGACCATGTCCATCTTCTGCGACTGGTTGATCTGGTTCTCCAGCGCTCGCCGCTCGGTGGTCTCCAGCATGTAGACGATGGCGGCCTCGGTCTCGCGTTCGTCTTCCTCGACCGAGGTCACGAAGAATTGCCCCCATCGCTCCTTGGCGCCATCGAGCATCGCCTCGACCGGCGGGATATCGCCCTGCCCCTCCGCCGCCTGGTTGATGGCCGCGATCAGCAGGTTGCGGTCGCGAGCGCTCACCGCTGCAAAAATCGACTTGTTGGCCGCACCGTCCGGGCTCAGGCTTTGCGCCAATTTCGCAAACCGGGCATTGGCGCGGACCACCGCGCCCGACCGGTCCACGGTCGCAATCGCCATCGGGGTGTGATCGAAGAACCGCATGAAGCGGACTTCGGCGGCGCGCTGCGGATCGGAACGCTCGTCGCGCGCGCGGCTGATCACCAGCGTGCGCGACGCGCCGGGCACGCCGTCCGCCCCGAACGCCAGCTTGTGATAGAGGCGCACCGGCATGGTCTTGCCGCCGCGCATCCGCAGATCGATGTCGAACACCTCGGTCTTGACTTCGCCCGGCACCGGCACGATCGATGTCAGCAGCGAAGCGCCATCGCCGGACACGATGTCGGTCAGCTTCAGGCCACCCGACCCAATCTCGGCGAGATCGTGATCCAGCCAGTTCGCCAGCGTGGCGTTGACGTAGACCAGATTTCCGGCGGCATTGACCGAGAAGAACCCGCACGGCGCATGGTCGAGATATTCGATCGCGTGCTGCAGTTCCTGAAACACGTCCTCCTGCCGTTCGCGATCGCGGGTGATGTCCGCAATCGACCACACCGCGTATTTCGCTTCGCGCTTGCTCTGGCCGAGCGGCCGAACCCGCATCCGCAGCCAGCGGCCATGCGCGCCATCGGTGCCGGCGATGCGGACCTCTTCCTGCTGCCGCTTGCCTTCGCGCGCGGCCTTGAGCAGGCGAAACACCGCTTCCGACACATCGGGGTTGCCGATGAAGACCCGCTCCACGGGGCGCGCGTCGAGCGCGGTCGCAGCACCGGTGAGGGCGAGATAGGCCGCGTTGGAATAGACCACATGACCGCGGGGGTCGGTGACCGCCAGGCCATCATAGGCCTGATCGGCGATGCGGCCCATGACCGGGTCGTCGGCGGCGCGATCGGCGAAACGAATAATTCCCGCGGCGAAAGCGAACAGGTTGAACAGCCCGACCATCGCCAGCAGCGCAAGCAGCCCGAGGATATAGGGCTGCGCCTGCGCACGGCCGATGGTCATCAGCGCGACCGCCGCCGCGACGATCCCGGCGGCCACCAGCAGCACCAGAACGATGCTGCCGCTGCGCCGCGCCGGCTCGTGCGCGGCCATCGGCTCTGGTGACGGATCGTGGTCAGGTTCGGCGGTCATACCGGGGGATGCAGCCTGTCGACGTTGATGTAACGCGCTTGCGCGCGCTGGATGTAACGCGCTTGCGCGCGCTGGATGTGACGCGCTTGCGCGCGCTGGATGTGGCGCGCTGGCGCAGCACGCTTGCTCCTGAGTGCCTGAATCGGACCGGCAAGCGCAAGTCCATCAGGCGGCTATTTCGTTCGTTGCGCGCTTTTCCAGCACATTCCCCCAGGAGTTCCCGGTTCACGCCTGCCGGCCGGAAAGCCCGCGCTTCAGACCCATGACGTAGCCGATAATTTCGGCGACCGCATGATAGTGCTCCACCGGGATCTCGTCGTCGATCTGCACGGTCGCATGCAGCGCTCTCGCCAGCGGCACGTTCTCGACGATGGGAATATCGTGTTCTTTGGCGATTTCCCTGATCTTGAGCGCGATCGTATCGACGCCCTTGGCGACGCAGACCGGCGCCGACATGCCGCGTTCGTAGGAAAGCGCGACGGCGTAATGGGTCGGGTTGGTGATGATCACGGAGGCCTTGGGAACCGCGGCCATCATGCGCTTCTTCATGCGCGCCTGCCGCAACTGCCTGAGCCGGCCCTTGACGTGCGGATCGCCTTCGGACTGCTTGAACTCCTCCTTCATTTCCTGCAGCGACATCTTCTGCCTTTCGAACCATTGCCGGTACTGGAAGAGATAGTCCGCGATCGCGACCACCGCGAGCATCGCCACGACGGCGCCCAGCAGATGCAGGGTCAGGCTGGTGGTGACGCCCAAAATCGCCGCCGGGTCGAACCGCACCATCGATTCCAGCCGATGCCGCTCCGGCCACAGGATGGCCGTCATGACGGCTCCCAGCGCGATCACCTTGAAAAGGCCCTTGGCGAAGTTCGCCGCCGCCTGCTTGCCGAAGATCCGCTTGGCTCCGGCCGCCGGCGAGACCTTGCTGAACTTCGGCTTGAGCGACTCGCCCGACCACACCAGCCGGTGCTGCACCATGTTGCCGGCGATCGCCGCGAGCGCCAGCATCAAGAACGGTACGCCGAGGGCGGCCATCAGCGCGTATTCGAGTGACTGCGCCAGCGCCAGCAGGCCGGGCCCGTCGGCGTGGATCATCCAGGAATTGGCGACCAGGTTGCGCAGCGGCATCAGGATCCCGCCGCCGATCGATCCGGAAAATGTCGACAGCACCAGCGTCGCGCCGGCAATCACGAACCAGGTGTTGATTTCCTGGCTCTTGGCGACGTCGCCGCGGTCGTGGGCGTCATCCAGACGTTTTTGCGTAGGGTCTTCTGTTTTGTCTGATGCGTCGTTTTCGTCGGCCATGGTTCAGGCTTTCAGCTTAGTGGTATCAAGTCGTGCATGACGCCGACAAAATAATCGAGGAACGTTCCCATCATCGCGGCGATGACGACGGCGAAGATCAGGAAGCCGGCGAGAATCGACAGCGGCACGCCGACGAAATAGACCTGCATCTGCGGCATCAGCCGCGCCAGCACGCCAAGCCCGATATTGAAAACCAGGCCGAACACCAGAAACGGCGCCGAAAGCTGCATGCCGATCCTGAAAGCGGCGGCGAAGGCGCGGGTGGCGAGTGCCGCGACATCGCCGCTCGGCATCATCTCGCCGGGCGAAAAGATGGCGTAGCTGTCGTTGAGCGCGGCGATGACGAGATGGTGGCTGTCGGTCGCAAACAGCAGCGTCAGGCCGAGCAGGGTGAGAAAATTGCCGATCAGCAGGCCCTGCTGACCCTGGGTCGGATCGACCGCAGTGACGAAGCCAAGACCCATTTGCTGGGCGATCACCGAACCCGCGACCTGCAGCGCCGAGAGCGTTACCCGCGCGGTGGCGCCGAGCACGACGCCGATGACGATCTCATGGAGCATCAATACCAGCAGCGGCGTCAGCGACTGCATGTCGATGTGGTAGGCGGCGCGGTGCAACGGCAGGATGACCAGCGTCAGCAACAGCGCGATCGCAAGCTTGATACGAACCGGAATATTGGATTCACCCAACCCCGGCAACAGCATCACCATGGCGCCGATGCGGGCGAATACCAGCATGAAGGCGGCGGCGAGCGCGGGCAGCAGTGAAATATCGATCCGCATGATCTATGCCCAGTGCGGTGGATTTGACATTCGCATCCAGGACAATAGTGCATCAACCGCCAATGATTCGCGACGATATCCGCATCATGTGGCTGTGCAGCGCGTCCGCCATGAACGGCAGCGCCAGCAGCAGGGTAACGAAGATCGCCAGGATTTTAGGCACGAACACCAGCGTCTGTTCCTGGATCTGCGTCAGCGCCTGAAACAGCGACACCACAACGCCGACGACAAGGCCGACGATCATCAGCGGCGACGACACCACGACGATGGTCCAGATCGCATCGCGCGCCACGTCGAGGGTTTCAGCACCGGTCATGACATGTGTTCCGTTCGGGTTACGCGTCATTCCGGGATGGTCCGAAGGACCAGACCCGGAATCTCGAGATTCCGGGTTCGCGCTTCGCGCGCCCCGGAATGACGGGAATTGAAAACTCAGATCGGCATCTTCATGATGTCTTCGTAGGACTGGATGACCCGGTCGCGCACCGACACCAGCGTCGAGACCGCGACGTCGGTTTCCGCCACCGCCGTCACCACGTCCATCACGTTGGCCTTGCCCGACGCCATCGCGACGGTCTGCGCGTCGGATTTTCGCCCCGCGTCGAGGACGCTTCCGAGCGCATCCTTGAGCAGCGCACCGAAGGATTGGCCGCCCGCTTCGGAACCTTTGCCGGCACCGCCGGTGTCCATGATGCGGGCGAGACTGGCGTAGGCATTTGCAGCGACTGTAGGTGAAGCCATGGCTCAGGTTTCCTGTTCAGGCCTTGAGGATGTCGAGCGTGCGTTGAATCATCCGGCGCGTGGCGCTGATGATGTTGAGGTTCGCCTCATAGGATCGCTGCGCGTCGCGCATGTCGGTCATTTCGATCAGCGAATTGACGTTGGGATATTTGACGTTGCCGGCCACATCCGCCGCCGGATTGGCCGGCTCGTGCTTGATGCGAAACGCGGATGTATCGGTCCTGATCCTGCCGAGCGTCACCACCTGCGCATCCAGCGTGCGATCGAGTTCGGAAGAAAACGTCGGGACCTTGCGGCGATAGGGATCGCCGCCGGCGGCCGTTGCCGTGGAGTCCGCGTTGGCGATGTTTTCCGAGAGCACCCGCATCCGCCCGGCCTGCGCGCGCAGCCCCGACGTCGCGATGCTCATCGACCGGGCGAAATCTCCTGCATCGTTTGCCATGATATCGTCTCCCTGTCTCTAACCGGTCTCAGCCCTTGCCGATCGCGGTCTTCAGAAGATGCAGGCTCTTGCTGTAGAGCGAGGTGACGGCCGCGTAGTCCATCTGGTTGGCCGAGACCTTGAGCATCTGGTCTTCGAGATTGACGGCGTTGCCGGCGGGCCTGGTCTGGAAAACTTCCTTGCGATCCTGCGCGAAGCTTTGTCCGCCAGCCGCCGGCGCAATATGACTGGTGCTGGTGCGCATCATCGCCAGCGACCCCATCGAGCCGGCGGCGCTGGCGCCAGTGCTATCGAATTTCGGTTCGACCAGATCGCGCGGCTTGAAATTCGGCGTATCGGAGTTGGAGACGTTTTCGGACAGCACGCGCTGACGCTCCTGATGCCACTGCATCTTGGTGCGCAGCGCCGCCAGGACCGGAAGATCGTTGATGGACATCGGCCGCTCTCCTCGCTTTTCGGGCACGACGCCCTGAGGTGGGCAGAATTTGCCGCCTGTATGGTTAACAGCGGGTTAAGATGCACTGCGGTGGACAGCACGACGTCCAGGGCGAATTCGCCTCATAAGATCAATCCGTGCGCATTTTCGCCACGAAAGCTGCGTTAACCAACCAAGTCGTTGATGCGAGAGGCCCAAGAAGTCGTTTTGGCCCAACCGATTCATGGGTTATTAGGATACGGGGCGGCAGTTTCTGCCGTGGAAAGTTAAGAGATAGGGCCAATCTCAGGCTTCAGTCGCCGTTTGTTGTGTCGCTTCCGATCCGCGTTCGACGAAGCAGAAACTTGAAGAAAACGCTATTTGCCGGGGACTAAAGCATGCAGGCACTGACATTTTTCTTCGCATTCGTGGCTGTTCTGGCGTTGATCGGCCTCGCCGCCTGGCTGGTCCGCCGATTCGCCGGCAACCGCCTGGGTGCCAACACCAATCGCGGGCGGATGCCGCGGCTGGCGGTGATCGACGCCGCCGCCGTGGACGGTCGCAGGCGGCTGGTGCTGGTGCGGCGCGACAATGTCGAACATCTGCTGATGATCGGCGGTCCGACCGATATCGTCGTGGAACCCAATATCGTGCGCGCCATGCCCGGACGGGATCAGATGCCGCAACGGCCCGCCGTCGGCGGGTCCGAGCCGCAGCCCCGAATCGCGCCGCTGCCCGACGCCGGCGGCTGGGCCGACGGCGATGGCTCCCGATCCGATGCGTTCGGTCACACCGAGCCGCAAATGCCCGAGCCGCCCCCCCGCCCGGTCCGGCCTTCCTTTGCCGACGAGGTGCGCCGCCCGGCGCCGGCGGAACGGCGCAGCGATCCTTTGGCAGGTTTCACGCCGGAGCCGCTGGGCGGCCGTCCGGAGCCCCGCCCCGAGCTGCGCGGCGAACCGATGCCATCGCGCGTAACATCGCGCAATGAACCGATGATAGATCGGAAGAGCGTCGTGTAGGGAAAGAGTGTAGATCTCGGTGG
>OCZT010008047.1_pt1 | contig 10293 bp, 9 predicted proteins | sample 1539031 | NCBI WGS metagenome assembly OCZT01 (sample SAMEA3539308, study PRJEB22396) | soil metagenome | biome: tundra; feature: field; material: soil | place: USA | collected 2010-05 | depth 0.15 m
AACAGGGCGAGTCCGCCGGCGAAGGCCAGCGCGAGGCCGACCCACACCGCCGTCCACGTCAGCGCTTCCTTCGCGCTCACGACGTGTGGCGTGCGGTGGAAGACGCCGAGATCGATCGAGAGCATCGCAAGCACGAAGGCGATGAATCCGAGCCAGAACCAGATGTTGGTGGCGATCATTGTCGAGAAGTGCGGTTGCCGGAAAAACGACGAGGCGAGCCACTACGGCACGCTTGGTGTCGTCGTGGTCTCGCCCTAAGGTATGCCTGTGTCCTTCAGGGTGACGCACGTGCGCTCATCCGTCAAGCATCTCGATCCGGCCACTTCCGCGCGCGACGCATTTGTCGCACTCTCACGCATGAAAGAATTCGAGATCCGGAGCGGACGCGCTCGCCGAGTCGCGTCACTCACCCTGTCGCTTCTGCCATTGCTTCCCACTCGCGCCATGACGCAGTCACTCGCGCCCCCCCCCGCTCCTGCTCCCGTCACCGCGCTCGCCATCGTCAACGCGCGCGTGTGGACGGGTGACACACGCCGCCCGTGGGCGGATGCCGTGCTCGTGCGCGGCGAGCGCATCGACGCGGTCGGCTCGAGCGCCGAGGTGAAGAAGCGCGCGGGATCGTCCGTCAAGACGATCGATGCGAAGGGCATGATGCTCACGCCCGGCTTCATCGACGCGCATGTGCACTTCGTCGACGGAGGCTTTGCGCTCTCCTCGGTGCAGCTTCGCGATGCGCCGACAAAGGCGGAGTTCATTCGTCGTATCAAGGTGTTCGCGGCGACGGTGCCACCTGGCACGTGGATCCTCAACGGCGATTGGGATCACACCAATTGGGGCGGCGAGCTCCCCGAGCGCGGTTGGATCGACTCCGTCACGCCGAACAATCCGGTGTGGATCAACAGGCTGGACGGACACATGAATCTCGCGAACTCACTGGCGCTTGCCGCCGCGAAGATCACCCGCGAGAGCAAGGATGTATCCGGCGGTACCATCGTGCGCGATGCCGCCGGCGAGCCGACGGGAATCCTCAAGGACAACGCGCAGGATCTCATGTCCGGTGCGATTCCCAATGCGAGCATGGAGATGAATCTTCGCGCGCTCGATGCCGCCATGTCGTACGTCGCCGAGCGCGGGGTGACGAGCGTGCATCACATGGGCTCGTGGGGTGACCTCGCCGTGTTCCGCCGCGCCCACGACGCGGGCGCGCTGCGAACGCGCATCTCCGCTGCCGTGCCGTTGTCGACGTGGGCGCGCTTGCGCGACGAGGTGAAGGCACACGGCCGCGGCGACGCGTGGCTCCGGATCGGCGGGCTCAAGGGCTTCGTCGATGGCTCGCTTGGTTCGCACACCGCGGCGATGCGCGAGCCATTCACCGACGCACCGAATGATCGTGGTCTGTTCGTGAACTCGGAGAAGGATCTCCACGACTGGACCGACAGCGCCGACAAGGCGGGCCTGCAGGTCATCGTGCATGCGATTGGTGATCGCGCGATTCGTACGCAGCTCGATATCTACGAGCAGGTGGCGAAAGCGAACGGCGCGCGCGACAGGCGGTTCCGCATCGAACACGCACAGCACATCGCGCCGGCCGACATCGCACGCTTCGGAACGCTCGGCGTCATCGCGAGCATGCAGCCGTACCATGCCATCGACGATGGGCGCTGGGCCGACAAGGTGATCGGCCCGGAGCGCGCGAAAGGCACCTATGCCTTCAAGTCGCTGCTCGATCATGGCGCGGTGCTGGCGTTCGGCAGTGACTGGTTCGTCGCACCGCCGACGCCGCTCGTCGGCATCTACGCCGCGGTCACTCGGCGCACACTCGACGACAAACATCCCGACGGCTGGGTGCCCGAACAGAAGATCACGGTAGAGCAGGCACTGCACGCGTACACGACGGGAAGTGCGCGCGCCGGCTTTCAGGAGAAGGAGGTCGGGATACTCAGGCCCGGCATGCTCGCCGACCTCGTCATGATCGATCGGGACATCACGCGCGTGAAGCCGGAGTCGATTCGCGATGCACGCGTGATGTTGACGATGGTTGGGGGGCGCGTCGTGTTCGACCGCGATGGTGTGGCGCACTGATGCGAATCATCGTGCGCAGCATCGTGGGGCTCGTCGGCATCGCGTCTCTCACCGCGGCTTCGTGTGCCGCGCCAGGGGCCGGTCCGGCGAGTGACACGGCGGCGGCGCGTGCGCACCTCGTGCAGCTCGAAGCGGATGCGAAGGCATTGGTGAAAACGGACGGCTGTAGCGCGACGAACGAGTGCCGCACGGCACCCGTCGGTGCGCGAGCCTGCGGCGGCCCGCGACTCTATTTCGTCTACTGCGTCGCGACCACGGATTCCGTCGCGCTCTTCAGGAAGCTCGACGAGCTCAAGGCCGCGGAGATCAAGTTCAATCAGAGCGTGGACGCGATCAGTACCTGTGAATTTCGTATGCCGCCAGCAGTGGTGGCGCAGGGCGGCGGCTGTCGCGCGACCACCACACCCTGAGAAAGAGCATCGGACAAACCGCTCACGGCGTCAATAACGCAAGTCACAATGGACTGCCTCGCTGACACGAATCTCCTGGCAGCGAACGTTACATAAACATGTGAAGCATTGCAGCCCGCGCTGGAAGTGCGAGCACCGACCTACAGCCGGCCGCCAGCTAGTAGCTCGTGATCTCGGCGATCGCCTGCTTGAAGCTCTCCACTTGCGGAAGAATTGCGTCCTCGAGTTGCGGCGCGTATCCGACGAAGGTGTCGCTGCTTGCGACGCGCTTCACCGGCGCATCGAGCCAGGCGAAGCAATCGTCGGCGATGCGGGCGGCGATCTCGGACCCGTAACCCCACGAAATCGAATCTTCGTATCCGATGATGACGCGATTCGTCTTCTTCACGCTCTCATAGACACGCTCTTCGTCCCACGGGGACAAGGAGCGCAGGTCGATCACCTCGGCGCTGATACCGTGCTCTTCCTGCATCTGGTTCGCCGCGGCGAAGGCGCGCTGCACCGTAGCGCCGTACGTCACGATCGTCACGTCGGTCCCTTCGCGCACCGTGCGCGCCTTGCCGAATGGGATCATGAAGTTCGGGCCCGGATACGCGGCCTTGTTGTACGTCTGGCGGTAGAGATGCTTGTGCTCGAGGAAGATGACCGGATCTTCGCAGCGAATGGCCGTGCGGAGCAGGCCGTTCGCGTCGAGAGCGTTGGACGGGCAGATCACCCTCAAGCCCGGGCAGTGCGTGAACAGCGACGCGCCAGTCTGCGAATGGTAGATCGCGCCGCGGATGTAGCCACCGTACGTCACGCGCACGACGACCGGCGACGCGAACGCATTGTTCGACCGCCAGCGCATCGTCGCGAGCTCGTCGCGGATCTGCATGTAGGCCGGCCAGATGTAGTCGAAGAACTGAATCTCGACAACAGGCTTGAAGCCCCGCAAGGCCAAGCCGATTGCGCGTCCGACAATGGTCGCTTCGGCCAGGGGCGTGTTGTAGACGCGAGCGCCGCCGAACTCCTTCTGTAGCCCCCACGTCACCTTGAAGACGCCGCCCTTGCCCTTGACCTTGCCGAGGTGCTGCTCGCGCGAGACGTCGGCGACGTCCTGCCCGAAGATGAGCATCTTCGGATTGCGTCGCATCTCGTCCTTCATGCAGGCGTTGAGCAGATCGACCATCGTCGTCTCGTTGCCGGAGAACTGCGGGTCGTCTTCCGTGTCGAACTGCTCGCTCGAAGGATCGACGTCTGGCGAGTAGACGTAATTCTGAACCGTCTCGGGACCGGGCTGCGGCTGCGCGAGCGCATCGTCCGTCGCCGCGAGCACGAGTGCGTCGACCTCCTCGGCGATCTTCGCGAGTTCGGCTTCGGTGGCGTGTCCCTCGGCAACAAGCCATTTGGGAAACTGCGTCACCGGATCGCGGGCCGCGTCGGCTTCGCGCTCGTCGGCGGGGCGGTACATCACCTCGTCGTCGGAGAGCGAGTGCGAGTACGGACGAATGACCTTCGCGTGTACGAGCGCGGGCCCCTTCCGCTGGCGGGCGTAGTCCACGGCCTTCTTCATTGCCTCGTGGCTGGCCAGCAGATCGCAGCCGTCCACTTCCTGGACGTATAGGTCGGGGAACGCCGAGACGAGCTTTGAGATCGATCCGCCTGCGGTATTGACCTCGACCGGGACCGAGATCGCATAGCCGTTGTCCTCGACGAGATAGACGACTGGCAGCTTGAGGTTGGATGCGCTGTTGAGCGACTCCCAGAATTCGCCTTCTGAGGTGGTACCGTCTCCAGTAGTCACCAGCACGACTTCATCGCACTGAAACCCGTCGGTAATGTCGAGGAGCTTCGCGCGGAGTGATGCTTCCGCACTGCCGGCCGCCTGGAGGAATTGGGTCCCGGTCGGTGACGACGTCGAGACGATGTTGAAATCCTTGTGTCCCCAGTGGCTCGGCATCTGGCGTCCGCCCGAACTCGGGTCGATTGCGGCGCCAACAGCCTCGTACAGCATCTCGTTCGCCGTCATGCCGAGCTGCAGGCAGAGCGCGCGATCGCGATAATAGAGATAGAACCAGTCGTAGGCAGGCCTGAGCACCATGCCCGCAGCCGTGAGAATAGCCTCGTGTCCCGCGCCGGAGATCTGGAAGAAGATCTTGTTCTGGCGCTTGAGCTGGATCTCCTTGTCGTCGATGCGGCGCGACAGGAGCATCGTGCGGTACGCGGCGACGAGCTGGTCGCGCGAAAGGCCGGCGGCGCTCTTACGCTCGGCGCGGGTTTGAGTGGCCATGCGGGAAAACGGTCTCGGGTGCGGAGAAAGGTGCGACAGCAGAGAAAGATAACTGCACTGCGCGGACCAGAAAGACGCCATGGCGGCCGGCTGGTCTGGAGCATACTCATCTGGCATCCCGTGTGCATTTTCCAGGCGTCGCACTCACCCTGAGAGGATCCATGCCGCCAGCTCCGCAGCCCACCTGCTCGTTCTGTGACCTCATTCATGGCGCGGGCGAGGTCTCTATGTGCTACGAGGACGCCGACGTTGTGGCGTTCATGGACGTGCAGCCGGTGAATGCCGGACATGTGCTGGTCGTACCCCGGAAGCATTTCGAAGGGTTCGATGACATTCCCCACGCGCTGGCGATGCACCTGTTCGAGGTCGCGATGGAGATTGTCCCCGTGGTGAAGCAGGTCGCAGGCGCGGACGGCATGAACGTCGTCGTGAACAGTGGCGCCGCCGCGGGGCAGGGCGTGTTTCACTACCACGTGCACGTGATTCCGCGCCGTCCCGATGACGGCTTCGACCTTCCGCTTCCCTTCGGGGGGTCCGAGATGCCGGATCGCACGGTGCTCGACATGCACGCGGCACGGATCATCGCGGCGTTCCGGGATCCGGTGGCGTCGAAGAAGCGCGGGGAGCGACGCACCGGGGATCGGCGGGCTGGAGTCTGACATTGCTCTTGCGCGATTCTGAACTTCATCGCACTAATACCGCCGCGGAGCTTCGCTCCGCCGCACCCGGAGGCCGATGAGCACCTCGACCCGACATCGGATGATGCAGTGGGCAATGCGATCGCGCTCGTCGCGACGCATGTGCTGGCCCACCGGTGCGACGCCGACCACGACATACGACACCTCGCGACAGGAAGCTCCTTCCTGCGCGAGGTGTCGTCTTTTCCAGCGAGGTGCAATGCCCGCTCGACACGGTCACCGCGTTCCTCTTTCACGTGCCCCCCGCGGCGTCATGCGCCGCGTGCGGCGCCTACTTCCCGCCCAGCAAAAGCGAGCGATCAAGCTCGCCGCGATGCGCGACTGCGGGCGACGCTGCGTGTACTGCGCCGCGCCGCTCGACTACGAGCACGCCACGCTCGACCACGTGCATCCGCTCGCGAAGGGCGGAGCGCACGCGCCGGGTAACGTCGTCGCGGCATGCCCGCCGTGCAATCGCCTCAAGGCGGACATGCTGCCGGTCGAGTTCTTCATGCGCTATCCCTGGGCCGGGCGCAACTTCATTCATCATGCTCGTGCCGTGCATCGTGCGCTCAAGCGCCAGGCTCGGCGCGCGGTAAGTCTTGCGTTCGCTGGAGGGCAGGCCGCGGCCTGACCGCTTCGAAGCGGTGACTGGGAGTCGGCGAGGCGTCGGGGCGCCTAACCGGCTCGCATCGCCGACCCTCTCACATCGCCATGCGCCAGAACATTTCGTCAGGTACCAGGTTCGAGCCCATCGTCGGCTACTCGCGCGCGGTTCGCGTTGGAGGCGTCGTGCATGTCTCGGGAACGACGGCGACCGACGCATCGGGAAAGCTCGTCGGCATCGGAGATGCGGCCGCGCAAACACGCCAGACGCTGGAGAACATTCGGCGCGCACTGGAGAAAGCCGGTGCGCGGCTCGAGGATGTCGTTCGCACGAGGATATACGTCACCGACATCAGCCGATGGGAAGCCGTCGGGCGCGTGCACGGCGAATTCTTCGCCGCGATCCTGCCGACCACGTCGATGGTCGAAGTGCGCAGCCTCATCGATCCCGACATGCTGGTGGAAACCGAGGCGGAGGCGATCGTGGACGAATAGCCGCTGTAAGCCGTGAGTTTTGAGTGGGGGAGTTCTCCAACAGTTCCTGGTTTAAGTTTTCGAGTTGGGCGCTGGTCGTTGTTCCTACTGGAGTAAAGTCATCCCAGCACGGCACACGTTCGATACGAAACGGCGTAACTGAAGACAACCTCAGTTACGCCGTTCGTTTCCCACTGGCCCCATAAGAGTGTGGCTGTACGCCACAGAGGTCTGCGACCAACTCAAGACTGAGTCAACTTCAACTACCAACTGCGGGAAAACTCCCCCACCGTCAACAGTTCAACTCGTTATGGATTGATCGGAAACGGCGCATTTCGGATGACTTGCCCCGGCGTGCGCCATCCACCGCGCGGCTCACGCTGCGTGGACGGACGCGGCGCCTCCGGCCGACCGGCAGCAGCCGGAACCGGCTCGGGCGCGCGCTCCACCTGCGGTACCTCCGCGGGCGCGACTTGCTCCGCGCGTGTCGCCGGCTGCGCCGGAGCAGGCGTGTCGTGCTTCACGCTCTTGACTGGCGCGTGTGTTCCGTGGAACGCGCTCGGAGCGCGGGAGACGGCCGGTGCCTTGGGCGTCGGCGTCGGGCTTTGCGTGCGCTCCCCCGCGGACACGACGTCGAGCCGTGGCGAGGAGGCCCCGGCGAGCTGTACGTCACCGCCGCCAACCTTGGCGAGATCCTGTTTCAGATCATCGGACAACGCAGGCTGTTCCGACGAGCGCGAGCACGCAGCCAAAGTGACAAGAGCGAGCGTGCTGATCGAGAGCCGCAGGATATTTCGCATGGAGTGTATACCCCGAAGATGCAGAAGGAGTGCCGGCGAACGCGGCCAGGAGCGGCAAATTCCCTCTGACAAGGGTCGCGCATCCGGCCGCACATTGATACCCCGGGTCTGGCTGCATGTTTCGGTCGAAGCTGTAGGGTCCACAGACGCGGTCGCTGACTGCTCTGCTCGCTGATGCTCATTGCTGGCTCGCGACCGACGTCGTCACCTCGGCGACGATATCGCGCGAGGGATCGGCGTATTCGTCGGCGTGCTTGATGAGTAGCCACTGTGGACGTCCCGGGCGGTTCATGCGCACGAGCACCCATGAGCCCTGAAGCCGCTTGCCGCGTAGCGTGATCTTCAGGTCGCCGTCGCGATATCCCTCGCGCAGCGACTCCACCCCACCACCATCCTCGGCCTCATACGTTCCGCGATCCCAGAGCATGACCGTCCCGCCGCCATACTCGCCCTGGGGAATCGTCCCCTCGAAGGTGTTGTACGAGATGGGATGATCCTCCACCTCCATCGCGAGCCGCTTCACGGACGGATCGAGGCTCGGCCCCTTCGGCACCGCCCACGACTTCATGACTCCGTCGAGCTCGAGGCGGAAGTCGAAGTGCAGGTGACTGGCCGCGTGCTTCTGAACGACGAAGTGAAGTGCTCTCCCCTTGGCGCGCGGGACCTTTGTTTTCGCCGCGCTCATCTTCGTTCCCGCACGCTTGGTCGTCTTCTTGGCAGGCATACCGGCGGCAACGTGCGAAGACCATGCCCATAAAGTCCTGTCCGACTGTCTGACCGTCCGACGGGTCTAATAGTCCACTGGCCTCAGATAGCTCTCCCCGATTGTAGACGAGCTCATCATCGCGACTGTCGGGAGTCGCCGCTTCCAGTGCGTGCTCGCCAGCCGCTTCCTGACGAGCGCGACCTCCGCCGCATCGAAGCCGCGCGCGATGAGATCTGACTCGCTGTATCCGCTCAGCATCCAGTTGAGCAGCTCGTCCGCTTTCGCATAGCTGATCCCGAAGTCGCCCTCATCCGTCTGACCGACGACGAGATCCGCCGAGGGCGCCTTGCCGACGATGACGTCTGGCACACCGAGATGCTTCGCCAACGCCCAGACCTGCGTCTTGAAGAGATCGCCGAGCGGATTGATCGGTGGCGAATCGTCGGCGTGCCAGGTGAAGTAGCCGAACAGCCGCTCCGTCTTGTTGCCTGTGCCGAGCGGAATGGCGTGATGCTTCGCCGAGAGATCGAACAGGGCGATCATGCGCGTCCGCGCCATCACGTTGCCGCGTCGTGCCGCGCCGGCTTCCGGCTCGCTCGAGAGATATCCATCGACCGCTGCGCTGATGTCGAGCGTTCGCGACTCGATGCCCAGGGCGTCGATCACGAGCTGTGCATGCGCGAGACTCTCGGGACTCGAAGAGCGGTAGGGCAGACGAACACCGATCACTTGCTCCGCACCGAGGGCGCGCGCGGCAAGGTAGGCGGTGACGGCCGAGTCCACGCCACCCGAGACGCCGACGACCGCGCGCTCGAAGCCGCGGTGCTGCATCTCATCGCGCAGAAAGCGAACGAGCCAGCTCTCGGCGAGCGCCGCATCGATCTCGAGCGTTGGAGGGCCGCCCGACGACTCATCGCGTACCACCGTGATCGCCGGCGCGGGAGTTTTCGAGCCGGTGCCGCGACGCTGACGAGACGACGCCGCCGCGTCGCTCGACGTCGCGGCGATCTCCGCCATGCCGTCGTAGCTGAGGAGGTAGGGCAATCCGGCATCGACCTTGGCCATCGCGTCGCGCAGATGCGGCACCATCGTCTCCAGGTCCGCGATGAGTGGCATGTCGGCGCGCGCGCGCGTCACGTCGTCGAGATCGACGCGAGCCACGACGAGCGCTTCCTCCCAGAGCGGACCGCGTGTGCGCACCTCGCCTTTCGGGCCGGCCAACATCGCACTGCCGGGAAAGAGCTTTCCTCCCTCGCTTCCCACGAGATGAATCAATGCCACGTAGAGGCCGTGCTCGTCGGCCATGTCACGAGCGAGACGCTCCCACCGCGACACGCTCGCCGGTCCGGGCACGTCGTCCGGCTTCGGCCACGCGCCCCTTGCCGGCGGCGCGGTGGGCACGATGATGAGCTGCGCACCGTCGAGCGCGGCAATCGTTCCCGTCATGGAGTGCCAGACGTCCTCACACACCAGCATCGCGGCGCGACCCCAGGGTGTGTCGAAGGCGCGGATCTCTCGCCCGCGCTCGACGAAACGTTCCTCGTCGAACAATCCGTAGGTTGGGAGGAACACCTTGCGGTGCACATGCCGCACGAGCGGGATCGTCTCGCCGAGCGAGACGTACATCGCGCTGTTGTACAGCTTGTTGCGCCACACCTCGTAGAAGCCGACGCAGACGTCGATCGCCGGACCGTTGCCGTACGTGCGATGCAGATCGGCCGCGAGCTGCCCGGCTGTAACCGCATGCTCGCGCACGCCGCCCTCGAGGAAATACCCGCTCAGCGCGGTTTCGGGAAAGCAGACGAGCTGCGGTCGCGGATCGAGCGCCGATGCCAGCGCGAGAAACTCACCGATGCGGGAGAGATTCCCCGCGTAGTCGCCCTTCCGCGGCTGGAACTGTGCGAGGGCAAGCGTGACGAAGTTGGCCATTGCGTGGATAATCGCGCCGGGGAGGAATCGCGGCAACGGCAAGCGTGCTTTGCTCGCGCAACCTGGCCGTTCGGAGAGTGTATCTTTTCCCCATGTACCGTCTCTTGCTTGCCTTCGTTTTCCTCGCCGGGCCGCTCGGCGCGCAGACACCATCGCAGACGCCCTCGACCGGGCCTGTCTGGCAGATCGTCCCGCAGCTGCAGTCGTCGCTCGTCTTCGCCCGCGACGGCGCGTACATCGGAGAGATTGGCAAGGAGTCGCGCACCAGCGTGCAAATTCGGACGCTGCCGAAGTACGTCGGCCAGGCGTTCGTCGCAGTCGAAGACCAGCGCTTCTACCA
>OCZT010008049.1_pt1 | contig 10291 bp, 11 predicted proteins | sample 1539031 | NCBI WGS metagenome assembly OCZT01 (sample SAMEA3539308, study PRJEB22396) | soil metagenome | biome: tundra; feature: field; material: soil | place: USA | collected 2010-05 | depth 0.15 m
CTAAGAGGCGCGTCCGGTTTCGAGCGGCGGGCGATATTGCCGTACCAGAGAGCAACCGTTTCCCCGCAATATTGGCCATTTCCCGCAAGTCCCGGGCACCGCGCCGCTAACCAAAAGAACCGAGAGTTCGTCGCAAGTTAATTTGGCTCCCCAAACGGGACTCGAACGTATGACCTTTTGGTTGACGGCGGAGAGACGTCGGAGAAGCCATCGCTGCGAGCCCACAAGCAAAAAGGCCCGCCACGGCCGAAGCCGGGCGGGCGAGTGGGGGCTACCCGACGCTATCGGTTGATCCGGTAGGTGCGCTCCCCGCCTTCAGGCTTGAAGGACTCGATGGCGTAACCGGCTTTCTTCATGGCGCCGGCCATGAACCCGCGGACGGTGTGCTTCTGCCAGCCCATCTTGTCCATGATCTCCGCCAGCGTAGCGCCGTTCTTCCGCTGGAGCATGGCGACCACTTGGGCCGTCTTGCTGCCTTCACGCGGGCCGGCGGCGTCCTGCGTCTTGGCGGCATCTTTGGCCTTAGGCGCTTTCTTGGCAGGGGTGGTCTTCTGTCGCCTTGGTCTTCGCGGGCGCGCCCTTGGCGGCCTGTGCGCCGCCCTTGGCCTTCTTGTCGGACTTCGGCTTCGGGGTTTCGCCCAGGCTCTGGATTTGCTCCCAGATGCGGCCCGCGGCGGTCTTGGCGGTCTTGAAGCTCCTCACCGGCTTCACGCCCGGCAGGCTGTTCCAGATGGCTACCAGCCTCTCCGCGGGCCACTGCGTGGCGAGCGCGGCCAGTTCCTGCTGGCTGGCGAAGGAATCGAAGGGGGTGGTGGTCGTAGCGGCGGGCTTCCTCTTGCGTGCCGAACGCGGTGATGTTGTTCTGCTCGTCGATCGTAAACGTCTTCATAATCTTTCTCCTTGGTGCCGCGTCGTGCGCGGTCATGACATCGATCACTCGGAAGTGCTTGAAAAGCAAGGCGATTGTGCAATAAATCGACGACGGCGAAGATCTGGCGATGGTGGTCAGACCGCGGCACAGATGAGGCACGACGAACTGGCCCACATGGTGGAATTTGGGGGGAAATGAAGCCCCCAGGCGGAAAATTTGGACGCAAGAAAGAAGATGCGATTGCTGGGCTGCTGACCCAGCGAAACATCGAAGAGGCCGCCAAGGTCGCCGGCATCGGAGCCAATACGCTCCTGCGTTGGCTAAAGGTACCCGAGTTCCAGACGGCCTACCGGGAAGCGCGCCGGGCCGCCTTTGGGCAAGCCGTCGCACGGCTCCAGCAGGGAACCTCGGCCGCCGCCACCACGTTGCTGAAGACGATGATCGATCCGGCCACGCCGGCGTCCGTCCGGGTACGGGCGGCAGAGGCGATCTTCAACCACGCGGCCAAGGCCATCGAGATCGAGGACATCGAGGCGCGGGTGGCTGCGCTGGAAGCAGCCACGGCGAGCGGAGAGCCGCGAAGATGAAGAGTGCCCTGCTGTCTCGCCTGGAGCGGTTGGAATCGCTGCCGGAGAATCGACATTCAGTTTGCCTCCGCAGTGGACGGACGGATTGCCAAAGAAATGCAGGCGCGTGTTGGCGGACGGCCGGAACCGGCGAAGACGGCACCGGGCCGACAGGGAAGCGAGCCGCAGAGCTGATGCCATGAAAACGATCGCCAGACGCCTTCGCCTTCTCGAAAATAAAGTTGCCAGTCACGAAATTGGGGGGCCGAGTCCGGCTGAAGTTCTTCGTGAACGTCGTCGGCGGCGCTGCGAAGCGAACGGGCTGCCGTTCGAAGAGCCATTTAGGGACCCCCGGCTTTATGAGAACGGCAGACATCCGACATGGGCCGAGGTACTGCGGAGTGCGCGTGCCCGGCGCTGCGCCGAGGCCGAATCGCGACGTTCTGAAAAGGGGGGCTGAGCGGATGGCCAGCAGGAGTTTTTCAAAGCGATTGGAGCGATTGGAAACCCGTATCATGCCGGTGGGCGAGCCGTTGGTCATCCAAGTCCGATTCGTCTCCCTGAACGGGAGCGTCGAGGACGGACCCCGGTTTAGCGTGCCGGGCGCTGGAGGTCGCCGCTTGGGGAAGGAACCGAGATGAATCAGAGCGGCGTGACGAACCTCTCAAGGCGGGTCCGGAAGCTGGAATCGCAGTTGACGAACGCCACGGGGCTGGTGGCCCGCTCAGACGAATGGTTCGTGTTCTGGGGAGAGAAGATCGAGCGACTCATCGCCGGAGAGGCGCCGGAGCGAATAGGCCGCATCCCGCTGGACGTCATCGATCAGATGCGCGAACAGCCATGCAGCGGGGAGCGGCCGTCACCGGATTTTTGACGGACTGAGAGCGAGATGCAATCCAAGCTCAAATCGCGATTGGCCATACTTGAGAAGGCTATGCGGAAAGTGGCACCGCCTGCCGTGCCATGCGAGTCCCCGGCGCTTTTGCTCGCCTCCCGGCTTGCGGCCATGGGAATTGAACGTGGACCCTACGAGAGTCTTGCGGAGAGGGGTTAACGCCCGCGACCCGATGTCCGTTCCGAGCAACTGACACATCTCAGCAACGCGCGTGATACAGCCAAGTGGCCCGGCAGATCGCCGGGGTCAGTTTCCGATACAGCCCTAGGACTTGTCGGGAACAACCGCCCGGAAAGCGTGTCGGGAACCACGTTCTCGGATTAGGGTGTGATACGTCCAGGCGCCGTGGGATAACTCCCCTGTAGACGATTTGTGGAGCGTGAGCCGCTAGTGAGCAACCAGACTGGCGGGATTACCGGCACGCCTGATCCGACGGCGTGGTCAACCCGATCACAATTGCGTCGAACGGCCCGCCGCCGTATCCCGATTGCACGCGCCAGTTCTTCTGCGGGAGATTCTTCGAGGCGGAAATGCCCGAAGCGTACACTTTGCCGTTTCCGACAGCGATACCTTCCAGAAGATCTTGGCCGGGGCCCCCCACATAAGTGCCGTAGCAGAGCTTTGAACCATCGGGCGAGAGAGCGGCGAGAAACCCGTCCAGATATCCGCCGCCGTATGACGACTGAAACGCGTTGCGCGTGGGCAGGTCGGTTGCGGCGGTCATGCCGTCGATCCAGACGCGGCCGTGTTCGTCGACCGCCATGCTGCCGTTGTCGTAGGGCCCCGGGCCTTCCGTCGATCCGCCATAATGTGTCGACCAGATGATTCGTCCGCCGTCGCGATCGAGCTTGGTCACAAACGCGCCATAATTCCCGCGGCGCTGCCGCTGATACGCGCCCGGGGTGGTCGGAAAGTCGTCCGAAGCAGTGGTGCCGGAGACGATCGGATTGCCCGCGGAATCGAGTGCGACGGCCATTACAAAGTCCAATTTCGACCCGCCCAGGTAAGTGGAAAAGAGCAAGCTCCAGTCGGAGAGTCGCAGTTTCATCAGGAAGCCATCGAGCTCGCCGCCCAAGTGCGCCTGCAGGGGGGTTTTCAGCGGAAAATCGCTGGAAGAAGTGGCACCAGAGGCAAAAAGATTGCCCGCATGATCGAGCGCCAGGCCGCCGACGGGGTCGCGCCCCTTACCTCCGATCAACACGCTCTGCAAACTCCTCGAATCGCCCGGCCGCAAGCGCGCAATGAAACCGTCCGGCGCTCCGCCGGGTCCGAATCGGGCGCGCACACCGGGAAAATCGTCCGACCATGTGGTTCCACTCACGTACACCGTGCCGTCGTCCGCCACCGCGAATCCGCCAGGTTCGTCGTTCTTCGAGCCGCCGAGCAGGGTGGAATAAATAATCTTTCCGGCGGCATCGAGCTTGAGCACGAAGACATCGCGCCGCGGCCCGGCGAACTTACGCTGGACGGCATCGGGGGTGGTTGGAAAATCGGCCGATTGCGTCTGGCCCAGCACGTATACTGATCCATCCTTCGCCACCTCCAGATCGCCTGCGGCATCCCAGTCGCTTCCTCCGGTGCGCGTAGCCCATACGATGTTGCCGGTACGCCCGTCGATCTTCACCACCACCGCGTCCATGGAGGCATTCGATGTGGGCGGCGCTTTGGCGGGCAGGTGCGGGAAGTCCGGCGAGTCGGAATGGCAGCCGAGGTAAATATCGCCGGCGCGATCGAGCGTGATGCCGTCGCAGTCGTCCGTGCCCGAGCCGCCCAGATAGCCCATCAGAAGCGGCTCCGGCGCGGAGGTAGCCGCGGCCGCCGCCAGAGCCGCGCAGATTGCAAGCAAGCGTTTCATGCCCTATACTCCGGTTTCACCAGCATTCCGACCGAGTCCCATGGTTTCCACCGCCGAGGACGGCACAATCACCATCGAGCCGCGCTTCTTGATGGCTTCGTAAAGCAATGTTCATGGCGCGCAGGTGCAGCGCCACCGGGCTCCCCAAGTTCGGTCTCACCCCTACTCTGCGCTCGGGAGCAACCGGCAATTGGCCCGCTCGCAACAATCACGCCCGCAAATGCCACATTCAGCCGCTTCATTATGGGCCCGTGCCCTACCGATCAACTGCTAGGAACTGACTCAATTCACGAGGTAGCCCTGCGCTCCGGATTGCAGACCGCGCCCCACCCAATTATGGATCCTTTCCGATAACGGCAGTAAAACGGCGTTATCGGAACGTGGCGAGGCCACCCGGACGAGTTGTCGCCATCCCGTTCCTTTGAAAACGCCTCAGACCGCCTCCGAACGTAACATGGCGGCTCGCCGTATCCGCTGGTAGAATTGAGGTATGTCGACGCTGTTGGAGAAGGCGCTGGAAAAGGTCGTCGCACTACCCCTGGATGAGCAGGATGCGATTGCGTCCCAGATCCTCGCTTCGCTAGCCGACGAGGACGCCTGGAAGACACGCTTTGCCGGGAAACGCGATGTGATCCGTCGAATGGCACGGGAAGCCCTTGAGGAAGACGAGAGGGGCGAGACGCTGCCGTTGGACGATCTGCTTTGATGCAGTCCCGGACTACACGGCAGTTCTGGCGATTGTTTGCGGATCTACCTTCCGGCGCTCAACGGGACGCCAAGCGCGCCTATCGTCTCTTCCAGAGCAATCCGGCGCACCCCGGTTTGCAGTTCAAAAAGCTGGAAGGCGAGGATAACATTTATTCGGTTCGCATCGGTCTTGAATATCGCGCTCTGGCCGCCATGAAGAAAGATCGAATCGTGTGGTACTGGATCGGCAGTCACTCCGAATACGACCGCCTGGTCTGAACTCTACCTACCCTACCTGGCTTTTCCGCGCTCGCTTCTTCGGTGCAACTTCCACCTCGCCCGTCCCGGCGCCCGCCGCCGTAGTGGCCACCGCGGCCGGCTTGCGCTTCCCGGCGAGGCTCTTCTTGAGCGCCTCCATGATATCGATCACCGGCGCGAAGTGCTCCGACGGAGTCTCCACCACGTTGCGGCCTTCGATCTTGTCCTCGATCATCTTCTTCAGGTTGTCGCGGTAGGAGTCGTGGTATTTCTGCGGCTCGAAATTCTCCTCCAGGGAGGAGATCAGCATCTTCGCCATGGCGAGTTCCTTCTCCTTCACCAGGCTGGTGTCGGTGCGGAACTCTTCCACCTGCCGGATCTCGTCCTGGTAATACATGGTGTGCGAGAGAATCCCCTTGGCGCCCGGCCGCAGCACGATGATGTGCTCGCGATTGTGCATCGCCACTTTGGCCACGCCGTAATAACCGGAGTCCTTCAATGCCGTGAACAGCAGGGCATACGCCTTTTCGCCGCCCTCATCCGGGGCGACGTAGTAGGAACTCTCCAGGTAGATCGGGTCCACCTGGTCGGCCTTGACGAATTCCAGGATCTCCATCACCTTGGCGGTGCGCGGCGCCACCTTCCGGATGTCCTCGTCGTCAATCACCACGTAGTGATCCTTCTCGTACTCGTAGCCCTTGACGGTCTCCGAGCGCGGGATCGGTTTGTCTTCGAGCTGGCAATAGGTCATCTGCTTGATGCGCGAATGGTCATCCTTGTGCAGGATGTTGAAGCTGATGGTTTCGCTGCGTGCCGCGCTGAACAGACGGATGGGAAACGACACCATGCCGAAAATCAGGTGGCCCTTCCAGACGCTTGCTGCCATATGTATTCCTCCTGACCCCTCTGGGGGCGTTATGGTTTTCAAGATACTACAAAGCCTAATAAGATGTAAATGGAAGGACGCAAGGGGGTTATGTCGCTCGACGAGTACGCCGGGAAACGCCGCTTCGAAAAAACGCCCGAGCCTCCTCCTTCCGTTGGGACGAGCAAGCCTGGGGCCAAACCCTATTTTTGTGTGCAACGGCACGATGCCACCAGGCTGCACTACGACTTTCGCCTGGAGATCGACGGTGTCCTGAAATCCTGGGCCGTGCCCAAGGGGCCGTCGCTCGATCCCGCGGTCAAGGTCTTCGCCGCGCACGTCGAAGATCACCCCGTGGATTACGGCGATTTCGAAGGCAATATTCCGGCCGGCAACTACGGCGGAGGCAGCGTCATGCTGTGGGACCGGGGCACGTTTGACCTGTTGGGCGATGTCGCCGCCGGGGCGCAACTGGCCCGCGGCGATCTGAAATTCCGCCTGCACGGCGAGAAACTGCAGGGCGATTTCGCCATCGTCCACATGAAGGCCCGCCCCAAGGGCAAGGGCAACGAGTGGCTGCTCATCAAAAAGCGCGACGAGTTCGCCACCGCGGGCTGGGACGTGGAGGCGCTTGCCTACAGCGTCCTCTCCGGCCGCACCCAGGAAGAGATCGCGCGCAACCTGCCGGCGCGCCACACCAAACGCGCGACCGCCGGAGCGGCCGATCGCGTCTGGGCCGCCAGTCCGCCGGCCAGGCGCGCCCGCCAACGTGGCACAGACGCTCCCGTCAGTCAACCCGGCGATCCCGGCGCTTCTCTCTCACCGCGCGCCAAACCCGCGCCCGCCAAAAAGAAAGCCAGGGTCGACCTGCCGGCCCTCCAGGGCGCGCAACTCGCCGAGATGCCGGCGGCCGTTGAGCCGATGATGGCGATGCTCGCCGACCGCGTCCCGCGCGGCGAGGATTGGCTGTTCGAGGTGAAGTGGGATGGCGTGCGCGCCGTGGCCTTCCTGGATAACGAAGAGGTCCGCCTGCAATCGCGCACCGGGTTGCGTTGCGAGCGCCAGTATCCCGAGCTCGCCGTGATGCCGCACCACATCGCCGCATCGCAGGCCGTCCTCGACGGCGAGATCGCGGTGCTCGATGCCAAGGGCGTCTCCCAGTTCCACCTCATCCAGCCGCGCATCGCCAACACCGACCCCAACACCATCGCCCATCTGGTGCGCTCCACCCCGGTGGTCTATTTTGCCTTCGACCTGCTCTACCTGGATGGGTACGACCTGCGTGGCGTCGCGCTCGAAAAGCGGCGCCAACTCCTGCGGCAGGTGCTGACGCCGGGGCCGGCCGTCCGCATCTCCGAGGCCTTTCCCGGCTCGGGCGAGCAACTGCTGGAGGCGGCGCGCGAAAATGGCCTGGAGGGCATCGTAGCCAAGCACGCGCGCAGCACCTACCAATCGCGGCGCAGCCGGGAGTGGCTCAAGATCAAGATCTCTGGCGAGCAGGAGTTCGTGATCGGCGGCTTCACCGAACCGCAAGGCGATCGCGATTACTTTGGCGCCCTCGTGCTCGGTGTCCACCAGGACGGCGAGCTGCGCTGGGCGGGAAACGTCGGCACCGGCTTCGACCAGAAACTGCTGGCCGGCCTGCACGCGCGTTTGCAGCCGCTGGTCACGCCCACCTGCCCCTTCGCCGAACGGCCCAAGCCGGACCGCGGAATCACCTGGGTCACTCCCGAGCTGGTCTGCCAGGTGAAGTACGCCAACTGGACGCCGGACGGCCGCTTGCGCGCGCCCGTGTTCGTCGGCTTGCGTAACGACGTGGAGGCGCCCGGGGTGATGCGTGAAGCCGTCCGCGACCTCTCCGTCGATCTCCTGCCCGGAAGCCCCAGGGAGGCAACCCTCCCCATCGACGGCCACACCCTCAAGTTCACCAATCTCGCCAAGCTGTACTACCCCGGCGACGGCGTCGCCAAGCGCGACGTCCTCAACTACTACGCCGCCGTCGCCGGCCTGATCCTGCCCCACCTGTTGGACCGGCCGCTCTCCCTCAAGCGCTATCCCAACGGCATCCGCGAGCAGTTCTTCTTTCAGAAGAAAACGCCCGAGACCTATCCGGATTGGCTGCGCACGGAATTGATCGACGACATCAACTACGTGTTCGCCGCGGACCGCGCCAGCCTGCTGTACCTAGTCAACCTGGGCTGCATCGATCACAACCCCGCGATGAGCCGGTCGGGCTCGCTCGATCACCCCGATTTCATCCTCATCGATCTCGACCCGCAAGAGTGCTCCTACGACCTGATCGTGGAGGCGGCCCTGCTGGTCAAGCGTATTCTGGACCAGATCGGCCTGCTGGGATATCCCAAAACTACCGGCGGCGACGGCATGCACGTCTACATCCCTATCGAGCCGGTCTACACTTTCGACGAGGCCCGCACCTTCGCCGAACTGATCGCGCGCCTGGTGACGCACCAAAAGCCGCACTTGTTCACCACGCCGCGCTCGGTGGCCAAGCGGCGGAAGAACCGGGTGTATTTCGACTACCTGCAGATCGCCAAATCGAAGACCATCGCGGCGCCCTATGTGCTGCGGGCGTACGAGGGAGCCCCGGTGGCGACGCCGCTCGAGTGGACCGAGGTGGTTCCAGGGCTGCACCCCAAACAATTCCACATTCACAACGCGCGCGAGCGATTCCGCCAGAAGGGCGATCTGTTCCGCGGCGTCCTGCAGAGCCCGCAGAATCTGTCCGACGCTCTGGGCCGTCTGGAAACCCTGTTCCGCCGCCCCCCGTAGCGTAGCCTTTCAGGCTGCCATGACCCCATTCCTGGGGGCATGTCTTCTTCTTTCTTCCCCCCTACCTCTCCGTCGTCAAAAACACAACTACCCCATCGCCGCGGAAGACGAGGTCGGCGGGGGCTTTCTGTGCGGCATCGCCCTTGCGGGAGACCACCCGGCCGTAGACCACCGCCCAGCGGTCGTACTCCGGGTTGCCGAAGCGGAACTTGCCGAGCGAGGTGCGGCGGGTGAGCCCGGCGAACTTTTTATTGAGCACGGCGACGTCGAATTCCAGGTTGGCGGAGGGCTTGGGACCGGCGGCGGCATCCTCGGTCAGCCAGAGCACGGGCGGGACGGCGGTGGCGGGTTCGCAGGATTGCTCGCCGATCCAGCGGCCGTCGCGGCGGAAGGAGTAGCGGCCCAGCACGGCCACATCCTTGCCTTCGTGGGCCGGAAGATCGGCCAGGATTTCGCAGACCGTGACCGGCGGAATCGGTGGATCGGCCGCGATCGCGAAGGCGGCGACGAACAAGGCAAGCGAAATCGAGCGGCCAATTGCGGTACTTCCCTGAACGCGATGTGGCATGGTGCGCGGAAACAGAATAGACCTCTCCAACTCCCTGTCGGTTACATCCATTATTACCACTGTCGCCGCAAACTTCAGCCCACTTGCGAATCCGGAAACCCATCCGCACACGTTGACTCTTCGTCGCAGCACCCACCGTAGCGTAGCCTTTCAGGCTGGATAGCGTCGGGATAAACCGGCGTGGAGTAGTGAATGAAAGAGTCACACAGGAAAGGAGTAGCGACCATCCTGACCCCGAGCCATGCGAGGGCAGTCGTAAGGCTGCACTTGAAGCGTTGGACAGGGGCATATGTGGGCTGGGTATTGAGCTCCGAAAACGGCAATCCAGGGAGCCGACGGCGTCAGCCTGTACGGAAGGCAATAGAGCGGTACGCGCTAGCGCGAGCGTGCCGTGCCCTGCGGAGTCGAAGACCCCATGCACGCATAGAAACTCCATGCGCGAGAACCGAGAGGCCCCGTGGCCGCCCGCGGGCAGATGGCGGGCCGGGTGGAGAAAGCGATGAGCGATAAGTCCACCATGCACGGCGGCGGGGAGTCGTACAGCGGCGTAGTACCTGCGAAGCAGCCGAACAAGGGCGGGAAACCGCCGGCGGAGGTTGTGGAGGAAAGGCCGCTGGTCAAGGAGAACACGGAACAGTCTAACCAGTGCCGGAGGCAGAGCCGGGAAAGCGGGCCAAGCGGGCTGGGACGTGTGCGGGAAGTGGCAAAGAAGGACGGGAAGGTGCGGTTCACGGCCCTGCTCCACCATGTGACGGTCGATCTGCTCCGGGACAGTTACCACAGCCTGAAGAAAAAGGCTGCGCCGGGGGTGGACGGAGTGACATGGGAGGAGTATGGAGACGGCGTGGAGGCGCGGTTAAGCGACCTGCACGGGCGGCTCCATCGAGGGGCATATCAAGCGCAACCGTCGAGGCGAGTCTGGATCCCGAAAGCCGA
>OCZT010008051.1_pt1 | contig 10289 bp, 7 predicted proteins | sample 1539031 | NCBI WGS metagenome assembly OCZT01 (sample SAMEA3539308, study PRJEB22396) | soil metagenome | biome: tundra; feature: field; material: soil | place: USA | collected 2010-05 | depth 0.15 m
CAGCGCGACTGCGGCCTGCCGCAACAAACTTGTCGCCAAAAACATACAGCCCCTCAAGATATTCCGACACTCACGGCAATGCGTTGTTCTTAATGGACCAGCGCGGCATTGACCAGATTGGCCACCACAAAAATTGCCGGTACAAAAAAATCCCCGCGGGCCATCGGCCGCGGGGATTTTCGTCGGTGTCGTCAGAGCCGATCTCTTACTTCAAGACCATCAACGTGAACGGATAGACATAGGCCTGCAGCATCACGAGAACGCCGACAAGACATGCCAGCGCGATCGAATGCTTGAACACGAAGCGCAAGATCGTGCCTTCATGTCCATACCAGTTGGTGGCGGTGGAGGCGACGACGATCGACTGCGCGTCGATCATCTTGCCCATGACGCCGCCGGAGGAGTTGGCGGCGCCCATCAGGACCGACGAGAGGCCGAGTTGCTCCGACGTGATCTTCTGCAGATTGCCGAACAGAATGTTCGACGCCGTATCCGATCCGGTCAGCGCCACGCCCAACCAGCCGAGCAGTGTGCCGAAGAAGGGATACAGCACGCCGCTCGCCGCGAAGGCGAGACCGAGGGTCGCGTCAACACCGGAGAGCCGGGTCAGCGTACCGATCGCCAGCATCGCCGAGATTGTGATCAGCGAGACCGAGCAAACCTTGAGAGTGCGGCCATACTCCGCAATCAGCTTCGCCGGCGAGAAGCCCATCAGGAAGCCGGAGATGATCGCCGCGATCAGCATGCCGGTGCCGGTGAACGACAGGTAGGTGAACGCGAATACGGCGCCTTCCGGCGTCGGCTTCGCCGCCACCGGCGGCACCTTGTTGATCATATTGTGCAGATCTGGCACGGGATAATTCCAAACGAAGATCGAGTTTGCCCAGTTCTTGAACGCGCCGTTGCCCCAGACCAGCATCACGATACAGACGATGATCCAGGGCAGCAGCGCGCCCCAAAGCTGCGCCTGGGTGAGCGGTGTCTTGTCCAGCGGCTTCGCCGGCTTCATCGTCGCAGTCGATTCATCCTTGCCGCGCAGCGCCGGCGACAGCCAGAGCACCTTCGGCTGCCAGACCTTCAGGAACAGGATGAGGCAGCCCATCGAGATCAGCGATGCGCCGATATCGACGATCCAGGGGTTGATGTAGTTCGAGATCACGAACTGCGGGACCGCGAACGTCACGCCGGTGACAAGAATGGCCGGCCAGACGTCCTTCATGGCTTTCCAGCCCGCGAACGCCCATACCACCCAGAACGGCACGATCAGCGAGAAGAACGGCAACTGCCGTCCGACCATCGCACCGAGAATATACGGATCAAGACCGGTCACCGAAGCGAGGCCCTGGATCGGCGTACCGAGCGCGCCGTAGGCGACGGGCGCGGTGTTGGCGATCAGCGACAGGCCGGATGCGGCGAGCGGCGAGAAACCGAGACCGATCAAAACCGCTCCTGTCACGGCAACCGGCGTACCGAAGCCCGATGCTCCTTCAAAAAACGCACCGAATGAAAATGCAATCAGCAGCAGCTGCAGGCGCCGGTCCTCGGTCACGCCACCAATCGCACGTTGTAACAGTTCGAACTTCCCGCTTGCGACCGTAACGCGGTAGAGGAAGATGACGTTCAGCACGATCCAGCCAATCGGGAAGAATCCTGCCACGACGCCGAGCAGCGATGCGCGGATCGACATGCCTGCCGGCATGGTGAACACGAAAATCGCGATGATGTTGGCGGCGATCAGCGCAACGATGGCTGCGATATGCGCCTTGACCTTGCCGCTTGCGATCAAAACCAGCAGCGTGACGACGGGTATCGCCGCGGCGATCGTCGAAAGCGTGGTGTTGCCAAATGGATTATAGACTTGATTCCACATTGCGGTTCCTCCCCACGCCAATATGCGGCGCCCCGACCAGCGTGGACGGTCAGGCGTGCCTGGCGCGATCGCGAGGTGTGTCTTTGCAAGACGCGAAATCGACCGCGAATTTGGCGATACCAAAATCCGCTCACAACCTCGCGAAGTGTGAAGGCCCCCCGCCCCTCGCCGTTACACCCATGCTAGGGTTGACTCGGACCCTGGGACAAGCCGACGCAGACGCTGAAAGCTACAACTTTAGTCTAAGTACACCCAATTCCTCCATTTTTTCAGGCCTTTGCCGGCCATCCCCCGGAGACGGTAATCTGTGAACAACATTCGCTCGACGCTCGCCACGGTTTGGCGGATCGCTGCTCCGTATTTCCGTTCCGAGGATAGACTGGCCGGCCGCGCGCTGCTCGCGGCAGTGATTTCGATCGAACTTTCGCTGGTTTTGATCAACGTGCTGCTGAACCAGTGGAACAACCGCTTCTACAATGCGCTTCAGGAGAAGAACTGGGAGGGTTTCGTCAGGGAAATCGGCATCTTTTGCCTGCTGGCGACGCTCTACGTCGCGCTTGCCGTCTACCAGCTTTATCTCAATCAATGGCTGCAAATTCGCTGGCGGCGCTGGATGACCTCGACCTATCTCGGCCAATGGCTTCACAATGCCAACCACTATCGCATGCAGCTCAGGGGCGATGCCGCCGACAATCCGGACCAGCGCATCACCGACGACGTCAAACTGTTCGTCGATCAAACGCTGAACATCAGCGTTGGTCTTTTGAGTGCAATCGTAACGCTGGGATCTTTTGTCGTCATCCTATGGGGCCTGTCTTCGGCGGCGCCGTTGCATATTTTCGGCCGCGAATTCGCGATCCCCGGCTATCTGGTATGGGGCGCGCTGATCTATGCGATCTTCGGAACGGCGCTGACGCAATGGATCGGCTCACCGCTGGTCAATCTCGATTTCCAGCAGCAGCGCTTCGAAGCCGATTTTCGCTTCAACCTGGTTCGGGTGCGCGAAAACTCCGAACAGATTGCGCTGTTGCAGGGCGAAAGCGCCGAACGGCAGCGGCTTTCGGAACGCTTTGGCCGGGTCGTCGACAACTGGTACGCCATCATGCGGCGGACCAAGCGGCTGACGGCGCTTACCGCGAGCTACGCGCAAGCCGCGGTGGTTTTTCCGTTCATTCTGGTGGCGCCGGCTTATTTTGCGGACAAGATCCAGCTCGGCGGCATGATGCAGACCGCATCCGCGTTCGACAGCGTGCAGAAAGCGCTGTCGTTTTTCGTTTCGACTTATCGGACGCTGGCGGAATGGCGGGCCGTGGTCGCGCGTCTCGATGGCTTTGAGACGGCGATCAAGAGTGCCGCAACGCAGGCGACCGGGGCCTCCTCGATCGATATCGTGTCGTCGACCGGCAGCGATAAAATCGATCTGGAGCAGCTTCTGGTCCGGTTGCCCAACGGAACGCCGCTGGTCTCGGCCGACAGCTTCAGCATCAGCGGCAATGAGCGCACCCTGGTCACCGGCCCGTCCGGCGCCGGCAAGTCGACCTTGTTCCGCGCCATCGCCGGGATCTGGCCGTTCGGAAGCGGCTCGATTACTATCCCTGCAAAAGCCACGCTGATGATGCTGCCGCAGCGGCCGTATTTTCCAGTCGGCTCACTAAAGGCTGCGATCGTCTACCCTGCGGAAGTCGGCGCGTTCAGTTCGGATCGGGTCAGGGATGTTCTCATCTCCGTGGGCCTGCCTCAGCTCGCGTCGCAGCTGGAGGAGGAAGCGCACTGGAACCGAATGCTCTCGCTGGGCGAGCAGCAGCGCCTCGGGCTCGCGCGCGTGCTGTTGCACGCGCCGCAATATCTGTTTCTCGATGAAGCGACCGCCTCGCTCGATGAAGCCTCGGAGGCGGCGCTTTACCACCTGCTCGAAGAGAAATTGCCGGCAACCACCATCGTCTCGATCGGTCATCGCTCTACGCTTGAAGCCTTCCACCAACGCAATGTCGAGCTGGCCCGCGACGGCGATCGATTTGCGCTGCAGAACCGGAGCGAAGGCCCCAAGCCGTCATAGCGACGGCCCCTGGCCTTTGCGCGACGCGCGCTACAACCAGCGCTGCGGCCATGGCCGGCGGCGCATCCACCGATGCCAGACATAGGCAAACGCGGTCAGCAGCACCGCGCCCGCGGCGCCAACAAAAATGACCAGGGAAGGTTATTGGAAACCACCAGCAGGGGATTGATCCCTGCCGGCGGATGAAACGTTCCGGTGACATACATCGCCAGAATCGCCAGTCCGACCGCGGCTGCCGCCGCCCAGGCGCGCGGCCCGGTTACCCGAAGCAGGACAAGCCCGGTCAGGGTTGCCACGATATGCCCGCCGATCAGGGCGCGCGGTTGCGCCGGCACCACTTCCGGCGATCCGATGACGAGCACGATGGAGGTCGCAAACGGGATGATGACCAGCGGATAGTGGGACGCGACCGAGCGCCACTACATTCCGCCAATCGCCAGAACGGCTCCAAGACCGGCAACGGCTCCCGCCAGACCATTGCGGTGATCGCTGCGGCGGATCGCGTCGGTCGCCGTCTGCAGCCAATCCCGTCTCATTCGGTTCACCACAAACAAGAGGGGCGGCAGATCGCTCTGCCGCCCCGTGGTCTTGAGAGAATACCTTACTTCAGGTTGGTCATGGCGGTCAGGTCAGCCGAGAGCTTGACGATGCCGGCTGCGCCGCACCAGTTGGAGCCGAAGCCACCGGGATTGGTCGGGGTGAATGAACCTGTGAACTGAGCGGTATAATCGCTGGTGAACACGTTGCAATCGGCCTTCGACAGGTTGGTGTCGGAATAGCGGAGGTCGAGAGTGAATACCTTGTAGGTGAAGCCGATGCCGATATTCCAAGTGTTGTAGTCCGCATACTTAACACCCGCCGGGAACGGTCCGCCGCCAAGCGGGCTGGCGAAATTGGTGCCGTAGAAGCTATCCGAGGTGCCCAGCCACTGACGGCCAAATTCGCCGGAGATATACATGCCGACACCGCTGCTGCCGAATGTCGAACTCGGCGCAGTGAACTTGCCGGTGATCGAAGAGTAGTTGCCCCAAGCGCCGCTGTTCAGGAAGTTCGGCGAATAGAACTCGTTGGCACCGAACTGCCACATGTCGTTGACGGTATAATTAACCTTTGCGTAGCCTTCGAAGAAGCTGACGTCCTTCTTCATGCCGTTAAAGCTCGGCAAAACGACATTTGCACCTGGCGGGCAAACCGCTGCGCCGCCTGGGCCGCCAAAGCTGTCGACGCATTGGCCACCCGGATAGAGATAGCCCCAGAGACCGAAGTCAAATGCGAAAGCGCCGAAGGTCGGACGAATGCCGCCGTAGATATCGACTTCAGCCGCGGCGCGGTTGGTGAACGAAATGCTTTCGAAGGAGGTACCGATGTAGAGCTGCACGTCCTTGTTGACGTTGTAGCGCGGCTCGAAATAGGCCGCGACCGATGGCTTGTGGTTGGACTGAGTGACGCCGCGGAAGATGTAGTCGTTCATGATCGCGCTGCCGAAGGCGATATCCCAGGGATCGAACGCTGCCGGCGGTGGCGCTTTGACCGCCTTCACCGGCATATCCGCCGCAAGAGCCGAACCCGATACCACTGCCAGCGCCGTTGCTAACAAAACCATCTTCTTCATGACTATCCCCATCCGATTTTCAAAGATCAGTCCGATTCCGGCGCCCCCCAGGGACAAGCGATAACCGACTGCAGCCAAATTCCTTAACCTGAACGCAATCTGGAATGCGCCGCTCGTCCCGTGAAGCAAAAAAGACGAGCATCTGCCGCCTTTTTAGGCGTCCGCGAAAGGTTGTCGGCGGGTGTTGCTTTCTGACAACAATTTTGACCCATTTCTGCGTCGCCTAGGCGGCTCTGGGGCGAGCCTTCGACTTCTGGAGGGATCGGATTGCCCGGCCGGTCGACGCCCTATCGAATCAATCGTCTTGGTTGAGCCCGGAATTCAGCCCGGGAGACAAGCAAGGACAGGCGCCTCCAGCACGAAAATGGCCGCAGCGTCGGGCGCTGCGGCCTTGAAACATGACCCGATGTAATCGGGGCGCGCTCTGCTAGTTGTCGTTGTCGTCTTCGGCGACGGGCGGCGGGCTCGACGAACTCTGGCCGCTCGAATGCCCCCATGACGGTGCGGCGCTTGATGCAGCGGGACTGGAAGCAGCAGGACTTGGAGCCGCCCAACTCGGTGCCGATGGCGCGGGGGCCGGCTTTGGCGCAGCCATCGGCGCCGCGGGCTTGGGTGCGGCAGGCCTGGGTGCGGCAGGCACGGGGGCCGCGGGCTTGGCAGCCGCCTTCTTTTTTACCGGGCGCTTCTTGGCGCTGGCTTTCTTGGCGGATTTCTTCGGCGCTGCCGCCTTGGACTTTTTGGCGGATTTCTTCGCGGACTTCTTGGCCTTCTTCGCCGACTTCTTTGCGGACTTCTTCGCAGATTTCTTGGAAGATTTCTTCGCGGATTTCTTCTTTGCCGTCAGAAGCTTTTTCTTGTTCTTTTTATTCTTCTTGTCTTTTTTATTCTTTTTGCCTTTAGCCATCGTGATCCTCCTGTTGCCGCCGATCAGTGTCTATCGAGCGTTTCAAGTCGTTCGCCTCAAGCGCGGGGCCAATCGATCAGTTCAATCCTGGCCGGGGACCGCCTGTCGCCCAATCGAGAAGCTCAATCGTGTGCACCACAGGAACTGACGTACCACCGGCAATCTGAACCATGCATCCAATATTGCCCGCAGCAATCATATCCGGCTTGACCATCGCAATATTGGCGACCTTTCGATCGCGCAATCTGCTCGCAATGTCAGGCTGGAGAATGTTGTACGTCCCCGCCGAACCGCAACACAAATGGCTCTCGGGTACATCTTTCACCACGAATCCGTTCTTGGAAAGCAATTCTTTCGGAAGCTGCGTGATTTTCTGTCCGTGCTGCAGCGAACAGGCCGAGTGATAGGCGATCACGATATCGCCGTGTTGCTGCGGTGGCTGCAGATCGATGCCGTCGACGTACTCGGTGATGTCCCTGGCCAGCGCTGAAACCTTCGCGGCAGGGCCTGCGAAATCGCGGTCCTCGCGCAGCATGTAACCATAGTCCTTGATCACCGTGCCGCAGCCCGATGTCGTCACCAGGATGGCGTCGAGGCCATTTCGCGCAGCCTCCGCGAGCCAGACCGCGATGTTGGCGCGGGCCCGCGCCAGGGCGTCGCCGTCGCGTCCGAGGTGATGGGTCAGCGCGCCGCAACATTGCTCGTCCTTGACCAGCACGACCTCGATGCCGTGACGCGTCAGCAGGTTGATGGCGGCCTGATTGATCCGCGGCGCCAGCACCTGTTGGGCGCAGCCCTGCAGCAATGCGACGCGTCCGCGCCGTTCGCCAATGGCCGGGAAAACGCTTCCGCCAGCCGGTCCTGATGGCGGCAGGCTGCCCGGCGCGAGCGCCAGCATCGCCTTGATTCGCCTCAATAAAGTCGGCGATGCCGAGGCCGCTTTGGGGCTTGGCAGCAACGCGGTCAGCGGCCGGCAAAACCGCGCCATGATCATTCCGGCGCGAAACAGTCCGGGCCGTGGCAGCACCCAGGCCAGCACCGCACGCAACGCCCGCTCGGTCAGCGGCCTTGTATAGTCCCTTTCAATCCTCGCCCGCGCCTGATCGACGAGATGCATGTAGTGCACACCCGACGGACAGGTGGTCATGCAGGCAAGGCAGGAAAGACAGCGGTCGATGTGCTTGACGACCTCCCGGGCCGGCGGCCGGTTCTTTTCCAGCATCTCCTTGATGAGATAGATCCTGCCGCGCGGGCTATCGAGTTCGTCGCCGAGCAGCACGTAGGTCGGACAGGTCGCAGTGCAAAACCCGCAGTGCACGCAGGCGCGCAAGATCTTGTCGGCTTCCGCGATATCGGGATCGGCGAGTTGAGCGAGGCTGAATTCGGTTTTCATGTCGCGGGTCCTCGCGCCATCCGGCCGCGATTGAGGATGTTTTTCGGATCGAAGCTGTGACGGACGCGTTCGTTTAAGCCGGCAAGGCCGGCTTGCTGGGGATGAAACACATCGACGTTGCGGCGGACCTCGTCCGACGCGCGCACCAGCGTGGCGTGGCCGCCGACGGCATCGACCCGCAGGCGCACCAGTGCGGCCTGGGCATCCGGTTTGGGAGGCAGCGCCGCCCAGATCAGGCCACCGCCCCAGTCGTAGATCACGTCGCCGCCGGTGGCGCGCGCCAGCGCCTGACCGAGCGCGCCGCCCGAGGCCGGCGGACAGACGATCCGCCACACCGGCCACGCTCCCAGCGCGCCGTTGGCCGCGAACGGCTGAACATCGCGAACGGAACTCCAGACCGCCCCTGAGGCCGCGTCTTCCAGAATCGCCGCCGTCCCAAACGGCGCGAGAAGTCTGGCGAGCGCGGCCGCGCGATGCACAGCCGATGCCGTAATGCCCTCCAACCGCAGCAACGTGACCGCCTCTCGCTGATATCCGAGGTCACCAAGCCCAACGACCGCCGCTCGAAACGCCGAACTCGGCACATGCGCCGCGCCGGACACATCGAACGGCGAGCCCAGCGCCGCCGTCATCGCCCTGTTTGCGGCGACATCATCCAGTCCGCGCAGCACCAGCGTGCGTTCGCTCTCGGGCCTCGGCATCACCTTCAATGTCACTTCCGTCATGACCGCGAGCGTGCCCCACGACCCCGCCAGCAGTTTGCAGAGATCATAGCCGGTGACGTTCTTCACCACCCGGCCGCCGGCCTTGAAACTGTCGCCGAAGCCGGACACCGCATGCGCGCCCAACAGATGGTCGCGGGCGCCGCCGGCCTTGATGCGGCGGGGACCGGCCAGTCCGGCGCCGATCATGCCGCCGATGGTTCCGAGATTCGGCGTGCCCAGCAGCGGCGCGGTGTTGACCGGTTCGAACGCGAACTGCTGATTTTTGGAGTCGATCAGCGACAGCACATCGGCGAGCGGCGCGCCCGCCTGCACGGTGATGATCAGCTCGTTCGGCTCGTAGGCCGTCACCGCATTCAGCGCCGACAGATCCAGCAGCGCATTGGTCGCCATCGGCTGGCCGATCAGCCGCTTGGAGCCATGGCCGATGATTTCCAGCGGCTGCTCGCTGGCAATCGCCGCGCGCACCGCCTGCTCGACATCATTGGCGTCTCGTACTTTCAAGGTGTCCACGCGTTTAGATCTGCTCTTTGTTGTCATCGTCCGCGAAAGTGGGCGATCCAGTAATCACAGAAGCCGCAGATGAACATCGACGGTGCGGAATACTGGATACCCCGCCGGGAGCCTGTCATCTGGCTCGCCAAAGGCGAGACCCGGTGGCGGGGTATCACGATCGAAAATTGGGCGAAGGCCATCCTCAAAACCGCGGAAGGTCGGGGAAGGCGAGCTTGCCGCCGTGGACGTGCATGCGGCCGAGTTCGGCGCAGCGGTGCAGGGTTGGAAATACCTTGCCGGGATTGAGCAGGCCCTGCGCGTCGAACGCGCATTTCAGCCGCTGCTGCTGGTTGAGGTCGATCTCGCTGAACATCTCCGGCATCAGGTCGCGCTTCTCGATGCCGACGCCATGTTCGCCGGTCAGCACGCCGCCGAGTTTGACGCAGACCCGCAGGATATCGGCGCCGAAGGCTTCGGCCCGCTCCATTTCGCCGGGCTTGTTGGCATCGTACAGGATCAGCGGATGCAGATTGCCGTCGCCGGCATGAAACACATTGGCGACGCGCAGGTCGTACTTTACCGACAGCTCCCGGATTCGCGCCAGCGCCTCCGGCAATTTGCCGCGCGGGATGGTGCCGTCCATGCAGAGATAATCCGGCGAAATCCGCCCCACCGCCGGAAAGGCCGCCTTGCGGCCGGCCCAGAACAGGTTCCGCTCAACTTCGGAATTGGAAATCCGGCAGGTAGTCGAACCGCAGCCTCGCGCGATCGCCTCGACCCGCTTGATCAGTTCATCGACCTCGACGCCGGGACCATCGAGTTCGATGATCAGCAGCGCCTCGACGTCGAGCGGGTAGCCGGCATGGACGAAGACCTCGGCGGCGTGAATCGCGGGTTTGTCCATCATTTCCATGCCGCCCGGAATGATCCCGGCGCCGATGATCCGCGCCACGCATTCGCCGGCCGCCTCGACTTGCGTGAAGCCGACCATCAGGGCGCGGGCGGTCTCCGGCTTCTGCAGAATCCGCACCGTAACCTCGGTGATGACGCCGAGCAGGCCCTCGGACCCCGTGATGATGCCCATCAGGTCGTAGCCCGAGGTCTCGGCGGACTTGCCGCCGACCCTGATGATTTCGCCCGTGATCAGCACGATTTCGCAGCCGAGCACGTTGTTGGTGGTCGTGCCGTATTTCAGGCAATGCACGCCGCCGGAATTCTCCGCGACATTGCCGCCGAT
>OCZT010008052.1_pt1 | contig 10289 bp, 8 predicted proteins | sample 1539031 | NCBI WGS metagenome assembly OCZT01 (sample SAMEA3539308, study PRJEB22396) | soil metagenome | biome: tundra; feature: field; material: soil | place: USA | collected 2010-05 | depth 0.15 m
TTATGTTATTAAGCTTAAAACTCATATTACTCATTTTATTTTAAGTCAACCATTAATTTAATTTATTTTAGTTTCTGAGTTATCATTCATCATATATTATAAATAATTACCCAACTATTATCTAATTGGGGAATATATAGATATAGTAGCCACAATATAATATTAAATAATTGTCAATCCACTTGTTTCCATTTATTTTGTTCAAAATGGAATATTTAGAATTATACTAATCTAGACCAACGATTTGCCGATTGGAAATAAATGGAAAAATAACAACATTACAAAAATAATACAAGGCAAAAACTATTTAGGAGTGTATACAAATATGGGGAAACAAAAATATGATAGAATAAAAATACTTGGCATTCTCATACTAGTCTTTACAGTAGTACCATTAACAGCTGTTACAGTTACAGCTGCAAGTGGTTCTGGTGGTCATGGTTATCATGGTGGTCATGGTGGTCATGGTCATGGTCATGATAACGGTGGGTATGGTAATGGTGGATGGAGAGGACCTGGGTTCGGATTTTACCCCCCTGCTCCCTATGGAGATGGCGGAGATAGCGATGTAGTCTGTGGACCTTATGGATGCTACTGGAATGAAGCCACAGCATACCTTCCCAAGGCTGTCATAGCCGAACAAGGTTGGTAAAAATAAACAAATTGCTTCGTCAGCAATCTCAATCACTGACTAATTAAAGCGTGAAAAGGAAACAACATTTAGTATCTGCTTGTAACCATAAAAATAAATTGGACTGAAAAAAGTTGATTTACTAAAAATTAAATACATCTACGTTTTGCTATACTTTGTAATTTATGGATGCGGATACTAACGAATAAAATATAAAGAGAAAGTTCACGCTTCGAACATATAACATTAAACCCCAGACATCAATGGGAAAATAAGAAAAAGACATTTGCCCATAAAGATATTGATTTTCCATTAATTCAAAAAAAGGGCAAAATAATAATTGTGCAAGATGATAAAAATAGGGCAATATCGATAACCTTAAAGAATAGCGTTATTGCCCTAGAAAATTAAGTGACAAACCCTTTTAAATTGTGCATGGGGACTACATCTATCAAAATGAAATTAACAATTATAAAATGTTGTTCGTGTAGTTAATGAGATGATCAATCCGATGCTTTTAATCTATTTTTCCCTAACTGTTTAACTCGTTTTGCTAAAAGGCTAAACAATCCTTGATTTTCATTGGAAAAAAAAGATACCGAATCAACTACACTTTACATAACTTTTGGTACACTGGCAAAATTAGTGCGTGTAATCGATAATTTTTACTGCATCGCCAAGTTTCTTAATGATAGAGTCTTTCACTGCTTGTACATGAAAACATGGGAAACCTATAGGAGAGTGCCCTTAAATATGCAAGAAACCAACACGACTATGTCAGATCCCCGTTTTGCCATTTCTGCCGCTCTTGTTATAGCTTTTTTACCTGGGCAACCACCACAAGTATTGATACCTATTGCTTCAATGTCTTCTATGCTCTGTAGTCTAGTGTAGTAAATATAGTATGGAGTAGGCTAATAACAGGCTTGGTAGGGTTCTCGTTCGATGATAAGGGAGAGAATACTAATTACCAAAAAATCGATCATATACTCTTTAAACTGGTTTATGTAACAGTTGTTTGTTTGATAAGAGCTGCCATGAATATTGCAAGAAGAACGTAACCAAGAAAACTTTCAATAATGGTCAATTTCTTGAAGTGATCTCTCTTTCACAACAAAAAATAAAATTTATCTTTTTGCTGATGCAGAAGTTTTCATACAAAACCTACACATCTCAGGGTTAAGAGAATTCAGATTTCTTGACCAAAACTATGCCGTTACTTAATTATTTTATCATGGAATCTAAATACTCATCGTACTTATGAAAGGTCACGAATTTTCACTGGCTCCAAGTTGCTCGGTTTCCTGCCCGCTCTACCTCTTTTTGAATAAAAAAGAAACTAAAAGAGTCAAGTTGAACTCTTCTTTGTTTCACTGGCTATGGAGTCTTGGAGACATTCACTCTAGTGGTTTCATCAGAACAAATGCCGAGACCATTCCAAGTACTGCTAGAACAGCCACTATTAGGAAGAATGGGCTGATAAGCTCCCAGGGAGATCTTTGGCCTGTGCTGAAACTATACCACCTATCGCTGCCCTTATACCATAAGCCGTATAGATAAGTCCGTAGTTCTTGGTGTAATCCTTAGTTCCGAATAACTTGTTGTTGCAGTTGGTGCAATTGCTAGCCAGCCGCCAAGGCAGCCCCAGAGAAGAATGAAGCCGATCATGTAGGCTTTTTGAGAGGCATAATTCGTATATATTAACAAGCACACTGCAATGATAAGTACATATGTCATCAACGCTGCATTTCTTGGAGTCAGTTTGTCCGTTAGAGTATCGAATATTGGTCTGCCTAGGCGGTTAGCTAGAGCAAAGGGGAATATCAGGGCTGTAATCAGTGCCATTGCTTCAGGTACACTTAAACCAGCGCCTTTCAGCATATCTTGACCGACAGGTCCTGAAATTCCGATAGCTGTAAGTCCAGCCAACGTTCCGATTGTATAGCACAACCACAGGCCGTAGAATGTCTTGGTCTTTATCATCTCAGCTCGAGTGAGGTTAACAGCTGGGGTACATCCCGCTTGTGGTGTTGATGGCGCCCATCCTGCTGGCGGGAACGCTAGAATCATTGACAATATGACTGTAATGATAAAGAAAGCGATATCGAACGTCTTTAAGACAGTCATTATTCCCATCCCGCTATCGAGCAGGAATTTATTTACCTGCGTGATTATCGCCAAAGAGAATCCAAAACATAATACAGTAAGCCCTACAGCGAGACCACGTTTGTCAGGAAACCAAGCGGACGAGACTGCGATCCCACAACCGTAAGCTATTCCTACACCAATTCCACCAATTCCACCAATTCCACCATACAATGGAATTAGCATTAATGGGGATGTAGCAAAAGATGCTGCAAACCAGGCGATTCCAACAAGTACTCCTCCAACTATGGACACTTCCCTAGGCCCCACTTTCTGAATGTAAGGGCTCGCCAGAGGCATAGTAAGAGCAAAGCATAAGAGAAATACTATAAATGGCCAAGTCCATGTCCATCGCTGTCGGAGCTAAACCTAGAGACTAAAAATAAGTTGTAATTGGAACTCGCACAACGCCATATGCATAAATGGCACCCAGACAAAGTTGGATTGTTAAGCCCACCAACACCATGAACCAACACCCAGACGCCACGGGCATGCCTAATATTTTGACATCATCTACCATAATCTTAGCACTTTCAAAAGGAAATGATTCAGTTTTTATTCAATCCAGACAATAAATCTTCCAGGACTTACGCCGTTGAGCTGAGATAAATAACATTAAGCTCTGACTGAAATAACATTAAGTGTTTTGTCGTCTAAAATGTGAATTCAATTTACAATATTTTTTTCACTGATTTGGGGCTAAGTGCATAAGCCTATATTGATCTGTACTTGTAACTTTTTAGCCTACCTGAATGAGTAACTGATACCTATTTTAGTGAAATAAGTGCAAATACCAGTCAATAGAAGAAGAAAAAACAAACCAAATCCATCAATTCAAGAAAATCGATTAACATGAATTTGCTTATTATATTTTATCGAAGATAACAAATACCATTGTTTTGCCCAGGCTGAATAGTTGTCTATTTCCTGTCAAGAACCTGTACTGATCTAGTTTCACTTTTCTTTCATCAATCCCTCCATTACCTTCGAATGACTATACCATGGTTCGATTCTAATCTGTTCCACCCCTATTTAAATTTGGCGAAAATTTGTCAGTATTATTCATTATATTATCTAAATTATTAGCATAAGCTTATTTTACAGGCACGCAGTAAACTTAAGCTCTGCAATTAATCACAAAATGTAACAAAAGGCATATTAATATCCTTAACTATTAATAATTGCAAATTCTTCTCAATAGAAATCACCATCTGTAGCACTCTCTTCGAAGAGAATGCTAAACCGGAAAGGAATGTTAATATACTAAAGATCAACCCAAAGACAACCTGGAACAGCACACAGTACATGCCGACAGTATCAGCAACCGCTTATGTGGACGACTCGGCTGTACTGAGAGGGGATGTAAGGATAGGGGAAAAGGTATATGTAGCGCTTGTGATCTCACTAAAAGCGGATGAGGCGCACCCTATCATCATAAGCAACGAATGCAATATCCAGGACAGCGCAGTGTTTCACGGTCTTGAAGGCAGCTCTATTGAGCTGGGAAAGTGTATCTCAATAGCCCATGGTGCAGTAGTCCACGGTCCCATGAAGATTGGTAATGATAGTTTTATAGGTTTTAACGCAGTAGTGCATGCATCTACACTTGGCGAAAAATGCTTTATTGCTCATGGAGCCGTAGTTATCGGCGTGAAGCTTTCCAATGGCAAGTTTGTACCACCCGCTACTTTAGTAGATGCGCAGGATAAGGCTGATTCACTTGGACAAATTCCAGATAACCTCAAGCGCTTTAATGAAGAAGTAGTTGAGGTAAACAAAGCGTTTACCGCTAGCTACGGTTTAAAAATTAAAACATCCAGCGACCGTTAATTTACCTGTATCTTTCTTAGGAGGCTAAAATAAATAAAAACTAAATAATCCGTATAAAATTCAGGGGTAATTGCAAGTGTAAAAAAGATAAATATCCATTAGAGAGCCGCGATAACGTTGCCTATTATCTACTTTTTCCCGAATTCAAATTGTAAGAAATCTGGTTTATTCCTTAACATAGAAGAAAATGAATCTTAAAGATTACTTGCAAAAATAGGTAATTGAAGCCGATTACATTAATGGCAGTAAATACTCTTTTTAATTATACTATAACTAAATACTCATTTTAATATACTATAAATATATACTAGTTAAATTTCATAATGCTGCTAAAAGCTTTACAATAAGTATTTATGAATAGGTGAAGAATTTCCTTGATGATTAAGGCAAGAAGACCTCTTATGCTCATTATCCTCGATGGTTGGGGATACAGAGAAGATGAAGACGGAAATGATATTCTGGCAGCTATAACTCCCAACCTTAATATTTTGATGAAAGGGTATCCATGGTGTTTTTTAGAAGCTTCCGGAGAGGCTGTCGGTCTCCCAGAGGGTCAGATGGGAAACTCTGAAGTTGGGCATCTGAATATAGGGGCGGGGAGGATAGTGTACCAAAACCTTACCCGAATAAACCTCGCTATTAAAAATGGAGATTTTTTCAAAAATCCAGTTTTTTTGAATGCGATTTCGAATGTAAAAGTTAATGACTCAAGCCTTCACCTCATGGGACTTGTCTCCTACGGAGGTGTACACAGTTATATGACCCACATTTTTGCACTTATAAAACTTGCAAATGAAAACAAGCTAAAGAAAGTTTACATACATGTTTTTCTGGATGGAAGAGACGTGCCCCCAAAGTCCGCTCTTGGCGACATAAAGGAACTAGATGCTTTTTGTAAACAAAATGGGGATGCAAAAATCGCAACCATCTCAGGGCGGTATTACGCAATGGACAGAGATAAGCGTTGGGATAGGACAAAAATTGCCTTTGAAGCTCTAACAAATGGAGTTGCCCCCTATGCAGCTTCTAATGCAGAGATCGCAGTTTCCGAGGCTTATTTAAGAGGAGAGACTGATGAATTTGTAAAACCAACTATAATCATTGATTCGAAAGGAAAGCCTGAAGCAACAATAAAAGATAATGATTCTGTGATCTTCTTCAATTTTAGGCCAGATAGGGCGCGACAACTTACCTGGGCTTTCGTGAAAGAGAACTTTGAAAATTTTGCGCGGGAAAAATGTCCGAAGGTTTACTATGTCTGCATGGCGCAGTATGATGAGAACTTGGATTTGCCCATTGCTTTTCTTCCAGACAAGCTGAAAAATGTGTTTGGGGAAGTCATTAGTAAGAAGGGACTCATTCAGCTCCGCATTGCTGAGACCGAAAAATATGCCCATGTAACTTTTTTTCTTAACGGCGGGCAGGAAAAATGCTATGAAGGAGAAGATCGTTGTCTGATCCCTTCTCCGAGGATCGCTACTTATGACCTTAAACCAGAAATGAGTGCTTACGAGGTTACGGATAAAGTTCTCAGTAAGATTCAATCAGGAAAGTATGATGTTATTATTCTTAATTTCGCAAACATGGATATGGTTGGCCATACCGGAATATGTGGGGCTGCAGTAAAGGCAATAGAAGTAGTGGATAGGTGCGTGGGCAGGATTGTAGCGACTCTGAAAGAAAAGGGAGGCATCGCACTTATAACTGCAGATCATGGAAATGCCGAACAGATGATAGACACGAAAACAGGAGAACCACATACTGCACATACTTCAAATCCAGTAAGATGCATTTACGTAGGGAATGCTGAGGTAAAAGCTCTTAAGAATGGTAAACTATGTGACCTTGCTCCGACTCTTCTGGAACTCCTCAACATTCCTAAACCGCATGCTATGACAGGAACATCACTTATTTTGAGAGATTAATTAAGGATGGAGAAAAATAATCTGGAGCTTCAAGCATCTTAATTTTTTTTAATTTATATTTCTATATTTTTCTTATCTGTTTTGTTAGTTTGTGGTTTCGTCATAGATTTAAAACTTGATAAGGAATTTTGGGACAATAAAATGTCTGTAGCTACTTTAGCATCGTGAAGTTAACTTATTTTTGAAGTTTTTCAATCCATTTTTCACTCAAAATTACATTTTCTGATAATTTTAATATGCCCATTTTGTTTTTTCTATTTGAGTTTGTAATCAGTACTTCCATCATTTCCGAGCTATTTCAATTTTTTCTGGTTCTTCTCCAGTTTTGGAAAAAGAATGTAATTTCATCCAAATTTATTTGATTACTTTCCTCTTTTGGAATAATTTGCACATTTATATCAATTAAGCATTTCACCATCTGGTTCAGATATTCAGTAAATCCAGCCATTTTTCACAGATTTTGCAGGAAATTAATGTGGAATATTAATGTTTTTCCTTTCAAAATTTTAGTCTTAAGTTCCAGTTGATAGAGGATAACAATTTTCAGATTAAATTGCCCTGTACACATAGAATCATGTTATTTTTGGATATGATAAGAAGAGAATAATCACTATTCAATGATTTATATATGGATTGTATTTACCAACCTAAACTATACCAATGTTTTTTCAAACTCAGTGGTATTTGATATCGCTTGGAGTAAGTATTCCATCCATCATTCGTAAATAAAGGCAAAACATCTGTTTTTAATAATACCTCTATTTTGGAAGGATTTCGATTTTGACAACAATATTCGATCGAGAATCGTCACTTATAGATTTTTGAGTTTTTGTGGTTTTAGGTTATCACCACTGAAAAAGAGTAAATTTCTAGGCTCGTTTGTCTTTCTGATTTCCAATAATTTTATGCATACTACAAAATTGATGTGGAAATTTTAATGTAAGATTCTATGCATTAGGAGTCGTTGGTTTAAGTAACTCTAATTGCTAGATAGGAGATTTCAAGAATTTTTCGTTATTAGATAAGCTTGTTTCATTGAATGGAGCTGTTCCGAATATATAACAACTTACGGATAAGTTTTGCAACGGAAGAATCCTAAAAAGGATCACAGGTAGTTAGGTGACTTTTGATGCATATTGTTCAGGCAGTAGCCAGAAAGAAGAATAGCAAATTAAGATATTTTTTAACCGGAAAAAATCAATTGGGTGTAAAAAAGCAATTAGCGCTTTAGCAAGGAAAATTGCCACAATTATATTGCACCTGATCGCAAATGAAGAGATATATGAAAATGAAACCCAATATAAAAAAAGAGAAAATTCAAAAGAGAGTAATCGTTGAAATTGTGTTCTTTTAGGTTGATAAACATATAAAATAGTAAAATAATTGTAATTATGGGAAAAAGAGACGTGCTACATCAGGCGGACGTAAATCGTGGGTAAACAGCAAACGAATTATGTATATATGTACATCTGCAGAATCTAAAAATTATGAACAGTCCTTTTTCAGTTATTCATTTTTTTCTTAAGTTTAGTTTACGGATTTAATTAATATAATACCACGATAAATAAGTAATTTCAGTTTTAAATTTGATCTTAAGCCTCAAAATTCATTTTAGGGCTTTTTTGTCGGTTTTTAGGTTAGGTAAATTTATCGAAAGTCTTGATTCATGTATATTAATTGAAACAAAGTTGTTGTTAAAAAAAGTATGAAGGCCAAGAGAACTAAATGGAAGGAGTTTACTTATGCAGTTGAAGCTGGAATGTCTTAATATCAAAATAGGGCAGCACAAAGTGTTGTTGAATATTGCTGATGCGAAGGAACTGGGTGTTAATCCTGGAGATCGGATCCGCATCCGTGGGCATGAAAGCCTCTCTGCTATTGTGGACACAACTGATGACATGGTTCCACCAGGCGTTCTTGGAGCTTTTGTCGAAATTTATAGGCATTTCAAAGACTGGGATAAGCCGATCGAAGTTGTACCAGCATTACGCTCAAAATCTGGAACCGTTATTAAAAAAATTATGGATAAAAAACCTGTTCTACAAGAAGAAATCAAGATGCTAGTAAATGATATCGTGGAGGAAAACCTAAGTGATGTCGAACTTTCGGCTTTTATAACGTCGACTTATTATCCATGGGATGACTGATGACAAGGTAGAATGGCTGGCAAGAGCTATGATAGATAGTGGGGATAAGATCGAATTCGATACACATCCTATCATGGACAAGCATTCTATAAGGGGGTGCCAGGAAACAAGATTTCCCTTCTCGTTGTTCCCATAGTTGCTGCAAATGGATTTTTGATTCCAAAGACAAGTTCCAGGGCAATCACAGGTGCAGGTGGAACTGCAGACCTTATGGAAGTCCTCTGCCCTGTCGAGTTTACCTCTGCGGAAGTCAAGGAGATAACCGAGAAAGTGGGAGGAGCTCTTAAAGTACTGGAAAGCATGGAAGGCCCAAATAGCCTCATTGAAAAGAGTGCTAGTCTTGCGGGTATTTTGCTGGAAATAGGTGGTACAGCTCCTAGAGACCATGGTAAATAACTTGCGCTAGAAACGCTCAAGAATGGGAAAGCTCTTGAAAAAATGAAACCGATCATTGAAGCTCAGGGAGACGATCCTAATATCACATCCGATGCTATTCCGGTTGGACGATATACTGCTGACCTTTTTGCTTCTACAGATGGATACGTTATAGAATTTGACAATAAGTGGATAATTGAAATTGCCAAGCTTGCGGGCGCTCCTAACGACAAGGGAGCTGGCGTTGCTATCCATAAGAAAATGGGTGAGTCGGTCAAGAAACGAGACTCAATTCTGACTATCTATGCGGAAAAGGAGTTCAAGCTTGAAAATGCATTGACAACAGCTCAGAGAACGAATCCAATTTTAGTCGAAGGTATGCTTTTAAGGAGAATCCCTGGAAATTTTGGATTCCAATAATTTTTATCTCGTATTCTTCATTTTTTCAGTGAAATCCTTTAATACCTATTCAGGCTTTAGCACGAGCATGAAAAAAGTTATTTTGTTGCGCTTGGGGCATCGCCCCGGAAGAGATAAAAGAATCACTACACATGTTGGCTTGACGGCTAGGTTGCTTGGTGCAGATGGTATGCTCCTTGCTGCAGATGACCCAGCAGTAGTAAAGAGTCTTGAGGATGTCGTCAGTCGTTGGGGGGGGAACTTTTACATTAAAAATAAAGTCGATTTCAATAGGGAAATCAAAGAGTGGAAAGCTGGTGGTGGAAAAGTTTGCCACCTTTCGATGTATGGGGTCAATCTACCCGATGTTACTGATGAACTTAAAAAATGTGATAAGCTTATGATCGTCGTAGGAGCAGAGAAGGTCCCTCCTGAAATTTACTACCTTGCTGACTGGAATATTGCAGTGGGCAATCAGCCTCACTCGGAAGTTGCAGCTCTTGCAATTACAATGGATAGAATTGCTGATGTAGATACGCTGGGGATAAAATTCTCTGGTGCTGAATTAACAATTATCCCCACAAAAAGGGGTAAACAGATTATTGAAAATTTAAGGAATTGATTCAATCACCTTTGTGAAATCTGTTATTAGGATTTAAGGTTCCGTTGCAAAAATTTTAAAATAAACATGTAAATCTATGAGTAATGAATAGAAATCAAAATATTCAAAGAAAATGTACCAACATTATAAAACTATATCAAACAATTGATTAATGTATTTAACTTCATTAAGAACCGAGTAATTTAAATTATTGACTTGTCTTTTTTTAATCATAT
>OCZT010008055.1_pt1 | contig 10287 bp, 12 predicted proteins | sample 1539031 | NCBI WGS metagenome assembly OCZT01 (sample SAMEA3539308, study PRJEB22396) | soil metagenome | biome: tundra; feature: field; material: soil | place: USA | collected 2010-05 | depth 0.15 m
TGGAGGAAGCCCAACGCCGCAGCGTCCGTCGCGCCAGCGACTTAGTTCAAACGCCCATGGCGCCAGCGATCCGCCAGTCGCCGTCAATCCCCGCCGAGTCGCCACCCTGCGTGCGGCAGGCGCTTCATGGAAGGTCATCTCCCGGGAACTGGGCATTGGCGTCGGCACAGCCTGTCGAGCCCTGCAGCCTCCTTCCAAAAACCTGCTGGATTCGTGCGCCGTAAGTGCTTGATTCCACAGCGCCGGAATCGACTGTTTCAGCCCTTCCAGAAACAGGTGTTTGTGGAAGGTGATGGGCGCCAAAGCTTGGCTAGACCGGGGCAATGGAGTTCAACCACATGTTCTAACCCGCGTGGAATCAAATTCTGCCGTCTTAAAGAGGATGACTACAAAGTTACTGACGAGTAGCCGGTCACTCGCCCCGAACGGTGAAAACGGAACGAACGCCCGTCCCGCTTGTCAATCTGACCATCCAGCGACACTCTGCATTAGCTAGCCCGGGCTTTGCATTGTGACAGTTAAAAAAGTGTCCCAGTGAGGATTCGCCCGAATCCAAATGTCGCCTATACTTACCCTATCGAGGTGACCCTTGCGAAAGCGAATGGTGACGGCATGGCTAATCGGAGTGGCGCTTGTGGGAACCTGTTGGGCGGGGTCGCGCAGCCTTCGCGATGAACTCAAACAGATGCCAGCTAAATCGGGGTTGTCAGTGGCGATATTCGACCACGGCAAGCTCAACACGAGGCCGATGGGGTCTTCCATAGAGGGCTTGGGGGACGTGGAGATTTCCGGCGCGGTGGGGCATTCGTGGTCCGATGAGGGCATGCTCTCGCCGGATGGAACGCTGGCCGCGTTTCCATACTGGGAAGTGAACCCGTGCCCATCGTGGAAGACGTGCGACGTGGAAGCTTCTCGACACTTTTTCCTGGCGATTGTACCTGTCAATGGGAGCGGCGTCCGCAAGTACCCACAAATCGTCCTGCCATCCAAGATGTGCTGGACTCGCGACAACTCCAAGCTTGCGATGGTAGCGCAGTCGGACAGGAACCCTCAGCAGCAGTTGGTCGTTCTTCATCTGGACACTGGCAGAGTAGACCGCGTCGCCGATGGGAAAACCGTCGCGGTGACACCGCAATGCTGGTCGCCAGATGGAAAACAACTTGTTTATTTTGCCGGCGAGAAAGACCCAAACGGGCCTGAGCGATTCGTATTCTGGATACCGCAACGCAGGTGTCTCGCGACCTTCTTCACGGCGGCCCAAACTGTGACGGAAATATCCTCTGCGCGAGCCCCTACCCGACATGGTCCCCGGATGGTGAGTGGATCGCGTACTTCCAGATGAAGGCATATTGGGCGATCCACCCCTCGGGACAAAGGAGAAGGCAATTGTTCCGCCATTCCAGCGCACTCTCGCCGCTGCAGTGGTCACCCGATATGCGCTATGCGCTCTATGCGGACTGCTGCACTCTTCGGGACACGCTTCGCTGCATGTGCGAAATCGGACGCGCTCGCGTGAGGCGTCTGGCGGACAACTCAGAGATCGAAGTCTTCGGGGATGGTTATCAGGACATGTACATACCCCGCTGGACGTGGATTCAAAAGAAGCGTTCAAAATGATCTGTGCCGGTTGGGCTTAGCGCGATACGAGCCTACTGCATTGCCGGATGAGGAAATCCGGTACGGTTGGCAGTCCGCTTTTCCGGTCAGCATACAGGAACAACCTTTGTGGTCAGATTGTCGCCAACTCGTCCCCAATGTGATTTAGCGCACGTTACGTCCGGTTTGCCGGTAACACGACCAGAACCCGTCGAAGTGCTAGCGACTTGTTCATACAGAACTGTTGTTGTTCGCGTCTCCGTTCGGGAAATCTGCCGGAAGATTTTCACCACATTGGCGCTTGATTTCGAGTAGAAATCGCGGTCGGTCTGGCAGTCGACTTGAATGGATGATTTTGGTTTTATCAGCACCGATAACCGTCACCGCGCTGCCTTTCCTTTCTGTGTTGATCTCCACGATCTCCTCCCACCGGATTCTTTTGTTCCGCCACAACCAGATGACTTCCTCAAGACCGCTGCCGGTCACCAATACAGTTCCGGGGAGCCCGGAGACCAATCCGACGGAGGTCAAGCCAAGCAAGACTCCTGTTACGAATGTGAGAGGCTCTGTTAGGCCGTGCTGCAAATAGCCCCAGGTAATGAAACACATCCGCATCGCAACATACATCAACGCCCACACTCCAAACCACCTCGGAGCGAACTCAACCGTGCCGCTTGCGCGGACAGTCGCGGAACGTCGATTGGAGATCATGCTGGCTATAAAAAGCGCCAGCGCAACCCAGAATAAGAAATCGATGCTCCAATGGATCACTTTCCAGATCATCGGAAAATTCTAACTTCGCTTCATTTCACCGTCAATGACGGGGAGCACAATCGTGTTCTGGTTGGATTGTCGCCAACTCGGCAGTGCCTACTCGGCAGTAACCAAGCAGTAATTTCCGGTTTGCCGGTCAACCGCCCATGACCAATTGAAGGACGCGAATGGCGTCGCAATATTCCAAGGAAGCGGATCGTGAAGGGAGGTGGATGGCTTTGCCGAATCGTCCGGTTTCGCTCAATTATCCTTCCAGTCTGGGTGTTCGGCTATGTACTTTGCACGTGCCTCTTTAATCTGTGGCTTATAAACTTGGTAAACCTTCTCGATCAATGCCTGCGTCTTTGCCTGCATCAACTGCTCCGTATCTGCTTGCATTGCAACCTCTGCCTCACCAAGCTTGACGCACGCAGGAGATCCGGCAAAATGGTCGGCACCTAGCCGGTGATACGAGTCAAGGACTTCCTGCATCAGCTCCCGCGAAACGCCGTGTTGGAACAAGACGATGAACATCGGCGTAAGTTCAGCTTTCCGCATCTCTTCTTTGATGGAGGTCCAGAACGACTCCGGCCAATAGGGCTTACCGATGTACCGGACCTTATCGACGGAATTGATCAGGCGTGTTCGGTACTTCTCCGAATCTCCAGAGAGACGCAGATACTCGCGGATCTGGTCCGCCGTCGCAGGATTCTTGACCGGAGGGAACGAAGCCGCGTAGTCGGGCGACGTCTGCGCTGCGGGTGCGAGGGCAAGCCCATGCGCTTGTTTGGATTGTGCAAGGCCGGAGGCTTGAAGGGTGGTGATGGCGAGGGTTATCAGAAAGCAAGATAGTACTCGATGCATGATTTCGTTCCCCGATACCTCGAACTAGTATCTCACCGGGCCGGGCCGCCAGAAAGCGACAGCGGCGCATTATTCGGACTCATGATGCGCGTCTTGAATGGTTTGTCGGCAACTCGGCAGCAACCAAGTAGTAGTTTCCGGTTAGCCGGTCATCCGCCCGAGACCTGCTGTCGTCAATTCGTATCCCGACCGCTTACTGCAAACGCTAGTGGCGATAGTGGCGATGATGGTGATGATAATAATAGTGATGGTGATAATAGTGATGGTGATAATAGTGATGGTGATGGCGGTGTATTACTATCACCACCTGCGCCTGCGACGCAATTGGTACTGCCAAAGGTATTGCGATGCAGAAGACGAGGATAAATCCGAGCAAAAGCTTTTTCATGGTTGAACATCCATGTTGACGATAGGCTGTGCCTGAGCGGCTGGCGTCAAGGCCAGACTCCCGAGCAATGTTGTAGTGCCGAAGAAAGCTTTGAGGCTGCGCATCCATGCCCCTTTTGAAGCGTCTGTGGTTCCCTGCGTTGTGTGGGATGCTGTGCAGCTATGAAGTGCAATCCGGCAACAGCAGCAGCCAGAGCATTTGTGATTCGTTTAGGAGTTCCCCTGGTTCTGCCGGGGCCAACCTCAATCCACGCCCTTTACCCTAGCGGCGTGAATGACCTGTGTCTGAGCTATTTGACTCAACTTATCTTCATGCGATTACCCTGACGAGTCTGCAGCAATTGGCGTGATCTGGCTGAACAGTACTCCGCGCTCTCTACTCTGATATGTACTACCCCCGGCGCCTTGCGTCAGCGAAGATTCTTTGACTGAGAGCGAGGCGACTCACGTGGCCCCTCGGCTTATCGTCACAATCATAAAGCCGTGTCCGCTCGAGTGATCCTCCATGGTTAAGTCCTTTCTAATCATGTGCGGTGTGATTCTCACTTGGTGCCAACTCTTCTCACTCATTGAGGCGGTCCGTAGCCATTCCTTCCGAGTTCCGGGTGGATTGTCGCCTACTCGTCAGTTACCTTTTGGTAAACAGATTAGCATTAGCTGGCGCTCCCAACGCGGCTCGGCGGAAGGTAGCCGTCGTTTCCGGGCTGCCACGTACAACCGCCCCTATCCTCCCAATAACACATGTTTTCGGAAGGGTGGAATCGACCGATTTCATCGCTTTGGAATCAGGTAGTTGCGAGGGTGGATTCCAAAGGGTTTTTGGAAGGGGGCTTTGTCGTACTGCTGCCACCTTCAACCGCTATAAAGCTCTTGTTTCGCTCTGCTACAAGCAGGGCATCATAAACAACAATCTCAATTCGAATCCCGCGCGGCTCATTCCTCAGAGAAAGGAGAGCCCTGGTCGCCTACGCTACCTGAGTCGGGAGGAGTATGACAAGCTCCAGAAGGTGATCCAGAAACGATTTCCCGAACATGTCGCGGAGTTTATTGTTTCCGCCCACACTGGGATGCGTCTGTCGGAGCAGTACACGATTGACTGGAGTCAAATGCATCCGGATCGCCGCGCCATTGACCTGGACAAAACGAAGAGTGGATCGGTACGGACGGTCCATTTGAATCTGGATGCACTTGGAGCGATTGAGACCATGCGTCGTCCTGGCCAAAAACGAACCGACAGGGTGTTCCCGCGGGAGGATAGGAAGGACCCGACCGACCGAAAGCAAGAACGGTTCGATAATCGCTCTTGGTTCGAGACCTGCGTCACTGAGGCGGGGATTCCACGCATTACGTGGCATGGGCTGCGTCACACATTCTGTTCATGGCTTGCGATGGCTGGTGCGACGACCCGCGAGATCATGGAGGCCGCTGGTCACAAAACAATGAGCCAAGCCGCCCGTTACTCCCATCTTTCTCCTCAGCACACACAGTCGGTGGTCGATCGGATTGCCGGAAAAGGCACCGACCAGCCCAACATGCACCAAAACATGCACCAGCCGACTAAGGGGAAGAAAAAGGCCAAGACGCGCGAGAACGGGGAACTCGCCTAATCGATTGATTATAGAGGATTTAGATTGGTGCCGGGAGGGGGGGTCGAACCCCCATGGCCGCGAGGGCCGGCGGATTTTGAGTCCGCTGCGTCTGCCAGTTCCGCCATCCCGGCGCGTCATTCAGGTTCTAAGTATTTGAGTCTAAAGTGGTGGCCAGAGACGGGATTGAACCGCCGACGCCGGCCTTTTCAGGGCCGCGCTCTACCACTGAGCTATCTGGCCTCAGTGCAAACTTCGCGTTGCAATTTCCTGCGCGGATTCCGGCATCGCCGGAGCGGGTGGGCAATCCAGAGACAGTTGGCTGCAACAACTTGTGACAGTATACCAACTCGCCGGGTCTCGCGCCAAACCCGCTAGCCCTACGAGACGTTGCCGCGATAAGACTGGTCCTGCCCGAGCGGCCATGGCTGTTCTACACTGAAAGGCATTATGCGCCGAATCGTCTGCCTTTTCGCTTGCCTTGTCCTCGCACCAGTTGCCATCCTCCACGCACAGACGCCTGTTCAATCGCAGACGGGGGAATCCCGCGCCGTGAGTGCCTACCAGACTGCACTGAACCAGGGCCCACCGGCGCTGCGCGCGTTTCTGGACCAATTTCCCAAGGGCGCGGACCTGCATGTTCACCTTTCCGGCGCGGTCTATGCCGAAACTTTCATTCGCGACGCCGGCGAGGATGGGCTGTGCGTGGACCCGGCGGCCCTCAGCTTTGCCAAGCCTCCCTGCACGCCGCCGCTGGTGGAGGCCGCGCAACTTCTAGCCAACCAGAAGCTCTACGACCGGCTGGTGAATGCCTTTTCCATCCGCAGCTTTGTGCCTGGCCCCGGTTTCAGCGTCCATGACCAGTTTTTTGCGACTTTCGACCGCTTTGGCGGGCTGAACAAGCGGCACATGGGCGAGTGGGTGGACGAGGTGGCCAGCCGCGCCGCCGCGCAAAACCAGCAATACGTGGAGCTGATGGAGACGCCTACCTTCAGCCATGCCGCGCAGATCGCATATCAGAACCCGATAGGTCAGGATTTTGCGCAGTACCGGCAGACGCTGCTTGACCACAGACTGCGCGACGAAGTTGCCGCCGACCGCGAGCATGTGCGCGACGCCGAAGCAAGCCGCCGCCAGATGGAGCACTGCGGCACGCCGCAGGCCGCGCCCGGCTGTCAGGTTGGGGTCCGCTACATCTACCAGGTGCTGCGGGGCTATTCTCCCGAGCAGGTCTTTGCGCAGACGCTGCTGGGCTTTGAGACCGTTCAGGCGAGCATAGACGCGCACGAGCACGGCTATGTCGGCATCAACTTCGTCATGCCGGAGGATGGCTTCCTCTCCATGCGCGATTACACCTTGCAGATGAAGATGCTGGACTACCTGCACTCGGTCTATCCACAGGTACACATCAGCCTGCACGCCGGCGAGCTGGCGCAGGGACTGGTGCCGCCCGAGGGGCTGCGCTTCCACATTCGCCAGGCAGTCGAGCTGGGGCACGCCGAGCGCATCGGCCACGGCGTGGACGTGATGTACGAGAATGACGCCCAGGGCCTGCTCAAGGAAATGGCCCAAAAGCATGTGATGGTGGAGATCAACCTCAGCTCAAACGAAGCCATTCTTGGAGTAAAAGGCGCGGAACATCCCTTCCCGCTTTACCGCGCGGCTCATGTGCCGGTGGCGCTCTCCACCGACGATGAGGGAGTCGGCCGCATTGACATTACTAATGAATACGTGCGCGCGGCTCTGGACTACCACCTGAGCTACCAGGACCTGAAGCAGTTGGCCCGCACCGGAATGGAGCACAACTTCTTGCCCGGCCAGAGCCTGTGGGCTGCTCCGGATGCGTTTACCACCCCGGCTGCCGCTTGCAAGGCGCAGGTTCTCGGTTCCGACAAGCCTACGGCCGACTGCAAGGCATTTCTCGACAGCAATGAAAAGGCCGCCGCGCAGTGGGAACTGGAGCGTAGATTCAGGGCCTTTGAGGCGAAGTTCTAGAGCGGAACCAGAGTCATTGTGTCCTGTTGAGCTTTGTGCCGGGTCGCCGCTCCCTGATGGTCGCGTCGACTTGAGTTCTGCGATTTCGAGATACATCAACCCTGGTTCCGCTATGACGATTACCACCCCATTTGGCGCATCCGCTCGAGGATGACCGTGCTGTAGCTATTCATGCGCTCGGGCCGTCGCTTCAGGGGAGCCGGAAGAATCGCGGCGAGCCGCGCCCCCTGTTCCCGGCCGATATTCCGGGCCGAGGTTTTGTCGTAGGTTCTGCACGCCGGCTCTGCGCCATAAATACCAGGGCCCCATTCGACTACATTGAGGTAGATCTCCAGTATGCGCTGCTTGCCGAGGACGAATTCCGCCACCGGCACCAAGGTGAACTCCGCACCCTTGCGGAGGAAAGAGCCGCCCGTTCCGAAGAACAGGTTTTTTACCAGTTGCTGCGTAATGGTGGAAGCTCCGCGTGTGCGGCCGCCTTCCATATCGCCTTTGGCGGCGATTTCGAGCTCCTGCCAATCGAATCCATGATGCTGGTAGAAGCGCGCGTCTTCCGCGGCGACGACAGCGTGCTGGAAATTGGGCGAGATTTGACTGAGCGGAATGAAATTATAGCGTTCGCGATACGGTTTGTGGTGAATCCAGGCCTGCAGGCGGCGCTCGATGTGCATCGCGGTTGTCGGCGGGTCGACCCACTTTGCCGCCACAAGGGTCAGCGCGGCAAGCGACCAAAGAAGCACTACGGCGAGGCCAAGCCATCGAACAAAGGATCGGAGAAAACTCTTCCGAAGCCGGGTCTTGGGGGGCGTGTAGATTTCTGTAGTCACATTTCAGAATAATCGCCTGGGCTGGGTTGCCGCTTATGGCTGATCTTGCTCGCGCGCTGGTTATTCTCAGGGTGAGGAGTTCTCCGGTCTGCGGAGATGTGAGAGTGGTACTGATCGGGGAGCAGGCAATGGAAAGTCGAATCGGTCTTCCGCGAACGGCGCTTCCGCATTACACTCGCCTCATGGACAACGAGCGCATTCGCGAGATCTGTCTGGCGCTGCCGCACGCGAGGGAGACGCTGAACTGGGAGCAGGTTCTGGTCTACTGGGTGGGCGACCGGGAGATTGGCGGCAAGTCCTTTGCCATGACCAACGTTGACAACGCGGGAGATGTCGTTCTTTCCTTCCGTTGTGGAACGGAGAGATTTCACGAGCTGTTGGAGATGGATGGAATCCGCCCCGCGCCCTACTCGGCCAATTCGCACTGGGTCGCTCTGGAGCGGTGGGACGCGCTCAAGCCGCGCGAGATAGCGGAGGAGCTGGCCCGCGCCCATGCGCTGATCTACGAAAAGCTGCCCAAACGAGTCAAGGCCGTGCTGGCGCTGCCGGAAAAGGAGCGCGCACGCCTGATTCGAGAACGCAAGAAGCAACTGGCCGCGCGTAAATAGGCAAAACAGACGCTGAGAGAACTGCTATCGGCGCGTTTTCGTAATCTTGAAGGTAGCGCGCCGGGGAAGAATTGCACGCAAAGAGGAGTTCAGTCATGATCAAGTTTCTGCTGTGGTGCATTCTGCTGGTGCTGTGCTGGCCGCTGGCGCTGATAGCGCTGGTGCTCTACCCGCTGGTGTGGTTGCTGCTTCTGCCGTTTCGCGTGGTGGGCATCGCGGTGGGCGGCGTGCTGGAGTTGATACGAGCGATGATCCTGCTTCCAGCACGGGTTATCCGAGGTTATTAGCGCAGCCGATGGGGCGTTAATCCGTCCAACCTATTGAGGGAGTGATAGATGCGCAAAGTTTACTGGGTGGCGCTGGCCTTGATTATGCTGGCCGCGCCGCTCGCCACGCGGCCGCAAGTCACCGAGGATGCTGGCCAGAAGAACGCCAAGCAGGCGCGGGCGGCACTGGACGCCATGGTGCAGGCATTGGGCGGCGAGGCCTGGCTCAACCAGAAAAACCAGATGCTCGAGGGACGGGTGGCGGCCTTCTTTCACGGCAAGCCATCGGGCGGCACCACGGAATACTGGGAGTACCACGCCTGGCCCGATCACGGCCGCATCGAATTCACCAAACACCGCGATATGGTGCAGTTTTACGTGGGTCGAGCGGGCACCGAGGTGACCTACAAGGGCAATGCGCCGCTGCCGCAGGAACAGGTGGAGGACTTTCTGCGCCGCCGCGATCACTCCATCGAGACTGTTGTTAAAGTGTGGCTTAAAGATCCAAATACGATTCTGATTTACGAGGGACAGCATCTGGCCGCGCGGCATCTGGCGGAACAGGTGACGCTGATTTCCGCTGAAAATGAAGCAGTTACGATACTGACGGACGTCGAGACCCACCTGCCGCTGCGGAGAACTTTTCAGTGGCGCGACCCGGTTTACAAGGACAAGAACACGGACGCGGAGGAGTACGACGACTACCACAACCTGGACGGATTCCCCACGCCGTTCACCATCACGCGCTTCAAAAACGACGATATGACGCGGCAATACTTTGTGGTGCACGTGAAGTATAACCAGGAGTTGCCGACGGATTTCTGGAGTGTGGAGGCGGCTGAGAAGCACATCAAAAAGTGACCCTTGACAGGACAAAACATGACGCTGGAAGTTCACGCAAATTTCGCTTTTCAGGGCCAGGCGCCCTCACCCTCATTTGTGACCCATGGGGACCTGCGCTAAACGCCTGTCCAATCGTCTTGATAGGCCGGCAAAGCTAGAACATCAGGTACCCCCACCCGTATTTTGGACGCAAATTCCTTGTTTTCTTGAGCTTACAGGCAGGGTTGCGCTGTAAAATCGTCAAAACAAAGGAGTTCCCTGCAAAATATTCCAAGATAAGGAGTTACGGGCCGTTTCGGCCTCAGTTGGCAGCTTCCGGCTGAAAGGCGGCGCGAAGCGGACGTGCCGGACGATGATTTGAAGGAAGACTTCTGAGGAACATTGTGCGACGAGGTGGGGAAATAATCTGCAAGCACCTGCGGTGCGGCCAGCGGCCTCTTCGACCATGCTCAGGGCAGGCTTTCGGCGGGGAGAACGAATGGTCCCGGTTTCCCAGCCTTCGCCCGACCACCCCACGGACGAAGAGCTGTCCCTTCACCCCTGCGAGCAAAGATCGCTTCCC